>Ga0335084_10002327_pt1 | contig 18281 bp, 15 predicted proteins | sample Lox_Sample_44_FD_206721 | JGI IMG/M metagenome (GOLD analysis project Ga0335084, IMG submission 206721) | Soil microbial communities from Loxahatchee National Wildlife Refuge, Florida, United States - Lox_Sample_4.4 | ecosystem: Environmental > Terrestrial > Soil > Wetlands | place: USA...
GCGTGCGTTTCATGTACTTGGACATCCCGGCGAGATACATCGCGCCGAGCGCGCCAACGCCCGCCGACTCGGTCGCCGTCGTGATGCCGAGCAGGATCACCGCCAGCACGACCGCGGTGAGCACGCCGAGCGGCACGATGCTCGTCTCGAGCATCATCAGGATCTCGAGCCCCTCGCTGCTCATGCGCCAGTAGTAGAGCAGCGTCGCGAGCACCGAGAGCGCCAGCAGCGACCAGAACCACGCGTAGAAGCTCTCGGGGATCTTGCCGGCCTCGCTGACTTCGGCCTTCACGTTGCCGACCTGCTGCAACGGCTCGTCCTTGGCTGCTTCTTCGGCGGGAGCGGCTTCCTCGTTGCCGAGCGCCTGGGGCATCTCGTCACCCTTTGGCGGTTCGGCGAGTCCGCCAGTCGCGGCAGCGGACGACGGTGCGACAGGGACCGATTGCGTGATCGGTGTAGGCACATCTGCATCGGCCTTCGGCGCGCTGTAGATGGTGACGTACCACCACGCTGCGAGGAACGTCGCCAGCACCATCACGAGGGGCACGAGAAAGGCGATCGCGCGCGTGACCACAGCGCCGTAACCGACCGGGTTGCCCTGGTCGTCACGGACGCCGGCGATCGAAGATGGGTTCACGAGCGCGCGGAAAAGCCCGGGCAGGATGCGTCGCGCGGCGCCGCTTTCGAGGCCGTGCAACCACGCGGGTACGTGGATGCGGAACTGGTCTTCCGGAAGCTTCGGCGCAATCTTCGGGTTGATCAGCGCCCAGCCGACGATGTAGACGAGATAGAGCAGCGTCAGGAAGAAACCCGGCAGCATCGCTGCCGCATAGAGCTTCACGACGGATTGCCCTGCGACGGCCGCGTAGACGATGATCATCACCGAGGGCGGGATCAGGATGCCCAACGTCCCGCCTGCGGTGATCACGCCCGAAGCGAGCCGCACGTCGTAGCCCGCCTGCAGCATCGGGCGCATGGCGATCACGCCCATCAGCACGACCACGGCGCCGACGATGCCCGATGCGATCCCCCAGAACGCGCACACAAGCAAAGTCGTGACGGCAAGCGAAGCGGGCATGCGCCGGAACGCGAGCTGCACGCTGTAGAACATCTTGTCGACCAATGCCGCCCGCTCGATGATGTAACCCATCAGCACGAACAGCGGTATCGAGAGCAGCGTGTCGTTGGTCATCACGCCGTAGCTGCGCTGGACTACGAGGTCGAAGATCTTGTTGCCGAGGAACGGGTGCGCCGGGTCCCAGAACGCCACGTAGCCGAACATCATGCCGAGGCCCATCAGCGTGAACGCAGTGGGAAAGCCCATCATGATCGCCACCACGATCAGGCCCAGCATCGTGAGCCCGAGTACCGGATCGCTCACGATGCGTCCTTTCCGTCGCGTGCCTCGCGCTGGATCTCGATCGCGTCGCTGATGCCGCGCTTTTCCGCGGCCTCGTGAATCTGCGCCGCCTTCTCGATCGCCATGCGGCGCGACTCTTCATCGACGAATTCGCTGTGCGCGAGCTGCTCGCCGACGACGTCGATTTCCTCGACGTCTTTCAGGCGCTCCGGCCACAGGCCGGTCTTCAGGCACACGACACAGCGCACGATCTCCGCAAGTCCCTGCAGCAGCACCAGCGCGCCGGCGACCGGAATCACGGTCTTGAAGTGATAGACGGGCGGCCCGTTCGCGGTGACGTTGGAGTGCTCGTCGATGCGCCAGGAGAGCGCGGCGTAGTCCCATCCGGCATAGAGCAGCGCCAGGATGCCGGGGATGAAGAAGAGGAAGTACAGCGACAGGTCGAGCGCGGCCTGCGTGCGCGGCTTGAAGTTGCCGTACAGGAAGTCGCCGCGCACGTGGCCGTCCTGTGCGAGCGTGTACGCGCCGCACAGCATGAACAACCCGCCGTACAGGAAGTTGTCGAGATCGAAGATCCATGCCGTCGGCGCGTTCAGGATGTAGCGCTTGAAGACCTCGACACACACGACCAGCATCAGCCCGACGATGAGCCAGGCGGCGATCTTCCCCGCCCAGGTGCTCACCCGATCGACCAAGAACAACATGCGTTGAGTGTTCATGAAGAGACGGCGGAAAATGGGCACGCAGAAAAAGAGCACCAACCGGCGGCTCCGGCTGGTGCTCCGTCCCGATCAATCTGAGCTCAAGTCTTCTTCGCGGCAGCCTGCTTGGCGAAGTAGTGGTTGTAGGCCATGCGCCGCGGGACGTTGTTGTCCAGGTCCCATTTCACGACGCGCTCGGCAAACGCGCGCTGCGATTCCATGATCTCCTTGAACAGCGCGTTGTCCCCCGCCTTCTTCTCGACCGCCGCGTCGTACGCTACGAGCTGTCTTTGCAGGATCGAATCGGGCGTCTTGTAGAACTTGACGCCCATTTTCTGCAGTTCGACGTAGTCGGACGAATAGCGGTCGATCGCCTTCCAGACGAGATCCTGCGATGCGGCTTCGACGCCGTTGGCGATGATCGCGCGCATCTTTTCCGGCAGCGCGTCGTACTTCGTCTTGTTGAACGAGATCTCGAACTGTTCGGCGTTCTGGTGGAAGCTCTGGAGCATGCAGACCTTGGATACGTCCGGAAAGCCGAGGATCTTGTCCGAGGTCATGTTGTTGAACTCGGCGGCATCGAGCAGCCCGCGATCCATGGCAGGAACGATCTCGCCGCCGGGCAGCGCATTGACGGCCGCGCCCATGCCGGTGAACACATCGATCGAAATTCCCACGGTGCGGTACTTCAGGCCCTTGAAGTCTTCCGCCTTTGTGATCGGCTTCTTGAACCATCCAAGCGGCTGCGTGAACATCGGACCGTAGGGAAACGACACCACGTTCGCACCGATCGAGGCGTAGAGCTTGGCAAGCAGTTCCTTGCCGCCGCCGTACTTGTGCCAGGCCATCAGCTGCTGCGCGTCCATGCCGTAGGCGGGACCGGAGCCCCAAAGCGCGAGTGCGTTCTGCTTGCCGTAGTGATAGACGAGCACGCCGTGGCCGCCGTCGAGCGTCCCCTTCGACACCGCTTCGAGCAGGCCGAACGCGGGCACCACCGCACCGGCAGGAAGCACCTCGATCTTCAGCTCGCCGCCGGTCATGTCGTTGACCTTCTTGGCAAAATCGAGCGCGTACTCGTGGAAGATGTCCTTCGCCGGCCACGTTGATTGCCAGCGCATCGAGATCGGGCCGGTCTGACCCTTGGCGATCATCGGTGCGCCGAGCGCGGCTGCTGCCGCACCGCCGATGAACGTGCGGCGCTTCACGCCGGCTGCTTTGGCCTTGACGAAATCCATCACCTGTCTCCTTGGATGCTCTTGTCGTGCGTCCGCTGCGACCTCGTGCGCCAAGCGCACCCCACGCGGCTGCGGACGAGAGATGAAAGCCGCGTGTAAGGATTCTATCCCGCAGGTAATGCACCTCGACACATTGTTGCGCTGCGCTTCTCGTGAATTCCCGAGGGCGATGACGCGCTGCTGCGCGTCATCGAGTGGAAGTGCTATTGCTTTCCCTCCCCCGCGAGCCGGGGTAAGGGTCCGGGCGCCGAGGGTGCGCAAACGCGAATCGCGCCAGGGCCCTACACCTCTCCCGCCCGGGGCGAGGGGAGATTCGAGCCGCCGTGCGCTGCGCGCATTGGCAGAACTTTCAAAAGAACCCGACGCCGACCTGGAACAGCTTCTCGATGCGGGGAATCATCCGCTTGCGCGCGACGAACAGGATCAGATGGTCCTCGGGCTCGATCTCCACGTCGTGGTGCGCGATGAGCACCCGCGCCTCGTCGCCCTGCCCGCGCACGATCGCGCCGATGGTGGCGCCCTTCGGCAGTTCGATGTCCTCGATCTTGCGTCCGATCACCCGCGAGCTCTTGGCATCTCCGTGCGCGATGACCTCGAGTGCCTCGGCCGCGCCGCGCCGCAGGCTGTGCGCAGCGACCACGTCGCCGCGCCGGACATGCTTGAGCAGGTTCGACAGCGTCGCGTGCGACGGCGAGATCGCGATATCGATCTGGCCACCCTGCATCAGGTCGCCGTAGCTCTTGCGATTGATGAGTGCGATCGTGCGACGCGCGCCAAACCGCTTGGCGAGCAGCGCACTCATGATGTTGTTCTCGTCGTCGTTGGTGAGCGCGGCGAAGAGATCGATGTCGTTGACGCCCTCGTCGGCGAGCAGGTCCTCGTCGGTCGCATCGCCGTTGAGCACCAGCACGTTGGAGCTGAGCTGACTGGCGAGATACTCGCAGCGGCGCTTGTTGGCCTCGATGATCTTGACGTTGAAGCGATCGGTCCAGTCGACGCCCTCGCCGGTGTCGAGCGCCCGCGCCAAACGAAGCCCGATGTTGCCGCCCCCCGCGAGCATCACGCGCTTGACCGGGCGGTCCATCCGCCGCAGTTCACTCATCACCGTCCGAATGTGCTCGGTCGCGGCGAGGAAGAACACCTCGTCGCCGGGCTGCACCGTGGTCTCTCCCTCGCATACCACGCTGCGATCGTTGCGGAAGATGGCGACGATGCGGGTGTCGATGTTCGGGATGTGCTTGCGCAGGTCGGCGATCGGATGTGAGACCAGCGGCCCGCCGGCGAATGCGCGCACCACGAACAGACATGCACGGCCGTCGGCGAATTCAAGGACCTGCAGCGCTTCGGGGAACTCGATCAGCTTGAGCAGGTAGTCGGTGACGCTCTGCTCCGGCCAGATGATGTGCGTGACGCGAAAGCCGCTTTCACCCGTGAGCTCGGGATGCTCCTGCAACTCGACGTTGCGCACGCGTGCGATGCGCGTCGGGACGTTGAACAGGTCGGCCGCGATCTTGCATGCAACCAGGTTGGTCTCATCTGCGGACGTCACCGCGATCAGGAGGTCGGCGTCGAGCGCGCCCGCCTCGCGCTGCACGGAAGGCAGCGAGGCATTCCCCACCAGGCCGCGCAGGTCGTAGCGCTCCTGCAATTCGGCTACGCGCTGCGGGTCGGTGTCGATCACCGTGATGTCGTTGGCCTCGGACACGAGGCTCTCGGCAACCGAACTGCCAACGCGGCCGGCGCCAAGGATGATGATCTTCACTGAAGGAGGAGCTGCAAGAGCCCGCGCTACAGGCCGTCGTTCTCCGCGTGCCCTTCCTCACGGGCCGCGAAGTCGTTGAGGGTCTCGCCGAGCGGCGGCGCGCGGCGGGCGCCGCGTCCAAGCTCGACGCCGAGTTGCTTGAGCTTGCGATAGAGATGCGTGCGCTCGAGACCGGCGCGATCGGCGACGCGGGTCATGCTGTAGTTCTCGCGCGCCAGGTGGTATTCGAAGTAGACCCGCTCGAACTGGTCGCGCGCCTCGCGCAGAGGCTGATCCAGGCTCACGCCTGCGGCGCTCGCGGCCGGCGCAGCGGACGACACCGACGCGCCCGGCGCGCGTCCCGGTTCGACCGCCAGCGCATCGTTGCTGGAGGCGTGGATCACGCGACGCTCGAGCGGCGGCGCGGCGCGCAGCGAACGCATCACGCGACCGCGTTCGAGGCCGCTCTTCACGGCTGCGAGGAGGCGCGCGAGCGCAATCGGTTTTTCGAGGAAATCGAGCGCGCCGAATCGGGTCGCTTCCACTGCGGTATCGATCGTCGCGTGACCCGACATCATGATCACCGGCACCGTCAGCTGACCGCTTGACGCCCACTCCTTGAGCAGCGTGACGCCGTCGGTATCGGGCATCCAGATGTCGAGCAGGACGAGGTCGGGCGTCTCGGCCACCCGCAGCTGGCGCGCAACCGCGGCGTTCTCGGCGGTGACCACCGCGTGCCCCTCGTCGGACAGAATCTCCGAGAGCAGCTCGCGTATGCCTATTTCATCGTCAACGACGAGGATGGTCGCCATACGTGTCGGTTGACGTTGCCGCGCGGAGGAACATCGTGCGCGGAATCAGGCGACGCGCCGGCGCGCGCCCGCGGCAATATCCGCGGCCACGGCCCGTACCACGCGCCGGAATACGATGGTTACGGTCGCGCCGCCACCTGTGGCAACGCTGCGATTGATGAGCTCGATGCGAGCTCCGTGTTCGTCGACGATTTTTCTCACCATCGCCAGACCCAGGCCGGTGCCGCTGGGTTTGGTCGTGACATAAGGTTCAAAGGCACGCCTAAGTATATTCGCCGGGAACCCGGGTCCGTTGTCCTCGACGGCGAGACGCACCGCCTGCATCGTGCGCTCCGCGGGCGCGCCGGGTTCATCGATTGCCACCGCCTCGGTACGAACCACGATGCGCCCGCCGCTGACCGCGCCGCCCGCTTCGCGCGACTGCAGCGCGTCGTTGGCGTTGGCAAGCAGATTGTGGATCACCTGGCGCAGCTGGGTCGCATCGCCCTCGATGAGCGGCAGCTCGCGCGCCAGCGCGAGTTCGATCTCCGGCGCGCCGGCTGCCGGGTGGCGATGCCGTTTCTCGATTCCGTAGAGCGCTCCGACCTCCTCGATCAGCGCGTTCAGGTCGAGCGCGACGAGGCGCGCCGGCGGAACCCGCGCGTAGTCGCGGAAATCATCGACCATGCGCTTCATCGCCGCGACCTGATTGACGATCGTCGCCGCGCCGCGCGAGAGGACGTCGGCCTGATCGGAAGGCAGCTTGTCCGAAAGCTTCATCTGCAGGCGCTCGGCGGCAAGCTGGATCGGTGTCAGCGGGTTCTTGATCTCGTGCGCGAGGCGGCGGGCGACCTCGCCCCAAGCGACAGCACGCTGCGCCGAGATCACCTGCGTGATGTCGTCGAACACGACGACGTAGCCCGGTCCGTCGTCCAGCGGCAGGTGAGAACCGCGCGCAAGGAGCGCGAGCGGCTCGGTGTCGAACTGCCCGCCCACGCGCTTGATCTCCATCTGCTGCTGCCACGAATCCTTCGGAGTCGCCGCGAGCAGCTGATCGGCGAAACAGGTCGCCACCTGTTCCGCCATCGACGGCAGCAGTTCCGCGAACGAACGGCCGACGTGCGGTGCGAGCGACACGCCGAGGATGCGGCTCGCGCCGAAATTGGCGGTGACCAGCCGGTAATCCTTGTCGAGGACGATGACGCCGGCCGAAAGGTTGGCGAGCACGCGCTCGAGATACGCCCGCGCATTCTCCAGTTCGCGCGAGCGCGCTTCGACGGCATCGCGCGCGTCGGCAAGCTGGCGCGTCATCGCGTTGAACGACTGCGTCAGCAGATTCAACTCGTCGTTGCCGCGAAACACGCGCACCGGCCGATAGTCTCCTTCGGCAACGGCCTTCGTCCCTTCGGCCACCTGCAGGAGCGGCGCGGTGAGCGAGGCCGCGAGCAGGATGGCGGTCGCAATCGCCGCGAAGATCGCGAGCAGAAGGGTGAGCGTGAGAGTCGCGGTGTAGATCTTCTGCAGGCCGCCGCGCGCAAGCGACAGTTCCTGGTATTCGCGATAGCCATTTTGCAGAGCCTCGGCATTGGCGGCGATGGAAGGCGGAACGCGCTGCACGACCTGCAGCAGGCGAACTTCCGAGCGCACCGGCGCGAGCAGAGCGCCGCCGAGCCCGCCGCGCTGCCCGGCCGCAGCGGCTTCCACTTCGTTGGGCGAGGTCGTAGGCGGCGGTATCGGAACGATGACGCGCGTGCGCAGGCCGGCACGCGGATCGACCGCGAGCGGATCGCCCTCGACTTTCGCGAACGTGCGTTGCGTGCGCGCCTGGCGCAGGTCGGCAAGCGCCGGGATTTCGGGAACGAGATCCTCGATCCCGTTGCCGCTGCGGGCACCGGTTGCGCCGATCAGCCTGCCGTTTGCGGTGACCAGCAACGCTTCGTGCAAGCCGACACGCTCGCGCATGCGCTCGAGCTGTCCAAGCTGCTGCACCTCGGGGACATCGGCCAGCTCGAGCGCCATGACCCGTGCTTTTCCAGTCACATCGGCGAGCTGGGCCTCGAGTGCGGCGCGGCCCAGCGACAGGCCCGACTCGAGCGCACGATCGACGCGCACATCGAACCACGATTCGATCGAGCGCTGCAGGAACTGCACCGACACGATGTAGATCAGCAGCCCGGGTGCGACGCCCATCAGCGCGAACGCGAGCGCGAAGCGCGCCATCAGGCGAGCGCCGAAACGGCGCGCGCGCCAGCGCCGCACCAGGCGCGCCACCAGCATCACCACCAGCACGAGCAGCGTGGCGGCAATCGCGCCGTTGATGGCGAGCAGCAGCGGATAGTTGCGCTCGAACGCCTGCGTGTTGCCGCTCGCGGATGCGAGCAGGAACAGCAGGACGCCGCCCAGGGCGAGCGCCGTCAGGAGACCGTAACGAAGGGCGCGCGAGATGGCGGGCGCGTGCACGTGAACTGCGGCGCGCGGTCGGCGCGCCTCCTACTTCGCCAGATCGGCGGAAACCGGGACATTGCGCCAGTCGGACGCGAGTGTCCAGTCGCGATTGGTGAGCGCATTGACCTGGAACGGCTTGGGCAATTGCGACGTATCGAGGCGCATGCGAACTTGCGCCGTGTAGTCGTCGTCGGGGCGGATGATCGTGCGATCGGCGACCCGCCACCGGCGCAGTCGGCGCAATGCCGCGAGTGCCTCGGCGAGCGAATCGAATGGTTGAGCGAGAGCGCCGGTAGCAAGGCGATACTGGCGGGTGAGCGGGCTGTAGGTGAGACGATAGGTGCGCGCGACATCGACCAGCTTCTTGTCGAACCAGTACCAGCGCGGACGGAACAACTCGAATTCGATCACGAAGTAGAGCGCGATCCCGCGGTTGACTGCATCTTCCAGCACGGGCGGAAGCTCGAAATCGAATTGTGCATCCAGCACGACCGAGCCCTCGGCGTCGCTGGCGAGCTGCAGTTGCGCGGCGGTCACGACGATCCGGTCGGCGGCAGCGACCGGTGCAACCATCGCAGCGCATGCGAGCAGCAGCGCGCAGCAAAGCAGGCAAGTTCGCAGGACCGCCGGCGCGGCGCGGTCAGTTAGGCATTGACGAGCCGCGAACGACATGGGAATCAGCTAGCGTTTCTCGATCAGCGCGTAGAAGAACCCGTCGTGCACGCTCGGTGTGGAAGCTCCCCCGTGCCACGGCCTCCCATGCGCCAACGGCGTCGGCAGCAACTGCACTGATCCCGCGTGGTGGCCGGGCAGCACAAGTGCACGAGCATCGGCCCGGCGCTCCAGGAACCGCGCTGTCTGCTCATTCGCTTCCTCACTGAAAAGCGAGCAGACGACGTAGAGCAATCTACCAGTGGGCGCCAGCAGCGGCCACAAAGCGTCCAGCATTCGAGCCTGGATCGTTGCTAATTGCGCAACATCCGCCGGCCGACGCAACCATGGGATGTCCGGATGCCGCCGCACGATTCCAGAGGCGGTGCAAGGGGCATCGAGCAGGATGCGCTCATACGCTGCTCGCGCCGGCCACGTTTGAGGCATCGACGCATCGCCGACCAGGACGCGTACGCGCTCTCGCTGATCGAGCCCGAGCCGAGCCAGGTTCGACTCGATGCGTGCGGCGCGCACCGCGTCCACTTCGAGTGCATCGATCTCGGCATCGCTGATTTCAGCAAGATGACCGGTTTTGCCGCCCGGCGCCGCGCAGGCATCGAGCACTCGCTGCCCCGCATGCACGTCGAGCCACTGCGCGGCGAGCTGGCTGCCCGCGTCCTGCACCGAGACATCGCCCTGCGCGAAGCCTGGGATTTGCTCGACCGGGCGCGGCTGGCGCAACCACACGGCGTGCTCACCCACGCGCATCGCCTCGATCTCTTCTTCCCCCAAGCGCTGCAGGTACGCCTGCGCAGAGAGGCGCCGCGTGTTGACGCGTACCACCAGCGGCGGCGGCTCCGCCTGCGCTTCGAGTACGCTGACCCAGGCCTCGGGAAGATCCTTCTGCAGCCGATCGATCCACCAGCGTGGCGCGTTGAAGCGCACGACGTCGTCGCGATACGCCTCGGCGAGCATTTCCGCTTGGTTGCGGAGGAACGCGCGCAACGCCGCGTTGATGAAGCCCGCGGCGCCCGCAGTGCGCCGATCGCTCCTCGCGGCGGTCACCGCCTGGTCGACCACCGTGTATTCGGCGTGGCGCTTGACGACGAGTTGACCAAGCGCCACCGCCAGCAAGGCGGCAACCTGAGGCGCCGGTGCTCTCGGCGCGAGGCGTGGAGCGAGCGCATCGAGCAGCGCCAGATGGCGGGTCGCGGTGTAGGCGATGTCCTGGGCGGCTGCCAAGGAGCGCGGGTGGCGCAGCTCGCTCTGTGCGCTCGCGGCGACCTCGAGCGCGCGCCCGAGCGATGCGCCCCCGCGCAGCTGTTGCCACGCCTTCGCTGCGACCTGCAGCGCCTCGGCCAGCGGAGGTCCACTTTCCCGACCCGGCACCGCGCGACGCTTCGTCACGTGTCAGCCGGCGTCCGGCACGTCGAAACATGCGCCGAGGTGCACTTTGCCGCCAGCGAGGAAGTCAGATGCACTCAGACGCTTGCCGCCCGCACGCTGGAGCTCCGTGACGATCAGATCGCCAGTGCCGCACGCGATGCGCACGCCGTGTCGATCGGCCGCGACGATCGTGCCAGGCGCCGCTGCCGTTCCAGGCAGCACATCAGCGCGCCAGATCTTCACGTCCATGGACTCCAGCTTCGCAGCGGCGACCGGAAAGGGGTCGAATGCACGCACGCGTCGCGCGAGGAGATCTGCCGGCGCGCGCCAATCGAGCTGCGCCTCCGACTTGTCCAGCTTGTGCGCGTAGGTTGCACCTTCCGCAGGCTGCGCGGACGCGCGCAAGGCGCCCCGCGTGGCCGCCTCAAGCGCAGCGACGATCATTCGTGCGCCGAGGTCCGCCAGGCGCGCCGTCAAGGTAGTGGTCGTATCCGAAGCGGCGATCGACAGCGCCTCGGTGAGCAGCACCGGCCCGGTGTCCAGTCCGGCATCCATCTGCATGATCGTGATGCCGGTCGTCGCATCGCCCGCTTCGATGGCGCGCGCCGCCGGCGCCGCACCGCGCCAGCGTGGCAGCAACGAGGCGTGGATGTTCAGCGCCGTGACGCGACCGCATCCGGCATCGCCGAGGCCGGCCGGCAGATCGAGCACCGCCTGCGGGAGGATGAGGCCGTACGCCGCAACCACCAGCACGTCGGGCCGCGTCTCGTCGAGGGTGCGCAATGCGGCGTCGGCTGCGGCCGCATCGCGCTTGCGACTCAGCGTGACCGGAGTCGCCACCGCCAAGCCGTGTTCGAGCGCCAGCGTCTTGACCGGACTGGCCGCGAGCTTCATGCCGCGGCCCGCGGGACGGTCGGGCTGGGTGAGCACGAGCGGCACTGTGAAGCCGTGGCGCGGCGACGCGACGAGGATCGCGCGCAGCGCCGTGGCGGCGAACTCGGGCGTGCCGGCGAAGACGATGCGCATTGCCCGATTGTAGGGAGCGCTGCAGCGCGCCTGCGCCGCACATCGTTCACATCTGGCGGAACAGCTGCACGTACTGCCGCGCGACCGGCAGCTCGCGCGCGAGGTTGCGCAGGCGCACGAACAGCTTGCCGGCGAGATCGCGGCGCGTGCCGGCGACCGCATTCATGTTGACGATCACGCTGCGATGGATCTGCTGGAAATCGCGCTGGTCGAGCTGCTCGTTGAGCTCGGAAAGCGGCACGCGAATCAGCAGCTCGCGCGTGGCTGCGCCGTCGCGCAGCACGACGCAGGTGTATTTGTCGTCGGCCTGGAAGTACAGCACGTCCGCGACCGCGATCTGTTCGGTGACCTCGCCATCGGCGTTGCGACGGCTGGCGCGGATCCACCGCAATGCCTGCGGAGCGGGTGCGCCGATGTGCTGCGCGAGTTGCGCGAGCAGCCGGCTCAGATCCGCAGGTGGTTGCACGAGGCCGTTGCGCAGTTTTTCGATCGTGCGCTCGAGCCGCTCGTCGCTCACCGGCTTGAGCAGGTAGGCGACGGCGTCCGCATGGAAGGCGTCGATCGCGTACTGGTCGAATGCAGTCACGAAGACGATGCGCGGGCGCCGCTCGTCTTCCTGCAACCGGCGCGCCACCTCGAGCCCGGTCAGCCCCGGCATGCGGATGTCGAGAAAGGCGATGTCCGGAGTGCGCTCGCGCGCGATGCGCAGCGCCTCGATGCCGTTGTCGACCGCGGCGACCAGCTCGAGGTCGGGCCACAGATGAGCGAGACGCGCCCGCAGGAATTCGACCAGGTGCGGTTCGTCGTCGGCGATCAGTGCGGTTGGCATGAACGCGGTTACTGTTGGCGCGGCAGCGCGACCCGCACGCGCGTTCCTGGCTGTGCGTCCTCGATCGTCAGGCGCGCGCCGTCGCCGTACAGCGCGGCGAGACGTTCGCGCAGGTTGGAAAGCCCAAGGCCCGACCTGGTCGCGGGCGCGAATCCGAGCCCGTCATCGGCCACTTCGATGAGAAGGCTCGCAGACTCGGCGCGCACGCTGATCTTCACCGATCCACCTTGCAGCTTCGGCTCCAGGCCATGCCGGATGGCGTTCTCCACCAACGGCTGGATCAGCAATGGCGGAAGCGGATGTCCGCGTAGCTCGGCCGGAACGTCGATCGAGTAGTGCAACCGCGCGCCCATGCGGATGGCAACTATGTCGAGGTACGCGCGTACGAGATCGAGTTCACGGCCGACGTCGACCTGGGCGGAGCGGCTCGCCGCCAACGACCCGCGCAACAGTTCGATGAGCCGCGCCAGCATGAGGCGCGCCTTGTCGGGCGCGGTGTCGATCAGGCTCGCAACGTTCGCAAGCGTGTTGAACAGGAAGTGCGGTTCGATCTGCGCCTGCAGCGCGCGCAATTGGGCATCGAGCAGTTGCTTGTCGGCGGCGAGGGCGCGCACCCGTTCCTGCTCCCGTTCCGCTTCGGCCCGCCCCAGGCGCGCCTTGTTCGCCATGTAGCGATACCAGAACGCAGACAGAAGAACCGAGAAGAAGATGATCTGCAACAACACGCGCGGCGACTCGAACACCAGCCGCTGCACGTCGACGCCGAGCAGGCTGAGCCCGAGCGCATATCCGATCAGCACGCCAAGGATCGGGACGCCGACGTAGAAGAGCGCGCGCTGGCGCAGCGTGAAGGCATCGAGCCGCTCCGGTCCAAGCAACCGGAGCCCCAACCGGAACAGGATATGGATCGAAAAGCCGATGCACTGAGCAACCACGAAATTCGCGACGGCGGCAGCGCCGAGATCGAGATTGCGCGACGCGCCCCAGCCGATCAGCGTCAACGCCGCAGCGATGGCACTGTTGAAGACGAAGGTCCAGACCCAGGTCAGCCAGCTTGGACCGACCGAGCCGCGATACCAGGTGGGCGACCACCAGTGGCGCCAGGAGTCGCGCAGGAGCGTCGCGTCGAGCATTGCCCGGCCTTGCGGAGTTTGCGCTGTCGGAAGACTCAGCGCGGATGACGCTCGAGGTATTCGCGCACCTTGCGTTCTTCCCATTCGGCACCGAGCCAGCGCCCCCGAAGCAGCAGGTTCAGCCCTGAAAACGCGATCGCGATGCCGAAGCCGAACGCGACCCAAAGGAACCACCAGCGGCCCGGCGTCGTGACGTAGTTCACCGTGAACGTGATCGCGAGCACGAGCGCCGCGGTCCCGAGCAGCCGGTAGAACGAACGCAGTTGCTGCACATGCGCGCGTGCCCTGAGTTCGAGTGCCTGCTGCTGCGGATCGGTCGTCGTCATTTGCGCACCCTCACCAATGGTGGAATCGAGGCGCGAGCACTGTACGGTCTTGCCTCCAGCCCGCCAACGCCGGCCGCGCCAATCGACACGCAGGCGGCGTCAATCGACGCCAGGCGACGCGCCCCGCATCATGCGGCTTCCTTGGACTTGCGCTTCTTGAGCTTGGTCCTGATACGGTCCTGCTTGAGCACGGACAGATAGTCAACGAACACCTTGCCCGTCAGGTGATCCATCTCGTGCTGGATGCACACGGCCAGCATGCCTTCGCAGTCGATCTCGTGGCTCTGGCCATCTGCGTCCTGAAACCGGACCCGTACGCGGGCAGGCCGCCGGACCTCGTCGTAGATGCCCGGCACCGAAAGACAGCCTTCTTCGCAGAGTGCAGTTTCTTCCGAGGCCCAGAGGATCTCCGGGTTGATGAAGACGCGCGGGTGGTCCTTGTTCTCCGAAACGTCGATCACGATGATGCGTTCGTGGACGTCGACCTGGGTCGCAGCGAGGCCGATGCCCGGCGCCGCATACATGGTCTCGGCCATGTCCGCCACCAGCTGGCGCAGCCGGCCGTCGAACACCGAAACGGGCTGTGCCACCTTTCGTAGGCGCGGGTCGGGATATTCGAGGATTTGCAGCAATGGCACGAAACGACTCTTCTACTGATGACTCGACTGATTGGACCGACAAGTGGTGCGTTTCGACGGCGCAGAGGACAGGGCACTTTGCATCCCTTTTTGACCCTTCGGAAGCCCCCCGCAAAGCGATACTCGGCGCCAAATATCGCCCACCGCAACCACGGGGTGAGCCACTTGGCATCGCCAATTGCAGTTAGGTCTTGTTGGGAAGATCCGTTGCGATATCAAGGCACTAAGGCCAGAATTTTAAGCCCTTCGTCATGTTTTCAACGCTTCAGCCTGCCGGGGCATGCCGTGATCGGCTAGCCGCAGGCGCCCTGATCATCCGTGGACCGCGCCGCCGGTCCATTCCGAGGGAGTTTCGATGAGAGAGCTTTGTCTTTCCCAAGCGCGCATCTGGTTGGTGCTGGCTGCATCCGGCCTCAGCCTGGCAGGCGGCGTCGCGGCGCAGGAATCAGCCACGTCGCGGTATCCGATCACCACCGACCAGCGTCGCATCGCCGATCAAGTCGCCGATGCGGGCGTGCCGCTTTCCGCGCTGGCTCCCGACGCGCCGGATAGCTACACCGTCAAGCGTGGCGACACGCTGTGGGACATCTCGAAGGTGTTTCTCACCAGCCCGTGGCGCTGGCCCGAACTTTGGGGCATGAACAAGCAGCAGATCGCCAACCCGCACCTGATTTATCCGGGCCAGAGGCTTGAACTGGTCAAAGGTGCCGAGCGCGCTTACTTGAAGGTCGCCGACGGCAACACCACGGCTATGCCTGGCGCGCCGGGCGACATGGTTCACCTCTCGCCGCGCGTCCGCGATGCCACCGCCGAGCGCGGCGCCGCTGCGATAACGAGCATTCCCAACAACCTCATCGAGCCGTTCCTGTCGCAACCCGTCGTTTTCGATGCTGCCGACATGACGATGTACCCGCGCGTCGTCGCCACGCAGGAGGGCCGGGTGAGCCTCGGGCGCGGCGATGCGGCGTACGTGCGCGGCATCACGAACGACAAGATCGAGAACTACCACGTGTTCCGTCCGGCGCGTCCGCTCTACGATCCCGACGACGTCGACCGCAAGCGCCCGATCGCGTACGAAGCGTTCTATCTCGGCGTACTCCGCATGGCCAAGCCGGGTGAAGTGGCGACGCTGCGCGTGCAGGACAGCAAGCAGGAAATCAGCGTCGGCGACCGGCTCATGCCGATCGAACGGCAGCCTCTCATCAACTATGTGCCGCACCGCCCTGACAGGCCGATCGACGGTCGCATCGTGTCGATCTACGAGGGTGTCAATCAGGCAGGCCCGCGCAACATCGTGACCCTGAACCGCGGCCGCCTTGACGGGCTCGAGATCGGCCACGTGCTGGCCGTGCTCGACACAGGAGAGACCGTGCGCGACGTCACCGTTCCGGGTCGTCAGTACGTCAAGCTGCCCGACGAATGGATCGGCGAGATCTTCGTGTTCCGCACGTTCGATCACATTTCGTATGCGCTGATCATGCAAGGCGCCAAGCCGGTCAAGGTCGGCGACCGCTTCACGCAGCCGGACGAACTGCGTTACGCATCGGTGGAGCCGCGTCCCGCGGCATCCGCATTGCCAGCTGCGGCTCCGGTTTCGCCACCCGTGGTGACAACGCCGCTGAACAACCCGCAGACCGTCACACCGGGCCCGACGAAGTAGGTAGGGCTGCACGAGCCCGCGCCGGACGGCGCGCCGATAATCGGCGCGCCGTTTTGTTTTGCGCACACTGATATGGATGCGGCTGAACACAACGCGTGGCTGCGACTGCTGCTCACACCAGGCATCGGGCCACGCACGGCACACGAACTGCTCGCAGCATTCGGTCTGCCGCACGAGGTGTTCTCCGCGAGCCGCGCGGCGCTGAGCCGCCACGTTGCCCCGGAACTCGCCGATCGGTTGTACGCACCGCCCGGCGCGGCAGTCGAAGCGGCAATCGCGGGCGCGGAGCGGTGGCTCGACGCAAGCGCCGATCGTTCGCTCCTCACGCTCGCCGACCCGGACTATCCGCGAGCACTCCTCGAAACCGCGGATCCGCCGGCAGCGCTCTTCGCGTGGGGTCGCCGCGACGTGCTCGCGGCGCCCGCGCTCGCGATCGTCGGAAGCCGCAGTTGCACGCAGCAAGGCCGCGAAACCGCACATGCGTTCGCGAGGTCGCTCGCTCATTCCGGGCTCAATATCGTGAGTGGCTTGGCCGTCGGCATCGACGCCGCCGCGCATCGTGGCGCACTGGAGGCGGCCACGGAAAGCGCTGCCGCGAGCACGATCGCCGTGATCGGCACAGGCATCGACGTCGTATATCCCGCGAGCCAGCGCGGTCTCGCTGAAGCGATTCGAGCGCGCGGCTTGCTGCTCTCCGAGTTCGCACTCGGCACGCCCGCGCTCGCACACAACTTTCCACGCCGCAATCGCATCATCGCCGGCCTTGCGCGCGGCGTGCTCGTCGTCGAAGCAGCGCTGCGCTCCGGCAGCTTGATCACGGCCCGCCTTGCCGCCGAGATGGGCCGGGAGGTCCTTGCGATTCCCGGTTCGATTCATTCGCCCACGGCGCGCGGCTGCCACCGGTTGATCAGGGATGGCGCGAAGCTCGTGGAAAGCGCGCAGGACGTGCTCGACGAATTGCACCTGCCCGCGCGCGCGGTTCCGGTTGCGGATGAAGGGACCAGGATGCCCGAGCAGATGAGCGCCGAGCTGCGTGCCGTGCTTGCCGCGCTCGGCCACGATCCGGTCGACCTCGATACTCTCGCGCAGCGTTGCGCGCGCGCTGCGGGCAGCTTGAGCGCAGCATTGCTCGAGCTGGAGCTGGCCCAATATGTTGAGCGTCTGCCGGGTAACCGCTACCAGAGATTGCGGTAGCACGCATGCGCGGCTTTGACATGCCGGCGCCTTCGGCAGTAGAGTGGCCGCAGATGTTCGACATCCTCGTCTACCTGTTCGAAAACTACGGCGCCTTCAATGCTTGCGCCGATGCGGACGCCTTGACGCGCAAGCTCACCGCCGCCGGATTCCCGAAAGACGAAATCACCGACGCGCTGGCGTGGCTGCAAGGCCTGCAGCGCGTGACAGAGGACGCCTCGGTCGTAAACGAGGCAACGCCCGGCGCATTCCGCGTGTATGCAGGTTTCGAGGTCGAACGCTTGGGCAGCGCCGCGGTCGGCTTCCTCGCCTTTCTCGAATCGGCCGGACAACTCAGCGCCACTCAGCGCGAGATCGTCATCGAACGCGCGTTGGCAGTCGCCGATGCGCCGGTCTCGCTCGACAAGCTCAAGGTGATCGTGCTGATGGTCCTGTGGTGCCAGGAAGCCGACATCGACGTGCTCGTGCTCGAGGAACTGCTCGACGACGGCGAAGAGCGCCTCCTGCATTAATCTCCCTGATTCGAGTGTGACAAGCTCCGGCGCCGTGGCGCGCCGGGTCGACTTGCATGCCTCCCCCGTTTCGTTGTTATCCTGAAAAAAGGAGGTCGCATCCGCCGCGGCCTCGTTTGACGCGCTTTTCTTGCAACCGCGCGATCCATTTGCGAAGCACGAGGTATGAGCAAGACCCTGATCATCGGTGAGAAACCCTCCGTTGCCGCCGACATTGCGCGCGCGCTCGGCGGTTTCACCAAGCAGCAGGACTTCTTCGAGAGCGACGAGTTCGTGCTCTCGTCGGCGGTCGGACACCTGCTGGAGCTAAAGGCCCCCGAGCAGTACGACGTCAAGCGCGGCAAGTGGTCGTTCAACAACCTGCCGGTCATTCCACCGCACTTCGACCTGCAGCCGATCGAGCGCTCCGAGCCGCGCTTGAAAGTGCTTACCAAGCTCATCAAGCGCAAGGACGTGACCGCGCTGGTGAACGCCTGCGACGCCGGCCGCGAGGGCGAATTGATCTTTCGCTACATCGTGCAGCACACGAAGGCGAAGCAACCGATCCGCCGCCTGTGGCTGCAGTCGATGACGCCGGCATCGATTCGCGAAGCGTTCGAGCGACTGCGCACCGACAAGGAGATGCACCCGCTCGCGGATGCCGCGCGTTGCCA
>Ga0335084_10002328_pt1 | contig 18278 bp, 13 predicted proteins | sample Lox_Sample_44_FD_206721 | JGI IMG/M metagenome (GOLD analysis project Ga0335084, IMG submission 206721) | Soil microbial communities from Loxahatchee National Wildlife Refuge, Florida, United States - Lox_Sample_4.4 | ecosystem: Environmental > Terrestrial > Soil > Wetlands | place: USA...
GACACCGGCGAGCTCCGAGAGCGATATGTTCTGATCGAGATGCTCTTCGACATACTCGAGGAGCAACCGGCATTGGGCGCGCGAAAGCCCGCGAGGGGAGGTCGGTTCGCGGAAGATCACGTTGGCGTAGTGGCGCAGCACATGGACGCAGGCTTGGGTCTTCAGGGCGTCGACGTAGAGCCGGCCGCCGAACCCGCCCCGCCGCGACTCCTGCGTGAGAGAGCCGGCGATGCCGGAGAGGACAGGATCTTCGGCTCTCAACACGTCGAACAATTCGACGTCGCGGACGCTGCGTTCGTAGATTTGTGCGGCGACGTCCGCCACTGCCCCCGCGGGGAGGTACAGATGCGTGACCTCGATCTCCTCGCTCCACCGCCAGTGGGATTGCACAGCGTGCGTGAGGAGCGAGATGCTGCCGGGGGAGACGTGCTCGCGGCGCCAATTGCCTGTGCAGCGCCGGTTCATCGGTGTGACGCCGCCCTGATACGCAACGATCAGGTAGTCGCACAGCCCCGGGATCGGCACGTCCAAGGGGGTATAGCGCCAGCCCCGAAGCCGCACGCCGTCCCAGCCGAGCGGACCGCTGTCCACGGTCAACTCTCCGGGGACCCACCGCGGCAATTCGTCCGGCGTAATCAACTCGCTCATTTGGCTTCCTCCCGCATCACTGCGGTCCGCCACATGCCACCCTTAGGGCTATTGTTGCCACAGGCGGTCGTTGCTTGGTTGTTCTTTGTCCTTCCCCTCGCGACAGAGGCCTAACAAATCATAATAACCGGAAGGACAACCCCTTCCACCGAAATACGTCAGGCTTTCTCCGCTAATCGACGGCCACCGTCGCGATGACCACCGCGACGATCAGGCTGATGATGACCCCAATCTTCATGCGTAGTCACTCCTTGAGCCGGTTGAGGTCGGCCGCGTGATCACCGTGGGCGAGTCATGGGAAGCGTGGGCCAGATCGTGCGCGAAGATAGCCGGAAGCAGCAGGAACGGTCTGCGCCGCTTGAACAGCGGCGCAGGCACGCTCTGTCCGCGCGCCAGGGCAAATACCGCGAAGAGCGCCGCGGCCGCCGCCATAAGATAGAACAGTCCGCGGATGCCGAACTCCGACATCGTGGTGGCGCCCAGCAGCGGCCCGACGGCCGAGCCAATGCCGGAAAGGAGGATCAGGCGGCCGCTCACGGAGACGGCGCGCTCGGCCGGCATCCGGTCGTTCGCGTGCGCCACGCAGACCGGATAAATGACTGACATGAAGCCGCCGACGAGGAGCCATACGGCGGGGAACCAGGGCGTGTTCCATGCCGGGTCGATTGCAAGGGCTAGCGCGGCAAAGGCAAAGGCGACGAGGCCGACAACGACGCGGCGATCGAAGCTGTCGGACAGCTTGCCGATGGGGATCTGCATGACCATGCCGCCGGCGATCGCGATCGCCATGTAGGACGAGATCTCCAGCATCGAGAGTCCAATCGACTGAGCGTAGACGGGAACGAGCGCATAGAACGAGCCGCTGATGAGGCCGCCGGCGAAGCAGCCAATCGCGGCGACTGGCGCCGCTGCCGTGAGCTCGCCGACCCTAAGGTGGCTGCTCGCGACGGGCGGCGGCTGTTCTGCTCTCGTCGTGGCGACCAGGGCGAGTGCGAGGCAGAACAGGATGGCAGCGAGGGCGAACAAGGTGAACTCGGTCGGCGATGCAAGGTTGAGCGTGAACTGGCCGCCGGCGAAGGTGGCGTACGTGGCGACCATGTAGATCCCGAACACCGTGCCGCGGGTGGCCGCAGTCGCCTTGGCATTGAGCCAGCTTTCGGTGGCAATGAAGAGGCCCGCGCACCCGAAGCCCACGAGCGCACGCAGCCCCATCCACAGGATGGGGCTGAAGTAGAGGGCATGACCGAGAAAGGCGGCTGCGACGATGGCCGCGAAGGCGGCAAACGCGCGGATATGGCCCGCGCGCCCTATGAGCCGATGGCAGATGGTAGCACCGATCGCATAGCCGGCGAAGTAGGCTGAGGTGACAATCCCTGTGACGATTGGGTCGACATGCGCGACCGCGAGGCGGATGCCTATCAAGGTGCCGATGTAGCCGTTGGCAAGCTGGATCAGGCTGATGCCCAGGATGAGCGAACCGGCGGAGGCGAAGATGGCGGCGAGGTGGCGTTTGACACGTTCTTCCGCCATGCGGTGCAACAGCCTCTAGAGAAAGCCGAACAAGGAATGTTATGGGTACTATGGTGAGGAGTCTATCGGGGCCCACCGGTAGTCCCTTGCAAGGCCTGCCACGCTTGCCAGGGAAATAACAGTAGGCGTCGTAGATGTAGGGAGGCGGCTCTATGTGATCGACGGGCCCCGCTGTCGCCCAAGGGTCCAGGAGATGCTGTCGCCGCGTGCGATGCCGGAGACATGCTTGCCCAGATGCCGCTCCAGCACCGGCCGCCACGGCACCAGTGTGAATTCGCGCGCTTTCTCGATGACGGCGAACCGCCCGCTCGCCAGGTCGACATGCCGGCGATAGACGCCTTCGACCTTCTCCCCCGACTTCGTCTCGACATAGCTCAGCCCCAGATCGCCCGATAGCTGACTGGCGACGCGCGCAAGCTCACGCCTGCGCAGGATGCCGAGCAGGTTGGCGCGATAGAGGATCTGGTCCTGTTCCTCACGGGCGAGATCCTGTGCGATCAACCATTGCCGCCGCCGCGCCTGCGCCGTACGCACTTCGCGCCCGAAGCCCTCGTCGCGCGCGGGTTCCGGAGTCTCCGCGACAAGCTCGCGGTCGAGCCATGTCGCACCCTCGGCGCCGACCTGGCGTTCCAGCGGCAGTGACGACAGCGTTTGCACAATCACGGGCGAGGCCTGTGCCTGGCGTCGCTCGAACGCCGCCGCCCGCTCCAGATGGTCGGGGGCGATTACCCAGGTTCCATCGGGCTCGCGCTCGACACTGCCGGTCATACGCCGGATCGCCTCCAACCGGCGCACATGGGTTTCGGCAAACCTGGCGCTGGCGGACGGGTCGTGACGCAGGTGAGTATCGACGTCATACCGCCCGCCGTTTGCAGCCGCGATTTCAGACACCGTTCGATCGACCTGTCGGGGCTCGGGGCGCTTCGGATCGATACGCACGATGGCGCCTTCCGGCGTGGGTTCGGTCGCGTCCCCCTTGCCGATGTCGACGTAGTGGGTGCGGCCGTCGAGCGCGTCGATGATTGCGTAGTGGCGGTCGTTGATCTCGTCTGATAGGCCTCGTGCAACCACGCGGCCGATGATCGGGCGGCAGTCCTTCGAGGCCGGGTCGAAGATCACGCAATCGGTGGCGGCGCGCACCACACCCTTCGCCATCATCTCGCGATGCATCGTCTTGATGATGTCGCCGCGCTCGCCCATGCGCTTGAGCGTCTCCTCGAGGTCGTCCGCCAAGCGCCACTGGCCCGGCCGCACTTCCTCGGCAAGTCCCAGAGCTTTGAGCTTCTGCAGGCGGCCGGTCCGCAAGGACTGCTGAAAGCCTTCCTTGTCCGTCGACCAGACCTGCCCTTCCCCATCCCGGTCGCGCAGCAGGCGCCGGTCGATACTGGTGAGACGCTCCTGTTGGACTTCGTTGCGCAGGCGGTTCTCAATCTCCAGATCGGAGCGCGGCCCGAGGTCCAGCGTGACCAGCTCGGCAGCGCGCTCGCGCAACCCGTTGGTGATGTACTCGCGGGCAATGACCAGGTCCCGGCCACGATCGTCCTTGCCGCGGAGGATGATGTGGCTGTGCGGATGGCCGGTGTTGTAGTGATCGACCGCGACCCATTCGAGCTTTGTGCCGAGATCCGCCTCCATCTGCGTCATCAGACGGCGGACGAAGGGCCTCAGGTCGTCGTATTCAGCGCCGTCCTCGGGCGCGACGATGAAGCGAAACTGGTGGCGGTCGCCCTCGGCGGCATCGATGAACGCCTTGCCATCGGCGCGATCCTGCTCGGCCGAGTAAAGCTCGCCGGGGCGGCCATCGCGGGTCATGCCATCGCGCTGGATATAGCGCAGATGCGCCCGCGCGCCTTTGATGATGCCATTGCCGGCAAGCTTGACGATGCGGGACTTGACGACGACACGACGGCTGCGGAACGCCGCATAGCGATCGCGCGTGGCGAGCATGCGGCCGACGCTGGCGCCGCGCCCGATCTGGCTGCCATGGAACTTAGCTTTGCGTGCTGACGATCCGCTCCGCAGGTGCCCGCCGGCGAGCATCGTCGCCTGCAGCACCCGGTGCAGATATTTGCGACCACGTTTGCTGCCCTGCGAGCGGATCTTCCCGAGCTTCGGCTCGAAGTCGTCGTCCCGCGTCATGACCATGCCTCACGGACGATCTCAAGTGTCCGACAACCTGAGGAAGCAGCGCCGGCGTGCGGGCCGCAAGGCGTCTCCATCGCCATGCGGCGAATCAATGACTTACGCGAAGGAGTCTCGAAGCCCGCGATCACGGTCTCTCTGAATAACGATGTGCAGACAAGGACATAGTGGCTCATGCGAGACACCCCTTTAATCTTGCCTTACGCGACTTCCGATCTGCTCTCCGTCCGTCCTGCGCTCACCTACCCTCTCGTGTCTGGCCTCAGCTCAAGACGATGCCTACGCACCAGGCGGAGTCGTCCGCTGAAACGACGGGAGCGACGCCGGGACACGCCGCTCCCGAAGTGATTGGCGGGGTCAACCACCGCCCGCCAGGAACGCCTGTTCGGCGCTCTCGAAGCTGTCGAAATGGTGCAGACGGAGCATCCAGCGGACGTGCCGCTCGGCGTCCACGACGCAGGTCGCGACGTAGTAGCGGAAGCGAAAATACCCGATGATCGCGACGGCTTGGAACGCTTCGTCCTCGTCGTCGAGGCTCTCATAGGTGCGGAGATTCATTTCTGCGAGCCGCCCGTCCCAGTGGAAATCGGCGCGTTCCGCTTCGATGAAACGCTCGACATTCGACATGAGTCCCTCGGTGCCGAACTCCTCTTTGACGCTCTCGACGAGCATTGGGAAACGGTCGAAGTCGGCGTGCGGATGGGTGTGAATGTGTGACATGGAAACCTCCAGGGTTGATGTCCTCCTCATCGAGGACAGGCCCTGGCATCGGCCGGCGAAGTGCCAGTCAAGGACGCCGAAGGCGCCGCGCAGCGGGGCGCGGGGGAGCCAAAATGCGCCAGCATTTTGGGGGGACCGCGCATCCTTGACGGGCGCTTCGTCCTGGCTGGTACAATAGGCATACCGAGACGAAGCCCCTCTCTCCGGCAGGACTCCAATAGCGTCATCGCCCGTCATCGCTGGCCGTCCGGTACTGTGGTCAAGGGGACAAACAGGCTGGTCGAGGGCGATGCTTGGTCGGGATCGGATGACGGATCGGTCGCCGTTCGCAGTTTGAAGAACAGCCGCGTTCCCGATGCGACGGACGGCGATAGCAGCGTGCCTGGATCGATCTGAGCGATGGTCGCGAGGTAGGCGCGCGTCTCGGGCGGGAGAGGCCGGCCATCGCGCAGATACTCGTCGTAACGCTCCGGCCCGGCATTGTAGGCGGCGAACAGGCCGGGATAGCCGTAGCGGTCGTACATCGCGCGCAGATAGACTGCGCCCGCCAGGATACTATCGCGCGGGTCATAGGGGTCGGAGCCCAGACGGTGCGCATGTCGCATCTCTTCATAGGTGTCGGGCATCACCTGCATCAGGCCCATCGCCCCGGCGCGCGAGGTGATCGGGCGGCCGGCGAGCAGCGTCTGGCCGCCGCTCTCGGCCCGCATGACGGTGCGTATCCAAGCTTCGGACACGCCGAACCGGCGCGACGCGTCGGCGATGAATTCCTGCCAGCGATCGAGTGCAGCATCGGTCGCGGCGGCAGTTTCGGCGTAGGCCGGTGTGGAAGCTGCGGCCGGGATAAACGCCAATGCGCCGAGCAGCAGGAGGGTTACTCGATCCATAGCGGCGCGAGCCTCCCAACGATCGTGGCCGTTGGAACCGGCCCGAAATATCGGCCGTCGAAGGAATCGGAGACGCCTTCCATGAGCAGGAAGACCTCGCCATCATCGAGAAGACGGCAGCCGCTCCAGGCGGGCAACGGGCGGCCGGACCGGTCGTGCGCCAGCCGTTCGGCGACGACGCGGCCGTTGACGGAAATCGCATCGCCTGCGGCGCAGATGACGTCGCCGTCGAGTGCCGCGATACGCTTCACCAGTGGGACGTTCTGCGGGAGGTAGCCCCGTTCGGCGGCGAGCTGCCGCACGGAATCCGGTGTATGGACGAGCACCAGATCGCCGCGGAGAAGCTTGCCCGGCAGGACGCGGGAGAGGCCAATGGGCGCACTGGCGCTGGCGTTCCACACCAGCCACGGCGCCGGCCGGGCGAGCGCCGCGAGCCAGATCAAGCCGAGCCCGAGCAAGGAGAGGGCGAGGACTGCAAGCGGGCGTCTACGCCCGTGTCGGCGCCGCCCCGCGCGCGCGAGAATGCGGCCGATCACGGCCGTACCCTGCCATTGTCAAGATGAGCAGGACGCTGACGGTCGGGTTCCGAGGTCGAGGTCTTGAGGTGCGCCGCCGACCATTCGTTGAGGTCGTCGATGTGATAACGGACGTAGCGGCCATGCTTGCGAAAGCGCGGTCCGCCGCCAACCGTGCGCATCTTTTCGAGGGTCCGGCGTGACAGCCCGACATAGTGGGCGGCCTGGTCGGTGCTCAGAAATGGGCTGCCCTTCTTGGCATTGGCGGCCCGGACGATCTCGTCATCCATTTTCGGCGTTCCCTGGCTGTGAAGCGGACGGCGACGGCGAGCGTCGCCGCGCACCAGGCGAGGATGGGCGCGATGGGGCGCGTTCCGGCACGCTCGAAAAGGCGCCCCCCGCGAATTCGAGCGGGCGTGCGAGATCAGATGCAGAAGGAAGTCCCCGCCGCGGTGGTCCGCGGCGGGGCTCAAGGGCGTTACCGGTCGCGCGGTTCCCACAAGGCGATGTGGGTTGCGCCGTCCCCGTTGGGGTTTTCGAGCTTGACCAGCCGGGCCCGGACCCAGTTTGGCCCGAACTCGGGCGCCCCGATCTTGAGGTTCAGATAGGTCTCGCCGCTCGACTTCGCGACCTGACTCCAGGCGGCACCGACCTCGTAGCGCTGCCCGGCATAGACCCGATAGTCGGGCGCGTTCTCGGACATCTTGTCGACGGGAACGATGGTGAGTGCGGCGGTGACGTTGAGGGTCTTGAGGGTGCCCGTGAAAACGCCGTCGTCGAGCTTGGTGAAGGTGCCGAGGGTGATGGCCATGATGTGTCTCCTTTCGCTTGAGTCGCAGGACCGTCCTGCGATGGCTCGGCGCTCAGAGACCGCAAGGCGCCCCTCATCACCGCGAGCGCAGCGAAGCGGCCGGAACGCAGTGGAGGACCTGGGAGGCGGGAGAATTTGGAGCGAAGCGTCCGCGAGGAGGCCCGCTTGCGGGCCGGGGAAATTCTTTCGCCGGACAGGTTGGAGAGGGGCGACGCGGGCTCTAGCGCGCTTTGAGAGGCATGCAGAGACGGTCTGCGAATCTCAGCACGCAAGGAGACCCTGGCAGAAGCACCCGGACGTGTTCACCTCAGTCTCGACCGTGCCGGAACGGCACTGCCGGACCCGCGTCGCCGCCGTCTTCCACACCCGGTTCGACGATGTTCGCCACGCCCTCTCATACGGACCTTGAAGACGGCAGCGCGGAGTCGGTGATGGGCTGGTAGGGCAATGCGGTTCAGGATGAGACAAGCTGATTCTCATGGCGGACGCGCCGATGATCGGGCTGGGGCGCACCGGTGCCGGCCTCATGATCGGGACAACGACGGACGCAATCCACGCTCACGGCGCGCGGCGGACGCGATCCCGAATAGCCGTCACGAAGCCGTGCGGATCATCGCAGCGGGGGCTTGCTAAAGGTCTGCACGCCGATCTATCGGAACGATTTCGATGGGAGACTATCGCGGCTCACCTTGAAGCCTCTTGGAGCCGGCATCCGCGAGCGTTGCGCCAGGGATCGATGCCCGTCAGGGCCGAGACGCCGTAAGGCGACTCGGTTCACGAGAGCCCGGCGCGCGGGCTCGCCCGCGCGGGCGCCACATCGTGCTCTAAGCAAAATCGGAGAGGCTGTTTCAGCTCAGCGCTACCGGCGGATTCTGGACCGAAAGCCGCCATCTGGTGGTCGGCACCCCGTGAGCAGTGGTGCCCTCCGGGCGAACGTAGGCACGCTTGGGTAGCCGTCGCGGACAGGGGCAAAAAGTGATAGTGTCAGAAATCAGCTCGAACTTCTGACAGCAAATCACTGTGGACAGTCTCTGCGATCATATCTTGCGTTATGCCTCGACCCAACCGGAGGGGACGCCAGTCCTAGCCAAGGAGTTGCTGCATCTGGCTGGGCGGGAGGCAATCGATCAGGCGCTGTCACGGCTGGTCAGGCGCGGTCAGTTGCTCCGCCCAAGCCGCGGTCTGTATGTTGCACCGGTTCACACCCGGTCTGGGATCAAAGCGCCGGATGCCGACAGGTTCGTTGCGGCGCTTGCCGCGCGTCGCGGCGAAACTATCACCGCCAGCGAGGCTGCGGCAGCGAACAAGCTGGGGCTAACGACGCAGAGGCCCCAGCACGTGGTCTTCTTGACTTCCGGCCCCAGCCGCAGCCTCTTGCTCGATGCGCTGTCGGTCGAGATTAAACACGCACCTCCCTGGAAGCTTGTGCTTCCTGGTCGGCCGGGTGGAGATGCAGTCAGGGCACTCGCTTGGCTTGGTCCCGATTGCAGCGCAGAGGCGGTCCAGGTTCTTCGCAAAAGGCTGCCGCCGTCGGATCTCGAAGAGGTCTTGCAGACCCGTGGGCGCCTGCCGACCTGGATCGCGCATGTGCTCGGTCAGGTTGCGTCCGGCACGGGAAGCGTGCGCCTATGAGCAAGCGCATAGGCCAGTCAGACATCATCGGCGAACAAGGGATCGCGCACATTCGCCGCATGGTGCTCGACATGGGTTATGTCTTCTACGAGACCGGCGGTGTCGAAGCCGGTGTCGATGGCTATATCGAACTGCGCGATCAAAACACCGGAGAAGTCGGCAACCTGATCCTGCAGGTTCAGGGCAAGGCTACGGAGCGCGATCGCCTGCCGGCCGAGACGGAAGACAGCTTCGAATGGCCGTGTACGGAAGCCGACATCGCCTACTGGCTGCACGGCACGGCGCCCGTGTTGCTGATCGTCGTCCAGACCAAGATCAATCGCGCCTATTGGAAGTCGATTAAGGGGTATTTCCACGACGCGAAGGCCGTGCAGAGCCGACGCGTCATTTTCGACAAGCGGACGGACATTTTCGATCGCTCGGCAAAAGCCGCCGTGTCGATGATCGCCGCCAGCGTCCGGCCAGGCGCGATCGCCCCGCCTGCGCGAATCACCGAGCGGCTGGTATCGAACCTGATACCCATCGAGCGGTTTGGGCCGCAGCTCTTTCTTGCCGAGACCGAACACAAGGACAACAAAGCTTTTGGCGCTGCATCGCGCGCGCTTATCGCCGATGCGCCCGGCGAATGGATCGTGAAGGGCGGTCGCGTTCTTTCGTTCCACGATCTCGACAGCTATCCTTGGAACAAGCTGTGCGAGGTCGGCACGATCGAGTCGTTCGACACATCCGAATGGGCGCTCACGGCCGATCCCGATCGTCAGCGTGATTTTGTCCAATTGCTCAATCGCGCGCTCAGCCAACTGACGCGGGACGACCTGATGTTCGATCCGGAGCGCCGGATCTATTATTTCAAGCGTATTCCCGACAGGCCGCGACGCGCCTATTCCTATGACGGGTTCGAGAAGCACACGTCGCGTAATGTCGTGAAGCTCTATCCCAAGAAGAAGTCACCGACCGAGACAGCCTATTTTCGCCATTCTGCTTTCATCGGCCGCTTTCAGCACTTCGGCGACGATTGGTATCTGGAGGTCACGCCGACCTATCATTTCACGCGCGACGGCTATCGCCAAGACCGTTTCGCCGCCGACCATCTGAAGAAGATCAAGGAGCTCGAGAATAACGGTGCCGTTGTGGGCCAGTTCGCGATGTGGCGCTACTACCTGACCAACCGTACGAGCGGCGACATGTTGAGGCGCGAGTACCCCTTCCTGAAATTCGGGGTGGCCGCCGAATATCTCGTTGAGCAGGGCGTACCCGACAAATTGTGGCGTTCACAGGAGCCACGCCAGCGCGCGACGCTGTTCGACGAGGATCCGAGCAACTGATGATCGAAGTTTCCCATATAGGCGAGCCCGAGCTCGAATTTGGCGGCGGTGGGCGTCACCTCGACATCCGCTTCGGGCTTATGGATTACGGCCCGTTCGATGCAGCGCATTCCGAGGCGCCGCGGCGCATCCGCATCGGCATCGTCGGAAGCGCGGAGACGGTCGAAGGCGCAGCGCGTTGGATTGACCGGTGCCGCTCGGGCCTTCTGGCGAAGGCCAGCCGCCAGCCTAATCTGTTTCCGGCCTTTCCCGGCTTGAGCGCGTTTCGCTGTGAGTTCGTGACGTCGGCTGAATTCCAGCGGACACTTACGCAGCGTGAGCTTCTGCGACTCGCCGCCATCGACGACGCCAATCTCGCCACGCGCGAGACGGCGGCGAGGTTTCTCGACGAGATACGCGCCCTGGCCGAACAGAATGTTCCGCCCGACGTCGTGCTCTGCGCGCTTCCGCTCGATGTTATCGAAGCAACCGTGAACGCCCCAGCCGATGAAGACGACGAAGACGAGGAAGTGGCGGATGAGGATGAAGTCTTGAACCTGCGCGGCATGCTGAAGGCGGCCTGCATGGAGTTGCGCTTGCCAATCCAGATCCTTTGGCCCACGACCTACAACCCGGCGATCCGCATCCCGCGCAAGCTGAAGAGGGCGAGCGAGAGGCGCGTCCAGGACGACGCGACACGCGCCTGGAATTTCTTCACCGCACTATACTACAAGGCGAACGGCTTGCCCTGGCGTTTGGTGCGCGACCCCAAACAGCTCAAGACATCATATATCGGCATCAGCTTCTATCGGACCGCGGATGGCAACCTTGTCCACTCTAGTTCGGCGCAGATGTTCGACGAGCGTGGCGAAGGCCTCATCCTACGCGGCGCGCGCGCCCAGGAGTCGAAAGAGGATCGCCGGCCGCACTTGCTCGCCGAGGGTGCGTACGGACTCCTGTCGGAATCGCTCACCGTCTTCCGCCAGCAGCATGGCCACTTTCCTGCGCGTGTCGTGTTGCACAAGACATCTCTCTTCAACGCGGATGAACACGATGGATTCAGCCGCGCCCTCAGCGAGCGTGGCATCGACTATGCCGACCTGATCTTTGTCTCGAAGACGTTCACGCGGCTCTATCGCATCGGCGCGTATCCGCCGCTGCGCGGAACCTCGATGCGGCTCGACGATCGTCAGATCGTGCTCTACACCCGTGGCAGCGTCGAATTCTTCCGCACCTATCCCGGCATGTATGTGCCCCGCCCGCTGCTGTTGCGTTGCCAGGAGATGGGGCAGTCCTTGGGGTTCCTGGCGGAAGAGATGTTGGCCCTTTCAAAGATGAACTGGAACAACACCCAATTCGATGGTGGTGAACCAATCACCGTGCGGGCGGCGCGCTACGTCGGCGACATCCTGAAGTATGTTCCTGACGGCCAGGCCATCGCGCCTCGCTACAGCTTCTACATGTAGGCGGCCCGCGTGATGGCGAAGTTGCTGGGTATAGTCGCGAAACCTCATAAGCCAGCGGTCGACACGATGGCGATCGGTGAGGTGATCGATCGCATCGAATCCTTGAACCGCGGAATCGCAAGATTCTGGGCCAAAAGCGACGGCTGGGCGCCGGTCGCCGCAGCCGGCCTGTTGGGAAAGTCACGGCTGGACTGGCAGGCCTCCTTGTCGGGTTCGCTTCATCTGTGGATTCGCGAGCCCGCGAATGCATTGTCGCCAGCGGAACTCATCCTAGCCTGGGCCAATCTTGGAAGCCTCATCGAGGGCACGATCAAGACGCTGCTGTCAGTCTGGTATGAGACTTACAAGTCCGACATCGACAATCTCAAGAAGGCCAATGCCTATGACAAGGCCAAGAAAACGGCGCACGCGCCCGACGGTCTGACCCTGGAGAAGCTGCGGAATTACTGCAAGGCTCAAAAGCTGCTCGGCCACTCCGGCGATAAGCTCGTGGAGCTAGTCCAGCAGCGGCGGAACGCCATCCACGCGTTCAAGGATCGGCCGATCGGCGACGGCGTCGAATTTCAGGGGGCGGTGCGCAGCTATCTGGACCTGCTTCGGGCGGTGAACGCCCGGCTCCCCTATCCCGATGAAATGTATGAACCGCGGGAGCGATAGGCACGCATGGGGGACCTGAAGGATTTGACGCCGCCCGAGCTGCTCGTGATGCACGCGGCCGTCTCCGACGAACTGCGCCGGCGTGGCGTCACACGCAGTTCGAATAATCCCGTCGGCGACCTGGCGGAGCACCTGTTCTGCCGGGCTTTCGGGTGGAAGCAGGCACCCAACTCGATGCGCGACGCAGACGCCACCGACAGTGCGCAGGTCCGGTATCAGATCAAGGGCCGGCGCCTGACGGCGCATAACAACTCGCGGCAACTCGGGGCGCTCCGTGATCTGCCGGCCCAGGGCTTCGATATCCTCGCGGCGGTGCTGTTCCAGCAGGAATATCGAGTGCTGAGAGCGGCCCTGATCCCGCATGCGCGCGTCGTTGCGCTGGCAAAGCGCGTCGAGCGCACCAACAGTTGGCGCTTCCTTCTGCGCGACGCCGTTTGGTCGGCCCCCGACGTTCGCGACGTGACAGAGGACCTGCGGAAGGCGGAGTCGGTCTGGGCTGAGCGGCTCACGGAGGAGCCTGCACCCCGCTGAGCCATGGTGCCGCGCCTAAGCGCCGCCCTCCTCGCTGAACCGCCACACCGGGATGCCCATCTTGCGGGCCTTGTCGGCGAGGTTGGCGGAGATGCCCGAGCCGGGGAAGACGACGACGCCGATGGGCAGGACGTCGAGCATCTGGTCATTGCGCTTGAAGGGCGCGGCGTTGCGGTGGCGGTTCCAGTCGGGCTTGAAGGCGACCTGCACGACCTTGCGGTTGTCGGCCCAGCAGGCGGCGATGCGCTCGGCGCCGCGTGGGCTGCCACCGTGCAGTAGCACCATGTCGGGATGCTTGGCATGGACCTTGTCGAGCGCGGCCCAGATGCGCTGGTGATCGTTGAAGTCGGAGCCGCCGGTGAAGGCGATGCGGCTGCCCGCGGGCACGAGCAGCTGCGCCTCGGCGCGGTGCTGGGCGGCGATGAACTCGCGGCTGTCGATCATCGCGGAGGTGAGCGTGCGATGGTTGACCATCGAGCCCGAGCGGGGCCGCCATGCTGAGCCGGTGACGGCCTCGTAGTGCTCAGCGGCATGGTCGCGGCAGAACTCGAAGGCGTTGCGGCGCTCGATCAGGCCGAGGCCCTGATCGATGAGGCGCTCCAGCTCGACCGAGCGGACCTCGGAGCCGTTCTGCTCCAGTTGCGATCGGCGCTGCGCCTGTTCGTTGGCGTCGAGATCGCGCTCGATGCGGTCGATCTTGCGGTGGAACAGGTTGACGAAGGACCAGAGCAGGTCGTCGAGATCGTCCTCGAGCCGCGTGCCGGTCAGCATCGCGGCGAAGCCATCGACGATCGCGCCAAGCTCGGCGCGGACGGCATCCGCCTCGGGCAGCGGACGGGAGTCGGGCTCGTCCCGGCCGGGGCGGTGACCGTAGAGTGCCAGCTCGTCGAGCAGATGCGCGGTGGGCGAGGCGGCGTGCAGCTCGTCGGCGGGCTCGGTGTCGGGAAAGAGGAAGGGCATGGGTTCGTGTGTCATGGCGGGCTCCTGTTGCCGGTCTGGCCGCGCCCATCGCGGCCTTCACGGCGATCGCCCGCCGGGGACGGAGCCGGGCCTGCACCCCGCCGCCGGCCTGGCGGCAAGGGGCCGGAGCGCCAGCGGAGGATGGCGGGAGGCGGCTATTTTGCTTCGCGATGCAAAGCCGGGCGGCCTTCCGCCCGGCGGCGGAAAATAGCCGCCGGACGCCATTGCGGGACCGGGACCGGCCCTGGCAGATCGCCGCTCGGGAAGGCCGCAGGCGGAGGACCGCAGCCGGCCGGTGAGCCCGCTGGGAGGCCTCCCCGTCCCCTTCCGGTCCGACACCGACCCGCGAAAGATGCCGCGCTCGGCCTTCCGGTCAGGCAGCGTCGCGATGGCGCACGAACTGCAAGACATCGGCCGGGTCGAGCTGACCTACCAGCCGAGCCAGCATGGCGTCCGGGCCGAGCCGGCGCAGATCGACGTTGAAATCGCTCCGGGCCGGCATGAGGTCGCGGACCTCGATGCCCGCATCGAGACAGCGTGCATGGAGCCGTTCCGCCGCCATCCGGCCGGCCGCATCGCGATCACGCGCGACATAGAGCCGGGCGAGCATCGCGCCGAGATCGAGGCCGGCGAGATGGTTCGCCGAGAGCGCGGCGATCATCGGCAGGCCGGGGAGCACCGATTTGAGCGCGAGCATGGTCTCGATGCCCTCCCCGGCGGCCAGCACGTCGGCGGCGCCACCGAAGCGCACGCCGTTGCCCAGCAGTCGGCCGAGCGCACGGCGCGGATCCGCGAGCGGCGCCTTCTCGGGACGCTGCCGGTCGAGCCAGGTGCGGTGGACGCCGGTGATGCGGCCGTCCGCGTCGGTCACGGCCGCGAGCAGCCCCGGCCAGGTCTCGCGAGCCGCATCGCGGTCGGCGCGATACCAGAGCGCGGGGTGGAAGCGCAGCGACGGCCAGTCGAGCCGTGCGGTGATGCCGCGCGCCCGCAGATAGGCTTCGGCCTGCGTGCCGGCGACGGCGCGGCCGGCGAGAAACAGACGGCGCGCGGCCTCGGGCGATCCGCCGGGCTGCGACGGATTGCGGGTCGGATGCGCGGGCTCGGAACGCGGCAGGCAGAGAAAGCAGCGCGCCTCGTCGAGCACGTCGCGGAAGGCGTCGAGCCCGCGATTGAGGGCGATCAGGTCGAGAAGATCGCCGTGTTCCTCCGTGGCGGCGTCGGTCCAGTTGCCGGCGGCGCCGGGACCAGACTCCGGTCCCGTGAGACGAACGTAGAGGCTGCGGCCGGAGGTGTTCCGCACATCGCCCACCAGCCAATAGCGACCGTGGCGGCGGCCATTGGAAAGATAGTGGCGGCAGACGGCTTCGGCATCGCGCGCGAGACGCCGCGCCAGGTCGGCAGCTTGGCTGGACATGATCGCCTCCCTTACGCCGCGCTACGGTCGGCGATGCGCACGAGCGGATGGCGCTCCAGCAGCGTGCAGAGGATGGCGGGGCCGGTTGCGCCGGTGGGCACGAACAGCCGGAGCTTCCAGGCGATGATCTCTGAGGTGAGCCCCATCGCCTTCAGCCTGTCGACCATCCCATCGGTGAAGCCGGAAAGCTCGACGCGGAACGCGCCCATGACCTTGGCGCGACGGAGCTGGAGGCCATCTGCAAGCTCCAGCACGGTGCGGCCGTCGAGCACGGCGGTCCAGGCGTCGGCGGGGTCGATCGTCGGCGTATCCGTCGCGACGGCCTGCGCGACCCAGGCGGGCGAGACGAGACGGCCGATCACCCGTTCGCCCTCGTCGGTCTGAAGCCGGTAGACGCGGCATCCCTCGTTGGGAAGCCGGCTCCAGATCGGCAGAAGCAGGCCGGTGACGATATTGATCCGGCTGTCGGTGAACTCGGGCAGATCGGCGAGCTCGGCGCTCCAGGCGGCGGCAAAGGTGTCCCGGTCGGCTTCGCGCCAATGGGTCTGCGCCATCGTGGCCAAGGGGATGGCGGCGCGCTCCATCGGCCGCAGGAGGCGGACGCGCCGCTCGACCTCGCCATCGTCGAGCATGAGGCTCGGAGCGGGGACCTGGACGGCGGCACGGCCTGACTGGCCGTTGACCAGGAGCGTCGCGCGGGGATCGCCGGCGCGGTCGAGCGCCTCGGCCAGGCTGAACGGCCGGTTGCGATCGCGGCGGGCCACGGTGAAGACCTGCGTCTCGGCGCCGCTTCCCGGATGGACGTAGATGGTGCGGCGCTCGGTGATGCGCAGCGATTCCGCCGTGACCGTCTCGACGCCGAGATCGTACGTGCCGGACGCGACGGCGCCCTCGATCTTGGCGCGCAGCAATTCCTCGAACACGCCGAAGAGCACATTCTGCAGGTCGATGGTGAGCGCAAGCAGGCGGTTGAGGAAGGTGGTGATCGGCGGCAGCTCCTCGCGCAAGCTGCCATCGCCGTCCGTCAACTGGAGGCCGGTCGCGTCCTCGAACGCCTGCAGGGAACAACCGTCGACCTTGCCGGAATAGAGCAGGACGTAGAGCTGGCGCAGGGCCGCGCGGCCATAGACGGATTCGAGGTTGTCATCGGCGCGGAACAGACCCTGCCCGCCGGTCTGGCGTTGACCCTTGGTGATGGCGCCGAGCGTGTCGAGGCGCCGGGCGATTGTGGAGAGGAAGCGCTTCTCCGCCTTCACGTCTGTGGCGATCGGCCGGAACAGCGGCGGCTGCACCTGGTTGGTGCGGTTGGAACGCCCGAGGCCCTGGATCGCCGTGTCCGCCTTCCAGCCGGCTTCGAGCAAATAATGGACGCGCAGGCGGCGGTTCCTCGCGCCGAGATCGGCATGGTAGCTGCGGCCGGTGCCGCCGGCGTCGCTGAACACGAGGATGCGCTTCTCGTCGTCCATGAAGGCTTGCGCCTCGGCGAGATTGGCCGATCCGGCCCGGCTCTCGACGCGCAGGACATCTGCGTGCCGGATGATGCGCCGCGAGCGGCCGGTGACCTCGGCGACCATGTCGGTGCCGAAGCGTTGGACGATCTGGTCGAGCGCGCCCTGCACCGGCGGAAGTGCCGCGAGCTTCTCGATCAGGCGGTCGCGCCGTTCGATGGCGTGGCGGCATTGGACCGGCTGGCCGTCGCGGAACACCGGGCGAGACGAGAGATTGCCTTCGCTGTCGGTGAAGGGCTCGTAGAGCTGGGTCGGGAAGGAGTGCGCGAGATAGTCGAGGACGTACTCGCGGGGCGTGATGTCGACCTGCACGTCGCCCCATTCCTCGGTCGGAATCTCCGCGAGCCGCCGTTCCATCAGCGCCTCGCCGGTCGAGACGATCTGGATGACAGCGGCGTGGCCCGCGTCCAGGTCGCGGTCGACGGCGGCGATCAGCGTCGGCGCCTTCATCGCCGTGATGAGGTGGTTGAAGAAGCGTTGCTTCGAGCTTTCGAAAGCGGAGCGCGCAGCCGACTTCGCCTGGGCGTTCAGGGTGCCGCCCTCGCCCGTGACGTTCGCGGCCTCCAGCGCCGCGGTCAGATTGTTGTGGATGATCTGGAAGGCGCCGGCATAGGCATCGTAGATACGGATCTGCTCCGCACTCAGCGCGTGCTCGACCATCTCGTATTCGACGCCTTCGTAGGAAAGAGAGCGAGCCGCATAGAGGCCGAGCGCCTTCAGGTCACGGGCCAGGACTTCCATCGCGGCGACGCCTCCGGCCTCGATCGCCTCGACGAACTCGGTGCGGGTGGCGAACGGGAAGTCCTCGCCGCCCCACAGGCCGAGCCGCTGCGCATAGGCGAGGTTGTGGACCGTGGTGGCGCCGGTCGCCGAGACATAGAGGACGCGGGCTTTGGGCAGCGCATGCTGCAGGCGGAGGCCAGCACGGCCTTGCTGGGAGGGCGCCTGATCGCCGCGTTCGCCCTTCCCGCCCGCGGCATTCTGCATCGCGTGGCTCTCGTCGAAGACGATGACACCTTCGAAGTCGCGGCCCAGCCAGTCGACGATCTGCTGAACGCGCGAAACCTTCGCCTCCCGCGCATCGGAGCGCAGCGTCGCATAGGTGGTGAAGAGGATGCCCTGCTCCAGGCGAATCGGCGTGCCCTGACGGAAGCGGGCGAGCGGCGTGATCAGCAGCCGCTCCTGCCCAAGTGCCGACCAGTCGCGCTGGGCGTCCTCGATCAGCTTGTCCGACTTCGATACCCAGACCGCGCGGCAGCGGCCTTGCAGCCAGTTGTCGAGCAGGACGCCCGCGACCTGGCGGCCCTTGCCGGCGCCGGTGCCGTCGCCGAGCATCCAGCCGCGACGGAAGCGGACGGCTGTCTCGGCATCGTCGGGCGCCGCCGTGATAATGTCGAAGGTCTCATCGACGGTCCACGACCCCGCGAGGAAGCCGGCGTGAGCCTCGCCGGCATAGATGACGCTCTCGAGCTGAGCGTCCGACAGCAGGCCGTCAACGATAACGGCCGCCGGCAGGTGCGGGCGGTAGCTCGCCTTGAGCGGCGCGACGGACG
>Ga0335084_10002329_pt1 | contig 18273 bp, 16 predicted proteins | sample Lox_Sample_44_FD_206721 | JGI IMG/M metagenome (GOLD analysis project Ga0335084, IMG submission 206721) | Soil microbial communities from Loxahatchee National Wildlife Refuge, Florida, United States - Lox_Sample_4.4 | ecosystem: Environmental > Terrestrial > Soil > Wetlands | place: USA...
TCGGGAACGTTGACCGTCGTGATCACGAAGTCGGTAGAACCAGCGGTAGCTTCCCAAGTTTTCGTCATCAGCCAACGTCCCGAGCGTAGCTGTAAGCGCACGCTCTCACGGAGATGCCCAATATACTGGGCTTCACTTCCGGATTCACTTCACCGCGCGGGCCTCTGGAAAGGCCGGATGACACGCGAACACCCACAAAGCCAGGCAAGCAAATAACCGCCACCCATACGCAAACACCGCGGGCCAGCATCTTCTCATCAAGGGTGACATTCTATTGAGGGAGTACCCGTGATTCTCACCACATTCGCGCGAGATTTGTCCGCCATCGCCGCATCGCTTTTCGGCCGGTTTGCCGGGTCAAGGCTTGTACGGCTGTCGCTGCCCGCGTAAGGTCGCTCACCTTCCTTCGACGGAGCCGGCACGAAGCTGGCGTCAATGCGGTGCTTGCGCGTCTGCTGAACCTGCCCGCGATGTGGCGCTTCATGCGCGACCACAGCGCGAGTCGCAGCGTATGGGATCCCGCCGACGATCTCGAATTGGCGCTGTACGCGACCGTATTCGGCAACAACTTCCTGCACTACGGATACTTTCCGGAATTGCCGGTCGATCCCGAGACGATCAGCTTCGCGACGGTGCGCCGCGCGATGAACGACTACGCGTCGTTGCTCGTCGAGCGCGTGCGATCAGGCGAACGCGTACTCGATATCGGCTGCGGAATGGGCGGGCTGCTGGCGCGGTTGCAGGAGGCGGGCGCACGTGCGACGGGCTTGACCCCTAACCTCGCGCAGACGGCGCACATCCGCGCAACGTGGCCCGATATGCCGGTCGTCAACTCGACACTCGAGGGGGCGCGTAGCGCGGGGCTGCAGCCGCAGTTCGACGTTCTGATCAACTCGGAGTCGTTCCAGTACATCGACCTGAATGCCGGGATGGCAGAAATCCGCAGCTTGTTTGCCGCCGACGCGGTCGACCCGCGCTGGTTGTGCATCGATTATTACCGGCTCAACGAAGGCGCACGCAACAAGTCCGGTCACCTGTTGCGCGATTTCGAAGCCGGACTCGCGAAGCATGGCTTCACCACTCGCGAACGCATCGACGTCACCGAGAACGTGCTCCCTTCGCTCGCATACGGAAGGCTGCTCGCGAAGCGTCTCGCATTACCGCTTGCGCGGTTTTCGGCCGACAAGTTCTTCTTGCGCCGGCCGTTTCTCGCCTACATGTTCCAGGACTGGGTTACCGGCAAGCTTGGCGGCGTGAAGCTCGACACGCTCGACCCCGATGTGTTTCGGCGCGAGAAGCGCTATCTGCTCTTCACGCTTACGCCGCGCTAAAAGGCGCCGCCGCGTCGACCTCAGCCGGCAACTTTGGCGGCGAACTTGCGCCGCTGCGCCTCGAGTTGTCCCGGCAAACGATCGCGCAGACGATCGAACAGTTCGCCGTGCAGCTTGAATTCGGCACGCCACGCAGCGTGGTCGATCGAGCCCACGAGCTCGAACGACTCTTGCGAAAACTCGAGCCCGTCCCAGGAGAGGTCCTCGTACGCCGGTGATAAACCGAACACCTGCTCGTGCGCGGCCGCGTTGCCTTCGATCCGGCGAACGATCCACTCGAGCACGCGCATGTTCTCAGAGAAGCCTGGCCAGACGAATCGGCCACGTTCGTCGGTGCGAAACCAGTTCACGCAGAAAATCTTCGGCAGGCTTCCACCGGACTGCTCGAGTCGATCCCCGACCTCCAGCCAGTGCGCGAAGTAGTCACCCATGTGATAGCCGCAGAACGGCAGCATCGCAAAGGGGTCCCGCCGCAGAACGCCTTGCGCCCCCGCCTGCGCGGCCGTCGTTTCGGAGCCGAGCGTCGCCGCCATGTAAACGCCTTCGATCCAATTGCGCGCCTCGGTAATCAAAGGGACCGTAGTGGCTCGACGCCCTCCGACGACGAACGCATCGATGGGAACGCCGGCGGGGTCCTCCCAATCGGAGTCGATCACGGGGCACTGCGCAGCGGCGACTGTGAAGCGTGCGTTCGGGTGTGCGGCCTTGCGCCCGCTCTCCGGAGTCCAGTCCCTTCCCTGCCAGTCGAGCAGGTGCGCTGGCGGGTCGCTCATGCCTTCCCACCACACGTCGCCGTCGTCGGTCAACGCGACATTGGTGAAGATCACGTTCTCGCGCAGCATCGCCATCGCGTTCCTGTTCGTCTTTTCGCCGGTACCCGGAGCGACGCCGAAGAACCCTGCTTCGGGATTGATCGCGCGCAATCGCCCATCAGGCGAAGGCTTGATCCACGCGATGTCCTCGCCAATCGTCGTGACCTTCCAGCCGCGAAGCGCGGGTGGCGGAATGAGCATCGCAAAATTGGTCTTGCCGCATGCCGACGGAAACGCCGCGGCGACGTGGTACTTCCTGCCTTCCGGCGAGGTCACTGCGAGAATCAACATGTGCTCGGCGAGCCAGCCCTGCGCGCGCCCCATGTTGGATGCAATGCGCAGCGCGAAGCACTTCTTGCCAAGCAGGGCGTTGCCGCCGTAGCCGGAGCCGAAGCTCCAGATCTCACGCGACTCGGGAAAATGCACGATGTACTTGGTGGAATTGCAGGGCCAGGCAACATCCTTCTCACCTGGTGCGAGCGGTTTGCCAACCGAATGCACGCACGGCACGAACTCGCCGTCTTTGCCGAGGACGTCGTAAACCGCACGCCCCATGCGCGTCATCATGCGCATGTTTGCGACGACATAAGGACTGTCAGTCAGCTCGACGCCGATCTGCGCGATCGGCGATCCGAGCGGCCCCATCGAGAAAGGAATCACGAAGAGCGTGCGGCCGCGCATGCAGCCGGCGAAAAGCCGGTCGAGCGTCGCTCGCATCTCCCGGGGATCGATCCAGTTGTTGGTCGGCCCCACGTCGCTGGCCTTCTCCGCGCAGATGTACGTGCGATCCTCGACGCGCGCGACGTCGCTCGGATCGGACCAGGCCAGGTAGGAGTTCGGACGCTTCGCGGGATTGAGGCGCCGCAGTGTCCCGGCCCTCACCATTTCCTCGCACAACCGGTCGTACTCTTCGCGTGAACCGTCTACCCAGACCACACGATCGGGGTGCGCCAGTCTGGCGATGTCAGCGACCCAGGCAACGAGCTTCTTGTGCTTCACATAAGCCGGAACGCTCATGCCCGGCGTCGATAGAACAGCGCTCATGAAACTCATCTCCGCGCTACGCCCGCCAATCCGGCGCGCGCACCAACAACGACCTTTGTTGAGCGCGGCTCGTCGCCGCGCATGCCCGGTTCATCAACGCTGGGTATCCGCATTGCGGGCAGGGGCGTCGAGTGTACCCCGCACATCCCTGCCTCGCCTATATGCGCTATGGCACATTTTTCGTGCAACGGTGCACGTGATGGGGATAGTTAGCCGCTGTTAAATGCAATTCTGTTTCGGTGATGGGTGCCAGATGAAAGCTCAACGATGAACATCGCCATCCTGGACGACTTTCAGGACGTCGTCCGCCACCTTGATTGCTTCGGATCTCTCGCCGGGCACGCCGTGAAAGTGTTCAACCATCCCGCCCGGGGTATCGGCCAGCAAGCGGCTCGCCTGAATGCATTCGACGCCCTCGTGCTGATTCGCGAGCGCTCCCGTTTCAACGCGCAATTGATCTCGCGCCTTCCAAATCTGCGCTTGATCTGCCAAACCGGAAAGGTCGGTCCCCACGTCGATCTCGGCGCGTGCACACGGCACGGCATCGCGGTCACCGAATCCGGCGGCTATTCCCAGGCTACCGCCGAGCTGACCTGGCTGCTGATACTGGCCGCGCTGCGCCGACTGCCGGCCTACATGGCCAATCTCTACGCGGGGCAATGGCAACGCAGCATCCCAGCCCTTCCAGATTGGCCGCTCGCCGGGTTCGGTGATTCGCTGGCGGGGAAGACCCTGGGTGTCTGGGGATTCGGGCGAATCGGCCAGCTTGTAGCGGGGTACGGCCGCGCATTCGCGATGCAGGTGCTGGTGCATGGGCGCCCGGCGAGCCAGGAAGCCGCAGCGGCGGCGGGATTCGCCGCGACCGCGGATCGCGCCGAGTTCTTTCGCCGCAGTGACGTCGTAACGGTGCATCTGCGCCTGCTCGATGCAACGCGCGGCTGTGTGACCCCTTCCGAACTTGCCTGCATGAAGCCCACAGCCCTGTTCGTCAATACCAGCCGCGCTGAACTGGTTGCACCGGGCGCACTTTTCGAGGCACTGCGGGCAGGCCGGCCCGGATTGGCCGCAGTCGACGTCTTTGAAAGAGAGCCTGTCGAGCCCGGTGAGCCAATGCTCACTTTGGCCAACGCTATCTGCACGCCGCACTTGGGCTTCACCGAGCGGTCCTCGTACGAGCGCCTGCTGGGAGGAGCGTTCGCGAACCTCGTCGCTTTCGCCGATGGACGACCGCAGAACGTCGCCAACCCGGAGTCGCTCGCTGCACAGCCTTCCTCGTCCCCCACAACATGAGCCGCCGCGCGTCCCTGTGGGCGCTCATGTTCGGCAACCTCGCAATCGGCACGGGGGTCATGATCGTCGCCGGCGTGCTAAGCGAGCTCGCCGCCGATCTGCAGATATCGCCACCGGTCGCGGGTCAGCTGATCTCCGCCGCCGCCATCGTGATGGCGCTCGGCGCGCCGATCGCGGCCGCCGCGACCTCAGGGTTCGATCGACGACTGCTGCTGGCGCTGACGCTCGCCTGGTATGCGCTCGGGCTGATCGCGTCGGCGTTCGCGACGACGTTTCCGCAGCTGCTCGGCATTCGCATGGTGACCGTGATATCGGCAGCCATCTTCACGCCGCAAGCGGCTGCGACTGCTGCCTTGCTTGCGCCGCCGGACGAGCGCGGGCGCGCGATGGCATTCACTTTTCTTGGCTGGTCGATTGCGTCGGTCTTCGGAGTGCCGGTCGGCAGCTGGCTCTCGGGTGCATTCGGCTGGCGCATCGCGTTCGTCGTGACCGGCCTGCTGGCGGGTGTCGGCAGTGTTGCCGTCATCGCTACCTTGCCGGCAGGTTTGCGCGTCCAGCGCCTGTCGTTGAAATCGTGGGTCGACGTGGCGCGTCATCCGCTGTTGCCACGCGTGCTGTTCGTCACAGTGCTGATGGCGTCGGGGCAGTTCGGCGTGTTTGCGTTCATCGCGCCCTACCTGCTGTGGCTTGTTGAAGCGGATGCAAATGGTCGCGCAGTCGCGCTCGCGTGGTTCGGCGCGTTCGGGCTGTGGGGCAATGTCCTTGTCGCCCGCCGCATCGACAAGCTCGGGCCCGACCGGGCGGTGCAATTGACGCTGACTGCAGTCCTAGTCGGTGTTGCGCTGCTGCCCGCCGGCAGGGGCGGCATCCTACTGGCGGCACTTGCATTGGCCGTCTGGGGCTCCGGGCTCTTCGGCAGCAATTCCTCCCAGCAGGTTCGCCTCGCCGCAATCGCGCCGCCGCTCGCGTCAGGTTCGATCGCCTTGAATACCTCGGCGATCTATCTCGGGCAAGCAATCGGTACAGCGGCGGGAGGTCTGGTCTACGCGCGTGCGGGAATCGACTACCTGTCCTGGTTCGGCACGGCACTGATCGCTCTGGCGCTCGCGCTTTCCATGACGGTCAGCCGACGCCGCAAACAAAAAGGGCCGGTCGCGTGACCGGCCCGCGGAAGCTGTGCGGGTAACTCAGCCGATCGGGTTTATCTCGACCGCTTGTGGGCCCTTTTGTCCCTGTTGCACCTGGTACTCGACGCGCTGATTTTCCTTCAGCGTCCGGAACCCCTTGGCCTTGATGCCGCTGTAGTGCGCGAACAGGTCCGCGCCTCCATCGTCCGGCTTGATAAAGCCAAAGCCCTTTGTTTCATTGAACCACTTAACAGTGCCTGTCGGCATTCAACTCACCATGGAAAGGACGCGGGATGCGCCCGCGACGCGCAAGCGACTTGAGCGTGGGTCATGCCGGGACAGGGACGGGCCGAACGGAGAGAACCGAACGAGCGACCAGCCGCACGAGAACCGCCGGTGTGGCCGGAGAGCATGAGGGGAACTAGCCGGGCGAGCACTGAAAGCAGAAAACCACAGCGCGATAAATCGACTGCACATTTAACGTACACCACGCGCATTAAAAAGAGAAGTCACGCGACGCGCGCGCTCGTCACACCCATCCCATCAATTCGGCATCCGTCGTCGCCTTCTGGCAACGCATCAGCCCGCGATCGCGATCAGCGTACGCGATGCATCCACGCAGCGAGCACGCGGGATTCCTTCTCAGAATCCAAACCCGCTGCGCCGAGGCTCTCAGAACCGCCTGCACGCACCTGCGCCTGTGCCCATGCATAGGTGTCCGTCACGGTTTTCTCGAGCGCGGTGAACGCAAGACCTGCATCGAGCGCACGCGCGATGCTGGCCCGAGCGAGGCCAGGTGCGTCCTCCGCCCACAGCGGCAACTCCGTCCACGGCTGCACGCCCTGATCGCGCAGGAAACCAGCGCTGACCCAGGTGAAGCGGCAGCGAGCATCGAGCGCGCGCGCCGCAGTGTCGAGGAACGCGCCGAAGCGCAAGCGCTGCGCCGGGCCGGTCGCGTTGAAGACGCCGCCGACATTTCGCGCGACGAGCGCGACCATCCACCGCGCCAGATCGCGGGCATCGATGAACTGGACGTCGGCGGCAGGATCGGCTGGAGCGACCACCTCGCCGCCCCGCGCGATACGAACCGGCCAATAGGTGAAGCGGCCGGTCGGATCGAACGGCCCGACGATGAGCCCGGGCCGGATGTTCAGGGCTCTTTCGCCGAACGTCTCGATGACGACGCGCTCGCATGCAGCCTTGAGCGCCCCATAGTCTCGCGGGACGTCTTCCGAGCCGGGATCCGTCAGCGCGGCGACCGGGCTCGTTTCATCGGGACCTTCGGAAAAGTCGGCATACACGCTGATGCTGGAAACGAAGGCATATCGACCGACGCTGTCGCGCAACGCTTCGGCTGACGCGCGCACGAGCCGCGGGACGTAGCCGCAGGTATCGATCACCGCATCCCACTGCCGCCCGCGCAACGCGCTCAATCCGTCGGTACCTTGCGAGCGATCGCCACGGAGCTCCTCGACCTCCGCAAAGAGACCCGTGCGTGTCCCCCGATTGAAAATCGTCACCCGGTGATTGGCGGCGAGCGCCGCATCGACCACGTGCCGGCCGAGGAACTTCGTCCCTCCAAGAATCAGCAGGTTCATGTGCCACCCCTGTGCTGGATCCACCTGAGGCCGCGGAACAGGGCGCCGATGATCAGAACGACGAGCGCCAGGCGGATGGCGTGGAACGCCGTCACGATCGGCGCGCCGAGCTTGAGGACCTTGGCGGTGATCGCCATTTCGCCGATTCCGCCGGGCGTGGTTGCAAGCACCGACGTGGCGGTCACCAGGCCAGCTACCTGCGCAATCCACATACCGAATAACGCAGACGCCGCCAGGTAGCCAATCGAGATCAGCGCTACCGCCGCGAGATAGCGCGGCGCGGCGCGGAAGAATTCAGGCGCGAACCGCGTGCCGAGCGCGATGCCGATCAGTAATTGGCCGACGTTCAGGGCCGGCGTGGGCATCGACGACCAGGCGAAACCGCCCGCAGTAATCGCTGCAGTGGTCAACAGCGGTCCCAGCATGAACGCGTTCGGCACGTCGTATCGGGTGAGCACGGCGGCGCCGCCCCCCGTCGCCGCGACCAGCACAGCGAACCCGGCCAGGTCGAACGACGAGGCCGCGGGTGTGTAAGGATCGGAACCTTGCACGCCCCATGACTGCAGTGCGAACGGCACCACCAGCGCCACGAGCATGATGCGCAGGCTGTGCGCGGCGACAACGCGGTCGACGCGACCGCCGTGCCGTTCCGCCTGGCTGGCCATCTCTGCGGCGCCGCCGATCGCCGCGGCGAAAAAGCACGTCGTCGCCGTCTCCTGGCTGAGGCGCTTGAGGACCCATGCGCCGGCAAGGCCCAGAAGCATGACGAACACAACCGCGATGACGATCCAGGGCGCGAGGCGAACGACCAGCCGCACGATCTCCGGCGTGAAATACAGTCCCAGCGCGAATCCGATGATCCATTGACCGGCCTCGCGGGCGTACGGCACTGCTCGCAAACGGATGCCGCTCATGCTGACGCCTGCCACGACGATCAACGGGCCGGTGAACCATGGCAACGGCAGCTTGACCCACAACGCGAGCGTTGCACCGAGCAAGGCGAGTGCAACCGTCTTGAGCGAGGCGTAGGCGGGAAACGCGACGCGCGCGAACGAGACGAACATGTGCCGATGATACGAAAGCGCCGCACCTAGAATTTCGCCCATGCCCATGGTGCCGTCGCCAATCGATGTGCTGAAGACGCAGCGCTTTCGCGGTGTGCTGCTCGGTGGCGCCGTCGGCGATGCACTCGGTGCCGCGGTCGAGTTCATGGAGCGGACCGAGATCCTGTCGTGGTTCGGTCCGGGAGGAATCCGCGACTTCGTTCCGGTCGACGGCCGCCTCGGCGCAGTCACGGATGACACTCAGCTCACGGCTTTTTGCGCGGAGGCAATCTTGCGTGCCCACGCAGCGGGAATCGGACGCGATGACCTGGCGGCGCATGCGCTCGAACGCTCGCGCTCATACCTGCGCTGGTTGCTGACGCAGGGAGAGACCCAGGCACTTCTGGATGCGCCGAAAAGCTGGCTGATGACACAACCTGATCTCTTCCATCGCCGCGGTCCCGGCCAGACCTGTCTCTCGTCCTTGCGTGCGATGCGCTCGCTGGGCGCAAGCGCGGTCAACTCCAGCAAGGGTTGCGGCGCTGTCATGCGCGTCGCTCCGATCGGGCTGTTCCACTCGCACTGGTACGCCGAGTCCACTTCTTTCGACGCCAGCGTTTTCGACGCCGGCATGCACGATGCAGCGCTCACCCACGGACACCCGAGCGGACATTTGCCTGCCGGGTTCCTCGCAGTGCTGATTGCGCTGCTCGTTTCCGGCGTACCGCTCGAAATCGCCCTGAAACGCGCGCGCCGTCAGCTGCTGGCGCGTGCGGGGCACGAGCAGACCGCAGCAGCAGTCGATCGCGCGCTCGATCTGGCGCACACCTTTCCCTGCGATCCGCTGCTGCTTGCCTCGCTCGGTGCCGGTTGGGTCGGCGAAGAGGCGCTGGCGATGGCCTTGTACTGCGCGGTCGGATGTGAAGAAAACGCGAGCGACCTCGAGGCCGCGATCGTCCTGGCGGTCAACCACGACGGCGACAGCGATTCCACCGGCGCCATCACAGGCAGTCTTCTAGGCGCACTACACGGCGAGCCCGCGATTCCGGCGCGCTGGCTCGATGCGATCGAATTGCGCGAAACCGTCACGACGCTCGCCGACGATCTCGCCACCGTCCTTGATTGGGAACCCGATTGCGCCGCGCTGCGGCGCTATGGCAGCGGCTGACTGGATGCGATCAGTGCACCGTGACCGCGACGCCTGCACCGAGGATCGCGGCCTGGGAAGCGCTGCGTACGAAGTCGTGAACTGCGCGGTCGTAGGTGCCGCCGGAGAAACCGATCGCTCCCCAGTGGCGCGCTCCTTCGATCTTCACCACGTGCTTGTTTCCGGGAGGCACCGACACGGCGTCCGCAAGCAACTCATCGCTCATCGTATGCGGCACGATGTCATCCATGGTGCCGTGGATGAACAGCAGCGGCGCTTTGACTTTGCGAATGCGTTCGGCTGAATCGAAGCTCTGCGTCACGAGCAACGCCAAGCCCGGCACCCAACCCCACTTCGACTCGCGGATCAAATCGCCAATGCTGGTGAATGAGGACTCGATGACCGCGCCGGCAAACCCGTCGCGCTCGGCCGCGACGGCGATTGCCAGTGCGCCACCCAAGCTGTAGCCATAAATGAAGCGTCTGCCCGCCTCCGGCTCGCGGCGCTTGAGCTCGTCAAAAGCCAGCGACGCGTCGGCGATCGCGGTCTTTTCGCTTGGAACCAGAGTGGTCGAGTGCCCGAACCCGCGGTAATCGATGGCAAGCACGTTGAAGCCGAGCGAGCGCCAACGTTCGATGCGCGTGAAATTGCCTCCCAGGTTGCGCCGGGCGCCGTGCAGGAACAGGACCGTCGGCGCGTGAGGCATCTCGGACCGCAGGAACCAGGCTTCCACGACGTCGCCGTTGGGATGGTGAAGCTCGACGGCTTCGACGGTCGCCGGTACGTCGTCCGGGAAACGCGCCGATGCACTGGTTTGAAAAATCGCGTTGCGCTGCCACTCGTCGAAAGAACTGCAACCGCCAACCGCGACCGCGACGAGCGCGACCACGGCAAGGATCGCCCTCACGGGAACCCGCATGACCAACTCCCCTCCAAACGCGATCCACGTCGCGCGTAGCGACGCAATGCGCGTTACGCGGACGACTCCACCTTCGGCCGTCTCGCGACTCGTAGTATCCACGGCACGACCAACAACGCGGCAGTGATCGCGAGGATGGTCGCGGAAATAGGTGACCGCAGGAACACGCTCGGATCTCCTTCGCTGATTGCCAGCGCGCGGCGGAACTGCGACTCCGCGAGCGGCCCGAGAATGAGGCCGATCACAGCAGGCGCGACCGGAAAACCCCAGCGCCGCATCATGAATCCGAGCAGCCCGAACACATACAACGTGAGCAGGTCGATCACCGACTGGTGAAGGCTGTACGCGCCGAGCGTCGCGAACACCAGGATGCCGGCGTACAGCAGCGGCTGGGGAAGCTTGAGCACTTTGACCCACAGCCCGATGAGCGGCAGGTTCAGGATCAGCAGCAGGATGTTGCCGACATACATGCTCGCGATGAGTCCCCACACCAGCGCACCCTGCGTCTGGAACAGTAACGGTCCGGGCTGGATGCCGTAGTTCTGAAACGCTGCGAGCAAGATTGCAGCGGTGGCCGATGTGGGAATGCCGAGCGTGAGCAGCGGCACGAGCACGCCTGCGGAAGACGCGTTGTTTGCCGCCTCCGGGCCCGCAACGCCTTCGATCGCGCCGTTGCCGAACTCTTCCGGATGCTTGGCAAGTTTCTTTTCCAGCGCATACGAAAGGAAGGTCGGGATCTCGGCGCCGCCCGCTGGAATCGTGCCGAAGGGAAAACCGATCGCAGTGGCGCGCAACCATGCGGGCCACGACCGCCGCCAGTCGTCGCGCGACATCCACAACGAGCCGGACATGGTCTCGAGGTGCTCCTCCTGGCGGCTCTGATACGCGGCGACGTAGAGAGCCTCGCCAACGGCAAACAGCCCGACTGCCAGCACCACGACATCGATGCCATCCATCAATTCCGGAACGCCGAACGCGAATCGCATCTGGCCGGTCTGCTCGTCGATGCCGACCAGCCCGAGCAGGAGTCCGAGGAACAGCATCGTCAGTCCGCGCACGGTCGAACTTCCCAGCACGGCGGCGACCGTCACGAACGAGAACACCATCAGCGCGAAGTATTCGGTAGGTCCGAACTTCAGCGCGATTTCAACGACCACCGGGGCGAGCAGAGTCAGGAGGATCGTGGCGATCGTTCCGGCCACGAACGATCCGATCGCGCTGGTTGCGAGCGCCGGTCCGGCGCGTCCGCGCTTGGCCATCTTGTTGCCTTCGAGCGCGGTTGCAATCGAAGCCGACTCACCGGGCGTGTTCAGGAGGATCGTGGTGGTCGAGCCGCCATACATCGCGCCGTAGTAGATACCGGCGAACATGATGAGCGCGCCAGTCGGATCGAGCTTGACCGTGATCGGCAGCAACATCGCCACCGTCAGCGCCGGACCGACTCCAGGCAGCACGCCGACGGCCGTGCCAAGTGTCACTCCGACGAAGCCCCATAGCAGGTTCAGCGGCGCGAGGGCAACGCCGAACCCGCTGACCAGTGCGGCGAGTGTCTCGCTCATGTGCCCGCCGCGCCGAGGATCGGCTCGAGCCAGCCCGCGGGCAGGCCGACGTTGAGGAATTTCACGAAGAACAGAAACACCAGCACACCGAGCACGAACCCGATCGCAAGGTCGCGCGCGATCCGTGTGCTGCCGAAGCCGCGCGCGACACACGCGAACATCACCATCCCGGCCAGCACGAAGCCGGCGTATTGGATCAGCACCATCTGCGCGACGAGCGCGGCCGTCACCCACAGGAAAGCACTCGGAACGAATGCGTGTTCGCCACGTTCGACGGGGTCGTCGGGCGTGCTTCCGCGCCAGCCGCCGGTGAACACCTCGCCGAGCAGCCACATTCCGAGAACGATCAAGCCGCCGGCCACGACACGCGGCATGAAGTTGGGACCGATGCGCGCATAGCCGCCCGCCTCGGGCATGCGGAACGCAACAACGGTTGCGCAGATGCCGAGGCCCAGCACGCCGAGCGAAAGGATCAGCTCGGCGCGTTTGACCGATGGCACCGTCGCCATACGCTACTTCTTCATGCCGAGCGACTCGAGGATTGCCGCGATGCGCTTGGTGTCCTCTTCGATGAAGGCCTTGTACTGGTCACCGGGCAGGAACACGCCATCCCAGCCATATTTGGCCAGTGACTCCTTCCAGGACGCCGACTCGGTCGCCGTCTTCACTGCGCTGACCAGGGCGTCGCGTTGCGCCGTCGAAAGTCCCGGCCCACCGAACACACCGCGCCAATTGCCGAGCACCACGTCGATGCCCTGTTCCTTCAGTGACGGAATGCCCTCGGTCTTCGCGGGCGCGGAGACGGCAAGCGCGCGCATGCGACCGCCCTTGATGTGCTCGGCGAATTCGCCGAGGCCCGCGATGCCGACAGTCACATGACCCCCGACGATGTTGGCGACAGAGTCGCCGCCACCCTTCGATGCGATGTAGTTGACCTTGGCCGGATCGCTACCGACCGCCTTGGCGATCAGCCCTGCGAGAATGTGGTCGCTGCCGCCGGCCGAGCCTCCGTTCCAGGACACCTTGCCCGGCTCGGCCTTGAACGCGTTGACCAGGTCAGCCAGGGTCTTGTACGGCGAGTTCGCCGGCACCACGACGACGAGGTATTCGCTGGTCAGACGCGCGATCGGCGTGACCATCGTCAGATCGACCGGCGACTTGTTCAGCACGATGCCGCCGACCATCACCATGCCGCCCACCAGCAGCGCGTGCGGATCACCCTTTGCGCTGTTGACGAATTGCGCGAGTCCGATCGTGCCCGCGGCACCGCCCTTGTTGTCGAACTGCACCGACTGCGCGACCTTCGCGGCCTGCATCGCAGCGCCGAGCGCGCGCCCGGTTTGATCCCAACCTCCACCCGGATTGGCCGGGATCATCATCTTCAATGCTCCCAGCTGCTGCGCATGCGCGGGCGCATGCGTGGCAATCACGCTGGCGAGCACGGTGAGAGTGAATTGGCGTCGATACATTCCTCGTGGCTCCTTGCGGAATCGTGTTTTCTTGTCAGGCCTCCCTAGGCGCGGCAAGAATACCTGCGCAGGCGGGTGATGCAACCTCGCGTGGACGCGGCGGCGCTCAGGCCGCGCGCAGCGAATCGACGATCTTCATGCGCGCCGCCTTGAACGCGGGCAGCACGCCACCGATCAGTCCCATGACCAGCGCGAACACGAGCGTGTTGATGACGATGCGCGGCGTCAGCGCAAACGAGAACGCGATTTCCGAGAACGACTGGAAATTGGTCGTGGAAATCGTAAGAACCTGCAGGAAGGTCGCGGCGAAGAGTCCCACCGCGCCGCCGGCGAGGGCGAGCAGCAGGGACTCGAGGAGAAAGGCCAACAGGATGGAGCGGCGCCGGAAGCCGAGCGCGCGCAGCGTGCCGATTTCATTGGTCCGCGTCGCCACCGCCGCGTACATCGTGATCGCGGCCCCGATGATCGCGCCGAGCGAAAAGATGACGCTCAAGGTAATGCCGAGGTAGGTGATGAAGTTCGACAGTTGCCGGCTCTGGTCTTCGTAGAACTGCTTCTCGCGCTTGACCTCGACCGTCAGCCGCGGCTCGCTGGCGAGCCACTCGTTCAGTGAATCGAATGCGCTCGGTGTCGCGAGCTGCGCGATCACCGACGAGAATCCGCCGCGGCGGAACGCCTGCAAGAGCTGCTCCGCATCGCCCCAGATCTCGGAGTCGAAGGCGGTGCGGCCCGCATCGAACACACCGACGATGGTCCAGTGCCGCTGCGCGAACGACAAGGCCTGGCCGATTTCGACACCCGCGAACTGGCGGGCGACGCTCGAGCCGACGATGATCTCGCTCGATCCCGGGCGGAAAAAGCGTCCCGCGACGATCTTCACCTGCGGCCGCAAGGTGAGGCCGATCGGCGGCACGCCGCGGATGGGAACGTTGGCACGCTTGCCGCTTTCGATCTTCGGCAGCGAGTTGAGAACCACGACTTCCTTCGAGACGAGCGGATCGCCATCTGCCGTCCGCGCGATCTGCGGCAGACTCTCGATCAGCGCCGCCTGATCGCGTGCGACGCCGCTCTGGATCTCGGTTTCCGATCCCTTGCGGATGAAGAGGACGTTGTTGTCGGATCCTGTTGCAACCAGCGTTGCCTTCAATCCCGCATCGAGCATCAACACCGCTGCAAAGACGAAGACGACGAGTGCCATCCCGCCAGCGGTGAGCGCCGTCGTGAGGCGGCGCACCCACAGGTTGCGCGCGACGTAGGAGAGCGGAATCCGCATCGTTCAACCGACGTGGCGCAGCCCGTCGACAATGCCGATGTTCGCCGAACGGATCATCGGCACCAGCGCCGCAAGCAGCCCCACCACCAACGCGGCGAGGGCCTGCCACAGGTAGGTGATCGGCGCGACTTCGAACACGGCGAAGATCTGCTTGCCGAACGACTCGAAGAACCCGTGCGCCACAGGTCCGGTCAGGAGGATCGCCAGCAGTCCGCCGATCGCGCCGAGCACGAGGCTTTCCGCCAACACCAGCCGTGCGACGTAAGGCGGGCCGAACCCGAGTGCCTTCAGCGTCGCGTATTCAGAGGTGCGTTCGCGCGCCGTCATCGCCATGGTGTTCGCCGCGACCGCGAGGATGATCAGGATCACGATGAAGCTCACGCCGCGGATCGCCTGGATGATGGTTTCGATCATCGCGACGAACGAGAGCTGGAACGCCTTCTCCGTTTCGGTCAGCGTCTCGGCAAGCGAGTTGGCAAACTCGTTGTCGATGGCGCGCGCGACCTCGGCGGCGCGCGATGCATCCGAAATCTCCACGACGAACACGCCGGCCCGGTCGGCGGCGCGCGGAAGCTTCTGCTTCAGCCATTCGTTCAGGTAGTCGTAGTGGAAGTACATCTGGCGCGTGATCGTGCCTTCGTCGCGCGCGTCGTAGATCGCGCGCACCGTGAACTCCCAATTGCCGGTGTAGATCGTGCCGCGGATCGGCAGCCGATCTCCGACCTTGAAACCGTAGAGATCCGCAAGTTGCCGCCCGATCGCCGCGCCCTGCCGGTCGCGCAGCAGATCCGCCCACTCGTTGGGCTTGAAGCGAAACTCCGGATACATCGCGAAGAAGTTGGGGACGTCGACCGCAAACTGCGCGAAGAAACTGCGTTCGTCGCGCCAGATGCCGCCGAACCAGTTGGACACCGCGACGGTCTTCACACCTTCGATCGAGCGGATGCGATCGCGGTAGTAGCCAGGCAGCGAGAACACGAGCGAGATGCTGTTGCGCGTGACGAGGCGCGTGCCCGATGCCATGTCGACGCCGGCATACCACGAGTTGACCACCGTCTGCAGAAGACCGAACGCCACCAGCGCGATCACCAGCCCCAGCACCGTGAGGGCGCTGCGCAGCCGGGCGCGGAAGGCGTTGCGAAAGACGAGTTTCAGGAAGAACACGCTCGATTCCCTCAGCGTCTCATCCCGAGGCATAGCGAGGGATCGCGGCTTTCGAAGGCCGAGAATCCTCGCTGCGCTCGGAATGACACGAAGTGAAAGCCGTTGTCATCCCGATCCATGGCGAGGGATCTCGACCGTTGAGTTCGGCGAATCCTCGCTGCGCTCGGAATGACACGTGGTGAGCCATGACTCAGTGCCCGAACGGACTGGTGTCCGACAGTTGCCCCTTGTCGAGGTAGATCAGGTGGTGCGCGGCCTCGGCGGCACGCGGGTCGTGCGTCACCATCACGATGGTCTTGCCGAGTTCGGTGTTCAGGCGGTCGAGGAGTTTGAGAATCTCCACGGCCGACGTGCGATCGAGGTCGCCGGTCGGCTCGTCGGCGATCAGGAGCAACGGATCGCCGACGATCGCGCGCGCGATCGCCACCCGCTGCTGCTGGCCGCCGGACAACTCGTTCGGCCGGTGGTCCATGCGGTCCGCAAGACCGACCAGGCTGAGCGTCAGCTCGACACGGTCGCGCCGCTCGCGCCGCGACAGTGCCGTCAACAACAACGGCAGCTCGACGTTTTCGAATGCCGAGAGCACCGGCATCAGGTTGTAGAACTGAAAGATGAAACCGACGCTGGTGGCGCGCCAGCCCGCGAGATCACCTTCCGAGAGCGACGTGATGTCCTCGGCGTTGACGAGGATGCTTCCCTCGTCGGGCTTGTCGATCCCCGCGACGAGATTGAGCAACGTGCTCTTGCCGGAACCCGACGGACCCATCAGAGCCACGAAATCGCCGCGCGCGATATCGAGATTGATGTCGGTGAGCACCTGGACCACCTGATCGCCGCGCTCATAGCTCTTGCTGACGTGGCGGATCGATACCAGTCCCTGCGCCGCCGCGGGCACCGCGCCACCGCCGGCTGCACTCGCAGGATCGAAGCGCTCAGCCATGGCGCGCTTACTTCTTCGCAGCGGCAACCGAGGCTCCGCTTGCGAGCTTCTCCGGCGGATTGATCACGACCCGCGTCCCCGGCACGAGGCCCTCGACGCGGACCAGATCACCAAGCTTGGCGCCTACGGTCACCGGGGTGAGTTCGGCTTTGCCGGTCGAAGGGGGCGCCTTGGTTTCACCCTTCGCGTCCGACGTCTCCGTCCTGTCCGCGGGTTTCGTCTCACCGGTCACGACGAACACCACATCTTGGCCGTCGCGCTTGACGACCGCCTCGGGGCGCACCGCGGGCACCGGCTTGCGCTCGGCCGGCAGAAGCTTGCGCGACAGAAACGCGATCTTCGCGCTCATGTCGGGCAGGACGCGATCGTCGGTTTCGTCGAAGCGCACTTTCACGATCAACGTCGCCTTGCTGCGATCGACGGTGGGCACGATGCGGCTCACGCTGCCGGCCAGGCGCAGCTCGGGGAAGGCATCGAGCTGCAGCTCGCACGGCTGGTCGAGCGTGATCTTGGCGATCGACGCTTCGGAGACATCGGCTTCGACCTCGAGCGTCGACATGTCGGCCATGGTGACCACGGCGCCGGTCGTGCCTGCCGCCGCCGAAAACGGCGTGACGATGTCGCCGACGTTGGCGCTCTTCGTCAACACGATGCCGGTAAACGGCGCGCGAATCAGCGTCTGTTCGAACGCAACGGTTGCAGCCCGCAGGTTCGCCTCGGCAACCTGGATCTGCGCGCGCAGCGTGTCGATCCCAGCCTTGGCCTTGTTGTAGCGCGCGACGGCAGTGTCGACCGCAGACGGCGCGATGAAGTTCTGCGCGGCCAGTTCGCGGGAACGCTTGAGCGACTGGTCGGCGTCGGCAAGCTCGGCTTCGCCTTGGCCAAGGTTCGCCTTGGCAGCCGAGACGCCCGCAGCAGCCTGCTCGCGGGAGGCGGCCATGTCGCGGTTTTCGACCCGCGCGATGATCTCGCCCTCCTTCACGTGCTGCCCTTCCTGCACGCCGAGCCATTCGAGGCGACCGGTCGCCTTGCTCGACACCGAAGCGCGGCGCGCAGCCGAGACACGACCGGTGGCATTGAGCACGGCGATCGACTGCGACGGATACGCCGCCACGACGGAGCCGATTTCCACCTGTGTCGGTTTGCCGCGTTGCCCGATCGCGAGGCCCACGGCGGCGATCACTGCGATCACGAGTGCCCAGAGCCACCAGCGCTTCCAGAGCGGACGGCGCCGGCGCAACGGAGCCGTGCCGCGCTCGATCGACAGCCTGGAGAGCGACTCGGCGGGTGGCGCGGTCGGCGTTTCGGTCGTTGCCATCAGTGGATCCTGGATTCGATTCTGCCCCGCCATCGTAGACGAGGCACACGACCGAACCGGGTCGATTCACACCGCCCCAGCGGCGTTTCGCGAACGGTTTCCTGCCCGGCGCACGGGTCGGTGGAGCAGGCCTTTGGTGGCGTGTAACGATTGAATCGGAAGCGTTGCGAGCGCAGACATTTTCCCTCCCCCGCCTGCGGGGGGTTAGGGTGACAGTCTAGGTGCGGAAACTCGCATCG
>Ga0335084_10002330_pt1 | contig 18272 bp, 14 predicted proteins | sample Lox_Sample_44_FD_206721 | JGI IMG/M metagenome (GOLD analysis project Ga0335084, IMG submission 206721) | Soil microbial communities from Loxahatchee National Wildlife Refuge, Florida, United States - Lox_Sample_4.4 | ecosystem: Environmental > Terrestrial > Soil > Wetlands | place: USA...
CCATTGTCCAAAATTCCCCACTGCTGCCTCCCGTAGGAGTCTGGGCCGTGTCTCAGTCCCAGTGTGGCTGGTCGTTCTCTCAAACCAGCTACGGATCGTCGCCTTGGTGGGCTTTTACCCCGCCAACAAGCTAATCCGGCATCGGCCGCTCCTATAGTGTGGGGCCTTGCGGTCCCCCACTTTCATCCGTAGATCGTATGCGGTATTAGCCTCGATTTCTCGAGGTTGTCCCCCGCTACAGGACACGTTCCGATGTATTGCTCACCCGTTCGCCACTCTACTCGGGGTTGCCCCCTTTCGCGTTCGACTTGCATGTGTAAGGCATGCCGCCAGCGTTCAATCTGAGCCAGGATCAAACTCTTCAATTCAAATTTGACCTGATTTCAATCGCTATGCGATTGCGCGAGCTCCGCGTTTGGTCGCAGAGCCCGCTAACTCACTCAAAGTCATTGCAAAGGTTTTGAAAAAACCTTGCTAGACCTATGGTGTGAGCTTGGTTAAAGCCTTGTGCAACGCCTGCGCGCTTGCGCGCGTTCGGCGTCACTGGCTTCACCCAGCGCCCACACCTATCGGCTGTTCTATTTGTTAAAGAGCACTCCCCGGGCGGGGATCCTGATACCGGCCGAACTCCGTGTTGCTGGAGTTGGTTGCGGGGATAGGATTTGAACCTATGACCTTCGGGTTATGAGCCCGACGAGCTGCCAGACTGCTCCACCCCGCGCCCGGTACAGAAGCGGAATTATAGCGGCCGGCGCGAAGGACTGTCAAACCTTTTTGCACTGCAACAGCAGGATTTCAGGTGCGCTCCGCTTCGCTCGAGCGGGGCTGCCACACCATCAGGCGCTTTTCAGCGATCCCCACCGCCCAGTCGAGCGTCAGCGCAAAAGCCGTGAGCAGCAGGATACCCGCCACCACCGTGTTCATATCGAAGAATCCCTCTGCCTGGTGGATCAGGTAGCCCACTCCTCTCGCCGAACCGAGATATTCCCCTACCACAGCGCCAACAAAGGCGAGTCCCACGGAGTTGTGCAGGCTGGCGAATACCCAGCTCATCGCGCTGGGCACGTAGACGTGCCGCAATAGCTGGCGCGGGGTCGCCCCAAGCATGCGCGCATTGGCGAGCACGACCGGACTTACCTCGCTTACGCCCTGATACACGTTGAAGAAGACGATGAAGAAGACCAGCGTCACGCCGAGCGCCACCTTCGAGGCGATGTCCAGGCCGAACCACACGAAGAAAATCGGCGCGAGAATCACCCGTGGCATGGCGTTGACCGCCTTGATGTAGGGATCGAGAATCGCCGAGGCCGCGGGCGCCAGCGCGAGCCACAAGCCGACAACCACGCCGAAGACCGTGCCGATGAGAAACGCGAGCAGGGTCTCGACCAGGGTCACCCAGAGATGCTCGTAGATCTCGCCGGTCGCGAACCACCGCCACAAGCGCTCGGCCACCTTGAGCGGCTCACCGAAGAAGAACGCCGCCTGGTTGGGCTCCGCAAAATAGATCGGCGGCAGCAACGTCGGGCTTGTCAGCACGTACCACGCGACCAGCAGCAACCCCAGCAGAAAACCCTGCCAGAACCGCAAGCGGATGCGGCTGCTCCACCCGCTAATGCCTTTGCTGCTGCTCATAGCCCTTGAGCACCTCTTCCTTCATCGCATGCCAGATCCGCGTGTGAATCTCTATGAATCGCGGCGACAGCCGAATCTCCGCCACGTCGCGCGGGCGCGGCAGGTCGATCGCGTAGTCCCCGATGGGGTGCGACTCCGGGCCGGCCGACAGCACCACGACGCGGTCGGAGAGGGAGATCGCCTCTTCCAGATCGTGAGTGATGAACACCACAGACTTGCGGTCCGCCCCCCAGAGCTCGAGCAGCTCGTTCTCCATCAGCTGGCGCGTCTGGATATCGAGCGCCGAGAACGGCTCGTCCATCAGCAGGATCTGCGGATTGAGGATCAGCATCTGCGCGAGGGCAACGCGTTTGCGCATGCCCCCGGAGAGCTGGTGAGGGAAGCGTTTCTCGAAACCCGCGAGCCCCACCCGCCTCAGCCAGTCCCTGCCGCGCGCTTGAGCCTGCTCGCGGCCGACGTGGCGAAACTCAAGGCCCGCGATGACGTTCTCGATGGTGTCGCGCCAGGGCATCAGCGCCTCGGCTTGAAACATGTACCCCGCGCGCGAATTGATTCCGGAAAGCAGCTCGCCGAAGACCTTCACCGATCCGGCCGACGGCCGGAGCAGCCCCGCGGCGACATTGAGCAGCGTCGACTTGCCGCAGCCCGTGGGCCCGACGACCGAAACGAACTCGCCTTCGGCGATACGCAGCGTGGCACCGCGCACGGCGGTGTAGCGCTGGGAGACGTCCTCGCGCGAAGCGAACGTGCAGTCGATGTTCTCGAGCGCGAGAGCCGGAATCATGATTGCGTTGTCATTCCGAGCGCAGCGAGGAATCTGCCCTTAACCGAAAGCGAGATCCCTCGTCGCGCCCTCGGCGCTCCTCGGGATGACCGCGCCTCCGCGCGGTCACTTGTATTTCGCGTTCGCCCTCTTGACGAACTCGTTGGTGTAGGTGAGCGCGAGCTTGATCTCCTTTGCCTTCACCTCGGGATTGAAGGCCGGGATCACCTTGAGCGCGGTCTTCGCGCCGGCGTCCGAGATCGTACCGTCGATCGAGATCGCCTCCTTCACCTTGTTGAACGAGAACAGGTACAGCGCCTTGTCCCCGAGCAGATAGGACTCGGGCACGGTACGCAGCACGTCCTGCGGGGAAGCGGTGTGAATCCACTTGTCGGCGCGCACGATCGCGTTGGTCATCGCCTGGACCGTGTTGGGATTCTTCTTGATGAAGTCCACCGGCGCATACAGGCAGCCCGCGGGCATGGGCCCGCCCAGCACCTGCTCGGTACCTTTCAGAGTGCGCGTGTCGGCGATGATCTTGACATCGCCGTCCTGCTCGAGCTTGGTCATCACCGGATCGGTATTGGAGACCGCGTCGATCTGCCCGCTCTTCAGCGCGGTGATCGCCGTCGCGCCCAGGCCGACGCCGACCACGGAGATATCCGAGGGCTTGAGGCCGTCCTTGGAAATGAAATAGTTGACGATCATGTGGGTGCTCGAGCCGGGCGCGGAGACGCCCACCTTGAGGCCCTTCAGGTCCTTGGGCGACTTGTAGGTCTTGGCCCTGGCGGTGGCAAGGCCGATCGCGATCTGCGGTGCGCGGCCCTGCTGCACGAAGCACTGCAGATACTGGCCCTTCGGCTGCATATTGAGCGTGTGCTCGTACGCCCCCGACACGACGTCCGCGCTCCCGCCCACGACCGCCCGGAGCGCCTGCGAGCCGCCGGCGAAGTCGGCGATGCTCACGTTCAGGCCTTCCTCCTTGAAATAGCCGAGCTGCTCGGCGATGGTGAGCGGCAGGTAGTACAGGGACGCTTTGCCGCCTACCGCGACCTGGACGTCCTTCTTCTCCAGAGCCTGCGCCGCCGCCAGAGGGGGCAAGACGGTGACCGTGAGCGCCGCCAGATATCTAATAAATGACATTATATATCTCCTATATTTATTTGATTATAGGAATAAAGATAGCAAAGACAATCAGCGCAGGGAAGGCGCTGATGCTCACACGCCGGGGACACCCTGTCAATGCGCTAGAACAAGGAGCCCTGGCCCCTATCGGGTCGGCGGAATTTCCCCGTCTCGACGCTGCCGCACCTGCCGGCATTCAATCCCAGCCGCCTGCAGGCGACATCGAAGCGGCCCCGCAGCAACTCGGCGAACTTCCCCTCGCCTCTCATGCGGCTGCCGAACTCCGGATCGTTCTCGCGGCCGCCACGCATGTCGCGGATGCGCGCCATGATATGCGCGGCCTTCAGAGGATAGTGCTGCTCAAGCCAGCCCTTGAAGAGATCCTTCACCTCCCAGGGCAGGCGCACCAGCGTAAAGCTCGCGGTGCGGGCTCCGGCCCCGGCGGCGGCTTCGAGCACCGCTTCCATGTCCTTGTCGTTGAGGAAGGGAATGATGGGCGCGACGAACACCCCGCAGGGCACATCGCACGCGGCGAGCCGCCGCAGCGTCTCGACGCGGCGATAGGGCGCGGCGGCGCGGGGCTCCAGCGTACGCGCGATCCCGCCATCGAGCGTGCCGATCGAAACGAACACCTGTAGCAGTCCCTCCGACGCCATAGGCTCGAGCAGATCGAGATCCCGCTCGATGAGCGATCCCTTGGTGACGATCCCTACGGGATGGCGGAATTCCCACAGGACTTCCAGGATGCTTCGCGTGATGCGTAGCTTTCTCTCGGCGGGCTGGTAGGGATCGGTGTTCGCCCCGAGCGAGATGAGTTCACAACGGTAGGTCGGCCGAGACAGCTCCTCGCGAAGCAGCGCCGCCGCGTTCTCCTTCGCGAGGATGCGTGTCTCGAAGTCCAGCCCGGGCGAGAGCCCGAGGTAGGCGTGGCTGGGTCTCGCGTAGCAGTAGATGCAGCCGTGCTCGCAGCCCTGATAGGGATTGATCGACCGGCTGAACGGAAGGTCCGGCGATTCGTTGCGCGAGATGATCGAGCGCGCCTGTTGCAGCGTGATCACCGTTTCCGGCCGAGAGTCGACGTGCTCGCCCTCGTCCCGGTCGCGCTCGAGCTTTTCGAAGCGCCCGGCCGGGTTGTCCGCGGCGCCACGCCCCTTGATCGTCGCGAGCGGTTTGACCATGCCCTCGCCCTTCCTAGATGGCCTTGCTGGCGCGCAGATCCGCGATCTCGTCGCGCGCGTACCCGTGGGCGGCGAGCACCGCTTCCGTGTGCTCGCCGAGGGCCGGGCCGACCCAGTCGATGTCTCCGGGCGTCTCCGAGAGCTTGGGCACGACGCCCGGCACCCTGAGCGGCGTCCCGTCGGGAAGCTTCACCTTCCGTATCATGTCGCGCGCCAGGTACTGCGCGTCGGCGGCAATGTCCTGCATGCTGTAGATTTTGCCGCTCGGCACCTGGGCCTCGTTCAACGCACCCAGCACCTCTTCCGCGTCGCGCTTTCCGGTCCACGCGCCGATCGCGGCATCGAGCTCGTCGGCGCGCTTGCTGCGCCCCGCGTTGTCGGCGAGCGTCGCATCGTCAGCGAGATCGCTGCGCCCGATCACCTGCATCAGCCGCTTGAAAATGCTGTCGGCGTTCGCGCCGATCACGATGTGCTGCCCGTCGCGCGTCAGGTAGGTGTTCGAGGGGACGATCCCGGTGAGATTGGTGCCGGTGCGCTCGCGCGTCTCCCCGAACAGGTCGAATTCGGGAAGCGCGCCTTCCATCATGTTGAACACCGCCTCGTAGAGCGCGACGTCGACCACCTGGCCTTTTCCGGAGCGGCGGCCGCCGTTGGCGTCGCGGTGGTGCAGCGCCATCAGGACGCCGATCACCCCGTGCAGCGAGGCGAGCGCGTCTCCGATGGAAAGGTTCGGGCGCACCGGCGGCCGGTCCGGAAACCCGGTCACATAGCGCAGCCCGCCCATCGATTCCGCGATCGCGCCGAAACCGGTCTGGTCGCGGTACGGCCCCGATTGACCGAATCCCGAAAGCCGCAGCATCACCAGCCCCGGGTTGCCCGCCGCGAGGCCGTCGTAGCCCAGGCCCCATTTCTCCAGCGTTCCGGGCCGGAAGTTCTCGATTACCACGTCGGCGTCCCTGGCAATGCGGCGGACGATTTCCTGCCCTTCGGGCCGGCGCAGATCGGCGGTCACGGATTTCTTGTTCCGGTTCTGGACATACCACCACAGCGACGTTCCGCGGTGGAGCTTCCTCCATTGGCGCAGCGGGTCTCCACCCGGCGGTTCGATCTTGATCACCTCGGCGCCGAAATCGGCGAAGAACTTGCCCGCGAACGGACCGGCGATGAGCTGGCCGAGCTCGACGACCTTCACGCCGACGAGAGGCTTGCCGCTCATGACGTTACGCGGGGATACCTCCCCTCGTGCTCCCCTGCTCCGGGTGTACTCATTCGGACCTCACACCGGCCGGCGCTCGACCACGGCCTGGGCGAGCGTTCCCGTGTCCACGTACTCGAGCTCGCCGCCGACCGGGACACCGCGCGCGATGCGCGTAACGCGCAGGCCGCGATCCTTGAGCATCTCGCCGATGTAATGCGCGGTCGCCTCGCCTTCGTTGGTGAAGTTGGTCGCGACGATCACTTCCTTCACCTCGCTGCCCTCCAGGCGCCGCTGCATCACGTCCAGGCCGATCTCCCTGGGGCCGATGCCGTCGAGCGGCGAAAGGTGCCCCATGAGGACGAAATACAGGCCGTCGTATGCGAGGGTCTGCTCCATCATCAGGAGGTCGCCGGGCGTCTCTACCACGCACAGCTGCGAGGCATCGCGCTTGGGCGACGCGCACAGGGCGCACAGTTCCTGCTCGGCGAAGGTATTGCACTTGGCGCAACGGCGGATGCTCTTCACTGCCCTGGTGAGGGACTCAGCGAGCTTTGCCGCGCCGGCCTTGTCGTGCTGCAGCAGGTGGTAGGCGCTGCGCTGCGCCGATTTCGGCCCGATGCCGGGAATGCAGCGCAACGCCTCGATCAGGTCTTCGAGCGCGCCAGGTGACTTCATCGCAGGAACGCTCTAGAAGGGCAGCTTGAATCCCGGAGGAAGGCCCAGACCGCCCGCCACGGCGCCCATTTTCTCCTGTACCGCCGCTTCGACCTTGCGGGCCGCGTCGTTGACTGCCGCGGCGACGAGATCCTCGAGCATCTCCTTGTCGTCTCCCACCAGAGACGGGTCGATGCTCACGCGCTTGACGTCGTGCTTGCAGGTCATGGTTACCTTGACCATGCCGGCGCCCGATTGGCCCTCCACCTCTACAGACGCTAGCTCCTCCTGGAGCTTGCGCATGCTTTCCTGCATCTCCTGGGCCTGACGCATCAGCCCGGCGAGTTGTGCTTTCATCATCTCGGTCTCCGCTGTCCTGATGGTCTACTGCGCCGGCTTGATAGACGATTCGACGATGGTCGCGTCGAAATTCTCGACGAGGTCACGCACGAATGCGTCCTGGCTGATCGCGGCCGCAGCGCGACCGCGCGCCGTATTGCCGCCGGTTTCCCCCACCCGTACGGTCAAGCGCACCGGCTTGCCGAAGTGCTCCTGCAGCGCCCCACGGAGCTTGTCCTGGAATCCTTTCTCCGCCAGATGCTTGGCGGCCGGGGGCACGCACAGCTCGAGCGACTCGCCATCGAAGCGCTGCAGCTCGCTCGCCTGCGCGAGCTGCTTCGCGACGCCGCCGAGATTGAGCGCATTGGCGAGCCTGGGCCAATCTCCGTCGAACGCCGCCCGGCGTGGAGTGCCCGGGCCGCCGGTCGCCTCCTGGCGCTTCCCGCCGCCGTTCCCGGCGCGCTCGCCGGCGCGCCGCTCCTCCGGGGCAAATGCCAGCATGCGCAGCAATGTCATGGTGAAGCCGGCAAAGTCGTCCGGGGCGAACGGCAGATCCTGCCGACCGTGGATCGCAATCTGATAGAAGAGCTGGATGTCCTCGGGATCGAGCGCCCTGGCGAGCGCGGCGAGCCGCTCTCGCAGGCTCCCGGGCGCCTCGACCGCGCCCGGGGCGGCCTGCACGAGCGCGACCCGGTGCAGCAGCGCTCCGAGCTCCTGCAGCGCGCCGTCGAACGCGACGCTGCGGGACTGCATCTCCTCGGCGACCGCGAGAAGCGCCTCGGCGTCGCGCCCCGCGACGCTCTCCAGTATCGTATATAGATACCCGTCGTCGATCGCCCCCAGCATGGCGCGCACGTCCTGTTCCGTAACCTTGCCGCCCCCATGGGCGATCGCCTGGTCGAGGAGGGACAGCGCATCGCGCATGCTGCCGCGCGCGTGCTGCGCGAGCAGCTCCAGGGCCGGCGTCTCGCCCGCGATTTCCTCCTCGCCCAGAATCCGCGCGAGATGGCCGGCAATCGCCGCCGGGGGCATCTGCTTCAGGTTGAACTGGAGGCAGCGCGAAAGCACGGTCACCGGAATCTTCTGCGGTTCCGTGGTGGCGAGGATGAACTTGATATGCTCGGGCGGCTCCTCCAGGGTCTTCAGCATCGCATTGAAGGCCGATGTCGAGAGCATGTGAACTTCGTCGATCACGTAGATCTTGAACCGGCCGCGGGTCGGCGCATACACTGCGTTCTCGAGCAGCTGGCGCATCTCGTCGACCTTGGTGTTGGTCGCGGCATCCACCTCGATCAGGTCGACGTAGCGCCCGGCATCGATCTCCAGGCAGGCGGAGCATTTGCCGCATGGGCGCGAGCTGATTCCCGTCTCGCAGTTCAGCGCCTTGGCGAGAATGCGGGCGAGCGTGGTCTTGCCGACGCCGCGCGTTCCCGAGAACAGGTATGCGTGATGCAGGCGCTGCTCGTCGAGGGCGTGGCGCAGGGCCTTGACCACGTGCTCCTGCCCCACCAGTGACTCGAAGTTGCGCGGGCGCCATTTGCGCGCGAGGACTTGGTAGGACATCCGGCAATTTTACCAGCCGCCCTCGGATATCGGCACAAGAAGCCGACTTTCGCCGGACGCGGTAGCATCTGCCGCTCCGATGCGAAAGTCGGGAAGCACCGCCCTTTCCTTGCCCGAGGCAACCATGACCGGCAGAACCCTGTTCCTCGCCCTGCTCGCGCTCGGCTTCGCCCTCTCGGCGGCGCCGGCGCGCGGCCAGACCCTGCAGAAGATCCGCAGTCAGGGCTTCGTCACCCTGGGCTACATCGACGGCGCGGCGCCGTTCTCCTTCGCGGACGGCAACGGCGACCCGCAGGGCTATTCGGTCGATCTCTGCCGGGCGGTCGCCGAGGGCCTGCGCACCCAGATCAGGCGCGAGAAGCTCAAGACGCGATGGGTCAAGCTGACCATCCAGAACCGGATCGACGCGGTGCGCCGCGGAAAGGTCGACCTCGAATGCAGCACCACGACCTGGACACTGGGACGCCAGACGCTGGTGGATTTCAGCCTGGTGACCTTCGTCGACGGAGCCAGCATCCTCGCCAAGGCCGGAGCCGACGTGGGCCATTTGCGCGACTACGGCGGCAAGCGCATCGCCGTGATCTCCGGGACGACCACCGACAAGGTGCTGCGCGAGGCGCTGGAACAGCGTCAGATCCGCGCCGAAGTGGTGCCCGTCAAGACGCGCGATGAGGGGCTCGCGCTGCTCAACCAGTCGCAGGTCGATGGGCTAGCCTCCGACCGGATCGCCCTCATCGGCGTGGTGGCGAAGAGCGCCGGTGGCAGCGTTTACAAGCTGCTCGACGAAGACTTCTCCGTCGAACCCTACGCTCTGATGCTGCCTCGCGGCGACTACGACTTCCGTCTCTCGGTGAACCGTGTGCTGGCGCACCTCTACCGCACCGGAGAGATCCGGCCCATCTACGACCGCTGGCTGGGGCCGCTCGGCCCCCCCAGCCCGATGCTTTCGGCCGGCTATCTCATACAGGGCCTGTCCGAATAGCCATGGCGCGGTCGAAGCCCGGCGATCCGCGCCCCGGATTCGTTCCGGGCTACTTCTTCCCCGCCCTCCAGGCCTTGACGTACTCCTCGGCCGCCTCGCGCATGCAATTCCCGATCTGCGCGTAGTCCTCGTCGTTCAGATTCGCGAGCGACACGCGGATCGACCATTTCGGCCCGCCGAAGCCGCCGCCGTCCATGAGCACCACCGAGGACTTTTCGGCGACGCGGAAGATGAAATCTACCGGCTCGTAATTGGCCGAGAGATAGTCGAAGAACTCCTCGCCGTACGCGTTCTTCGCCCACACCTGCAAATCGAGCTCGACGTAGTACCAGGCGCGCCAGGGATCTTCGGGAGGAAGCGCAATGCCCATGCCCTTGAACAGCAGGTCGCGGCGCTTGCGGCAGATGTCTATGGTGAGCCGCTTGTAAGCGCCCTCCTCGTCGAGCAGGTGCGTGAGCGCGAAGAAACACATCTGCACCTGCTGCGGCGGTGACAGGCCGGCGGTATGGTTGAGCGCGACACGGCGGCTGTCGGCCACCATGCGATCGATGAACTTGATCTTCTCCGGCTGCAGCGCTATCGGTGCGTAGCGTTTGTGCAGGCGCTTCTTCCACGCGCCGGAGAGCCCGGCGATCATCCTGTCGTAGATGTTGTCCTGATGCACGCCGACCACGCCGAGGCGCCATCCGGTGCAGCCGAAATTCTTCGAGAACGAATACACGCAGATGGTGTTCCGCGGCAGCTCGGCCATCAGCGAGCGGAAACCCGGCACGAAAGTGCCGTATACGTCGTCGGTGATGATCATGAGGTTGGGGTTCTTGCCCTTGACCGTGGCCACGATCTTCTTCAGCGCGGCGGGCGACAAGGCGACCGAAGGCGGGTTGCTCGGGTTCACCACCGCCACCATCTTGATCCTCCTGTTGGCGAGCTTGTCCAGTTCCTTGTCGGTGTAGTGCCAGGTGTGGCTGCCGTCGCCGCGCACCTCGTCGGCGTTGACCGGCACGATCTTGAAGTCGAAGCGCTCGAGGCGGCAGATTTCGATGTAAGGCGTGAAGATCGGCAGGAACAGCGCGATCGAGTCGCCTTTCTTCAATAGCCCGTTCTGCATCAGCGAGTCGAAGATGTAGCACATCGCTGCGGTGGCGCCCTCGACGGCGAAGAGATCGTATTTGCCCCTGGGTGGCCGGCCGTCGCACATTTCCTTCACCAGGTAGTCGAGCACGACCTTTTCGACATGCACCAGCATGCGGCCGGGCTCCGGATAGTTGTCGCCGATGATCGAGTCGGTCAGCTCGTGGATCCATGCGTCCCGGTCGAAACCCTTCTTCTTCACGCCGTAGTCGAGAACCCCCCGCAGGAACGCCGCGCCCGGCTCGTTCCGGTGTGAGTCGAGGAACACCTCGAAACGCTGTCCCGTACCCTGCTTTGCCGGCATGCCGGCGAGGATCTTGTCGTCGCGGATACGCCGGCACTCGCCGAGGGCGAACCGGCCCAGCAGAAAGAACGCCTCGCGCGGCTTGGTGGCGATCCAGTTGGGATTGCCGCGTCCCGCGTTGAGCAGCGTCGCTGAGCTCCGCCGCGACTCTTCATTCGCCAGCCGAATCAGCCTGTTCGTCAGCTCGAATGGCGAGAGCTGTTTGGCGAGCGCTCTTTGCGTGACGCGGCTGGTTTTCATGGCGATGGCCACGCGAGATGCCGGCTATCTGGCTCAGCCAGACCGGCTGCCTGCGGGCGTCACTCGGCCTTCACTTCGCGCTCTTGGAGGCAGCCATCGGGTCGGCCGCGTCCACCCAGCCCCCGCCCATGGCCTTGTAGACGTTGATGAGCTGGGTGTAGCGCTCGGCCTGGGTGTTGACCGACACCAGCTCGGCGGAGAACAGCTCGTTCTCGGCGTAGAGGACCTCGATGTAGCTCGCGACCCCGTTGTCGAAACGGAGCCGGGAGAGGCGCGCGTAGTCGCGCAGCGCGCGCACCCGCCGCGCCTGGGCTTCGGCCTCCTCGCGCTTCTTCTGCGACCCGACCAGCGCATCGTTGGTCTCGCGGAACGCATTGAGGATCGTCGAGCGATAGAAGAGCGTGGCCTCCTGCGCGGCGGCCTCGGCGCTCTGCACCTGGCCGCTGATCGCGCCGAAGGTGAAGATCGGCCCGGCGAGGTCCGCTGCGATCGACCAGGTCCGCGCGGGTCCCTTGAGGAAGTCGCTGGTCGCCGTGCTGACCGCGCCGTACAGGCCGGTGACCGAGATCGACGGGAAGTAGAGCGACTTGGCCACGCCGATGTTGGCGTTCGCGGCGACGAGGCCCTGCTCGGCCTGCAGCACGTCCGGGCGGCGCTCGAGCAGCTCGGACGGCAGGCCGGCCGGGATGGCGGGCGGCACCAGCTCGTCGATCGCCCTGCCGCGCGGGATCGGGCCGGGATTGCGCCCGAGCAGGACCGAGATCAGATTCTCCTGAACCGCGATCTGCTGCTCGAGCGAGGGTATCGCGGCGAGCGCCGTCTGGTACTGCGACTCGATCTGCGAAAGCTCCACCTCCGATACCACGCCGCCGGTGAACCGCGCTTGGAACAGCTGCTTGGTGTCGGCGTAGTTCCGGGCGGTCGCCCGCGCGATCTCCAGCTCGCGGTCCAGGGCGCGCAGCGCGACGTAGCTGACCGCGGCGGTGGTCACCACCGACAGGATCACCCCGCGCCGGCCCTGCTCGCTCGCATACACCTGCGCCTGGGCGCTCTCGCTCTGCCGGCGCACGCGGCCGAAGAGGTCGATCTGCCAGGCTGCGTTGAACCCGCCCTGATAGAGAGAGTAATTCGGGTTCGTGCCCGCGGGGATCGGCGTCGGTCCGGCCTGGCTCGCGCGGTTGCGGCTCGCGTCGGCGCTGTAGCCGAACTGCGGGAAGAACTGCGACCGCGTGGTCGTCAGCACGCCCAGGAACTGGTCGACGCGCGCAGCTGCGGCCTGGACGTCGAGGTTCTCGCGCAGCGCCGTCTCGATGAGCTGGTTGAGGGCCGGGTCGCCGAACTGCTCCCACCACTTGGTGTTCGCGACCTCGGCCGCCTTGGAGTAATCGATGCGCCATTCGGCCGGCGCGTCGATCTTCGGCCGCTGATAGTCGGGGCCGACGGCGCAAGCCGAGAGCAGCGCCGCCGCGAGCAGGCCAAGGCTGGGACCTCTCACTTCAGTCGCCCTCCCGCTTGGCGCGCGCGGGCGCTTTCGCCGCACCCCCGCCGCCGGCCTTCTTGCCCCCGAACTTCCCGCTCGCCGACTCGAGGAACCAGAAGAACAGCGGCACGAAGAAGATCGCGATCAAGGTGGAGAAGAGCATGCCACCGATCACCCCGGTGCCGATCGCGCGCAGGCTGTTCGCTCCCGGCCCGCTCGCGATCGCCAGCGGCACGCAGCCGAGGATGAAGGCAAACGAGGTCATCACGATCGCGCGGAGCCGCAGGCCCGCTGCCTCGATCGCCGCCTCGCGCGGCGCCATGCCCTTGTGCACACGTTCGATGGCGAACTCGCAGATGAGAATCGCGTTCTTCGCGGCGAGCCCGACCAGCGTCACCAGGCCCACCTGGAAGTAGACGTCGTTCTCCAGGTGCAGCACCCAGGTGAGCAGAAGCGCGCCGAGCACCGCAAAAGGCACCGTCAGCACAACGGCGATCGGCAGCGTCCACTTCTCGAACTGCGCCGCGAGCAGCAGGAACACCACGATCAGCCCGAATATGAAGGCCGAGGACGAGGTGCTCCCCGACTCCTTCTCTTGCAGCGCCTGTCCGGCCCAGGCGTAGGCGAAGTCGCCCGGCAGCGTTTCGGCGGCGATCTCCTCCATCGCACGGATCGCCTGACCCGAGCTGAATCCCGGCGCCGGGTTGCCGGTGATCTTGACCGCCGGGAAACCGTTGAAGCGGGTCACCAGCTTGGGAGAGGCCACGTAGCGCGTCGTGATGAGCGCGGAGAGAGGGATGTTCGCGCCGCTCGCCGAGCGCACGTAGACCTTGCGGAAGTCGTCCGGATTGGCGCGGTAGTCGGCGTCGGCCTGTACGATGACGAACCACACCCGGCTGAACTGGGAGAACTGGCCCGCGACCTGCGAACCGAAGAGAGTCTGCATCGCCTGGAACACATCGCCGACGTGCACGCCGAGCACCTCGGCCTTGTTGCGGTCGAGATCGACGAACAGCTGCTGGCTATTGGCGCGGAAGGTGGTGCTGACGCCCAGCAGCTCGGGCCGTTGCCGCGCCTTGGCGATGAAGGCCTTCACCGCCTCGTCGGTGGCGCGCGGATCGCCCGTGCCGCGGTTCTGGACGTAGAACTCGAATCCTCCCGTCGTGCCCAGCCCGGGGATCGACGGCGGATTGACCGCAAAGGCGATGCCGTCGCGCCGGCCGGCAAACTGGGCGTTCAGGCGCTTGAGCGTGTCGAAGGACAGCAGCTTGGGGTCCTTGCGCTCCTCGAAGGGCTTCATCAGGCCGAACATCACCGCGGTGCTGTTGTTCTGCTGTCCGTCGATGAAGCTGTAGCCGTTGACCGTGCCCACGTCCTGCACCGCCGGGTCCTTGAGCAGGATCTCCTCCAGCTCCGAGCTGAATCGGGCCGTTACACCCAGGCTCGCCGTGTCCTGGACCTGTGTCACCACGAAAAAGTACCCCTGGTCCTCGTCCGGCACGAAGCTGGACGGCAGGATGCGGAACATGAGCAGGATCCCCGCGATGACTGCGACGAAGACGCCAAGGGCGATCGGCCACGCCCGAAGGGTGATGTCCACGAAATGAAGGAAGCCCTGCCGCAGCCGCTCGAAGCCGTCCTCGAACGCCTGGAACACGCGGTTCTTCTTCCCGTGGTGCGCCTTGATGATGATGGCGGCGAGCGCAGGCGAGAGCGTGAGGGCCATGATCCCGGAGATCACCATCGAGATGGCGATGGTGATCGCGAACTGCTTGTAGAGCGTTCCGGTCACGCCGCCGAGGAACGCCACCGGCAGGAACACCGCCAGCAGCACCAGCACGATCGAGATCAGGGCGCCGGCGATCTCGGTCATGGCCTGCTTCGCCGCCTCGAGCGGGGCGAGCCCTTTCTGCGAGATGTTCACTTCGACGTTCTCGACCACCACGATGGCGTCGTCCACGACCAGGCCGATCGCCAGGATCATGCCGAACATGGTCAGCATGTTGATCGAGAAGCCGAGCAGATGCATGCCGACGAAGGTGCCGATGATGGATACCGGCACCGCCAGGATCGGGATCACGGTCGCGCGCAGCGATTGCAGGAAGATGAACACCACGAGGACGACGAGAATCACGGCCTCGAAAAAGGTATGCACCACCTTTTCGATCGAGTACAGGGTGAACTGGCTGGTGTCGAGGACGATCTTGTAGTCCAGCCCGGTGGGGAACTTCGCCTTCAGCTCCTCCATCTTCTTGCGCACCGCCCGCGCGGTGTCCACCGCGTTGGCGCCGGGCTGCTGGTAGATGCCGATGGTCGTTGCGGTCTTGCCGTTCATCCGGCTCGCCAGCGAATAGTCGCGCTTGTCGAGCTCGACGCGTCCGATGTCGCGGATGCGCACGCTCGCCACGCCCTCCTTCTCCGCGCGCACGATGATGTTCTCGAACTCCTCGGGCTTGCTGAGCAGGCCCTGGGCGGTGACCACGAACTGCTGCTCGGTCCCGGGACGCGCCGGCGGCGCTCCGATCTGGCCGATGCCGAAGGTCTGGTTCTGGCTCTGGATCGCCGAAGTGACCTCCTGCACCGTGATCCCGAGCTGGGCCATGCGGTCGGGGCGCAGCCACACCCGCATCGCGATGTCGGGCGATCCGAACACCGAAGAGCGGTTCGCGCCCGGGATGCGCTTCAACTCCTCCAGCACGTACAGATTGCTGTAGTTGTCGATATAGGCGGCGGTGTAGCGCTCGTCGGGCGAGTAGACCGAGACCACCATCATGATGCTCGGCGATTTCTTGTCGACGATCAGCCCCTGCTGCACCACCGCCTGGGGTATCACCGGCGTGGCCTGGCTGAGCTTGTTCTGAACGTTGACCTGGTTTATGTCGGGGTTGCTGCCGGGCCTGAACACCACCACGATCTGCCCGTTGCCGCTGGAAGAGCTGGTCGAGTAGTAATAGAGCAGGTTGTCGATGCCGTTCAGCTGGACCTCGATCGGCGCCGCCACGTTGTTGGCGATGACATCCGCGGTCGCGCCCGGATAGATCGCGTCGATGGTGACCTGGGGCGGCGACATGTCGGGATACTGCTCGATCGGCGAGACCGACATCGACACCGCGCCCGCGAGCACGATGAGCAGCGAGATGACCGACGAAAGGATCGGCCGGTCGATGAAAAAATGGGTGAACACGGACAGCTACTTCTTCGCCGCGTCTTCGCTCTTCGCAGCCTTGGCCGGACTTTCCGCCTTGCCCGCCCCGGCCGCTCCCGGCTCGGCGACCTTGACCGGCTGCCCGGGAACGACTCTCAGGGCGCCGTCGACCACGACCCGGTCGCCGGCCTGCAGGCCGCTCGCGATCAGAATCCCTTTCTCTCCGGAGTAGTCGCCAACCAAGACCGGGCGAAGCTCCGCGGTGCCGTCCTCCTTGACCACGTAGACGACGTGGCCCTTGGACCCTTGCTGCACGGCGAGCTGCGGCACGACGACCGCGTTGGGCCGGGTCCCGCCTTTGACGTTCGCGGTCACGAACATCCCGGGCCGAAGCTCCCGCTTCGGATTGGGAAGCACCGCGCGCACCTGGAAGGAGCCGGTATCCTGGCTGAAAGTCGGATCGGCGAAATTGATCCTGCCGACGTGGGCATAGGGCTTGCCGTCGGAGAGGACCAGCTCGACCTGAAAGTCCTGGTTCTTGGGCGGGACCAGCTGTCCTTTCTGCACCAGGTCCCGGATCTGCGCCAGCTGGTTCTGCGACATGCTGAAGTTGACCCACATGGGCTCGACCGCGGCGACGTAGGAAAGCTTGGCGCTGTCGCCCACGGCGTTGATGTACGCCCCTTGCCGCTGCAGCGCGCGGCCGGAGAAACCGGTCACGGGCGAGCGTATCGTGGTGTAGCCGAGATTCAGCTCGGCCTGCTTCAGTTTCGCCCGGGCGGAATACACCGCCGCGTCGGACGCATCGAACTCGCCCTGCGCCTTGTCGAGATCGGCCTGCGACATGGCGTTCTGCGCGGCGAGCGGCTTGACGCGCTTGAGGTTCGCCGCGGCGGTGGTGTGGCGCGCCTCCTGCGCCAGCAGCTCGCCCTTGGCCGCGTCGAGCTGCACCTGGAACGGCTTCGGGTCGAGCTGGAACAGCAGCTGCCCCTCCTTTACCAGCTCGCCCTCCGCATAGGCGATCCTGTCGAGAAAGCCCGACACCCGCGCGACGATGTCGACCTGGCGCGAGCTCTCGGTCTGCGCGACGAACGATGCGCTGAAGGGGATGGCCTGCGGCGTCACGGTCGTGACCGTAACCACAGGCGCGGCGCGCTGCTGCTCGGGCGCTTCCCTGGAGCAGCCCGCCGCGGCGAGGCAGAGGGCCAATACCGACAAGAATCCTGTTCGCACCAGCGGCTTCCGGTTCCGCTTGATTGCTTGAGATCGGCGTCCCCAGTGCCGCGAGCCGAGGGCCCGACGATCATGTGGGCCAAGAATCATGCTCAGTTCCCCCGTCCAATGCAAGTCGGAAATATCATCTCGTCGTGCGTCCCAGGTCCTCGGACCGCCATCCTACTTCTTCCCGTGCCCGCTAGGCTACGCTCGACGCCCGGACTCGCGCATTGGACCTTGGTCCAATTGTTTCAACCGCTCGAAGCCGATCACGTCGAGGCGCTACGCTCGGCGCGCGCCAGGGCAATCAAATAAAGGATGTCTGCCGCCAGGGTGGCTCCGGCAAGGGCCGTGATCTGGCCTGGCGAGTCGTAGGGTGGCGCAACTTCGACTTGATCGCCGCCCACCACATTCAGTCCGCGCAGCCCGAACAGGAATTCGCGCGCCTGGTAGGTGGTGGGCCCGCCAATAACCGGCGTACCCGTTCCTGGAGCGTAGGCGGGGTCCAGAAAGTCGATATCCAGCGTGAGATACGCGGGCCTGCCGCCCACCACCGACCGCACTCTTTCGGCCGCTGCACGCGGCCCCTGATCGAGCAGCGCACGAGCGTCGAGTATGGCCAAGCCATGCGTGTCGGGATTGGGCGTCCGTATCCCGATTTGGATTGAGTGGGCCGCGTCGATGATGCCCTCTTTGACCGCGCGGTAGAACATGGTCCCGTGGTTGTGGTCCTCCGACGCCCAGGTATCGGAGTGGGCATCCAGGTGCACCAACGACAGCGGGCCGTGCCGGGCCGCTTGCGCCCGCAGCAGCGGGTATGAGACGGAGTGATCTCCTCCCAGCCCGAGCAAGGAAACGCCGGCGTCGAGAATACGCCGCGCGGCCTGCTCGACCGCTTCGATCATGCGTTGGGGATAGCCGACGTTGAAGTCGACATCCCCGCAGTCGACCACGCTAAAGCGCTCGCGCAGGTCGAACTCCCAGGGCCATACTCCCCACGGATACTCGCCGACAAGAACCGATTGCTCGCGCAAAGCTCGAGGACCGAAGCGCGCGCCGGGCCGGTTGGTGGTGGCGAGGTCGCAGGCAATGCCGAGAACGGCGAGTTCGGCGCCTTGCAAGTCGTGCGTATGGGCACAGCGCAGGAAGCTGAGCGGTCCCGAGTAGCTGGCGCCTACGGCGGATTGCGGTAGAGCGGAGTTCTGTGACACTCAAGCTCCCGACTCGTGCACCGGACCGCAGCATTATGCTTGGATTCCGAAGCAGACGTTGAGACGGTTCAGACTCGATCATGCGTCGCTCCGGAATGCGCCCGTCCCCCGA
>Ga0335084_10002331_pt1 | contig 18272 bp, 18 predicted proteins | sample Lox_Sample_44_FD_206721 | JGI IMG/M metagenome (GOLD analysis project Ga0335084, IMG submission 206721) | Soil microbial communities from Loxahatchee National Wildlife Refuge, Florida, United States - Lox_Sample_4.4 | ecosystem: Environmental > Terrestrial > Soil > Wetlands | place: USA...
TGTGGAGTCCGGATGATTCGTTCGAAGCCCACGTCGAGGACACCCTGGTCGCGGGGGCCGGGTTGTGTCACCGCGATCTGGTCGAGCGGGTGGTCCGCGAAGGCCCCGAGCGCATCCGCGAGCTGATCGCCCTCGGCACGCATTTCTCGCGCCGCGACACCAACGAGGACCCGGAGTACGATCTCGGGCGCGAGGGCGGCCACAGCCACCGCCGCATCCTGCATGCGTCGGATGCGACCGGCCGCGAGATCATGCGCGCCCTGGTGGCCGCCGTGCGCGGCGAGCCGAACATCCGCCTTCTCGAGCGGCACCTGGCCATCGATCTGCTGACCGACGCCGAGCTCTATCCGGCCGAGCAGACCGTGTCGTGCTGGGGTGCCTACGTGCTCGATCGCGACAGCGGGACGGTGCACACCGCGACGGCGCGGGCCACGATGTTGGCCACCGGCGGTGCCGGCAAGGTGTACCTCTATACCTCCAACCCCGACATCGCGACCGGCGACGGCATCGCCATGGCCTACCGCGCCGGCGTGCCGATCGCCAACATGGAGTTCATCCAGTTCCACCCGACCTGCCTCTTCCACCCCGCCGCGAAGTCGTTCCTGGTCAGCGAGGCGCTGCGCGGCGAGGGGGCCATCCTGCGGCGGCCGGACGGGCGCCCGTTCATGGCCGCCTACCATGCCGACGCGGAGCTCGCGCCGCGCGACATCGTCGCCCGCGCCATCGACAACGAAATGAAGGTGCACGGGTTCGATCATGTGTACCTGGACATCTCGCATCGCCCGAAGGAGTTCCTCCTGCAGCGCTTCCCGACCATCTACGAGCGCTGCATGAGCTTCGGCGTCGATCTCACCCGCGAGCCGATCCCGGTGGTGCCGGCGGCGCACTATTGCTGCGGCGGCGCGCTGACCACCGCCGACGGGGCGACCAACATCCGCCGCCTCTACGCCGCCGGCGAGGTGGCCATGACCGGGTTGCACGGCGCCAATCGTTTGGCCTCCAACTCGCTGCTCGAGGCGCTGGTGCTCGGGCACCGCGCCGCCACCCACGCGGTGGCCGCCGTCGCCGCCGATCCCGCCCAGCCTCCCGCCCTGCCGGCATGGAACCCGGGGAGCGCCACCGACAGCGACGAATCGGTCGTCGTGACGCAGAACTGGGACGAGATCCGCCGCTTCATGTGGAACTACGTCGGCATCGTCCGCTCCAACCGCCGCCTGGCGCGCGCGCTGCACCGCATCGCCGCGTTGCAGGAGGAGATCCAGCAGTACTACTGGGACTTCACCATCACCGGCGACCTGATCGAGCTGCGCAACCTCGCGCTGGTCGCCGAGCTGATCATCGTCTCCGCGATTCGCCGCAAGGAGAGCCGCGGTCTGCACTACACGATCGACTATCCGGACACCGCCGCGCTGGCGCGCGACACGGTGATCCTGCGCGGCGAGCGGTTCTTTCCCGACGCCGAGTTCCTCGCTTCGCTCACCAAGCGCGGGCGTCCGGGACGCCGCGAAGTGAGCTGACCGCCCGGCACGCCGCGTGGCGTGTGGCCGGGCGCGGGCTCACGCCGCCATCGACTCGATCGGGAACTGGCGGCAGAGCGCGATGACGTCGTCCTTCACCGCCGCCAGCGCCTTGGCGTCCCCGACCCGCTCGAGCGCGCGGGCGATGAGCCCCGCGATGATCCGCATCTCCGGCTCGCGCATCCCGCGCGTGGTGACCGCCGGCGTGCCGATCCGCACGCCGCTGGTGACGAACGGCGAGCGGGTCTCGAACGGCACGGTGTTGCGGTTCACCGTGATGTGCGCCGCCTCGAGCGTTTCCTGCGCCAGCTTGCCGGTCACCTCGGTGGTGCGCAGGTCGAGCAGCATGAGGTGGTTGTCGGTGCCGCCGGAGACCAGGCGGAAGCCCTTCTCGGTCAGGCCGGCGGCGAGTGCCTTGGCGTTGTGGACGATCTGTTCCTGATAGGCGCGGAACTCCGGGCGCGCGGCTTCGTGCAGCGCCACCGCCTTGGCGGCGATGACGTGCATGAGCGGGCCGCCCTGGTTGCCGGGGAAGACGGACGAGTTGAGGCTCTTGGCGTACGCCTCCTGGCACAGGATCATGCCGCCGCGCGGCCCGCGCAGCGTCTTGTGCGTCGTCGTGGTGACGAACTCTGCCAGCGGCACGGGCGACGGATGAATACCGGCCGCCACCAGGCCGGCGAAGTGCGCGATGTCGACCATCAGCACGGCGCCCACCTCGTCGGCGGCGGCGCGGAAGGGCTCGAACTCGATGGTGCGCGGATAGGCGCTGTAGCCGACCACGATCATCTTCGGCCGGTGCCGGCGCGCCAGCTCGCGCATCGCGTCGACGTCGAGGCGCTCGTCCTCGCGCCGCACCCCGTACGATACGACGGTGAAGAACTTGCCGGAGAAGTTGACCGGACTGCCGTGCGTCAGGTGCCCGCCGTGGGTGAGATCCATGGCCAGGATCGTGTCGCCCGGCGCGAGCTGCGAGAAGTACACCGCCATGTTGGCCTGCGAGCCGGAGTGCGGCTGCACGTTGGCGTGCTCGGCACCGAACAACGCCTTGGCGCGGTCGATGGCGAGCTGCTCGGCGACGTCGACGAACTCGCAGCCGCCGTAGTAGCGCCGCCCCGGGTACCCTTCGGCGTACTTGTTGGTGAGGATGGAGCCCTGCGCCTCGAGCACGGCGCGGCTGACCACGTTCTCGGAGGCGATCAGCTCGAGGTTGGTCTGTTGCCGATCGGCCTCGGCGCGGACCGCCCGCCACACTTCCGGGTCGACGGTCTCCAGCGCGCTGCTCATGCGCTCACTTCTTGTGGCTTTCGATGTAGTTGACGACGTCCTGGACGGTGCGGATCTTCTCCGCCTCCTCGTCCGAGATCTCCATGTCGTACTCTTCCTCGAGCGCCATCACGAGCTCGACGATGTCCAGTGAATCGGCGCCGAGATCCTCGATGAAGGAGGCTTCCGGCGTCACGTCGCCCTCGCTGACGCCGAGTTGTTCACAAATGATCTCGCGGACCTTGGCTTCGACAGCTGACGCCATCCCCACCCTCCTGTCTCCTAGATGTAGAGCCCGCCGTTGATACCGATGACTTGGCCGGTGATGTAGCCGGCTTCACGGCGGGCCAAGAACACGACCAGATCGGCTACCTCGTCTACCGTCCCGAGCCGACCGACGGGAATGACGTTCAGATACTCCGTTCGCCGGTCCTCGGGCAAGTCAGCGGTCATCTCCGTTTCGATGAAGCCCGGCGCGACCGCGTTGACCGTGACCTGGCGCGAGGCCAGCTCGCGCGCCATGGACTTGGTGAAGCCGATGAGCCCCGCCTTGGCGGCCGCGTATGCCGCCTGACCGGCGTTGCCCATCAACCCGACCACCGAGCTGAGGTTGATGATGCGGCCATAGTGGGCGCGGAGCATGGAACGCGCCGCCGCGCGCGTGCAGTTGAACGCACCGCGCAGGTTGACGGCCATGACCTCGTCCCATTCCTCGGGTTTCAGCCGGATGAGCAGGTTGTCGATCGCCATGCCCGCGTTGTTGACCAGGATGTGCAGGGCCCCCGACGACTTGACGATGGCGCCGATCGCCGCCGCGACGGCCTCGGTGTCGGTGACGTCGAACTGGGCCGGCTCGGCCTGCCCCCCGGCCGCGCGGATCAGGCGCACGGTCTCCGCCGCGGCCGCGGCGTCGCGCACGAAGTTGACGTGGACGCCTGCGCCGGCAGCGGCCAGGCCCCGGGCGATCGCACGCCCGATGCCCCGCGATGCTCCGGTCACGAGCGCCACCTGGTCGGCGAGCGCGCCGTTCATTGGGTCGGCGGAGGGACGGGAGGGCGGCGCCTCAATCGTTCACGTCCACGACTTGACGGCCGCGATACTGGCCGCAGTGGGGACACGCGCGATGGCGCACCAGCGCCTCGCCGCACTCCGGGCACGGCACGGTCGCCGGACCGGTGAGCGCGTCGTGCGCGCGCCGCTTGTTCTTCTTCGAATGTGACGTTCTGCGTTTGGGTACTGGCATGACCGGACTCCTACGGTTCCCGAGAGCCTTAGCACTCAGGCGGCTGGATTGTGAGGCATCGCCCTCGGGGGCTCACGAGCCCCGCTTCAAGGTGCGCAGCACCGCCAGGCGGGGGTCGCCGACGGCCGCCGCGCACGTGCACGCGCCATCATTGAGATTGCGCCCGCACTGCGCGCACAGGCCGGCACACCCTTCGCGGCACAGCGGCAGGGTGGGCAGTGCCAGGAGCATGCGCTCGCGCAGCATCGGTGACACGTCGATCTCTTCCCCCTCGTACCAGGCCAGATCGCCCCCGCCGTCGGCGAGATCTTCCTCGGCCCAACGGCCCTCGCGCGGCACGAGAATGAAGGCAAAGCGCGGTGCGTGCGAGAACTCGAAGCTCTCCAGGCAGCGCGCGCATTGGCCGACCACGCGGGCGCGGATCTCGCCACCGAGGAAGAGCTCCTGCCCGGATCGGTAGTAGCGCAGCTGCACCGCCGCCGGCCCGACGAAGGCGAAGTCGTGTACCGGGCCGTGCTCCAGCAGCGGGTTCAGCTCGCTGGTGGACTCGTCGTAGATGAGCTCCTTGGCCGTCTCTTCGATGTCGCGAACGCGGAGGCGCACGGCAGCATACCGGGGGTGAAGTGGCGGGACGCTAGCGGAGGGTCTACGCGAAATCAAGATCGCTCGGGCTCGCCGGCCAGCCCCAAGTGGTGCTCGATGCGGCGCACCCGGCGCAGCAACTCGGGCAGCCGCAGGCTGCCGGCGACCATCCGCCGCCAGCGCGCGATGTCGACCGCCGGCGAGCCGCCCACCGTGACCCCCGCCGGCAGCGAGGTCGACAGCCCGCTCTGCGCGGCGATCTGTGCGCGGTCGCCGACCGACAGGTGTCCCGCGAACCCCACCTGTCCGCCGACCCGCACCCATTTACCCAGCCGCGTGCTGCCCGACAGCCCCGACTGCGCCGCCAGCATGCTGTACTCGTCGATGGCGCAGCCGTGCGCCACCATCACCTGGTTGTCGAGCTTGACGCCGCGCCGCAGCACGGTCGAGCCCACCATGGCGCGGTCGACGGTGGTGTTGGCGCCGATCTCCACTTCGTCCTCGAGCACGACGTCGCCGGCCTGCAGGAGGCGGCGGATGCCGCCGTCGGCCGGCAGGTAGCCGAATCCGTCCGAGCCGATCACCGCGCCGCTGTGCAGCACGACGTCGGAGCCGATGCGGACGCGCTCGCGCACGGTGACGTGCGCGTGCGCCACGAGACGGTCGCCGATGGTGACCTCGGGATAGATCACCACGTGCGGCGCGATGCGCGCGTCGCGGCCGATGCGCACGCCGTCGCCGATGACGCTGTAGGCGCCGATCGCGGCGCCGCTGCCGATCTGCGCCGTGGCGGCGATCTGCGCCGTCGGGTGCACCCCGGGAGGGAACGGGGTCGGGCGGTAGAAGAGCTCCACGACCTTGGAGAAGACCAGGTACGGATCGGCCGCCCGCAGCGACGGCAGCGGGACCTCCGGCGCGTCGGGCGGCAAGATGACGGCCGACGCGGCCAATCCGTCGAGGAAGCGCTGGTAACGCGGGTTCGCCACGAACGTGATATCGCCGGGTCCCGCGCTCTCGATCGGCGCGGCTCGATCGATGGTCACGCTGCCGTCGCCCCGCAGCTCGCACTGTAAGAGCTTCGCCAGTTCCGCCAGTTGCATGCGCGACCTCCTGGCCGCTTCCATAGTCGCCTGCCGCCGGCGCGGCAACCGCGCCTCGGCGGCCGATGCGTTCGGACGGGTTCCCGTCGCGCCGGTTGCGTTGCGCGTGCAGCAGGCCTGTGTTAGAGCGTGCGGCGCCACCGCACCATACCCCCCGACACATGGCGCAGCTCACACTCGGCCTCCCCAAGGGAAGCCTCGAAGCGGCTACCCTGGAGCTGTTTCGCAAGTCCGGCTGGAAGATCTCCGGCGCGGACCGCAGCTACTTTCCGAGCGTCGACGACGACACGCTGCGCTGCGTCCTGGCCCGCCCGCAGGAGATGTCGCGCTACGTCGAGCAGGGCGTGCTCGATGCCGGGATCACCGGCAAGGACTGGACCTTGGAGAACGATTCCGACGTGCACGTGGTGTCGGACTTCATCTACTCGAAGGCGAGCATGCGACCGACGCGGTGGGTGGTGGTGGTGCCGCAAGCGTCGCCGGTGACCGACATCAGCCAACTGGCGGGCAAGCGCATCGCCACCGAGATGGTCGGCTTCACGAAGCGCTACTTCACCGAGCGCCACATCGACGTCGACGTCGAGTTTTCCTGGGGGGCGACCGAAGCCAAGGTGGTACAGGGACTGGTCGACGCCATCGTCGAGGTGACGGAGACGGGAAGCACGCTGCGCGCCAACGGTCTGAAGATCATCCACCAGCTGTGCGAGTCGAACCCGCAGCTGATCGCCAACCGGCAAGCCTGGGCGGACGCGTGGAAGCGCGAGAAGATCGAGCAGATCTCGCTGCTGCTCAACGGCGCCCTGCAGGCCGAGGCCAAGGTCGGGCTGAAGATGAACGTGCCCAAGGAGCGGCTCGACGCCATCATCGAGATGATTCCCAGCATCACCGCGCCGACCGTGTCGCCGCTCTACAAGACCGAGTGGTTCGCGGTGGAGACGGTGATCGCCGAGGCGCGCGTGCGCGAGCTCATCCCGCAGCTGCTCAAACACGGCGCGGTCGGCATCATCGAGTACCCCCTCAACAAGGTGATCTGAGAGGAGCCCCGGTACCCATGCAGCCCACCCCGCGCCCTGCCCGGCTGTGCCCCCTGCGCCTCGCCGGCCTGCCCGTGCTCGCCGTCCTCGCGCTCGCCGCCTGCCACAAGCAGACGGTCGAGGAGCGCGCGCGCGACGCGATGGAGAAGATTCAGGAGTCGATGCCGGACATCGAGGCCATCGCGCTCGACCAGAAGGCCGCGCCCGACCTGGTCAGCGAGGTGCAGCAGAACCTGACCGCGCTGAACGAGTACCAGGGCGAGGTCAACGGCAAGCTCGACTCGGTGACGGTCAACGCCATCCAGGCGTTCCAACGCACCGCGGGGCTGAAGGACGACGGCATCATCACCGATGCCACGCGCCAGAAGCTCGCGGCGGCCGCCGCCCAAGCCAAGAAGCCTGGCTAGCCGCTAGTCCTGCATCCGCTCGAGGATCTCGTCCTCGCGGCCCTGCTCGATCAGCCGATCGTTCTTCCGCGCCTCGCGCAGGGCGAGGTAGGTGAAGAAGAACAGCAGGATCATCAACCCGACGATCGGGATGTTGTCGGGCAGCGTCAGAATGTGCAGGAAGTGCTCGAGCGCGCTGGTGGACTCCATGGAGCCGGTTCCTCGCTTCTTCCGGCCGGCTACCAGACCGGCCGAGCTCGTGTCAACGCGCGTGCGGGCGGTGGCGAGATCGACGCCTGCTTGGTAGCGTGACCGTGGGAGGGCCTGGCATGCCGAATCGCTACGCCGAGAGCGAAGCGCTGTTGGCGCGCGCCCAACGCGTCGTGCCCGGTGGCGTCTACGGCCATCAGTCACCGCGCATGGTCGTGCAGGGCGCGTACCCCTATTTCTTCGAGCGCGCCGAGGGCTGCCGGATCTGGGATGTCGACGGCAACGAGTACATCGACCTGATGTGCTCGTACGGCCCGATCGTGCTCGGCCACCGGCATCCGCGGGTCGAGGAAGCCGTGCGCCAGCAGATGCAGCGCGGCGACTGCTTCAACGCCCCGACCCGCCTGTGGGTCGAGCTCGCCGAGCACCTCGTCGGCATCACCCCGTTCGCCGATTGGGCGGCGTTCGCGAAGAACGGCTCCGATGTCTGCACCTGGGCGGTCGAGGTTGCCCGCGAGCACACTGGACGCCGCAAGGTCCTCAAGGCCGAAGGCGCCTATCACGGCGCGCACGCGTGGTGCACGCCCGTCCCGGCCGGGGTCACGCCGGAGGACACCGCCAACGTGCTGACCTTCACGTACAACGACCTCGACAGCCTGCGCCGCATCGTCGCGACGCGGGCCGAGGAGATCGCCGCGGTGATCCTCAGCCCGTTCCGCCACGACGCCTTCCACGACCAGGAGCTGCCGGTCGAGGGCTTCCTGTCCGGCATCCGCCAGCTCTGCGATGCCCACGGCATCGTGCTCATCCTCGACGACGTGCGCGCCGGCTTCCGCCTGCATCTCGGCGGGTCGGGCGAGCGCTTCGGCTTGCGCCCGGACCTCGCATGCTACGCCAAGGCGCTGGCCAACGGCTACCCGCTCTCCGCCTGCGTCGGCCGCGCCGCGCTGCAAGCGGCCGCCGAGCGCGTCTACTTCACCGGCTCCTACTTCACCAGCGCGGTGCCGATGGCCGCCGCGCTCGCCTGCCTGCGCGAGCTCGAGGTGAGCGCCGGGATCGCGCACATGGATCGGATCGGCCGCCTGTTGCAGCGCGGCCTCGAATCACAGGCCGCCAGCCACGGTTTCGAGATCGTCTACTCCGGGCCGCCCGCCATCCCCTTCATGAGCTTCAAGAACGACTTGAAGTTCGGCCTCAGCCGCGCCTTTGCCGCCGCTTGCGCCGCCGGCGGGGTCTACCTCGCCCCCTATCACAACTGGTTCGTGTCGGCGGCGCACGAAGAGAAGGATATCGAGCGCGTTCTTCAAGTAACGGATGAGGCCTTCGCCGGGCTGCGCCGGCACGCCGAATGAGCCGCCGGCCGGTCAGTTGCTGACCGGGACCCCTTCGACCGGTACGGTCTCGATCATCGTCGTGACCGGTGGCGTGGTCTCCATGCCGGTCTGCGGCATTGAATAGCCGCCCGCGGCGGCGGGCTGTGCCGTCAGCAGGCGCTCGACCTCCGACGGATTGATCGGCCCAAAGTACTTGCGCGCGCCGTAGTTCCACAAGCTCGGGGAGACGTGCGCTCGGCCGAACGCCAGGTAGGCGTTGCGCTTCAGATAATACAGCCGCACCTCGTACGCCGCCCATGGCGGATCGATCTGGATCTCCTGCACCTCGGCGTAGTCCGGCACGCCGTAGAGATACACCCAGTCGCGCAGATCCATGTTGCGGGTCATCTCCTGCGCCAACACCCTGCGGTTGATGAGGATCGGATCGCCGACCTCCATGATTTCCGGCCGGTCGACCGCAGGACGCATCTCCTGGGCCTGCACGCGCAGCGCGCAGACCAGAGTTCCCACCATCAACAACACCATCAGCGCGACTCGTCGCAGCATGTTCGGCGCACCTCCTCGCGACGCAGGCTAGGATCGCACCCCCAGACGGTCAAGCGTGATTTTCTGCGCCCGGCCGACATGGCTGCGCAGATGCTATGCCGCACCTCAGCCGGTCGCGACGCGGCCAGCGCAGACACAGGCAACGAGGGCGAGCTCGCGGTCGAGCACGACCAGATCCGCGCGGTGCCCGGGGCCGATCTGGCCGACCCGATCGGCGAGGCCAATCAACGCGGCCGGAGTTGCGGTCGCCCACGCCAGCAGCCGCTCGAGGGGGAGCGCCGGAAACCAACCGCGCAGATTGCGCACCGCGCGATCGAGCGTGAGCCGGCTGCCGGCGAGCTGACCGGTGGTTTTCACGCGCACCGCTGCGCGTGCGACGCACGGCGTTCCGAACAGCTCCAGCTCGCCGTCCGGCAGGCCGATGGCGGCGACGCCGTCGCTCGCCAGGACGATCTGGTCGGGCGGCTTGCAGCGCAGCGCGACGTCGATGGCGCGCCGGTGCAGATGCTCGCCGTCGCAGATCAATTCCACCGACAGGCGGTCGTCGGTCAGTGCGGTGCCGACCACCCCGGGCTCCCGATGGTGCAGCGGCGGCGCCGCATTGAACAGGTGGGTGATGTGGCGCGCACCCGCCGCGATCGCCTGCAGTGTCTGCTCCTCGGAGGCCTCGGTGTGCCCCAGCGCGACGGCAATCCCGCGGCCGTGGAGGGCGGCGATGCAGTCGAGTGCGCCGGGCAGCTCCGGCGCCACGGTGATCATCCGCACCATGCCGCCGCTGGCGCGCTGCAGCGCCTCGATCTCGTCGAGCGACGGAAGCCGCATCGACTCGCGGGACTGTGCCCCGGCGCGGCGCGGGTTGAGGAACGGCCCCTCCAAGTGAATGCCGAGGATGCGCGCGCCACCGACACGTGGCGCGGCTTGCGCGATCGCCGCGACGGCGGCCTGCAGGCGATCGCGGGGCAGCGCGGCGACGGTGGCGACGATGCCCGTCGTGCCGAAACCGGCCAGCACGGCGCAGATCCGTTCGACGCTCTCCGCTCGTCCATCTTCGAACATGGCGCCGCCGGCGCCGTGGACATGCACATCGATGAGCCCCGGCACGACCCAATGCCCGGTGGCGTCCAGCACCTCGGCGCCGTCGCCGACCAGGTCGGGGCCGACGGCGGCAATGTGCTCGCCGGCGACGCGGACGTCGCACTGCGGTCTCCATCCGGCACCGGTCAGCACCGTGCCGCCGCGCAGGATCAGTCCGTCTGCCACGGTGTCAGATGATCCGCGCCCGGCGCAGCGCCGCGATCTCGTCGGCGGAGAAGCCATTCGCGGACAAGACAGCGTCGGTATCGGCGCCCAGCGCCGGCGGGAGGGCGCGTACCGTGCCCGGGCTGTCGCTCAGGGTCACGGGCACGCCGGTGGTCTTCAGCACGCCGAGCTCCGGATGCGGCAGCTCAACGTACATGCCCCGGGCACGGACCTGCGGATCGGCGAACACCTCTGCCATGTCGTTGATCGGGCCGGCGGGAATCCCGTGCTGGTTGAGCACGGTCACCCACTCCGACGCGTCGCGCGCGCCCAGGCGCGCTTCCAGGGCGGCGGTGAGATCGGCGCGGTTGGCGACGCGCATCAGCGCCGCGCCGAAGCGCGGGTCGTCGACGAGCTCGGGGAGCGACAGGACGCGGCAGAGCTCACGCCACTGCCGCTCGTTGCCGCAGGCGATGTTGAAGGCGCGGTCGCGGGCGCGGAACACGCCATAGGGCGCGGCCAGCGGATGGTGGTTGCCGGCCAGCGGCGGCGGCGACCCGGTGGCGAAGTAGATCCCCGCGCTCCAGCTCAGCACGCCGACGAGGGCCTCGAGCAGCGACGTGGTCACCTCCTGGCCCGCGCCGCTGATCTGGCGGTGATAGAGCGCCAGGCTGATACCGTAGGCCGCGAAGATGCCGGCCAGGATGTCGCCGATGGCGATGCCGACGCGGGTCGGTTGCTCGGTCCCGGTCACGCTCATCAGTCCGGACATCCCCTGCGCGATCTGGTCGAACCCGGGCCGCTGCGCATACGGCCCGCTCGCCCCGAAGCCGGAGATGTTGCAGAAGATCAGCCGCGGGTTGCGCGCCCGCAGCGCGGCGGCGCCGAGACCCCACCCGGGCATCACGTTGGGCCGGAAGTTCTCCACCACCACGTCGGCCCGATCCGCCAAACGCAGGAAGGCGGCGCGGCCGTCCGGCTGCTGCAGGTCGAGCGTCGCGCTGCGCTTGTTGCGGTTGACCGAGAGATAGAAGTAGTTCGCGCGGCCCTCGGCGCCGCTGCCGAAGTCGCGCGTGCCATCCGGCGGCTCGAGCTTCACCACGTCGGCGCCCATGTCGCCGAGCAGCATGGTGCAGTACGGACCCGCCAGGTAGCGGGTCAGATCGAGCACGCGGATGCCGTGCAGCGGGCCCGGCGCCGCGGGCACGGGGCTCGAGGACACGGCGCTTACCGTCCCTGGAAGCGCGGCGGCCGCTTCTCGAGGAAGGCCGCGATGCCTTCCTGGTAGTCCGCGCTGTCGAAGCAGCGGCGCAACGCCTCGTGCAGCGCCGCGGTGTCGCGCTCGTCCGGCGCGCGCAGGCTCTCGCGGATGGCGCGCTTGTGGGCTGCGACGGTCAGCGGCGCGCCGGCGGCCACCGCCAGGGCGTAGTCGCGCGTCACGCCCTCCAGCTCGCCGAGCGGCACGACGCGGTTGACCAGCCCGATGCGCAGCGCCTCGTCCGCGTCGAGCGCTCGCGCCGACAGCAGGATGTCGGCCGCCGCCGTCGGGCCGACGACGTGTACCAGGCGGGCGACGCTCTCGAACGGGTACGAGAGGCCGAGGCGCGTCGCCGGAACGGCGAAGCGCGCGTGCGCGGCGGCGAAGCGCAGATCGCAGGCCAGCGCGATCGCCATGCCGCCGCCGAAGCACAAGCCGTTCACCATGGCGATGATCGGCTGCGGCGCGGCGCCGATGGCGAGCCACGCGCGGCCCGACAGCCGATCGTACTCGACGGCGGCCGCCGCGTCGGCCCGCAGGGCGCGGAACTCGCTGATGTCCGCGCCGGAGATGAAGGCCCGCTCCCCTGTCCCGCGCACGACGATGACGCGGACGTCGCGGTCCGCGGCCAGCGCCTCGACGGTCGCCGCCAGGCGCGTCCACACCGCCGTGTTGAGCGCGTTGTGAGCGGCCGGCCGGTTGACGGTGAGCCAGGCGAGCGGCGGCTCGCGGTGCAGCAGCAGCGACTCTGAAGACGCATCGGGCACGGAAGGGACCTCGCTCGCAGCGGGCGGATTGAACCAGTTCGCCGCCGCAGCCGCAAGGCGATCGGCTGCGTTCCGGCGTTGCCCGATCAGCGGCTTTCTCGTACACATGGATCGGCACGGGGAGACGATGCGATGCGGCGACGGACACGCCAGCCCGCGCCGCCGGCACCGCCGGCAACGGGCTTTCACCATCATCCGTTCCGCCAGCTCGCCGGCGAGGCCCGGCCTGCCCGCGCAACTGTGACCACCCCGGCCGCGCCGCCGTCCGCACGGCCAGCGCCGGCGGCGGAAGGCGCCAACGACGAAACCGACCTCTTCCGGCGTGAGATGGCCGACGTGCGGCCGCTCGGCGGCGACGCCGGCGCGCGCGTCCCACCGGGGCCGGCTTCGGCAGCGCGACGCGTGCGCACGGATCCCGACGCGGAGGCGTTGGCGGAGCTGTCCGATCTCGTCACCGGCGCGGGCGACTTCGATCTCGCCGACAGCGTCGAGTTCGTCGAAGGCGCGGTGGCCGGGCTCGACCGCCGGCTGGTGCGGCGCCTGCGCGCCGGCGAGTTCGCCTACCAGAGCCACGTCGATCTGCACGGGCTGACGGCGAAGGAGGCGCGCGATGCCGTCGGCCGCTTCCTCACCCGCGCGCATCAGCGCGGACACCGCTGCGTGCTGATCATCCACGGCCGCGGCTTGAACTCGAAGGACCAGATCCCGGTGTTGAAGCACCGGGTGACGACGTGGCTGACGCGGGGCGCGTGGGCTCGCCTGGTCCTGGCGTTCACCAGCGCCCGCGCCTGCGACGGCGGCGCCGGGGCGCTCTACGTCCTGCTGCGCCGGCAGCGCGAGCGCAAGCGCCCCATGCACGTCACGCACGGCGCCAAGTGGTGAGCCCGGCCGAGCGGCTGGTCGCGCCGCCACCGCAGCTACCGAACCGATGCAGCATGCGGGTGTCGGCCACCGCCGGGTCGAGACGTCGGCACCGTCGGCGGCGCGTTGGCCGGAAGGAGCGACTCGATCCGGAAGCCGATTCGTCCGTTGATGCTGTACGGCTTGCCCCAGCTGCCCAGGTCCAAGCGGTCGGCGCGATCGCGGGCGGCCGCACGCATCGCGGGATCACCGCTGAGCGCGGCGATGTACGCGACGGCGGGGAAGGCCCGGGTGTCCTCGTGGGCGACGCGCTGCATGACCGCGTTCGCGTACTGCTCGAGCCACGCCCGGATGTCGCTGTCGCCGGTCGCCGCGTGGGTGTAGGCGAGCGCGTCCGCCAGGATGCCGAGCTTCCATTGCGTCGAGGTGGTCGGCGGATGGGCCCGCATGCCGCCGCGGGCGTAGACGAGCGCGGCGTCGAGATAGGCGCGCTCGCCGGTCGCATCGTAAACGGCGAGCAGGGCGATCTGCGGCCAGCCCCATTGGCGCGGGTTGCCGCGCGCGAAGTTGCGCGCCCGTTGGACGAGATAGTCGGCGATCGCACGGGCGGCGGCCAGGCCGCGCTCGTCGCCGGTCAGGTAGTAGTAGGCCAGCGAGCCCTGCGTCCAGGTGTGCCCGAGGTCGGGACCGCCGAGCTCGAAGGCGAAATGCAGCGGGGTCTTCGGATGGTTCATGCCGATCCACTTCGGGCGTGCGGGACAGGCGTGGATCGTATCGACGTCGATGAAGTGTCGTGCCGCGGCGACCAGCATGTCGTGGACGTCCTCGTCGCCGCTGGCGGCGTAGGTGAGGGCCAGTACGTAGGCGGTGTCGTATTCCTGGTTGCCCCAGCTGTCGGTCCCCTGGGTGGTGTCGTGGTAGCCGGGGAAGTTCCAATCGCCCCAGTTCCACATCCCGTACGCACCGATCCGCGGGCGCTCGCTGCCCGGCGTGCAGTGCACGGCGCCGCACTCGTCCCAGCGCTCGACCGAGTTCTGCTTGGCGTACCGCCGCGCCGCCTCGAGCGCCGTGTGGGTGAAGCCCGCGCCCGCTGCGAGCGGGCTGATCGCCTGCGGCAGCGCGCCGCTGCGCGCCACCCACGCTGGGTTGACGACGCCGAGCAGCGGACGCACCAGCGCCCGGCTGGCTCCCGCCGCCCAGCGCTTGGTTGGGGCGGCCCAGACCACCAGCTCGTGCGTCTTCGCCACGCCGACCCCGGCGTTCGCTGGCGGTGCCTCTGGCGCCCAGAGATTGTATTCGAGCCGATCCGGCCGGGCGCTGAAGCTCTGCGGATACTGCTCCCACAGCCAGCGCGCCGCGATACCGACCGTCGCCTGCGTCCCGCTCAGCTCGATCCAGCCGCTGAGCTGGCCCGGGTGCGTCTTTCCGTCGAGCGCATAGGCCGTGTTGTCGGATTGGTAGAGGCGCAGCCCAGCGGCAGCCAAATGCCCGCCCTTGCCGATCTTGCCCACCAGGCCGTACCGGTAACGCGCCAGGTGCAGCTCGGGCAGCGCGAAGTCGAGGCTCATGCGCGCCAGGCTCGAATAGGGTGGCGGATGGCGGTTGATGAACGTGTGCCAGACCCGCACGAACGGCTGGCCGGCATACGCCTCGATGCGCACCACGTAGTCGAACCCGCTGCCATACGTGCCCTCGAGCTCGAGGCGGGTGCGCAACGGCCCGTTTTCTTTGACCGCGACGCTGACCGGCGGCTGCGCCTCGAGCGGGCTGTCATCGGCGACGATCGTCGCCTGCAGCGCGCCGCCGGCGCCCTTCGAACTCCCGTGCAGCCGCACGGCGTCGACGATGGCGAAACGCCGCTTGGGCACGGCGAACGCGACGGCTCCGGTGTCGACCAAGATGGCATCGTCGCTCTCGGTCGTGTGCACCGCCACTGTCGGCATGCGCGGCGCGCCGGCCTGGACGCGCAGGTGGCGCGCCTGCCCCGGTTTGAGATCCACGACCGTGTCGAGCAGCAGCCAGCGCACCGAGCCGTCAGGCCAGGTCACCAGCGGCCGGGATTGCGTGGGAACGGCGGCGCCGCGCTCGTCGACCGCCTTCACCGCCGTGCCCGGCGACAACTCACCGCGCGAGAACGGCACGCTGACGGTGAGCGGCCAGCCGTGACGGGCGACGCCATCGCGCTCGTGCACCGTCACCTCCACGGGCGCAAAGGCACGGGCACGCGCGGGAACCAGGGCGGCGGTCGCGAGGAAGGCCAGCGCGGCGATGCGGCAGCACATGAGGCGGGTGGTTCTCCGCATAGCCACCCGGCCGGTGCGGTGCAATGGCTGGTGGCGTCAAATCCGAAATCCGAAACTCGAAATCCGAAGCAAATTCCAAACGGCAAATTCGAAACGATTCGCGACCGGTTTCGAATTTGGGATTTCGGAGTTGGAGCTTGTTTCGGATTTCGAGTTTCGAATTTCGGATTTGCGGGCGGCAGCCCGTTGAAATCTCCGACCGTTTGTGGTGAGGCGCGCTGAGATGAGCGAGGACTCCGCGGCGCCCGTGTCGGCCGCGCCCGCCGCGGTGCGACTGGTCTCGCCGGGCCGGAGGGCGGGCGTGACGATCGCCGTCCTCGCCGTCGTCGGGGCGGCCTGGCTGGTGCTGCAGGCGTACGGGCTCTGGCTCGGTCCGTTCGGAACCAGCGGCGAGCCGCGCGAAGCGATCGTCGTCCAGGATCTCATCGCTCGCCACGACTGGCTCCTGCCCAAGCGCAACGGGGTGCAGCTGCCGCGCAAGCCCCCGCTCTTCTACTGGCTCGCCGGCGTTGCGGCGCACGCTCGCGGGGCGGTCGACGAGGGAAGCGTGCGCGTGCCCTCGGCGGTGCTGTCGGGCCTCGCGTGTCTGCTCGTCGCTGCCGTCGCCGCGGTCCTATGGGGCGGCGTCGCCGGCGTGGTGAGTGGGCTCACCCTGATGACCAGCTTCGAGTGGCTGCGCGCCGCCACGTCCGCGCGCGTCGACATGACCCTCACCTTCGGCCTCACGCTGGTCTTCATCGGGCTGCTGCTCTTCCGGCATGCTGAGCGCCGCGTCTGGCTGGTGCTCTTCTACGGCGGTGCGGCGTGGGCGACGCTGAGCAAGGGCATTCCCGGCCTCGCCATCCCCGCCTTCCTGATCCTGCTGCTCTGCGTGGTCGTCGACCGCAGTCTCGCCTTCGCGTGGCGGCTGCGGCCGATCAGCGGCCTCCTGGTCGTGTTACTCGTCGGCGGGGCCTGGTACGCGGCCGCGGCGGCACGGGCCGGACGCGAGTTCGTCTCGATCGTCGTCAACGAGAACCTCGTGCGCGCCGTCGGCGAGCGGCACTTCACCCTCGGTCACCGCCACTCGGTCGGCTACCTCGTGGCGGTCCTGCTCGCCGGACTGCTGCCCTGGACGACGCTGCTGCCGAGCGTCGGAATGGCCGTGTGGCGCGACCGCCGCAGCGTCGACCGGTGGGATCCGCGCCTCACCGCCCTGGTGTGGATCGTGGCCGTCTTCACCCCGTACGCCATTGCGGCGAGCAAGCGGGGCGTCTATCTGCTGCCCCTCTACCCGGCGGTGTGTCTGCTGCTCGGCTGGTGGGCGGCGCAGCTCGCCGGTGGCACGGCCCACGCACGCTGGCTGCCGCGCGTGCTGCAGCCGCTGGGCTGGTCGCTCGCGGGCGCTCTCGCACTGCTCGCTCTGGTGGCCGGCGCGCAGCACGCCGGTCTGCCGCTGCTCGATTCGGCGGCGCTGTGGTTCGACCCGCGCACCGCCTTCGATCTGCGTCAGGTCGCGGCGGCCAACGGCGCCCGCTTGGCCGCCAGCTTCGCCGTCGCGAGCGGCGCCGCGGCCGGGTTGGCCTGCGCCGCGGCGGCGCGCCGTCCGGTGCTGACGCTGGCGGCGATGCTGCTCTGCACGGGCGCGCTGGTCTTCGGCGTCCGCGCCGTCATCATGCCCGCCGTCAGCGCCGGACAGACGCGGCGGCCGTTCGCGGCGGCGCTGCGCCGCGCGGTCGACCCCGCCACCCTGCGCACCACCGCCAACCTCGACTACGGCACTCTCTTCTACTGGGACGAGCCGATCGCGGAATACGACCCGGAGAGCGGCGAGCCGGCGCCCCGCTACCTCCTGCTCTCCGAGGGAGCGTGGCTGCACATGCCGGCGACCAAGCGGCAGCACTACCGCCGCGTGCCCGGTCTCACCGTCGAGCGCGGCAACAACCAGGGATACGTCGTCGTCGTGGAGCGCGTCGACGCGTAGCGGGTCCGTCTCACTACGCGCGTCGGAGCCGGCACCCATCTTAACCCCGGGCCCGTGGGCCGCCGCGGGGCGTGCGTGGGACCCTTGACCACATCGATCCGGCGTGGTGCTCGGCCAGTCATTCTAGAATGGTCGACTGAGCGACGGGCTGGCTCGAGGACCGTCACCAACTTCTCGTCGAGCCCGGCAGGGTCCTCTAAGCGAACCGGCCGGCCCAGTAGCAAGCGAGCAGGATCGCGCCGGTGAGCACGATCCACAGATCGGTGAGACGGCCCAGCAGGGCGGGCGCGTGCCTCACGTCCATGAATTGCCGAAAGATGATGCGCACCTTGATCAGCGCCACCAGGATCGCGCTCGATGTGATCGCGGCGTTCGGTATGAGTGCCTGGCGATCGACGGAGCCGACCCCTAGCTGGGCAAGTGTCATCGCGGACAGGACCAGCCAGACGACCAGGAGTCGTTTCTCGAATCCGGCGTTCACGGATCACCTCATGACGTAGAGCAAGGCAAAGATGAGGATCCAGAGGAAGTCGATCGTGTGCCAGTAGGTGGCGCACGTCTCGATGGCTTCCTGGGAGCGCCGCGCGGGGCTCCAGAGCTGGTGGACGGCAACGGCGAGGACGACGAAGCCGATCTGGAGGTGGATGAAGTGGATCCCGGTCA
>Ga0335084_10002332_pt1 | contig 18271 bp, 20 predicted proteins | sample Lox_Sample_44_FD_206721 | JGI IMG/M metagenome (GOLD analysis project Ga0335084, IMG submission 206721) | Soil microbial communities from Loxahatchee National Wildlife Refuge, Florida, United States - Lox_Sample_4.4 | ecosystem: Environmental > Terrestrial > Soil > Wetlands | place: USA...
GCCGATTCGCTTTGACTTCACATACGACGGACGCGGCATCGGTAAAGGTGCAACCGGCACTTTGTTCGTGGACGGGAAGCAGGTTGCACAGGGGCGGATTCCTCAAACGGTGAGGCACCAATGGTACTGGGCCGTTCCAATTCACTGGTGAAATCATTCATGGAACGGGTCGATTCAAAGGAATCAAAGGAACGATAACGAGATCAACGAAGTTACTTCCCCCTGAGAATGGGGAGCGGGGAGGAAAGGCACTTTGCGAGACAACCTTAGTCTATACCTTGCCGAGCAAGTGATTCATTTAAGGCAGGGACAACTGTTCAAGGGCAGGATCAGAAATGGTCTTGCCCTTTTTTGTTTATTTCATTCGATAATCACTAACTCCTAAAATAGGCTGCCACGACAGATTCGTAGGTGCAATGCTTGACGAGTTTGGAAGGTTTTTGTGCTACCCTCTCCGATGCAAGCAAATAACTCTCACTCCATTTCTGCTTTTTGAGTAAGGGTTTACCGGGTGGGTTTCCCAAAGCATCATTTCCCTCTGTGAACAACTCAATGGGCATATTCCCCAAAATTGAGGTCACCTCATTTTTGAGGAGCTTCTGCTGATTATGGAGTGAAGTCTTCTGAGGGCATCTTCTAAGGAGAGGGATTACGTGGAGGGATAAAGAAACGCCGTTATTCCTTTTCAAAAGAAATCTTCACTGTTTGGCGGTTCTCCTGTTAATCTGTGGCGGGTCTGTCTGCCTATTTCTTAGGCAACGAAGGGGTCAGTGATGCAATGTTGCTTCCTGTACTCTTCGACCAATCACTTTAACGAAACATACTTGATTTGAATCGGTAATCATCGATGGTCTTCTTTTCTTGACATACTACTCCCCTTTTTATATATTCCACAAGGTGTTCATGCCGATCCGTATATGGCGCTGTGATAATAAGAAAATGCGGTAGAGTGATCGCTTCACGAGAGGAGCCATAGCGAATGAACTACGCAACGGACCACCCACTTCTTGTTTTCGTACTCTCCATCTTCGTGCTGTGGCTCTCGGTGAAAATCGGGGCGTCCTTCCTTAGGAGGCAGCGGAAGCTAGAAGAGGACATACTTGCAGACTTCGGTGTTATCATGGCCGCTACGCTGACACTGCTCGGACTCATCATCGGATTTAGTTTTTCGATGGCCATAAGCCGGTACGATCAGCGCAAAAACTACGAGGAGGCAGAGGCCAACGCGATCGGCACCGAATATGTGCGGGCTGACCTGCTGCCTGCCGCAGATGCCGCGAAGGTGCGTGCGCTGCTAAGGAACTACCTAGATCAGCGTGTTTTGTTCTATATGACCCGCGACAAGCAAAAAATTCAGCAGATCAATGCCCGCACTGCTCAATTGCAGACCGAGCTGTGGTCCGCGGTCCTGGCTCCGGCTGCAGCGCAGCCGACGCCGATGGTCGCCCTGGCCGTTTCGGGCATGAACGATGTATTGAACTCGGAGGGATACACGCAGGCTGCCTGGTGGAACCGAATCCCAATTGCGGCATGGGGTCTGATGGCAGCAATCGCCATCTGTTGTAGCGTTTTGGGCGGCTTTGGTGCGCGAAACGCCAAAGCGGAAGGCATCCTGCTTCTGGTTCTACCGCTTCTTGTATCTATCTCGTTCTTTCTCATCGCGGACATTGACAGCCCGCGCGGCGGCGTCATTCGCGTGAATCCACAAAATCTGGTACGTCTCGTTGAATCCCTGCGTCCGCACTGATCGGGAAGCAGCAGCTTGGGAAAATGAAGACTCCTTCCTCTTCTAAGGAAGTAGTCAATAAACCCCCCTCTCCTCTTCCAGTGCAGATTTCAACCGGATATCTTCAGTTTTGGCAAAGTGCAGGAAGTGGCAAGATATATTTTGCCTCAGGATATCGCTGCTGTGTTTCACCCGGCTATCCTCCCCAGTCTTCCACCATCATCTTGAAAGCCCTTTCGCCGCTGCTCAGAACACCGCCGTATCCCCCGCCGGGATTTCCCCAGGCGCTCGCTAAGTAGAGTCCCTTTATGGGTGTTCTGCAGTCAAGCCTGTTCATAAAGGCGTTGTCCACGGTCTGATCAAATCCGTAAATGGCACCCTCCGGGTTACGCGTAAAGTACCAGTTTGTGAGAGGTGTTGCCGATTCTTTGACCTCAATCATAGAGCTAAGCCCAGGGATAAAATCCTTTTCTGCCCTGGCAATAAGGCCCCTTGTCCGTCTCTCCTTCTCTATATAATAGGCACTTTTCCGTCCTGAATGGTAGTCGGACTCGAATTTACGCCACGGCTCGTAACCGCAGAGGCAAAGGAGAGTGACCGTCGACTTTCCGGGCCTTGAATATCCCTCAAAAAGATTGTCATAGACGCTTATAGTATACGGTACCTGCTCGATGTCGCCCTTTACACATGATTGGTAATCGGCTTCTATGCCGCGATCGGTCCTGAAGCCTGCACGATATGTCTTTATGATTCCCCTTACATCTTTGTTGAGTCCAAGCCAAACTGTAAAGCTCGAAATGCTCGGACTATATCCGTCAAGCTTCTTGAGGTAATCAGAGGGCACTGAACCGGGCGGCAGCATCTTCTTGAACGTGGTGAGCGCACTGGCGTTGCTCGCTACTGCTACGGCCGGCAGAATCCTGCCGTCTTGCAATTCAACACCTTCTACGGCACCGTTCATGACCCTGATGTTCCGTGCGGCAGTTCCGTAGAGGATCTTTCCCGCGGAGCTTGTAATTGTCTCCGCGAGGGCATTGCTCAGTGCCTGGGAGCGGGGCCGGATATAGTACGACCCATTCCTGAGGCTGCCGCCGCGGGCAGCGGCAAAAAAGAATCCGGAAAGCTTTGAAGGGGGTAAACCATAAGCGCCCCAGCCCAAGGCGAGAAGATCCTTTAACTCCGGGTCCTTCACATAGCTGCTGAGCAAATCGGCGAGTGTCTTGTCTTTCACACTCCACATCTTCGGATACTGCAGAGGCATCTTCACAGACCTACCCTTTTCCCTGGAAAGACTGGATATTTCGTCCGAGATGCCCGTAATCTCTTTAATAAAACCTTTTATCCCATCCTTTTCTGAAGGAAACTGTTTGGTAAGTGTCTCTATCAATGACTCAGGGCCTTGCTGTCCCGGGAGGGAAATGAGTTGCAGCTTGTCGAGTATTCCCAATCCCCTTAGGATTGCCGCTGTGGCATTATTGTTGATGGAGATTTGGTGCAGGGATACCTCGAAGGTAAAATCTCCCCTTTCAAAGGCTGTAGCGTATCCTCCAGGGATTGTGTGCTGCTCAACCACCGTGACGGGTATGCCTAACTTCGAGAGATACGCGGCGGCACAGAGGCCGCCCAGCCCAGCACCGATTACCACAACGGGATAGTTGGCCTTATTGCCCATGGTGGCGGCAAAGGCATTGATCCTTGACCAGTCAAGGGCGAGAGAAGTGGCGGTAATGGCAGACAGGGTCATGAAAGAACGTCTCGACATTTCTTCCTCAAACATGGCTTTCCTCCTTTTTCAGCAGATTAGTCTGATCCATAACGACCGTCTATTCCAGTTTACGGACAATTCTTCTTATTACGCGAAAAGTGGAATGAAGTGATTCAATCTCCTCATCACTCAGCTTCGACAAATTATCTCTGACGATTCTTTTCAGGGCCAGTATCCTCCCCTTCAAAGATCGCCCTCCCTTCTTTGTTATGATGATGTTTACGATTCGTCTATCGGAGGCGTCACTTTTTCGTTCAACCAAACCATCATTCATAAGCCTATCGACGAGCGTGGTCATATTTTGTTTGGCGATGAATAGTTGCTTGCCTATTGCGGACACCGGAAGCGGTCCTTTCCTTTCCAAGATCCGAAGTATATGGTAGGTTTGATTTCTCAATGATGCAAGCGCCGGGGCTCTGGCATCACCATTAAAAAGGCGTTTCACCAATGGAAAGAGAAGAAGTGCACTCTCGGAGATCTCATCCATTTGTTTTTCTTTCATGATGACTCCTTTGGTTATGTTACACGATAGTAATTTTATATGATTGTAATATTATATTACTTAAAGTCGAGCAATTTCGGAAAACTAAGGGGGGAATAAGGTGGAGCAGAGAACTGGTACCTGGGTAAAGCCACTTTTGGGGCGGTAGGGCGCCCCATGAAAGAGGTCCCTCAAAGGCTCTCTGCTGGAACAGGCCCGGGAATTATTTGAAAGAACCAAATGCAGCCGATTTCTTCTCACCTAAAAGGCTATATCTGCTATGAACCCTCTTTTTTTGAAACCTCAAAAAAGCGGGGATTTGATTTCCATATGTTTACCCGGGAAACGTGATTTCAACCCGTAATCCGCAGCCCAAGATGTCATTGTTGAACAACGATTCGTCGGTGAAGTCGCCAAATTTTGCTATCGACCTGCTCCAAAAATCCCGAAAAAGGAAATTTCATTGAGTAAGCTGTAATCAATAAAATGCCCCTCGTCCCTTGCAGTGTAGATTTCAACCGATATCTTCAGTTTGGGCAAAGTGCAGGTATTGGCAAGCTATCGTAACCTTCGTATGGTGGGAAGGGTTTTTGTATTGCTGCTGTCTTTTTGAAAACCCTATATAGAATTCCACACAATTGACAGCCTCCCCAAAAAAATGTACGTTTTACCTCATAATTCTCACAAATTAGAATGAGGGCTCCATCGGCGCGTCAAAACCCGAACGTGCAATTAAGACATTAAATCCATGTAAGGAGGAGATAAATATGAAGATTGAAGCAGCAAAAACTGGACGGATGGAACTACATGATCTCATCGGTACCGTTATGGGCCCTCTCCCTGTGGCCTTTATTTCCACGGTAGGTTCAGACGGCACGTACAACGCGGCTCCGTTCAGCTTCTGCGCACCAGTGTGCTCAAAGCCAACCATTCTTTGTGTCTCTATTGGTCTGCGAACAGGTCAAAAGAAGGACACCCTTAGAAACATCGAATATGCGAAGGATTTTGTCGTCAACTGCGTTGACGAGAGCATAATCAACCAGGTGATCCAGGCATCAGCCGACTACCCCTGTGGCGTAGACGAAATTAGGGTCACTGGACTCACTGCCGCCAAAAGCGATATGGTCAAATCACCCCGGGTTTCTGAAGCCAAGGTCAGCCTGGAATGTAAGCTGGTGCAAAAGCTAGAGCTCATCGAGGAATATAAAGAGGGACCAGGTCTACGGGCTATCATCTTTGGCGAAGTGGTGCTGGCTCACATAAAGGAAGAGGTCTGGGCTAATGGGAAGATAGACCCACATCGCCTGGGGGCCATTGGACGCGTGGGAGCGAACCTGTATTCCAAACCGGGAGAAATCTTCGAGTTGAAGCACTCGGGTGTCAAACCGTAACTGGCAAGCTTCAAACCATCGTTTACCATTTTAGGGATCTGTGTCAACCCATGCTGGCATATGTATGTTTCAATCAGTAATCCTTGATCCTTGGAATCATCCTACAGTGAGGACTTGTGTACTCATCAGGGAGAGGAGATCATTAAAGTCTATTTCAGATTAGGTTTCTTTCAAGAAATTTATCGAGGAGGTCAATGATGAATATTTCAGAGGCAATCGCAAAGAGGAAGAGCGTAAGAGCATATTTGAATAAGCCGGTTCTCACCGATGATCTGGCCAAGATCGTAGAGGCCGGTCAGTGGGCGCCGAATGCCGGACCATTCCAGATTTCGGTGGTCCGCAACGTGGGCTTGCGACAAAGGATCAATGATCGAACGCTCGATGCTATGGCTCACTCCGATAGCGAGTTTCTACGGCAGAGAGCGTCCCTGCCAGGATATCAACCGATTTATGGTGCACCAGTGCTGATCCTGCTTTCCGCGCTGGCGAACGCTCCCTATGGCGCTATCAATACGGCGCTCGCCGCAGAGAACATGCTTCTTGAAGCGACCGGACTGGGTCTAGGATCGTGCTACATTATTACGCCCACCTTAGCGTTGAATGGGGAGAACAACCGTGACCTGGCGCGAGAGGCAGGCCTCCCGGATGGCTATCTGGTCCAGTGCGCGGTTATTGTAGGTCACGCCGCAGCCAAGAACAAGTTCACTGCTGACAAGCGTACCAGGAAGGGCTCTGTCAACTACATCGACTGAGGGCAACTTGAACGTTATAAAAGGCTAAAGTTAGCAGCAGTTCTTATGCAAAACAGCTTGCAGCGTGAGAGAGTATTTCGTGTTCGGCGTTGACCTCAGGGGTCACACGGATATAAGATATTTCTAATAATGCGGAGGCAGAGGAGGACGAATATGGACCGCAGGAGTTTCCTAAAAGCTATTCTGGCTGGAGGGGGATTAACAACTCTTCCGTGGAACAGTTACGCTTTGAAGTTATTTCCTAAGCCGAGTAAACAAAAATGGGCCATTCTTTTCGGTTCGAGATATGGCGGCGCAAGAGATGCCTCCCTCTGGATCTCGGAAGGGATGGGAGGGATTGCTGATGTATTCGACGCCCGTGAAAATCCCGACCTTTCATCGTTCGACGATATCGTTGTTGGCTCGGGAATATACTCGGGAAAGATTGAACAGAATCTTGGAAACTATCTGACGAAAAACTCCGCTTTGATTTCTAACAAAATCAAGGCCCTCTTTATCGTCTGTGGAGCCGGTGATAGTCCGAGGGCACAGTCTTTTCTCGACGGGCTTGCAAAAGCCTGTCAGACCAGGCCTCCTCTCACAAAGATATTTTCTGGAAGGGTCACTAAAAGGCTCCTTAATGAGGAGGATTATAAGGTTGAGGAAGAGGTGTTCAAGCGGCGAAACGAGCCCTATGAAGACTACGATCACCTCAAGAGGAATGACTGTTTGAAGTTCGGAGAAGAAATCCTCAGGAAAATGTGATGCCTGACGTCATAGTGATCCAAAGAATGAGACGGAGATGCTTACCATCTCCTCTTTCCTCTTTTACTAGTGATCTCAGTGGGAAGATACCTCACCTGAACACGGGGGAGGGGTTTTCTTTGGGAGAGGTCCAGCTGACCTCAGGGACAGCTAATCGCTTCGAAAGGAGGGTTCAGGGATGAGTAAGAAGGGAATGGGCAGAAGGGAATTCTTGAAGTCCACGGCCGCCGGGTTGGGGGGATTCGTCTATCTTAGCGCGAACGAAAAGATCTCGCCGGCGGAAGGCCAGGAAAAGAAAGAAGAGAAAATCATCTACCGTACCCTAGGAAAGACAGGGATGAAACTCCCGGTCATTACCATGGGGGTTATGAATACCAGCAATCCGGCGCTCGTTCGTGCGGCCTTGAGTAACGGCTTGTACTACCTGGATACCGCTCAAACTTACCAGCGGGGCACGAATGAATCCATGATCGGCGAAGTTCTCAAGGGCCGCCCGAGGGATTCCTTCGCCATCGCCACCAAAGCCCGCCTCCCCATCCAGCAGACGACCGGCCTCTACACGGAAGAAGCCACGGAAGAAGCCTACGCCCAGAAGATCGATATCAGCCTCAAGAATCTGGGACTGGATTATATAGACATCTACCACCATCACGGAGTTTGGGTGAAGGAGACCGCTCTCTATGAGCCGGTTTTGAACGCTTTGGTGAAAGCCAAGAAAGCGGGCAAGATCCGCTTCATCGGAATTACCACCCACCAGAATGAACCCGAGATCATCAATGCCGCGGTGGACTCCAAGGTTTACGACGTGGTTCTGCCAGCCTACAATTTCAGGCAGAAGCATGGCGAAGAGGTCAAAAAAGCCATTGCCCGGGCGGCAGAGGCGGGGCTGGGGGTCATCGCCATGAAGACCATCGGGGGCAATGTAGGGGGCTCTTACCATAACACGCAGATCGACGCGCTGGCGTGCCTCAAGTGGGCTCTGCAGGACGCCAACGTTCATACCATCATCACCGGGTTCACCACTTTTGATCAACTGGAGATGGATGTGAAGGTCCTGAGAGATTTCTCCCTCTCAAAGGCCGAGAAGGAGAACCTCCGATTGGCCGCCCTCCAGTCGGGTCTATACTGCCAGGGATGCAGAACCTGTCTCACCGCCTGCGTGAAGCAACTCCCGATTCCGGACCTAATGAGAGCCTACATGTACCTCTACGGGTACCGGAATCTGGTCGAGGCTCAGGATCTGGTGTCCTCCCTGAACCTTCCCGCGAATCCCTGCGGGGACTGCGGTTCGTGCCCGGTCAAGTGCTTGAACCAGTGGAATGTTTCCGAGCGGCTGCGGAACATCATTCGCCTCCGGGACGTTCCCTCTGAATTTATCGCCTGATTGGGAGGAAGAAAGGGAAGGAGTATGAACGGGCTGAAATCCAAGAGCACCTTCCACCTGCTCCTCGTCCTATCCTTGTTGTTGGGGGGCTTTCTTATGAGGGGGGCAGCGACGGGGGAAGAGAGGCCCCTCGTCTTCCCGGAAATAGGCGGGTGGAAGCAGGACGGAAAACCCCAGGTCTTCTCCCCCCGGACGCTCTATGAATACATCAATGGGGCGGCGGACCTCTACCTGAGCTATGAATTCCAGGATCTGAACGTGGCCGAGTATAAAGGGGAAGGGAAAGCCGCGGTGACGGTCGAAGTGTACCGACACAGCGACTCCATCCAGGCCTTTGGGATCTACAGCCAGGAGCGACTCCCCAACGCCAGGTTTTTGGACATCGGGGCTCAGGGCTATCAAGAGCCGAACGTCCTAAATTTCGTGGCGGGCCCCTACTACGTGAAGATCAACGGATACAGCACCGGGGCGGAGGATGAGCGGACCATGCTCGCCTTCGGCCGGAAGATGGAGGAGATTCTGGGCGGAAAATCTGCCCTTCCGAAGATCCTCTCCCTGTTTCCGCGGGAAGGGATGAAGAAGAACACGGAAAAGTTCATTTCCAAGGACTTCCTAGGGTACTCCTATCTCCATTCCGGTTACACGGCCGACTACGAAGTCGGCGACAAGAGATTCAAGATCTTTGTGATCGAGGGCAGAAATGCGGAGGATTGCCGCGGGATGATGGAAAAATATCTTAAGCAGACTGGAAACGAGGGGAAGACGGTCTCCGAGGGGGCCTACCGGTTGAAGGATCGCTACCACGGAGACGTAGACCTTTTCTGGAGGGAAAGACTAATCTGGGGTATTCTGGACCTGAATGATCCGGAACTCCAGTCCAAATTTTTAAAAGCCATTGAGGATTCGGGGGATCGATAGGAGGATCAAAATGCCGAGAAAAGGATCCAAACTCCCATACAAACCGAAAAAGGAATATACCTATACTGTGAGAGATGTTGCCGAACTCGCCGGAATAACACGGAACGCTGTAGGGGTTGCAAAGGCTTATGGGAAGGTAGATCCTGGGGATTTTAAGAGCGTTGTAAGTTTCCTAACCAGGAGAATTATCAGTAAACGCCTGAGCGGTGATCTCTTTGTCCCTGTAGTGCGGACAGCAAAGAGAGGGACGGAAGGCAAGAGCCAACCCCATGTCTCGTGGACGAAGCCCAAAAAGAGAGCTCGTCGCAAATAGATACTTCTTCCTGTGGAGGTAACTCATGAAGGCGATTGGCATCAATGGAAGTCCGCGAAAGAAATGGAACACAGCTATTTTGCTGCGAAACGCGCTTAAAGGTGCTGGAGCACAGGGAGCAAAAACAGAGTTACTTCATCTCTACGACTATAACTATAAAGGTTGCATAAGTTGCTTCGCTTGTAAGAAAAAAACAGGCAAAAGCTACGGCAAATGTGCAGTGAAGGATGGGTTGAGACCAGTCCTAAAGAAAGTTAATGAAGCAGATGTCATCATATTGGGATCCCCGATCTATTATGGAACGGTCACTGGAGAGATGAGATCATTTCTGGAGCGCCTGTTCTTTCCCCTGATGACGTATACCGATCCTCCAGGGTCTCTCTTATCCCGAAAGGTCCAGACAGCCTTCATCTATACATTGGGGGCTACCAGAAAGATGGCGAGAGAGCGCGGCTTCGACAAACATATTGCTATGAATGAACTGCTGATGAAAATGATCCTGGGAGGCTCGGAAACACTTTGCAGTTACGATACCTATCAGTTTGAGGATTATTCGAAAGTATATGCACCCCGTTTTGATCCTGAGAAGAAGGCAAAAGTGCGGGCGGAAGTATTTCCGATCGATTGTGAGAAAGCCTTCGAGATGGGCGCCAGACTTGTCAGAGAGTTAAGGTAGAAGGCATGCGAAGGGCTGTTCTGGTATCAATCCTTAACAGATTGCGCACATATTCTATAGAGAAAAACAACATTAGGGTAGCGGTTCCTTCCTGAAGTCCGCAAGTTGAGAATCCACATCCTTATACCAGATTCCAAACGATAATCCTTAAAAGATACTTTTCACAAGTTCGTTTTTGTATTGACAGGGTACAGACTTCTGGTATTGTCAATTAAGTAACTCTAACAGGACTTTCTCTTTCCGAAGGGGGTGGTTGATTGAGAAAGACCTTTAAAATTTCCCCTATCAAAATTTTGAGTCCCCGTCGAGAATTTAGATTTGTATCTCTTTCTGACCTCTAAGGATACTTTAAGGGCCTTCCAGAAAAACAAATACCATTAAGAATTCAATCCCGAAACAGAAAAAGTCGTAGAGATTGTTCCTCTACATTTTTCTACAAGGTGTCTATCTGGAGAGAGTTATGAAGTGGAGTTCCCAGAAAATGCCCCTATGAAGCCTCCAAGGGGTTGCTGTATTCCTTTGGAGGTGCCTTCTCTCCAACTCGACATCAACAAATTATGCGAGGAGCTAAAATGGTATGGAGATCATGAATAACTGGAAAGGAGGAGGCGAAGATGATTAGATGGACAAGAAGCGCACGGATTGCTCCTGAGAAATTCCCTCAGGCGATACAGTTTGCAAAGGAGATAGCCGATTACAGTAACAAAAAATATAAAACCCAGACGAGCGTCTACATGGATAGTGTCGGCGAATATGGAACGATACGCTGGTTCTGTGATTTCGCCGATTTTGCCGCCTGGGAGAAGGTTGGGAGTCAGCTTATGGCAGACCAAGAGTACCTGCAAAAAGTCAACAAGGCCGCTGACTTGTTCATTCACGGAAGTGTCTTTGACACGGTTATGCGGGCCATCTGAGATGACGCAGGGAGAAGAAGCGAAGAGGCAGGGTCAGAAATGGCTCTGCCTTTCTTAATGTTTTCTTCCTGAAATTCTCGGAAACTAATTTTGCCCTAGTAGTGAAGATTTCAATAATGTTTGTTGACATTTTTATTCAAAAATAGTAGGTACTTTGTCATACTGGAGGTTACAAATGAAAGGTAAGGTTAAGTGGTTCAATGAGAAGAAGGGATATGGATTCATAACAACGGAAGACGGAAAGGACGCATTCGTTCACTTTTCTGCCATTCAGAGTGAAGGATTTAAATCCCTCAACGAAGGGGACGAAATTGAATGTGAAGTCACTCAAGGTCCCAAAGGTCCTCAAGCTGCCAATGTAAAGGTGATTCGGTAAGGGCAAGGGAAGGTTTCTAATTGTTCCCCTTGTTTTTCCCCAGCTCACTCCCATAGTGGATTCTGGTTGCCTCGCTCCGCAGGATTGCAGGAGGGGAGGCTACAGGCCCACATTTCTACATCTGCTCGAAAGGTTGGTCAAATGCCGACCAGCTTAAAAGAAACCAAAGGAGTGGGTAAGGCGTTAATCAACGCATTGGTTTTTTTCCCTTTTGTTTGGTTTACTCATTTTTTTGGGGATAGTGCTTGAGACGATAGGTAGCAGGTTTATATTTATTTCATCAAACAAGTTATTTCAGTTCAAACGAGTAAAAAGGGATGAAGATAATAGCCGTAGCAAACCAGAAGGGCCAGGTAGGTAAAACACCCTCTCCTATTTGAAGAGGTGGTACATGACAATCCCCCCTCGACCCCAAGCAAGTCGTCTCCTTCGAAGAACTCCTCATGTCCCAAGTCATCCAACAAGAAGCCCTCACCAGACTGCTTGTTGAGAAAGGGATATTTACCAAAGAGGAGTCTTTGGAGGTATAAGAGGTATAATATGCTAGTGATAATACATTCTACGAGACCAATGACCGTCTCAGTCAACGAAGGGAGGGTGTTCGGATGAAGCGATATGTGATTGTGCAAAGAGAGGTGGATTTAGCGACAGTGGTGAAGGATCCGAAGCTCGAAGAAGAACATTTGAGAAGTTTTGAATTGAGAGTCGAAAGGCTTCTTGATGAGGGTTATGAGTTAGCGGGTGGAGTTTCAGTAATCGCCGGAGGGAGGAAAAGATTTTATTCGCAGGCGTTAGTAAAACACGAGTCTACGAAGTAGGATTTTGTTTTTGACTTAAGGAAGGAGTACGGTGATGAAACCAGTCATGAAACTAAAAAGAGAAGTCATACTAAGGATCAGGGACTTAGCCAGAGATTTACATGATGTTTATGCTGATAAACCCCAATCTCTGGACCTTGCAAAGGATGAACGGAACAGTGAAAGGAGGAAAGAATATTTCAGCGATCCGATACGAATTCAATTAGAAAAAATGGTCAGTGATTTACCTAAAGATGAACGTGCTGAACTCGCAGCATTGGTCGATTTGGGGGTGCCTGGTAAGAGCGTCAAGGATTGGGACTCGTTACTCGATAATGCAAAACAAACAGAGGGAGAGGGGACCGCACGCGATTTGGTCGGGAGAAGTACTCTTGCCTATTTTATTGACCAAGGGTTAGCAAAACTCCAAGCGAAAAAGGATTGAGTCACGTTCTAATTTCAAAATATTCTCGGTCAAAAATAGATTAGAACCGTCCTAAATTTTCCCAGAGATTGAGAGGCATGAGGTTTCGTGAAAGACGAGAGGGACGTTGATGCGGAGCGTGCATTGCAGAAACCTCGGAATGTTTGGGAGTTATGAAATTAGGGTGAGCCCTTGATTTTTGATTCTCAATTTCCTCCACCCCTTCTTGAAGATATATCCCTGGCCCCTGTGAAGCTCGATTAACACTCAATAGCTGAGCCCCTGAATACCTCCCCCATCTCACTAATCACAAAGACCTTCGGGGGTTCCTTCGGCGGATAGGCCGGCCTAAAAAGGACGGAACACCGGTTGACACAAAATTCCGCTTTCTTTGTATAGCTTTTTAAATCAATGAATTGGGCTTTGGCAAAGAAGTTGACGATGCAAAGATAGTTGTACCCTTTTGGTAAGACCGATTTGCCGGGAGCTGGGGTGTTGTCCGGATCCCCTTTTCCCAGGATTCCTTTCTGAAGTCCTCGAAAGCGTATAGATCTCATGTATGCAATGTTTCAGGTGAAAATCCTCAATGATAAACGGTCAGAATAATAGACTTTAGGATTTATTTACACGCAGTATAACATTTCATTTTTAACAAATTATTCAAATACAGAAAATTCCCAAATTCTAATAATGACACCGTCTTAGGGAGCAGTCTCCATATACGAAGGACACCATATTCCTGAGATTTCATTGACAAAAAGCAGGTGAATCTGTAAGATTTTTACAAATTACACTTTGCAGTTCAATAATCGTTATGACTAAAAAAGAAATGATAAATATCTTAATACTGACCATCTTCTTAGCAGTATCGATAATGAGTTGTTCTCAACCATCCACTGTTTCAAAAGCTGAATTAATAGAAATTACAAAACACTGGAAAGAACCCAAGGTGGCTATTTGGTACTACATGGGCACCGATAATAAATTCCATTATTTCAGATTTATCGATCTAGGAGTAAAGCAAGATTACAGAGTAAGACGTGATGAACTGGAAATAGATGAAACCTACCCTTTGACCAAAAAGCAAAATGAGTGGCGTGTGATGCCTTGGGGGACTCAGGCTATAATGAAAAAGGGGTCATAACAAAACAATTAACCCGACCGGGAATAGCCCAATCGGGTTTTAGTCAGGGGGGTTGCCCCGGCGAGTTATTTATATCGTTAGCTGTTTTCCTTATGAAACTTCCAAAAGAGAGGAGTTTATTATGATAAGAAACATATCATTAGTCAGCATGTTAACAATATCATTTCTGTTTCCGACAACCGCCTTTTGCAAAGACATCCTTCACAAAAATTATGATCGAAACGCAAAAACAATGTATAGCGAAAACGATGTCAAAGCATTTGTGTATAATTGGTTTGCAGGATTTGATCATCAGGCGGATATAAAACTCTTTAAAAAGCATCTGAATCCTAAGGAAATAGATATGTACTTTCCCGATTTTCCGATAAAGAGTATCGAAGACTTTGAACGATGGTACAACAATGTAATTGATAACATACAGTGGAATGCTCACAAAATATCGAATCTGAATGTGTCTGGAAACGAGGCAAGCGGTTTCTCTGTCAGCCTCGATATCAATTGGAAGGCAAAGACATATAAGGGCGAAACGTATGATATGAATATTCATCAGGACTGGATCGTAAAAGTGGACAAAAGCAGAACTTTCGTCATCGAAAAACACAGAGCCCGGGTTATAGATAAACAGTAAATGTATTGTTACAGACGTCAACCGGATATCCTCATTTTCGGGTAGGTGCAAATATTCGCGAACGAGTGCGCGATAGGAAAACTCTTTCTGCTGGTGTTATAATTTGAAATATTTAGGCATTTGTCCCGAGAAACTTCCGGCCATCCTGGCTCACATCACCGGGGAAACCAAGACCCGCGCCGAAGGTGTGAGTTTATGGATGGTGGAAATAGTTGAACAAACAACGTACACATTAGAGGAATGGCTGAATGAAAATCGGCATCGCATGCTCGGCTGCAGGCGCTAAAGGAGTCTTTGTTCACGGCGTGCTTGTTGCGTTTGCAGAAGCAGGCTTCAAGGCACATATTTATGGTGCTGCTTCATCAACCGCAATCGTTGCCGCATTTGCCGCAACTGGGCAGCTCGGGACGCTTCACGGCTCTGCCTTCTGGAAAGAACGGCATGCCCGCTATGTACGAAATGATTATGACATGGGGAAAACGATCCTCGAATCTATTCCCGGGGCCGCTGCGTCATTGGGTACAAAGCTCTTTAATTCAGATTCAGCGGCCTACGCAGTAGCCGTAAGCGCTGTGATAACGAAAGAAGCGGAAGAGCTGACCCAGGGGCCTCAAGCGAGGCGGCTGGGGCGGCAATTAATTCTTTCGACGCGTAAGAGAGATAAATCTTGGGCCGAGAAGAACCTGGAGTTGCGTTTATATGAAACCGGGTCGGAAGACGTGCAGTATCGGCTCACGCCACAAAACCTTCCCGAAGTACTCTATGCAACAACACGATTGCTCCACGCTTGGAAGACACCCGCCTGGGTCGAGGGGTGTCCATGTGTTGACGCCTTATACTTATGCAATTGCCCGGCCGTCGAGCTTGCACAAAGGGGATGCGACAAAGTGATAGCAATATCTCCGGAAGAAGGTCAGGTTTATCGGGACTTCTTTCGGGCAGAAGAACTGCCATCTTCGTATGGAAAGACTCCGATCCTGACAGTTCAGCCCTTCGTGGACCTGGCAGAGATAGGCGTCGACCACGTGAATGTCACAGATAAGGGGTTAGAAAAAGCATACGAGCTTGGGCTAAGAGCGGGTACGGAGTTTCTTCAATCGGAAAAGACCAGGGAGCTATAACAAGTCGTTTCACTCTCTTTCAGTCGAAAATCTTCAGGTCATTTAGAGAGCGTATCCTCATTCCTTGCGGGTGCACTCTTCAATCTACCATCTTTTCCTGAACCTTTGTGAAACTTGGGTAACGCCGAATAGCCGATCTCTCCCCAACTTCACTGCTCACAAAACAATTCGTAATTCTCAGAAAGATTGGCTCTGCTCAAAAGGATGCAACGAGAAATCATTGCGCCTTCTTCCAGGTATTGTCCGGATCGAATTTCTCCAGGGCTCTTGCAATTTTCTCAGTTTCTTCACCCAGATCCTTTTCATATACCACACCATCCTGGTTCACGACAAACGTCATGACTCCCGAATTACCGTACTCGTCGGGATAGGCAACCAGGGCAAAACCACCGATCATCTTGCCGTTAACCACATAATCGTACTCCCCTCCCCGCGCATTCTTTCCCTGGGACTTCAGAATCTTATAGTGATACCCATGATAAGGGTTTCGTTTTCCAAATGGCCTCTTCCAAGTGTATCCCTCCACGCCAGCCTTGGCCATTAAGGGACCCAGGGGACTTTTTTCTTCTCCCTCTTTCGCCTCCCAGTAAAGGCCATTCTTCTGACCCTCCTTACTCACAAATTTTTGGGCGTATTCCAGCAACTTGTCTTCATCCCGGTCCTTCAGTATGTATTCACGCTGTGCATCCACGTAGGCCAGGCACACCTGGATGGCATTGAGTTCGTTGCGGCCGATTCTGCGGTTAAGAATTTCTTCCTTCCCTGCCTCCGTATCGAAGAACCAGTTTTCACCCTTTCTAACAATAGGAACTGGATAAGGCCAATCCCCGCTTCCCACGTGGAGAATGATCTTCTGGTCCTTCTCATTCACCAGCTTGTTCATCTCCTCATAGGCCTTCACAAACCGGTCTCTCCCTGCCTGGTCGGCAACCTTGTCGCCGGAAAAAATAAGCTCTTTCCCCGCAGGACCAAGGATCGCCAGTAATTCCTTCGTATCATTTCCCTTGACCGCACCCACCAGCGCTTGAACGGCCTCTTCAGGAGATTTGAAACTTTTCTGCTTGGCATCTGCTGCAAAAGCACTCTGATAAGATCCAGCGAACATCATCACGCCTGCTAGGACAGCAAAACCAAAAACACGCATCGAACGCTTCTTTTGATTCCATCTATTGATAAACATCGCTTTTCCTCCACCGAACTAGGATGCCTAAAGAGTTTGCTCAACCCCTCATTAATGGGCACGGTCACCCTTGCCCTTGCTCCCACCGCTGCTGCCACCACCACGGCCAACATTGCCCTGGCCCACACCGCCTGCTCCTCTTGAAGACATGCTCTGGCGGCTCTGCTGACCACGGTTGCTCTGGATTCGTGCATCACTTCCTCGTCCGACACCCGCAAAGGAGTTTTTATTCTTACTAAGATCGGGAGCCTGGCGAGTAGCTACTGGACCTTTAGGGCCCGGTGGTGTTGCAGGACCCTGATGAGTAGCTACTGGAGCCTGTTGACCCCTTGTCTCCGCAGGAGCCTGACGAGAAGCCACTGGCGCCTGCTGGGATCTTGTCTCCTGTGGAAAACCTCGGAAGTCCCGACGGGTCTCCACTCCCTGATGGTAGCTGCCAGTGGTGCCTCGATTCTGTTGATTCCTCCAATGGCCACTGCTTTGCCAGCTTTTCCAGTTGGATCGAACATCACTGTAATGCACTGGATGGTAGTCCCATCTCTGGCCTCCCCACATGTGGTTGTGGTAGTTGTCTCTCCAGTGAGGATACACCCCGCCGTACCATCCGGGCACACCACTATAAAACTCCCAACCTGAATCATAGTAGAGTGACCGATACCAACGACCTCCCCAAGGCCGCCACCACCAGCCCCCGTAGAAATAAATGTCTTGATCGTAGTCTGGGGCTACATAAACATCTGTGTCAGGCAGAACGACCATTTCAGGCGGTCCACTGAATACAATGGGCGGTGGTAAAGAAACACTCATGCCTACTTCTGCCGGCACCGGAGGTAAACAGGCAACGACAAAAAGCGGCATCAGGATAGCCAACATAACAGCCAATTTTTTCATCTTACTCCTCCCTTCTAAAAGGGTATAATGAGCTCCGCCCCATTGTCAACACAAAAGGGTGGGTTGTCACATCTTTATCCTTTTGACGTACTGATTAAGCTTTCTATTCATGACTTTTTTCACCTCCACGAATGTAATAATTCTTATTGAAGTTTTCATTAAAAATGAGTAGACTCATATCCATAGTTTTAAACCAACCTTCCTCCGAACCTTTGGGGGACTCCATGACCACACAAGAAGTTAAACGTAAACTCACTGCCGTCCTCAGTGCAGATGTGAAGGGTTATCACCGCCTCAGAGCGAAAGATGAGGCTGGAACCCTCCAAACCCTTAACACCTACAAAGAAGTGATGGCCAACCTCATCCAGGATCACCATGGCCGGGTAATAGATGCCCCAGGGGATAACCTTCTGGCTGAGTTTGCCAGTGTGGTGGACACAGTGGAGTGTGGGGTGGAGATTCAAAGAGAACTCAAGGCCCGTAATGACAAATTGCCCGTACACCGCAAGATGGAATTTCGCATCGGGATTAACCTTGGAGATGTAGTTGAGGAGGAAGATAAGATATTTGAGGACGGGGTGAACATTGCAGCACGGATGCAGAATTTGGCTGATGGAGGAGGCCTCTGTATCTCGGGGACGGTTTA
>Ga0335084_10002333_pt1 | contig 18266 bp, 16 predicted proteins | sample Lox_Sample_44_FD_206721 | JGI IMG/M metagenome (GOLD analysis project Ga0335084, IMG submission 206721) | Soil microbial communities from Loxahatchee National Wildlife Refuge, Florida, United States - Lox_Sample_4.4 | ecosystem: Environmental > Terrestrial > Soil > Wetlands | place: USA...
TGATGCCGACCGACCTCCGCGAGGTGCTCGGCAAGAACCTCCACTTCCTGCTCCGCCACTACAAGCCGTCGCCGATGACCGGCCCGCAGCGCGAGTTCCACTAGCGGCCCGCCCGGTGCGACGCCCCGAGACTGGAGACACAGCGACCATGGCTGCCACCCTCGACTGGTACCAGAACAACCCGCTCACGCACCGCGAGCGCCGTCTCTCGCGGTCGGCGTCGGAGTGGGTCCGGTCCTTCGCGTGCGAGGACCTGAAGCCGCTCATCGTGTGCCGCGGCCCCATCCGCAAGGAGGCGATGGACGTCTTCGAGGAGATGGGGATGAAGCACTACGGCATCCTCCTCTCCGAGAAGGACTCGATCGTCTACCCGAACGCGCTCGCGCCCGAGCTGCGCCAGCTCACCGACACGACCGGGGTGCACCGCGTCCCCGACTACAGCGGGGCCACCAAGGAGGAGCGCGTCGAGCGGATGAACCAGATCGTCCAGATCGCCAAGGACAACGGCTACGACTCGGTGTTCGCCGGGTACGGCTTCATGGCGGAGGACGAGGAGTTCGTCGCCACCGTCGAGCGGGCCGGCCTCAAGTTCATCGGGCCGAACTCGATGACCCAGGCGCGCGCCGGGAAGAAGGACGAGGCGAAGCGCACTGCCCTGGAGGTGAAGGTCTCCACCACGCCGGGCGTGAACGACGTCACGGCGCGCACCCTCCTGGCGAAGCACCGGACCCGCAAGGAGCTGCTGGCGCTGGCCGAGAAGGAGCGCCTGGCGCTGGATCCGAAGGTGGCGGGGAACGAGAAGCTGCCGCTCGAGTCGCTCGCCGACCACGTCCTCATGGCGTCCTACACCAAGGGCATCGACCTCATCACCATCGACGAGCTGGGCGCGCAGGTGCAGCGCGAGGTCCAGGCGATGTTCGAGAAGTACCCGAACAGCCGCGTGCGCCTCAAGGCCATCGGCGGCGGCGGCGGCAAGGGCCAGCGTATCCTGGGCGCCTCGCTGCTCACCGCCAAGAACCCCGACGCCCGGCTCGTGGCCGAGGCCGCCGCCGAGGCGCCGGCCATGACCCGCGAGGTCCTGAACGAGGTGAAGGCCACCGGCGTGGGGGACAACAAGAACGTCCTCATCGAGCTCAACATCGAGCAGACGCGCCACAACGAGATCCAGCTCCTCGGCAACGGCACGTGGTGCGTCTCCCTGGGCGGCCGCGACTGCTCGCTCCAGATGCACGAGCAGAAGCTGCTCGAGGTGTCCGTGACGCAGGAGGGGCTGGCCGCCGCCATCGCCCGGGCGGAGAAGGCGGGCAAGGCCGCCGAGGTGAAGGCGCTCCAGACGGACCTCGAGATCCTGAGGCGGATGGAGGACGACGCGGCGCGCTTCGGCGCGGCGGTGGGGCTCGACTCGGCCTCGACGTTCGAGTGCATCGTCGACCGGGACCGCTACTACTTCATGGAGGTCAACACCCGCATCCAGGTGGAGCACCGGGTGACGGAGCTCTGCTACGCGCTCCGCTTCACCAACCCGGCCGACCCCAAGGACTCGTTCGTGGTCGAGTCGCTGGTGGAGGCGATGGCGCTGCTGGCGCGGCACAAGGAGCGGCTGCCCAGGCCCGAGCGCATCGCCCGCTTCCCCGCCTCGGTGGAGGCGCGGCTCAACGCCACCGACGCGTCCCTCTCGCCCCACGCCGGCGGCCTCATCCGCTTCTGGGCGGCCCCCATCGAGGGCGAGATCCGCGACGACCAGGGCATCAGCTTGCCCAACCCCGACACCGGCATGTTCATGCGCTACCGGGTGGCGGGTGCCTACGACTCGAACATCGCCCTCCTGCTCACCAAGGGTGACGACCGGCTCGCCAGCTACCGGCACCTCGCCAAGGTGCTCGCCAAGACCAGCCTGCGCGGCGTGAACCTGGCCACCAACCTCCAGTTCCACTACGGCCTGGTGAACTGGTTCATCGGGCAGAACGTGATGGCGAAGCCCACCACCCGGTTCGTGGTGCCCTACCTGACCCTGGTCGGCCTCCTCAAGGACGAGGGGAACAAGCTCGACGTGGCCTACGCCCTGGCCGAGACGAAGAAGCACTACGCGGCGCAGATCGCGGCGGAGAGCCCGGGCGACCCGACGGCCGCGAAGGCGATGGGCGAGGTGATCGACCGGAAGGCCACGCTCCTCACCCGGATCATCGACCGGCTCCTGGAGGAGCCGCACCTGCTCGCCGGCTGGCTCTCGCTCAACCGCAAGAACTACCGGGTCGAGAACGCCAAGGTGGTCTGGATCCGCAACCCGCTCGGCGTGATCAACGACACCTACGAGTACCTCGACATGGCGTGGGATCCGAGGAGGCCCGCCGCCGAGGTGATCTGGGAGCACGACAACGAGCTCTTGCAGCGCTCCATCCGCTTCTACGTCGAGCTGCGCAAGACCTTCGGCCTGCGCCGCGAGGAGTTCTACAAGCTCGCCGAGATCCTGAAGAGCGAGGCGCCGCAGGGCGGCTACGGCGCCGAGACCTGGGCGAAGATCCGCGCCGCGCACCTCGGCTTCGAGGCGGGGAACGAGCTGCTCGGGCTGCTCTTCATGCTGGCCGAGAGGGTGAGGTTCTTCGACTTCCGCGTGGAGCCGAGCCTCGAGGTGGTCATCCCCGAGCACCTGCACGACCCCGAGCTGCAGGCGCGCATGAAGAAGGTGCTGGTGCCGCCGCCCTCCACCAAGGCGGACGAGCTGGTGGCGCCGTACGGCGGCATGTTCTACCGGCAGGAGGCGCCGGGCCGTCCCCCCTTCGTCAGCGAGGGGCAGCACTTCGACAAGGGGACGCCGCTCTACATCATCGAGGTCATGAAGATGTTCAACACCGTGCGCGCGCCGTTCGCGGGCACGATCGACAAGGTCATCATGACCGGCACGGACGGGACGGTGGTGCAGAAGGGCCAGCCGCTCTTCAAGATCACGCCCGACGAGAAGTTCGTCGAGGTCGATCCCAGGGCCATCGAGAAGGAGCGCCGCACGCGCACCGCCGAGCACCTGAAGGCGGTGGTGATGTCGCCGCGCGAGAAGCTCTACGCCGTGGAGCCGAAGGCGCCGGAGGAGGAGGAGGCGCTCACCGCCGGGGACTACGTGCTCGCGGTGTAGAGGCGCCGCGGTGCGCGCACGGGGCTGACGCGACCGGGGCGTCCGGTTGCGGGGCGCCTGTCCCGTGATTAAACGACAACAGAGGAGCCGCCCGGCGCGTCGACCGGGTGGGCGCTCGGGACGGAGCGTGGCGCGCGACGGCGGGGAGACGACTGCGATGCCGACCGAACCGGCGGCGGATTTCAATCCGCTGCGAGTGGCGAGCACGTGCTGCGTGAAGGGTTGCCGGGAGCCGGCGCCGTGGACGCCCGTGCTGCAGATGGCCCAGTGCGAGACGGTGCGCGTGTCGGAGGTGCCGCTGCCGGTCCACCTCTGTGCGGACCACCGCGGCGACTTCCCGGACCTGTTCCTGACTGCGGGGCGCCGCGCGACGATGGAAGGGTCGCTCCGCTCGCGCGGCCGTGCGGCGCCCGACTGGTCGCGCACGACGGTCCGCTTCGTGAAGCCCTAGGATGCGGGGAGAGCCGCCATGCAGGAGATGAGGGTGAGCGGACGCAAGCGGCGACGGTACCGCGTGAAGCTCGGACCGATCTCGGCGTACACGACCGACGTCTCCGGCGGGGGGTTCTGCACCGAGGTGATGCGCGTCCTGCCGCCGCGCACCGCGGTGGAGGGCGCCATCGAGGTGGACGGCAAGCCGGTCCCGTTCGAGGGCGTGATCGCCTGGGTGGCGCGCGGCGCCTGGCACCTCAACGTCCGCGGCCGCATGGGCGTTCGGTTCACGCGCATCGCCCCCGACGCGGCGCGGCTGTTCGATCCTCGCAGCGCCGCCATGGTGTGAGCGCGCGGGGCGCCCCGGCGCCCGGCCGGATCTGATACGGTCGCCGCCTCTCGCGGAGGCGGATCGATGACGCACGCTGCCATCACCGGCTGGGGAAAGTGCCTGCCGCCGGCGGTGCTGACCAACGACGACCTCGCCACCTTCCTCGACACCGGCGACGACTGGATCTTCAGCCGGACGGGGATGCGCGAGCGGCGTGTCTCGCACGTGCCGCTGGGCGCGCTGGCCCACGTGGCCGCGGCGCGGGCGCTCGCCTGCGCGGGCCTCGAGCCCCGGGCGCTCGACCTGATCGTGGCGGGCAGCACGCTCGGTGACGAGCTGGCGCCCAACGTCGCCTCCGGCGTGCAGAAGCGGCTCGGCGCCTCCGGCGCGGGCGCGATGGACCTCAACACCGCCTGCACCAGCTTCCTCTACGGCCTCTCCGCCGCCACGGCGCTCATCCGCACCGGCGCGATCCGCACCGCCCTCGTGATCGGCGCCGAGGTGCCCACGCCGTTCCTCGACTGGGAGGACCGGAACACCGCCGTCCTCTTCGGCGACGGCTGCGGCGCCGTGGTGCTCGAGGGGACGAGCCGGGAGGAGGGGATCCTCGCGGAGCGGCTGGGTTGCTACGGCGAGGTGCGCGAGATCCTCGACATCCGGGGGGTGGGCGCCCGCTACGCGAACCTGGGGCTGCCCTACGGGTTCACCCGCTGGACCTTCGACGGCCAGGAGATCTTCAAGCGCGCCGTGCTCGGCATGGCGGGTGCCGGGGTCGAGGCCCTGGCGCGGTGCGGGAAGGTCGTCGCGGACGTGGACCTGGTCGTGCCGCACCAGGCGAACCGGCGCATCATCGACGCGGTCGGCAAGCGCCTCGGCGTCGCGCCGGAGAAGGTCTTCGTGAACGTGCACCGCTACGCGAACATGTCCGCGGCGACCGTCCCGGTGGCGCTCGTCGAGGCGCTCGAGGAGGGCCGGGTGGCGCCCGGCGCGCTGCTCCTCCTCCCCGCCTTCGGCGCGGGGCTGACCTGGTGCGCGCACGTGGTTCGCTGGGGCGAGCGCGTCTCGCCGCTCGGCGCGAGCGACGTCGCGCTCCCCCCCTGCGACCGCACCGGCCTCGAGCTCGTGCAGGAGCTCCGGGAGCGGCGGGCGCGGTACGCCGCGGCGGCCCGGCCGTTCATCGAGGCGGCTGGCCCGCTGCTCTCCGGACGGGAGCGCTGATCCACCGGCGGCGGGTGGCGCACCGCGATCCTGTCCGCGCTGCTGCGCCGTGCGGACGGCGGGTGGTTCGCCGTCGAGGCGTGGCAGGCGGGCGCCCGCTGTGGACGCACGGGCGCGCCGTGTGGCACTTCCCGGAGGGCGACCTCGCCTACGTGGAGCTGGCGACGGAACCGGGCGCCGTCGTCTACGACGTCGCGCCCGGAGAGTGACGGCCGGGAGGAGAGGGCGGAGCCGCCGCGGCGGCTCCCCTCGCTTCAGCGGCCGGCGTCCTGGTGCAGGTCGCGGCGATCCTGGCCCACGCGGCGCTGGTCCTCGCGGACCTCGCGCCGCGCCAGCTCCGTCAGCTCGCCGAGCAGCGCCCGCGCCTTGTCGAGCCCGCGCCGGTCCATCCGGCCGCGCACCATCGCGAACTCCCCGCGCAGCTGCTTCAGGCGCTCGAGCGCGTGGCGGTCTTCGTGGAGGGCGCGGCGGTCCTGGTGCTCGTCGCGGCGATCGTCGCGGAGTTCGTCGCCCCGGACCTCCTCGCGGTCCCTGTCCAGCTCCGCGCGCTGCTCGTGCACCTCGCGGTCCAGGGCGCGGGCGACCTCGTCCTCGACTGCGAGGAGCGCCCGGTGGTCGCGGGCCGCGCGGGCGGCGTCGAACCGGCCGACGAGCTGCTCGAGCCAGGCGAGATCGCGCCAGTCGTCGGCCAGGGCGCGCCGATCCTGGTGCAGGTCCTGCCGATCCTCGGCGACCGGCGGGCGCGGCTGGGCACGGCTGACTGCGGGGAGCGCCGCGAGCAGCAGGGCGGCGAGGGCGGTGCGGGTCATCGTTCTCCTCCTGGCGTGGCGGAAGGCGGCCTTGCTCTCGACGGAGCCGGACGCCGGATCATTCATCGCCGAGCGTACCCGGAATCGCGCGGCGCCGGCGTGCGCGGCGTCACGTCTCCGCGACCCGGTGTGGGGAGGTGTGATCCGCCTCCTCTAGAGATCGAACCGGCCACGCACGCCGAGCTGGAGCCACTCGTGAACCTGCTTGCTGGCGATGGTCACGGTGCCGACGCTCTCGCCACCGCTCGAGATCGAGACGGCGTCGTACTGGCCGACGCTCAGGAGGAGGTATGGACCGGCGCGGAACTTCGGCGTGACGACGTAGTCGCCCCCGAGCTGGACGTTCAGGAACTCCCAGCCGCTGTAGGAGACGCTCGCGCTGCCGCCCGACGAGTCCTTGAGCTCGTAGCCGATCCGCTCGTAGCCGGCGCCGATCCCCGCCCAGGGCCGGAACTGCCCGTCGGCGAGGAAGTCGTACAGGAACTCGAGCCCGGCGCGCACCGAGGCGTTGCCGGAGCAGGAGCTGACACCGGGCACGTGGCACTCGGTCGCCGCCAGGCCGCTGCCCGTCTTGACGATGAACGGGTAGCCGACCTCAAGGTACGCGCCCAGGGCGTACTGCCGCGCGAACCGGTAGCCGAGGTCGAACGAGAACGGGATCTGGCCGCTGAACTCGTCGCTCAGCTTCCCCGTCCCGGAGTTGGTGTCGGCGAAGTTGCCCATGGGGATCGAGTAGCCGATGCGGAGGCCGAGCATCCATCCGTTCGGCGCGGGCGGGGCGACGCCAGTCTGGGCGGCGGCGGGGAACGCCGCGGCGAGGGCGACCGCGCAAGCGAGGCCGGCAAGTCGTTTCATGGTGATCCTCCCGGACGCGAAGGAAACCCGAACGGCGGTTCCTTGTCCAGGGGGACCGTTCACGAGGAGTCGGCGCCGCCGCGGCCGACGAGGTGCGCGAGGGCCGCCGCGACGAACGCCCCGGGGAGAAGGGTCCCGATGGGCGTCCGCTCCATCGGGAGGAGATCGAGGCGGATGGCGGCGATGACAGCCCGCCTGCGGTGGCGGCCCGGCGGCGTGCGCCGAGGCGGGCCAAAGGCCTCGCGTTTCCCCGCGGCGCGGGCCGGCTTGCCGCGCTGCGGCAGGCCGCGGCCCGTCCCTGTGAGGCCCAACGAACGCGCTTCCCTCCGCCGCGGGATCTCCTATGATGCGCGCCGGACCGGTCGCGAGGGCAGCATCGCGAGCGACCGCTCGCCGGCTTCTGGACGCGTCGTTCCCGGACTCCTCGACCCCGTCGGCAGGATTGAGAGATGCCTCGTCTCGCCGATCCCCAGTTCGCGCCCGACTGCACCATCGTCGTGGACGGCGACCGCGTGCCCGCGCGCGCGGGCGAGAGCGTCGTCTCGGCGCTGCTCGCGGCGGGGCGCCCGCTCCTGGGCCGCAGCAGCAAGTACCACCGGCCGCGCGGCGCCTTCTGCCTCGCCGGCTCCTGCGCCTCGTGCCTGATGCGGGTGGACGGCGTCCCCAACGTGCGCGCCTGCCGGGCCCCGTGCCGCGACGGCCTCGCCGTCGAGACGCAGAACGCGCTGGGGAGCGCCGCCCACGACCTGCTGGGCGCCATCGACCTCCTCGCGCCCGACGGCATCGACCACCACCACCTCGCCACCTGGAGCCAGCTCGCGAACAAGATCGCGGTGGGCGCGTCCCGGCAGCTCGCCGGCCTGGGGCAGCTGCCCGATCGCACGCCGGCGCCGTGGCCTCCGGCGCGGGAGGAGCGCTTCGACGCGCTGGTGGTGGGCGCGGGCCCGGCGGGGCTGGGGGCCGCCGAGTCGCTGGCGCGTGCCGGCCGGCGCGTGCTCCTCGCCGAGCGCGAGCGCGCGGCGGGGGGCCGGCTGCGGTGCCGCCTGGAGCTGCCCGGGGATCCGCCGCTCCGGTGGGCGCGAGAGGTCGAGGCGGCCCTGGGCCGTGCGGGCGGCGAGGTCGCGACGGCGGCCGCGGTGCTGGGCGTCTGGCCCGCCCATGGCGAGTGGCAGGCCGCGGTCGTCCAGGGGGACGAGCGGCTGCGGCTGGCGCGCGCGCCGCGCCTGGTGCTGGCCTGCGGGACCTGGCCGCTGCCGCCGGTCTTCGAGGGGAACGACCTCCCCGGCATCCACGGCGCGCGGGGCCTCGCCGTCGCGCTCGCCGAGGACGGCGTGGTCCCCGGCCAGCGGGCCGCCGTGCTCGGGGACGGCACCGAGGCCGAGGGGGTGGCGCGGCGGCTCGCGGGCGCCGGGATGGCGGTCGAGCGGATCGCGGGCGGCGTCGCCAGGAGCCGCGGCCGGCTCCGCCTCACCGGGCTCGAACTCGAGAGCGGGCGCAGCGTCGAGTGCGACACGCTGGCGGTGGCGACGGCACGGGCGCCCGCGTCCGAGCTGGCGCGGGAGGCGGGCGCGGCGCTGGCGCTCGACCCCGAGACCGGGGCGTGGTGGGTCCGGCCCGGCGAGGCCGGCGCGATCGCGCCCGGCGCCTTCGCCGCCGGCGAGCTGTCGGGCCCGTGCAGCGCCGCGGAGGCGGCCGAGGCCGGCCGGCGGGCCGGGGAGGCGGCGGCGCGTGGCTAAGACCCTCCTCTGCGCCTGCGAGGACGTGACGCCCGCCGACGTGCGGCGCGCCTACGACCTGGGCTACCGCGACCTCGAGTCGGTGAAGCGCTACACCGGCGCCGGCACCGGCCCGTGCCAGGGAAAGACCTGCCTGGCGCTGGTGGTGCGCGAGCTGCTCCGGCTGGGCGCGACGCCCGCGGAGGTCACGCCCTTCACCGTCCGTCCGCCCCTGCACCCCACTCCGCTCGGCGCCCTCGCCTCGCTCGATCCGGAGGCGCTGTCCCTCGAGTCGGGCGTCCCGCCCGCGGGCGCCGCGCCCAGGGCCTCGCGCCCCTCGGCTCCGTTGCCGGAGCGCGCCGCCGTGGTGATCCTGGGCGGCGGGATCATGGGGCTCGGCCTCGCCTACAACCTCTGCCGCCGCGGGGTCCGCGACGTGGTGCTGCTGGAGCGCGGATACCTGAACGCGGGAGCCTCGGGGCGCAACGGCGGCGGGGTGCGGGCGCAGTGGACGACGCCCACCATGATCCGCCTGGCCCGGCGCTCGCTCGAGATCGGCGAGCGGTTCGCGGCGGAGATGGGGATCAACACCTGGTTCCGCCGCGGCGGGTACCTGTTCCTCGCGCCCACGCCGCAGCTCGTCGAGCGGATCGAGAAGAACGCGCAGCTCCACGCCAGCCAGGGCATGCGCACCCGCATCCTCGCGCCGGCCGAGGCGCGCGAGGTCGTGCCCGAGCTGGACGCGAGCCGCTTCCTCGCGGCGGCCTGGAACCCCGACGACGCGGTGGTCTTCCCCTGGCCGTTCATCTGGGGCTACGCCGGGCAGGCGGAGGCGCTCGGTGCCCGGGTGCTCACCTTCACCCAGGTCACCGGGTTCGAGACCGAGGGGCGGCGCATCCGGGCGGTGCGCACCGACCGCGGCCGCATCGCCTGCGGCACGGTGGTGAACGCCTGCGGCGCCTGGAGCCCGGAGATCGCCGCGCTCGCCGGCGTGAAGCTCCCCAACCACCCCGAGCGCCACGAGATCCTGGTCACCGAGCCGCTCAAGCCCTGGCTCGGGCCGATGGTGTCGGTGCTGGGGAGCGGCCTCTACTTCTCGCAGAGCCTCCGCGGCGAGATCGTGGGGGGGATGGGCGATCCCGACGAGCCGCCCGGGATCGACATGCGCTCCTCGCTCCGGTTCCTGGCGCGCTTCTCGCGCGCCATCTCGGCGTGCGCCCCCGTCACCGCCGGCCTCAAGGTCATGCGCCAGTGGGCGGGCTGCTACGACGTCACCCCCGACAACAACCCCATCCTCGGCGCGGCGGGGTTCGAGAACTTCCTCCAGCTCTCGGGGTTCGTCGGGCACGGCTTCATGATGGCGCCGGCGGTGACCGAGCTCATGGCCGGCTGGATGGCCGGCGACGCGCCGGACGAGATCTTCGAGCGCTTCACGCTGGAGCGCTTCGAGCGCGGCGACACCGCGGGCGAGGACTTCATCATCGGGTAGCCCGCGACCGCCGCCACGGAGAACACCAGACATGTCCCAGGGAAACTTCCGAGTGCCGCCGCCTCACAACGAGCCCGTCCTCGCCTACGCGCCGGGGAGCCCCGAGCGCCGCGCTCTCCGCGCGCGCCTCGGCGAGCTGGCCGGGGAGGAGATCGAGATCCCGCTGGTGATCGGCGGCCGCGAGGTCCGCACCGGGCGCCTCGCCGAGGCGCGCGTCCCCCACCGGCACGCGCACCGGCTCGCCCGCTGGCACCAGGCCGGCACGGCCGAGGTGGAGTCGGCCATCCGCGCCGCCCGCGCCGCCCGGCGCGACTGGGCGGCGATGCCCTTCCACGCCCGCGCCGCGGTCTTCCTCAAGGCGGCCGACCTGCTCTCGGGCCCCTGGCGGCCGACCCTGAACGGCGCCACCATGCTCGGCCAGTCGAAGACGCCGTCGCAGGCGGAGATCGACTCGGCCTGCGAGATCGCCGACTTCTGGCGCTTCAACGTGGCCTGGGGCGAGCGGATCCTGGAGGAGCAGCCCATCTCCTCGCCCGGCGTGTGGAACCGGGTCGAGTACCGGCCGCTCGAGGGGTTCGTCTTCGCGGTCACGCCCTTCAACTTCACGTCGATCGCGGCGAACCTCCCCACCGCGCCCGCCATCATGGGCAACACCGTGGTGTGGAAGCCGGCCTCCTCGGCCGTCTACTCCGGCTGGTACATCCTCCGGCTCCTCGAGGCGGCGGGGCTGCCGCCGGGCGTGGTGAACTTCGTCCCCGGGCCGGGCCGCGCCGTGGGCGATCCGGTCCTGGCCAGCCCGGAGTTCGCGGGCATCCACTTCACCGGCTCGACCGCGGTGTTCCAGGGGATGTGGCGCACCATCGCGGAGAACCTGCCCCGCTACCGCGGCTACCCGCGCATCGTGGGCGAGACGGGGGGGAAGGACTTCGTCTTCGCGCACCCCTCGGCGGAGGTGGACGCGCTCGCCACGGCGCTGTGCCGGGGCGCCTTCGAGTTCCAGGGCCAGAAGTGCTCCGCCGCCTCGCGCGCCTACGTGCCCGAGAGCCTCTGGCCGGCGGTGAAGGAGCGGCTCCTCGCCCGCGTCGCCGCGCTGCGCGTCGGCGATCCGGTCGAGGACTTCCGGGTCTTCATGGGCGCGGTCATCGACCGGGGCGCGTTCGAGACCATCCGGGAGTTCATCGAGCACGCGCGCGGCTCGGCCGACGCGAAGATCCTCGCCGGCGGCGGCTGCGACGACTCGGTGGGCTTCTTCATCGAGCCCACGGTGGTGCAGGTGACCAACCCGCGGCACCGCCTCATGCAGGAGGAGATCTTCGGCCCGGTGCTGACCCTGTTCGTCTACCCGGACGCGAAGCTGGACGAGGCGGTCGAGCTGTGCGACACGACCTCGCCCTACGCCCTCACCGGCGCGGTGTTCGCCCGCGACCGCAAGGCCGTCGAGCGGCTGGAGCGCGCCCTGGTGGACGCCGCCGGCAACTTCTACGTGAACGACAAGCCGACCGGCGCGGTGGTCGGACAGCAGCCGTTCGGAGGCGCGCGCGCCTCCGGCACCAACGACAAGGCCGGCTCGATGTGGAACCTGATCCGCTGGGTGTCGCCGCGCGCCATCAAGGAGAACCTGGCGCCGCCCACCGCCGTGGAGTACCCGCACCAGGCCGAGAAGGAGTAGCCCGCAGCTTCAGCCGTCCGTCCCCGCAGCGAAGGAGCAGTCCACGCAACCCGAAAAGGAGCCCCACATGAAGAAAGCGATTCTCGCGCTGGCGCTCGGCCTCTGCACGCTCGGCACCGCGCGCGCGGACACCGTCAAGATCGGCCTCCTCGCGCCCATCACCGGATCCTGGGCCAGCGAGGGTCAGGAGATGAAGAAGAACGTCGAGCTGCTCGCGGCCGAGGTGAACGCCAAGGGCGGCGTGGCCGGCAAGCAGGTCGAGGTGGTGGTCGAGGACGACGGCGGCGATCCGCGCACGGCGTCGCTCGCGGCGCAGCGGCTCACCACCCAGGGCGTGGTCGCGGTGGTCGGGACCTACGGCTCCGCCGTGACCGAGGCCACCCAGAACATCTTCGACGAGGCCGGGATCATCCAGATCGCGAACGGCTCCACCGCCGTGCGCCTCACCGAGAAGGGGCTCAAGAACTTCCTGCGCACCTGCCCGCGCGACGACGAGCAGGGCCGGGTCGGCGCCATGGTGCTGGAGAAGATGAAGGCCAAGAAGATCGCGCTGCTCCACGACAGCTCGGCCTACTCGAAGGGGCTCGCCGACGAGATCAACGCGCTCCTCAAGGCCAAGAAGGCGAACGTGGTCTTCTTCGACGCGCTCACCCCCAAGGAGCAGGACTACTCGGCGATCCTCACCAAGCTCAAGGCGGCCGGGCCGGACGTCGTCTTCTTCACCGGCTACTACCCCGAGGCCGGCCTCCTCCTGAAGCAGAAGAAGCAGATGGGCTGGAAGGTGCCGTTCATCGGCGGCGACGCCATCAACAACCCCGACCTGGTGAAGATCGCCGGCAAGGAGGCCGCCGAGGGCTTCCAGTTCCTCTCGCCGCCCGTGCCGAAGGACCTCGACACGCCCGAGGCCAAGGCCTACGTGGTGAGCTACCAGAAGAAGTACGGGGAGGCCCCGCAGTCGATCTACGGCGTGCTCGCCGGCGACGGCTTCCGCGTGATCGTGGCGGCCCTCCAGGCCTCCAAGGGCGCCGGCGGTGAGCCGCTCCGCGCCGCCCTGGGAGCCCTCAAGGACTTCCCGGGCTACACCGGCAAGATCGCCTTCAACGCCAAGGGCGACCGCGTCGGCGAGCTGTACCGCGTCTACAAGGTGGACAAGGACGGCGGCTTCGTGCTGCAGAAGTAGCTGAGCCCAGCCCCCTCACCCCTCCCTCTCCCCCGCGCCGCGGGGGAGAGGGGGAGGGACCCATGGAGCAATTTCTCGAGCAGCTCACCAACGGCCTCGCGGTGGGGAGCATCTATGCCCTCATCGCGCTCGGCTACACCATGGTCTACGGCGTGCTGAAGCTCATCAACTTCGCGCACGGCGACCTGTTCACCTACGGCGCCTACCTGGGGCTGACGCTCCTCACCTCGTTCATGCTCCAGGACCGCCTCGGCCTCGCCCTCGGCATCCTGGTGCTGGCGGCGATGGTGATGGGGCTCGTCGCCGTGGTGGGCGTGGTGCTGGAGCGCGCCGCGTACCGGCCCCTGCGCGAGTCGCCGCGGCTCTCCGCGGTGGTGTCCGCCCTGGGCGCCTCGATCTTCCTCCAGAACACGCTGATGCTCATCTACGGCGCGCGCTACCAGGTCTACCCCGACGTGCTGCCGCAGGACGCCGTCCACCTGGGCGGGCTCACCATCCCGCTGGTCCGCGTCGGGGTGGTGGCGGTCTCGGTGGTGATGATGACCGTCCTCTACCTCTTCGTGCAGAAGACCAAGATCGGGACGGCGATCCGGGCGGCGGCCATCGACCAGGGCGCGGCGCGCCTCATGGGCATCGACGTGAACCGGGTCATCATGATCGTGTTCGTGATCGGCCCGGCCCTGGGCGGCGCCGCCGGGCTCCTGGTCGGCCTCTACTACGGCCAGATCAGCTTCACCATGGGCTGGACCTACGGGATGAAGGCCTTCACCGCCGCGATCCTGGGCGGCATCGGGAACATCCCGGGCGCGATGGTGGGCGGGCTCCTGCTGGGCGTCATCGAGGCGCTGGGCGCCGCGTACCTGTCCGTCGCCTGGAAGGACGCGCTGGCGTTCGCCGTGCTGATCGTCATCCTCATCGTCCGCCCGTCCGGGCTCCTGGGCGAGCGCGTCGCGGAGAAGGTGTGATCGCGCCCGCCGCCCGGCCGGGGCCCGGCTCCACCGTCCGCGGGCGAGGTGCGCCGTGAGCCGCCGCCTCGCGCTCGGCTACGCGGCTGCGGCGCTCGCGCTCGCCGTCTGCCCGTTCACCCTCGGCCCGTACTGGCTCGACGTGCTGAACAACGTCGGCCTCTACGTGCTCCTGGCGCTGAGCCTGAACCTCATCCTGGGCGACGCCGGGCTCTTCAACATGGGCCACGCCGCCTTCTACGCGGTGGGGGCCTACACCGCGGCCATCCTCAACACCCACCTCCACGTCCCCATCCTCTGGCTGCTCCCGGTGAGCGGACTGGTGGCCGCGACCTTCGCGGTCGCGGTGGCGCGCCCCGTCGTCCACCTCCGCGGCGACTACCTGCTCATCGTCACCATCGGCCTCGGCGAGATCGTCCGCATCGCGCTGGTGAACGACGTGTTCGGCCTGACCGGCGGCGCCAACGGCATCTTCGGGATCTCGCGCCCGTCGGTCCTCGGCCACCGGATCCGGCGGCCCGACGAGTTCTTCTGGCTCATCTGGGCGTGCGTGGCGATCACCGTCTTCTTCTTCCACCGGCTGGAGCAGTCGCGGTTCGGCCGCGCCCTCACCTACCTGCGCGAGGACGCGGTCGCGGCGGAGGGGAGCGGCGTCAACACCGCGCGCTACCGGCTCCTCGCCTTCGGGCTGGGCGCGGCCTGGGCCGGCATGACCGGGACGCTCTACGCCGCGAAGATGACCATCATCTCGCCGGAGTCGTTCGGCTTCTGGGAGTCGGTGGTCCTGTTCCTGATGGTGATCCTCGGCGGCGCCGGCTCGATCCCGGGTGTCGTCCTCGGCGCCACGCTGGTGGTGGGGCTCCCCGAGCTGTTCCGCGGGTTCGCCACCGCCCGCATGCTGGTCTTCGGCCTGGTCATGATGGTGATGATGGTGGTCCGGCCGCAGGGCCTCCTCCCGCTGCGCCTGCCGCGCTTCAGGGCATCCGACCTCGGGAAGGCCTCCGGCGGCGGACCGGGCGCGGGGAGCGCCGAGCCGGGCGCGCCCCGGCCGGCTCCGGCCGAGGCGGAGGTGGGGCCGTGACCGCGCTCCTCGAGGTGCGGAACGTCACCAAGAGCTTCGGCGGCCTGACCGCCGTGAGCGACGTGTCGTTCGACGTGGCCCAGGGCTCGGTGGTGGGGCTCATCGGCCCGAACGGCGCCGGCAAGACCACCACCTTCAACCTCATCACCGGGAACCACCGGGCGGACCGCGGCAGCGTGCGCTTCGAGGGGCGGGCGGTGACGAGGCTCAGCACGCACCGGATCGTCTCGCTGGGCGTGGCCCGCACCTTCCAGAACATCCGCCTCTTCCAGCAGATCTCGGCGCTGGAGAACGTGCTGGCCGGGCGCCACTGCCGGACCCGCGCCGGCCTGCTGGGCGCGATGCTGCGCACGCCCGGGCAGCGCCGCGAGGAGCGGGGGGCGGTGGCGCGCTCCATGGCCGAGCTGGCGTTCGTCGGCCTCGCCGACCGGGCCACGGAGCTGGCCAAGAACCTCTCCTACGGGAACCAGCGCAAGCTGGAGATCGCGCGGGCGCTGGCCGCCGATCCCAGGCTCCTCATCCTCGACGAGCCGGCCGGCGGCATGAACGAGCAGGAGACCGATCAGCTCGTCGGGCTGGTGGCCCGGATCCGCGGGCGCGGGATCACCGTCCTCCTCATCGAGCACGACATGAGCATGGTCATGCGCGCCTGCGAGCACCTGGTGGTGCTGGAGCACGGCGAGAAGATCGCGGAGGGGCCGCCGGCAGCCATCCAGCGGGATCCGCGGGTCATCGAGGCCTACCTGGGGACCGCGGAGGAGGCGCCGTGACCGCCCCCCTCCTCGAGATCCGCGGCCTGCGGGTGAAGTACGGCAACGTGGAGGCGCTCCACGGGATCGACATCGCGGTGAACCCGGGCGAGATCGTGACGATCCTCGGGGCCAACGGCGCCGGCAAGTCGACCACGCTCCGCGCGGTGAGCGGGCTCCTGCGCCCCTCCGGCGGCGAGATCTGGTACGACGGCCGCCCGGCGCACACGGTGCCGGCGCACGAGCTGGTGCGGCGCGGCATCGCCCACGCGCCCGAGGGCCGCCGCATCTTCGGGACGCTCACCGTCCGCGAGAACCTCCTCCTCGGCGCCTTCACCCGCACCGACGAGACCGGGATCGGCGAGACCTTGGAGTGGGTGGACCAGCTCTTCCCGGTGCTCGCCTCCCGCCGCAAGCAGCTCGCCGGAACGCTCTCCGGCGGCGAGCAGCAGATGCTCGCCATCGCGCGGGCGCTCATGGCGCGGCCGCGGGTGCTGCTCCTCGACGAGCCCTCGCTCGGGCTCGCGCCGCTCCTGGTGAAGGCGATCTTCCGCACCATCCGGGAGATCAACGAGAAGACGGGCGTGACGGTGCTCCTCGTCGAGCAGAACGCCCGGGCCGCGCTCAAGCTCGCGCACCGCGGCTACGTCATCGAGGTCGGCCGGATAGTCCTGCACGACTCCGCCGCGGCCCTGGCGTCGGATCCCAAGGTGCAGAGCGCCTACCTGGGGGTGAGGGCGGGGTAGTAAGGTGATCGCCAGACGATGCCCGGCGCAAGCGCGATCTTGGCATCCGATGGATGAACCCACTTCTCCCGTACCTTCGCCTCCCTAGCCCACGCCACGCAAAACGCGCTTGACTTGTGTGTCCACGAAGTGTGAACTGGCGCAATTCACACGTAGCGTCTAGGAGGGGACACCATGTTGACGGGGCTCGCTGCCTTGTTGGCGGTGGCGGTTGCGGCTGTTCCATCGCCAATCTGGAACGTACCGTATTTCACGAGCAATTGGAACAGCACGACCCAGGCGAGCGGAGCAACGCTCAACTACGCCGGCTCGCTGACAAACAATTTCCCCGCGAACGCCAGGTATGCGGCAGGGAACTTCCACTCGACCTATGTCTGCGGGTGGGTCGCTCAGGAGCAGGTCTGCAATTGGACGCCCTCTCCCTCAGTACTGGTCAACTTCCAAGATTCGTCCGGGACATGGCATACGAACGAGTTCCTATGGACCGGTAGCGCGTTCGCGACCGACGGAAAGGACCGCCTACCCAATGTCGACTGGGGATCCGGTTACTACGTCACAAACTACCCGGGGACCGTTGGCGACGGCCTGCTGGTGACCCGACTGGATACGGCCACCGCGACGTGGCGTAATGAAGCATACGTTGCGAACTGGACGTCGGCCACACAAGCCAGCGGGCTCACGTTGAAGTATGCGGGCATGTGGGTTAATCAACTGCCCGCAGAGGCTCGTTATCTTGCGGGCAACTTCAATGCGTCGTATGCGTGCCACACGGTTGCACAGGAAAGAGTCTGTGCGTGGACGCCAGCGCCAAGCTTACTTGTCAATGTTCCGGGCAATGGGGCGTGGCACACGTACCAATACGTCTGGAACGGGAGTACCTTCACAACCGACGGCAAGGACCGCTTGCCTAACGTTGATTGGGGCGCAAAGCGCTATGCTGTCTCCTACCCGGGGACCGTGGGTGACGGGCTGATGATAAGCCGCGTCGATTCAAATGGCTGGTGGTATAACGACGCCTACGTGGCTAACTGGACCACCGCAACGCAGGTCAGCGGGGCGACGCTGAAGTACTCGGGACAGTGGCAAAATCAACTGGGTGCGAGCGCTACGTATGCTCCGGGGAGGTTTCATGCCACGTATAGCTGCCACTGGGTTGCGCAAGAAAATGTCTGCGCGTGGACGCCGGTGTCCTCCATCCTTGTCAATTACGCTGACGCGATGGGGACTTGGCATACGAATGAATTCCTGTGGAACGGCAGCGCGTTTACCACCGACGGAAAGGATCGGCTCGCGAACGTAATGTGGGGATCCAGTTACTGCGTTGTGGGAGGCTCAAGCATCCTATCGACCACGCCTCCCCAGGTCGGCAGGATCTATCCGCTCTTCTACATCAATTCGGTCAGATATGCACCACCCGGGGGGACCGGAACCAAGTCCTCAACCGTGGACTACGGGGCCGGGACGACGACCGAGACGACCACGAGCACGGGGTCGAGCTTCTCGAACAAGTTCACGGTGAAAGCGGGCTCGGACAAGACCCCGATCGGCTCGAGTGCGGGCACCACCCAGGGCGTGTCGAACACCGACTCGACAGTCATCACGGAGGATTTGCAGCAAGACGTTCAGGTCGGGAGTCTCGTGCCGTCCGATTACGTAAATCACGATAACGACGAGGTCGAGATATTCGTCAATCCGGCGATCGATTTCGTAACTTCGCCGGCGCCACCGCAGTACACGCAGAATTCGATCACATATAACCTCGACTTCAGTTATGTGGTGCCGGTTCGCGTCAAGGTTGGATGGTTGAAGGGGACCATGTCATGGGACCCAAGCATCTACGGTCAGTTGACCACGCCCGTGCTGCTGGGCGGGTTCGGGTTCCAGGCGTCCGACATTGCAG
>Ga0335084_10002334_pt1 | contig 18262 bp, 18 predicted proteins | sample Lox_Sample_44_FD_206721 | JGI IMG/M metagenome (GOLD analysis project Ga0335084, IMG submission 206721) | Soil microbial communities from Loxahatchee National Wildlife Refuge, Florida, United States - Lox_Sample_4.4 | ecosystem: Environmental > Terrestrial > Soil > Wetlands | place: USA...
GCGCGCATGCATGGCCCAAGTGCTCTGCTCGAGCTGCAGCTGTCCCCACTCCACATCGATCTGTCTGGCGGCCTCCTGCTCCTGGGTCAGCTCCGAAAACAGCTTGCGCGCCTTGTGCTGCGAGGTGACCAGTGCCAACGCGCACACCACGAGGAGGGAAGCAAGCAAACTGCTGAGCCTGATCACGTGCGCCGCCTCCCTATAGCTCGGTGATGAGCGAGTCTCTCCGCGACCCTCATGATGGCGCTGCGCGCCCGCGGGTTGGAGGCGATCTCGGATTGGCTCGGGCGCACCGGTTTGCCGATGAGTCGCAACTTTGGCCCCTCACGGTCGGCCTCCCGCACCGCGAGCCCGCGTGGCACTGGCGCCGGTTGTGCGTTCTCACGCAGAAAGCGCTTCACCGCGCGGTCTTCAAGCGAGTGAAAGCTGATCACCACCAGGCGGCCACCCTCCTTCAGCAGTCCCAGGGATTGCGACAAGGCTAGCGAAAGTTCCTCAAGCTCTTGATTGATGAAAATCCGTATAGCTTGGAATGTCCGCGTCGCCGGGTCCTGGCCTGGCTCGCGCGTGGCAACGGCGTCTTCCACGATCTGGGCAAGCTGTCGGGTGGAGTGGAGAGCTCCCCTCGATCGAGCCGCAACAATCGCTCTTGCAATCTGCCGAGCAAACCGTTCTTCGCCATAGGTTTTGATCACCTCCCCAATCTGCTGTTCCGAAGCCCTCTCCAGCCACTGCGCGGCTGTGATTCCACGGCTCGCATCCATCCTCATGTCGAGCGGACCGTCTAGCCTGAAGCTGAAGCCCCGCCTTCCATCCTCGAGCTGCGGCGAGGACACCCCCAGGTCCATCAGAATTCCATCCACCATTGCCACACCCTCAGCGCCTAAAGCTTCCCGCAAGCGACCGAAGCTCGCGTGCAGCACTGTGAAGCGCGCATCGCAGATCTCCTTTGCCGCCTCCAGCGCTTCGGAGTCCCGGTCCAGCGCGACCAGCCGGCCGCGGCTGCCCAAGCGCAGCAAGATCTCACGGCTGTGGCCGCCTCGGCCAAAAGTGCAGTCCGCGTACGCTCCATCTGCTTTGACCTGCAGTGCGTCTACTGCTTCCCGCAGCAGCACGGGCAGGTGCGCCAGAGGTTTGTCGATCGTCGTACCTTCGTGCTCTTACCAGGGGCCCGCTCAAGCGAGCACCCTCAATGCCATGCGGTATGCGAGCGTGCGGGCGCTTTGTCCTCGCGCTCAGAGGGAAAACCCCTCCAGCTCTGGCGGAATGTCGTTCTCGCTCGGCGCGCTCGACTTTTCCATCTGCGCTGTCCACTTGGCCTCACTCCACAACTCGAAGCGCGCACCTTGCCCCACCAGCGCCACATCCTTTTCCAGACCCGCAAATTTGCGCAGCGGCCCCGGGATCAGAATCCGCCCCGCTCCATCCACATCCACATCGCACGCGTTGCCAACCAGCAGGCGCTGAAGATCCCGCGTACGGGAGTTGAAGCTCGAGAGGCTCATCAGCTTCGATTGAATGGGTTCCCAATCCGGGGCCGGATAGAGCAGAAGGCAGGATGCTGAATCAGCAGTGACCACCAACTTGCCTGCAGCACGAAGCTGAAGCACCTCGCGGAACCGCGCGGGTACCGCGAGTCGGCCCTTGCTATCCAGAGTCAGCGAGGTGACGCCGCGAAACACATAGCCCCCTGATTGTGGAGGATCTCCCACAATCCCCCACTTTTTCCCACTTGGGAGCCACTATAGATAAAAGGTTCAAGAGGGTCAAGGAAAAACTTCTGGATTTTGCATTCTGGACAATGACTTACCTCAAGTACCGCAGAACATGCGATGTTTGGCGCTCTAAGTTACAAAGAAATAAAGAGATACGAGCGATAGTGAACGTAAACTCGAGAAGCGACCGGGCCAGCAAGCGTTGGGGGGAAACGACAGCGAGTGGGAGGCGACTTAAGGTGAAGCTGGCCTATAAGCCGGGTTCTGTCCAGGGGAGTCCCCTTGGGCAGTCATTCCTCTGGGTCGACGGTTACCCGCCGCCTCAAGCGGCCTACCCGGGAGCAGCGCGAGCCACGCTATCGCTCCCCTATTTGGCCTTGCTCCGGATGGGGTTTGGCGTGCCGGTCCTGTTGCCAGGCCCGCGGTGGGCTCTTACCCCACCGTTTCACCATCGCCGGTCCCGTTGCCGGGACTTAGGCAGACTTCTCTCTGTTCCACTTTCCGTCGCCTCGCGGCGCCCGGCGGTTAGCCGGCATCGTGCTCTGCGGAGCCCGGACTTTCCTCTACGCGGCATATTCCGCGCAGCGACTGCCCGGCCAGCTTCACGGTGACATACTAGCGTAGACGGTAGCATCCCGGCGTGGTTTCAGCAGACGAAACTCCCCCGACGGCAACCAGCGCTCAGGCGAAGGCCCAGCGCACGACACCCCCCGCGCGCAGCGGCACCAGAGCTTGTGCGCCGTACGGCACCTGTTCGGGCACCGCCCACTCTTGCTGTACTAGCACGATCTGCTCGCGATTCCTCGGGAGCCCGTAGAAGTCGGCGCCATGGAAGCTGGCGAAGGCTTCCAGCCGGTCCAGAGCACCTGCCGCCTCGAAGGCCTCAGCGTAGAGCTCAATGCCGGCGTGTGAGGTGTAGATGCCAGCGCAACCGCAGCCCGCTTCCTTCCTATCCCGGGCGTGTGGCGCGCTGTCGGTTCCAAGAAAGAACTTGGGGTTGCCGGAGGTGGCTGCCTTGACCAAAGCCAGACGGTGCTCCTCGCGCTTCAGCACTGGGAGGCAGTAATGGTGCGGGCGGATACCCCCCTGGAACAGCGCGTTGCGGTTGAGGAGCAGATGGTGTGCGGTAATCGTTGCCGCGACGTTGTCGGGCGCAGCCAGAACGAAATTTACTGCGTTGGCGGTGGTGACGTGCTCCATCACCACCTTGAGCCTAGGATACCGCTCGAGCAGCGGGATGAGCGAGCGTTCGATAAACGTCTTCTCCCGGTCGAACACATCGACCTGCGGGTCAGTGACCTCGCCATGCACCAGCAACGGCAAGCCGATCTCGGCCATGGTTTCCAGCGTCGCAAGACAGTTTCGGATGTCGGTCACGCCGCGCTCGGAGTTGGTGGTCGCTCCAGCCGGATAGTACTTCACGGCGAACACGGCGCTGCTGTCGCGTGCGCGCTGTACCTCCTTGGGGGAGGTCTTGTCCGTCAAGTACAAGGTCATCAGTGGAGTGAACCGAGCACTGGGCGGCAAGGCCCCGAGGATGCGCTCGCGGTACGACAGGGCCAGAGCTGTATCGACTATGGGTGGCTCTAGATTGGGCATGACAATGGCGCGCGCAAAGCGCTTCGCCGTGTCCGGCACCACCGCACGCAACGCCTCGCCGTCGCGCAGGTGCAAGTGCCAATCGTCTGGTCGGGTTAGCGCGAGTCGCTGCATCTCGAGTCACCGGGTCAGGGCCTGTTTCTTCCACTCCAGGGCACGCTGGTAGAGGGCATTCTTCTTCGCGCCTGTGATGGCGGCAGCCAGATGCACCGCCTGCTTGAGAGGCAGCTCGCTTAGCAGAAGCGCCAGGACGCGCTGCGGTTGCGCCGCCGACTGCGCTTGAGCTGCGGCCGCGCCCTCCACGATCAACACGAACTCGCCGCGTAGGCGGTTTGGGTCCTCGGCCAGCCAGATCGGCGCCTGGGCCAGCTTGCAACGCTGGAAGCTCTCGAAGACTTTGGTGAGCTCCCGGGCCATCACGATCACGCGCTCTGATCCTAACGCCGGTGCCATGTCCTCGAGCGTCTGGAGCAAGCGGTGCGGCGCTTCGAAGAACACTAGGGTGTATGGCAGCGATGAAAGGGCCGACAGGGCAGCGCGCCGGGCTGCCGCCTTGCTGGGCAGAAACCCGTAGAACAGGAAATGCGGTGCGCTCATTCCGGCGGCTGACAGCGCGGCGGTCAACGCACTTGGCCCAGGGATCGGAACCACCGGCACGCCCGCTTCGCGGACTCGCGCTACCAGCCGCGCGCCCGGGTCGCTGATGGCAGGCGTGCCCGCATCTGTTACGTAGGCAACCGGCGTGCCATCAGCGAGCAGCTCGATGATATCGCCCGCGGCCCGTTGCTCGTTGTGCTCATGCAGCGGAATCAAGCGCGCGCGAATCGTGTAATGCGCCAGCAGCTGCCGCGTGTGGCGAGTATCCTCGGTCGCTACTACGCCAACCGCTGCGAGTACATCTAACGCACGCAACGTGATGTCGCGCAGGTTCCCCAGCGGTGTCGCCACGACATATAATGCCGCCTCCATCCGCGCGCTGGCGTCGCTATGCAACGTGTACCGGCCTCTCGGCTACTGATCGTGGCGCTACTATACTTGGGCTGCTACGCGCTGGCCAATCACCAAGCGCGCGCCCAGCAGCAGAGCGCCAAGTCGCCCGACCAACCTGGACCCCACATCGCGGTGCTGCTGCCGCTCAGGTCTCCGTCCGTTGGCCGACAGGCGGATGCAGTGCGGCTGGGCATCCTCGAAGCGGCCAAGGTGCATCGTGGAACGACCTTACCCTTGGTGGTGCGCGCGACCAGCGATGAATCCTTCGACGTCGTGCAGGCTTATGAGGACGTGGTGCGCGCCGGCGCAAGGTTGGTCATTGGTCCCCTCACACGCAGCGCGGTCACCGCGCTCGCGGGCACCACGCTGGTCTCGGTACCGACGCTCGCTCTCAGTGCGCCGGAGGACGAGTCCCCGCTACCGTCAAGTCTTTACGTCTTCGGCCTGCAAGTCGAAAACGAGGCTAGACAGGTAGCGCAGCTTGCACGCCAGCAAAACCGACGCAACGCCATCGTGGTGTTGAGCGAAACAGGTCTGTCACACCGCCTCGCGCAGGCCTTCGTCGACGAGTTCCTGCGTCGCGGGGGCACGATCCAGGAGCAGTTTCAGTACAGCAGCGACGCAGCGAGTCTGCTGAAGCTTCGCGATACCATTTCAAACGGCGTCAGCGACGCCATCTTCCTGGCCCTGGATGGTCCCCGCGCCAAGCTCATCCGCTCGTATCTGGGCAGCACTGTTCCTATTTTTGCCACCTCGATGGTGCACACGAGCGCGCAGCCGCTCGCCAACTTCGAGTTGAACGGGGTCTACTTCGTCGACATGCCGTGGCTGCTTTCGCCCGACCATCCAGCGGTGCTGTCCTACACCCGCCAGGACCAGGCCGGGCTCGAGTTCCAACGCTTCTACGCCCTGGGGATCGATGCCTACCGCATTGCACAGGATCTGCTCAAGCCCGGCTCGAACCAAGCGCCGCTGGACGGCGTTACCGGCTACATCACGATGGAAAAAGATCATCGATATGTGCGCGAGTTGATCCCCGCCCAGTTCAGTCAGGGTGAAGCGCGCGTACTGGGCCAGCCCGTGTCCTCGTGGCAGGGTGAATCGGCGCTCATGGAGCTTCGGACCAACCCATGAATTCTGGTGGCGCGCGGGCCGAAGATCAGGCTCTGAACTTTCTTCTCGGCCAAGGACTCAGGCTGAAGCAACGCAACTACACCTGCCGTCTGGGCGAGATCGATCTGATCTTGCTCGAGGGAGCAACGCTGGTATTCGTGGAGGTGCGCATGCGCAGCAGTGGCTCGTTTGGCGGAGCTGCGCAGAGTATCACCGCGCGCAAGCGCGCGCGCCTACTCGCCGCAGCGCGTCACTACCTGTCCCATCAGCGCACAACTCCAGCCTGTCGCTTCGATGCCGTGCTGATCGAGCACGGGGGCCGGCCGGAATGGATCAAGGACGCTCTAGGCGAGTGAGCGTGTCGTTGTCCAACGACGCGGCACCTGCGTAGCTCGTATGATAACTTCGTGAGCTTGATGCGGAACCGGAAGAGGCACCATGGATCTCAGTAAGCGGATCGGCGAGCACTTCGCTGAAAGCGCTCAGCTCAAGACGCAGGCCGTGACAGTCTTGACCGAGCCTCTGCGACAAGGAGCCGAACGTATGGTCCAGTGCCTGATGAACGACGGGAAGATTCTGGCCTGCGGCAACGGCGGGTCTGCCGCCGATGCGCAGCATTTCAGCGCCGAACTGCTCAATCGCTTCGAAATGGAGCGGCCGGGGCTGCCGGCCATCGCGCTGAGTACAGATTCCTCCACCATCACATCCATCGCAAACGACTACGACTACGACCAGGTATTCGCCAAGCAGGTGCGGGCTTTGGGCCAGCCCGATGATCTGTTGCTCGCTATCTCAACCAGCGGGAACTCCCGCAACGTCGTAGAAGCGATTCATGCCGCGCACGAGCGGCAGATGAGTGTCATCGCGCTGACCGGAAGGAATGGCGGCGTCATGGCCGAGATGCTCGGCCAGCAAGACGTTCATATCTGCGTCCCGCACTCGCGCACGGCGCGAATCCAGGAGGTGCACATCCTGTGCTTGCATTGTCTGTGCGACGCCATTGACTGTCTACTGCTAGGAGTGGAATAGGAATGCAGACCCGAGGACTGCTGTTGGCTTTTCTGGCGCTTCTCATTCCTGCGCTGCAGGGATGCTACCCCGGAGCGGTTACAGCCGGCGGTGTCACGTTTGTGAATGCGGACGACCGCCGCACCAGCGGCGCCCAAATCGACGACAAGGGTATCGAGAGGAAAGCGAGTCGCCTGATCGAAGACAAGTATGGCGACCAGGTTCATGTGGACGTCACCAGTTTTAACCGCTTCGTGGTGGTCGCGGGCGAAGTCCCCAGTCAGCAGATCAAGGATGACATCGGTGCCATGGTGCTGGGTGTGGAGAACGTGCGCAACGTGCAGAATGAACTCACCGTCGGCCCGGTTCCGTCAGCCAGTAGCAAGGCGAACGACGCTTACCTCACCACCAAGGTAAAGGCGAACTTCTCGAGTAAGTTCGACCCCAACAACGTCAAGGTCATGACCGAGAACGGCGTGGTCTACCTGATGGGGCTGGTGACGCGCAAGGAGGGTGACCAGGCGGCGGAGATCGCCAGCAAGACTGGCGGGGTGCAGAAGGTGGTGACGATGTTCGAGTACATGGACTGAACGCCGCCGTGGCAGCGCGCAGAACCGCTTGGGCGTCAGGCTCCAGAATCCTTAGCACTGCGCACTGCGATAAAGCTTCAGGGCCGCCTTGCGCGCGTCGGCGTGATCTACCAGAGGCATCGGATAGTCCCTGCCGATCACTACGCCGCAAGCCCTCTGCTCTGCAGCGCTCATACGCCACGGCGCGTGAATGTGGCGATCCGGCACTGTCGTGAGTTCAGGGAGATACTGCCGGATGAATTTGCCTTCGGGGTCGAACTTTTCTGACTGAGTCACCGGGTTGAAGATCCGGAAATAAGGCTGCGCGTCGCACCCGGTGGAGGCCGCCCACTGCCACCCGCCATTGTTGGCGGCCAAATCGTAGTCGTTGAGATGCAGTGCGAAGTAGCGCTCACCCCAGCGCCAATCTACGCTCAGGTCCTTCACCAGAAAAGACGCCGCCACCATGCGCAGGCGGTTATGCATGTAGCCGGTCAAGTTAATCTGACGCATTGCGGCGTCTACCAGGGGGTAGCCGGTACGCCCCTGGCACCAGGCCTGGAACCAGTCCTCCCGGTTGGGAAAGCGAATGCCGTCGTACTGCGAACGAAACGCGTGGCTCACAACGCGCGGATGATGGTGCAGGATCATGAAGTAGAACTCGCGCCAGATGAGTTCCGACAACCAGGCTTGCGCGCCCGGGCCACCATGTGACGATGCGGCCGCTGCGAACTCGCGTATCGACACGGTCCCAAACCGCAGGTGTACAGAAAGGTAGGATGGGCCCTTGAGCGCCGGATAGTTGCGCCGCTCGTGATAGCGGTCTAGGCGAGACAGGAAGTCCCGGAACCAGGCTTTGCCGCCGGACGTTCCCGTCGGCAGGCGCAGCTCCCGCAGGTTGCTACGCTCGAATCCCATCTCCTCGAGTGTCGGAACATGTCCCGCCAGCGGACGAGCCAAGGAGCTGGCGTAGTCCTGTACCGCATAGGCTGCTGTGCACAAAGGCGCGAGTCGCTCAAGCCAAGCGTTCTTGTACGCGCTGAAGACGCTGAACGGGCGGCCGTCGCGGCTTAGTACCTCGTCTGTCTCGAAAATCACCTGGTCCTTGAACGTATGCAGCAAAATCCCGTGCTCCAGGAGAGCACCTTGGACGTTAAGGTCGCGCTCCGCCGCATCCGGCTCATAATCGTGGTTTGTATACACCGCCTGCGCTTGAAGCAGAATCGCCAATCTCGCCACCTCCTCGCGCGCACGGCCGTGCAGAACGATGAGCCCGCCACCCATGCGTTCGAGGGCTGCGCGCAACTCCATGACGCTGTCCCAGATGAACTCTACGCGTCGGTCGCAACGAGGCAGGGAGTCGAGCAGGTCGGTATCGAAGACGAACACGCAATAGACGGCCCGGCTGTCCTTCAGCGCCCGATATAGCGCCGCGTGGTCATATGCGCGCAGGTCTCGGCGAAACCAGACCAGGGTTCGCCCATAGCGCCGCTCGCTCATTGCTGGGAGCTCAGTGCGCGCAAACCGAAGACTGAACCAGAGCAGGATCCGCTTACGCGGTAGACGGCGTCGCCATCGAGCGACCCGATATTGCCCGTAACCGAGGGGCTAGGCTTAGATGACGCGTGCTTAGTTGGCGTGGGTCCGCAGCGCCGACCAAGGCATGAGCGTGAACTTGCCGTTGTCCTCGGTCACGCGCGCGTGGAAGGAAAGATACTCGTCGATCGTGCGGCTGCGAACATCGCTCGAGTTGTCCTTTGTGACGTCTCGGAGAGACAAGTTGCTTCCCCGTGGATCCGTGATCCGTGTTGATGTCCGATGCGCAGCATTGTCGCACTCTGGATAACCGGCCAGCGTTGGAACCTTTTCTGGCGCTGCGGCGCCGGCGCTGGTAATCGACGTCGAGAGCAAGACACTGGCACCAAGGAGGACTCTCATCTTCATCATCGTGTCTGTCCTATCGCACGAGCTAAGGCGAGAATAGCCAGTCGGCACTGCACTGTCAAACTTCTACCCACTCTGAGCGTGCGGCATCGAATGCCGCGTAAGACGCGCGTGCCGCCGGCGCGCTATCATCGTGACCGATGCTCATCTCAACAACTCCCGACACCGAGACACCCGGGTTTGAGCGTAAGATCTGCTCCCCCGCGACGCTCCCGGTGCACCTTCCGGTTTTGGCGCGGCCTCTCGTGTTCACCAACGGTTGCTTCGACATCCTACATCGCGGCCATGTGACCTATCTGGCGCAGGCGCGTGCGCGCGGCGCGAGCCTGCTCGTCGCTCTCAATACCGATGCCTCGGTACGCCGCCTTGGTAAGCCAGCGGATCGGCCGGTGAACCCGCTCGAGGACCGATTAGCAGTGGTGGCGGCGCTGCAGGCCGTGGACATGGTTACTTGGTTCGACGAGGACACACCGCTCGAGCTGATACGCCTTACGCACCCCGACGTCCTGGTGAAGGGCGGGGACTGGCCGGTGGAGAAAATCATCGGTGGCACCGAGGTGCTGTCTTGGGGCGGCCAGGTGCACTCTATCCCATTCCAGTTCGACCGCTCTACCAGCGCCACGCTGGCCCGCATCCGAGGCGCCGGAGGTTAGCAAGTCATCTCCCTCGCCGCGCGTCGAGTATCTCAAATCGACGCGCTCGTGCGAGGCCTCATCGTTCGCACACGGTGGTACGCACCGCTCGAGTGGCTACGGCATCTCGACGCTGGAGGCCCCGCTGCCTCTAAAGGCCAGGAGATGCGCACCGTAATTTCGCTCAGGGTGGCGGGTCGCTCGCTTCCCGACCATCGTGCCAAGGACGAGAACAGACGCTGCCGTGCCTGACGGCAAAACGGCGACCGAAACCCGGGAGTTTCACTACTCCTACAGGGACTTCCAGTGCATCCGCCGGCTCATCCACGAGCGCGCCGGCATCTCGTTATCGGAAGCCAAGCGCGACATGGTCTACAGTCGGCTGTCTCGCCGGTTGCGTGTGCGCGGATTGCGGCGGTTCTCTGAATACTTGGAGCTTCTGCGGCTTGGAGACGAGGCGGAGTGGGAGGCCTTCACCAACGCGTTGACAACCAACCTCACTTCGTTTTTCCGTGAGGCGCACCACTTTCCAGTGTTGTCCCAGCATGCCGCCCGGCACAAGCGGGGCCGCAATTTCCAGGTATGGTGCTGCGGCTGCTCTAGCGGCGAAGAGGCCTATTCCATCGCCATAACGCTGGCCGAAACGTTCGCATCGCTGGCGCCCCCGGTTTCGATCCTCGCCACCGACCTGGATACGCAAGTCCTGCGCAAGGCAGAGGAGGCTGTCTACCCGATGGAACGCGTGGAACGACTCTGCGCCAAGCGTGTGAAGCGCTTCTTCCTGCGTGGAACTGGGGTCCAGGTTGGTCAGGCAAGGGTACGGCCCGAGTTGCGCACCCTGGTCAGCTTTCGCCCGCTCAACCTTCTCGCTTCCGCTTGGCCGCCGCTCAAACCCTTCGATGCGATCTTTTGCCGCAACGTGTTGATCTACTTCGACAGGCCCACGCAAGCCGCGATCCTGCGTCGGTTAGCGGCTTTCATGCGCCCGGACGGCCTACTGTTCGTTGGCCATTCCGAGAGCCTGTTCCATGTGTCCGAAACGTTCCAGCTGCGTGGCAAAACCGTCTACGAGCTGGTTACTGGACGCGACGTGATGGGATGAGAATTCAGCTAGGCGGCGCAAGAGCTGAAGAACGTCGCCGCGCCGAGGCACCAAATTAGCACGGCTTTGCCCTGATTCGCGATCGTTAGTCAACATTCAACCACGGATCACGTTCGATCTCTGCGTGTCAGCGAACAATCTCCTTCCAGGAGACCTTCTTCACGTTGCGGTTCCAAGATAGCGGCAGACGATTAGACATGATGCCGCCATCGGCGCTGCGCACCAGTGAGTTGATCTGTCCGCTCGGCAGCACCACGATTACTGGTCTGGTCGACAGGCTCTGGGCGAGCGACTTCCCTGTCCAAGGTACTTCGCCCGTAGCAAAGTTCGACTGCGCCACCTGGCCGCCCGTGTTGATGTCGACTGCGTAGAGAAAGCTTCCGGACGAGCAGGCTACGGGAGAGGGCTGATTGGACGTGAAAATCAAAGTGCCGTACACCGCCGTTGGGTCGCCGGTGACACGCTCGCCTGCCGGCAGGTCGAAGTACCAACCGAAGCTGTTGGTCCAGTCGATCGCATCGGAGTTGATATTGCGCAGCCCGCCAGGCGCGACGGTCAGGTTCTTGCGCGTGAGCTTGGAACGCAGCGGGCTGACCTGGATCCCGCTGCCGTCGTCGACAATGGCGTAGACCGATTGCACCGCGGTGTTCGCGATGTCGGTGTCGCCGAGAAGTCTGCCTGTCCCCACCAGCACCACATGCTTGCCTTGGATGGTGACCAGCTCTGGTGCCGAGGTCACCGGCTGCGGTGTACCTGCGGCGTCTGTAAGCGCGGCGAGCTTGGTGACACTCCAGCTCGCCGCATTGGACGAGGACACGTCGAAGCGCCAGATGTTGCCGAGGTTGTCTCCGCCGTAGATTTGCTCCACGGTGAGGTCCGACTGTCCGTTCAGCACGAAACCGGAGATCTGCCCCAGGTTCGCCTGGTTGCCAGGGGTGCCGTCGGAGGTGACCAGCTCCGTCAAGACCGCCCCGTTGGTCGGGTTAAGAAAGAACAGGTGACCCTTGCCGTCCAAAGTGGTAGTGCTGTTGTACCCGGAGGTCACGACGACCACCCAGCCGAAGGCACGCGTCTTGACGATAAGCGGCTTGCCGTAGCTGTACCCGATGTTGGGGACATACTGCGGTAGCGTGGTGGGGTTCGGAAACTCCCACAGCACCTTCCCGGCTGCAGCGTATTCGTCCGCAGCATCGGGTACGGTTATGTCGAGCGCGTAGAATCCCTGGCCACCTTGACGCAGGCCGCCCACGAGGATCGTGTGCCAGTTGGGGGTTCCGCTGGAGCCTCCGGTGTGGCTAAAGTCGACGTCGCCGACTGAAGGCGTGCCATCCACGTAGTACCTGTGCTGATAGCTCGTTGAAGCCAGCTCGGACAAGCCTGGGAACACAAGATGCGGGACGTAGGCCCAAGATTCCGCGCCGGTCGCCGCATCGAAAGCGTGCAGCATGCCGTCGTTGGCGCCCTGGTAGACCATGGCCTTGCGCGTATCCAGGGTGTTGCGAAATACCGTGTACCCGGCGTCGGCATATTCACCGATCGCGCCGCGCACCGCGACCGGCTCGGCATCGACGACATCGCCCATGATGTTGGCGCGGATGCGGTAGCCGTCGGCCTCCTGCGGATTGCGGGCGCCGCGCAGGAAGTCTAGCGTCTCCCCACCATTGGTCAGGGTCGGAGCCGAGGCGATCGTGGACAGCTGCGCGCGCATCGTGGTCGGAAGATTGGCCCAGCGAAAGGGCATTCCCGAACCCGGCGCCGAGTTATATGTCGCAATCAGGCGAGAGTTGGGATCGCGTGCCTCTAAGAGATCGCGCGCGGACCACAGTGGTGTGTTAGTGGCCACGGTGCCGGTATTGATGTCAACTGAGAAGGCGAGCAGGTCGCCGTACCAGCCGCCCGTGGAATAGGCCGAGGCATAGGCCGTGTTATCGCCGGCACGGATGTTCACGTTCGATACCGCAACCGCGGCCGCCGAGCCGGACTTATTGAGTAGATCGGCGACCATCGCCTGGATCTTGGCTACCGTGCCAGTCACGTCGGTAGTGGTGTACATCTGCCCGCGCCCGTTGATGGCAGCGTGCCAAAGGTCGTCCACCGAAGTAGGGCTGCGGTTCTGGTTGGGGTTGGGCCAGGTCGGCGGATAAGTGAACGGATTGTCAGTCTGCTGCTGGTTGACACCATAGATAGTGCCCTTGGACCCCAGCGTCAGGCCATAAGTGTTGAGGTGCAGGTTTGGATTGCGGTCCGCGTCGGGGCGCGTGTTGCTCGGATCGAACGGCACCAGCCCGGCCTGCATGGTCGGCTGCAGGTTGATCGTGAAGTAATACAGCGCGATATCGGCCAGCGTGTTGTTGAAGATCTGGGTGAACGGCGCTCCGTTGCCCCACGTGCTCTTGTTGTAAGCCCCCACAGTTGGTCCGCTGGCGTTGGCGAAGCCATCTGTCAAGATGAACGCTGCGTTGCGCTGACATGCGTATTGGATCGGTGCGCTGCCGTCGGTGCGCATGTACTGCTGTCCGATATAGTTCAGCGCGTCGCGTGTCGGGGTTCCCCCGTTGGAGGGGTTGGTGTACACCGTACCCAACAGCTGACGATAGTTCTGGCTATCCGCCGTGGCGTTGAAGTCGTATATGGTCACGGTAGCGGTGGCATTGAACTTGACGACCCCGCCGCGCACGTCGCGCACCTGAGACAGTACTTGGCCCATGGCCGCCGCCAGCATGAGCTTACGTTTCCGGTAGTAGGTGAACCAGTTGGCGAAGTTCTGCAGCTCGGCAGCGTAAGTGCGCCCCGACGGGAAGGAGTTACCGGACTTGATCTCGTAACGCCGCAATTTCTGTCCGTCCGGTGCAGTAGCGCAGGCGCCGCTGCTCAAATCTGCAGCCGTACACGTGGCGTCGATCACGTAGTAGGTCGCCGGATAGTAGGGAATCGCCACATCCCAGGTATCCCCGGCTGCGATCGCGACGTTGGTCGTGACGTTGTTCCAGGTGCCGCCATTGCGCCGGCCCACGATGCCCGAGATGCTCGCGCCCGGTATGGTCATCCCGGGCAACATGCGGAAAGTCCAGTTTGCCGCCGAGCTCGACAAATTAGTCGTGAGATTGACGGTGATGGGCGACCCGGCCGTGGGGAACCATGGATGGCTGCGCGCTGCAGTGGTGCTGGCGTTGCTGAACGTGCGGGTGGCGGCGCTGATATATGCCGGATCCCACGGCTTGTAGTTGGTCAGTGAATCATAGTACAAGGGGTTATATTGGTGACTGCGGAAGAAGGCGAACGCCGGGATTGGCGGAATGGCGAAGTGATCGTAGGTGTTGTCCGTCAAGACGCGCGCGTCGGAGTTACTGCCATCGGGAAACAGATACGCGTACTTGTACCAAGTATTCCCGGCACCGTCGTTTCCGGAGTTGCCATTGGCGTTGAACCACAGTTTCGCGCTTCCATCTGTGAACGACGAAGCGCCAGAGGCAGGCTTCAGCCACCAGGCGGCACCGTCGTTGGTAGCGAGCAGCACTTCGAAATCCATGGAACCGGAGTCGTCCAGGCCGAAGATGATGTTGGGTTTGGCCGCGCTGCGAACGTCCAGCGGGACCGTGGAGATGTCCATGTTGGCCACGGCTGCATGCGCCTCCCAGGACATCTGAAGCAGGGCGAGCAGCGAGCAGACGACGACATTACGCGAGGGTTTGCGCAGCATTTCCGGTACCTCTTGTATCTCGTGGCGGTCGGATACCCGCCGCGTCGCGGCAGGTCGGGAACTATTTCAGGACCAGCGCCTGAACGAATGCGTTGGCGCTCTTGGGGCCGGTGACCCGGACGGTGATGCGGTAATAGATGCTGGGAGGCGTCTTGTACGGCAGTGAACCGGCCTTATTGCTGCCCGGCGCCTCGGCATCGCGCACCATACATTCGGCCAGCGGGTCGGCTACGGGCGTGGTCTGGCACAGCCGCTCCGCCACGTGCTGCACGCTGTAGTTGCCCACCGTCGCAGTGGGCACCGTCGACCAGTCGACCGTGGTGGGAAGGCCATCGCCGTCCTCCGCTTGCCGCGTGGCAAAGTAGACGTTGGGGATATTGCCGTCCATGTTGACCATGGCGTCGAGCGCCTTAGCCGCATCGCTGATGCCGATGTCAGTGGCCTGGGTAGCCGCCTCCTTGAAGGACACGTTGCCGGCTACCAGCGACGACACCTCGCTGGAGCGCAGCATGGCGAGAGATCCGACCAGCACCACTGCCAGCACCACCAGCACGACGATGAGGGAGACGCCTCTCTGGCGTTGCGCGGGGCTCATTGGGACACACTCCAAACAACGTTCTTGAGCGGTGCGATCGAGGCGTAGACCTGGTAGCGGTAGCAGCGCCAATCCGGGTCTATCGAAAGATCCAGCGGTGCCACATCTGGCCAGGGCGATGGCGCCACGGTGGTGACGGCGCATTCGCCTGCGGTGTCCTTAAGCAACTCTTTGCGGTCGCTGCGCGCCACTACCGAAAAGCGCACAGCGCGGATGCGCGTGATAAGGTTCGGGGTGGGATTTGCCCACTCGTCCGTGGCATCCACCCAGCGCCGGATCTCGTTGCTGATGCCGTCGGTAACACCGTACTGCACTTGCAGGCTCACCACGTTGGTCGCCACTTGTATGGTTGTGCCGGTGACGAGATCTGTGGCGTTGAGGGCACCGTTGATCACGCTGTAGCGGCGCCAGGTCAGCGTATTCCCGGCCTTGACCACTGCCCCACCGGCGGGATAAAGCGGAGCGTTGGAGAATGCCGCTGCGGGATCGGGTGCGTTCCAGGGACGGCTCGCGCCAGCGGCTCGCGCCAGCTCGACCTCGGCGCCCATCGGAGTGATGGCAGAGATCTGAGCCACGGTGCAGGGGTCGGCGGAGGCAGGACTGGTGATGAGCACCACGTCGCCAATCTGCAGGCCCGATGTCGAATTGACGCGCAGGTTCTCACCCGGCATCGTGAGCCCGCGGATCAACTTCACCGGTGCGCTGCCTAGAACCGACTCAGCGAAGAACACACTCACCGCGTCGGGGGCGGCGCCGCCATCGGTGATCTGCACCGGTGCGACCGCAGAGCCATCAGCGCGCGTGGCGTTGTTGTAGTAAAGGTTCAAGCTAGCGCAACCCAGTTGCGTGGCATTCATCAGGCCCACACCGGCATTGCGCAAGTCGCGCTGCATCATGTACCCGCCCATAACGCCGCTGTTCATCGCTGCATTGCCCGACAGCGATGTCTTGCGCTGCCCCTCAAAGAAGGCCAGCGATCCCGACGCCGCCATGACCACCAGCAGCCCCACCAGGATGCCGACCATCAGCTCGACCAGGCTGATGCCCGACTGATGTGTGCGCATGATCGTCACAGACCCGTGCTCACCTGCGTCGCGGCAACGTAGTTGTGTACCATGTTGTCGCCCCGCATTCTCCAGCGCAGCGTAACCGTGAGCTGTCCGCTGACATTGTCATAGGACACCTGCGGCGGGACGCTCGCGGCGTCCGGAAGGACGTTCATGACCTGATCGACCCAGCCGGTTGCCTGGGTCTGAGCATCGGCGCTGACGCAGGCCGCCGATTGCGTGCTGTTGACGATGAAGCAGCCGACGTTTTCCGGGTTGGCAGCAGCCATTCCCAGGACGCTGGTGGCGAAGAACCCAGCCTGCATGCGCACGCGGCTCTCGCTGTTGTCTTGGATCAGAGTCGCTTGCATGCCGATCAGAGCGAGGATTCCGACGGAAAGGACCACGAGGGACATGAGCCCCTCGACAAGGCCGCCGCCGATTTGGTCGCGTTTCATGTGCTCTCCTGATTCAGTTGCAGGCGGTGGGACTGCCTGCTAGCGCAGCCGGATCGCAGCTGCGGACCAATCCACCGGCCGCCACCACGATGTTGAGGCAGGAGATGCCGCCTTGCGGCCGGCACGCGCTGACTGTGGGTGCATCCAGGGTCATATTCATTGCCTGGCCGAAGGGGCTGGTCCAACCCGAGCCGTTGAAGGAAATGTTGTCGATGTCGGTGTTCACGCTGACCTGCGCCTGGCGGCTAGCCCGCTGGGCCACCACCAAGTCTCCCCCGTTGTTGGCTCCTGGCACGACGACGGTCCAGCCCGTGCCGTTGCGCTGGAATTGAACGCTCGCGTTACGCCGGATGGCTTCGGTACGTGCCAGCTCCAGACCGCTTCGCATCTCCTCGGCCACGCCGCGAATGTCCGCGTTCGCCAAGTGCACGCGCATAGCGGGAAGCGCGACGGCGGTCATGATCCCGACCACCGCCAGCACCATGAGTAACTCGACTAAGGTGAATCCTGCAGGGAGCTTCATCGACACTTGTCCTTTTCCACCATCCAGCAATTCGCCGGTACCGATGCGCCTGGGAAGGCTTCAGTGCGCCTGAATCCTTGCTCGTTGATGCTGAATACATAGCCGGCCACGCTGCCGGACCCGGTGGCGCTGGCGCTGAATGCCTGGCCGTTCTGAGCCAGCTGGCAGGAGAACGCAAAGCCGCTTACCCCAGTGGGCAAGCTCACGGCGCACGCGCCGGCACCGTAATTGCCGTTGTCTTGGAACGCCTTCTCCATATGGGTTCGGAACTGGTCGAGTTGCTCAACCGCGTCCATGGCACGGGCGCGTTTGACATATGAGCTGTAACTGTTGGCAGCGAAGGTGGCGAGAACGCTCAGGACGAGCAGCGTTACAACGGCCTCGACCAGCGTGAACCCGCCTGCATGCAATGCCGCGGTGGCGCCCAGTTGGCGATTGGGCCATCCGATCCCAGCGAGGCGAGTGCAGTCGGCCCGTCCAGCTCGCTTTGTAACCAACAATCAACCCTCCTCGACCGGACAGCCCTCGGCATGGTGAAGGTAACGCCCGACGCCTTACTGTTCGGGGGCGGGAAATGCTCCGGTCACACTGGGGAAAGCGGAGGAAAAAAGGACTGCCAGAAGGCGCACCTATGGCGCCCAATGTCCGGCGGTCCCGCTGTCCTAGGCTCTCGCCCTTAGACCGGTAACTTTGCGCCCCCGGCTTTCGCTCGGGTTTGCCCTGGTCGAACATGCCCGCAGGTGCTGCCGCGGGATCTTACGGATGTCTGACTTACTGCTCTCTTACGACGGCGCGCGCGTAAACTTTAGAACCGTGTTAAATGGCGGATTTCGCTGTGGGTTTTGCACTTCTTCCCGCCGTAAAGGAGCCGGACCTGCCCCCTGTCCGTCACCCCAGTGCCAAGCCCATTTGCAAAGCGGCAAATGGGTGCCGCTTTGCGGCACCTGGATGGGCCGCGGTCTGAGCCCCCTCCCAGGACCGGCAACATTTCACCGACCTGCGCCGCTTCGGGGGTCGCCAAAGCTTGTACGGAGTTTCGTTAAGAGTGCCTTCAGTTTTCCACGCGACCCTTGCCTCGGCACGCGACGCAACGCGGAAAGGGCCCTCTTACGCGGGCGCCAAGGCATCGGGGGGTGCTTCGCCCCCCCCCCCGCGACGGCGTCAGTTTCACACGGCAAGTTCGCAGACGCTGCTCGCGGCTCCAGGACATGGCGCTCGGACGCAAGCGCGCGCCGGCGCCGCCCAGCTGTAACGCTGGGTTACACTGT
>Ga0335084_10002335_pt1 | contig 18255 bp, 26 predicted proteins | sample Lox_Sample_44_FD_206721 | JGI IMG/M metagenome (GOLD analysis project Ga0335084, IMG submission 206721) | Soil microbial communities from Loxahatchee National Wildlife Refuge, Florida, United States - Lox_Sample_4.4 | ecosystem: Environmental > Terrestrial > Soil > Wetlands | place: USA...
GACACATCTGTGATATGTACTATGGTATTATTGTAACTACTGTAAATGTGTGCTACTCCCCACTTTTCCTTAGGCTCCTGTTCAGACAATATTTCAAGACTCTCTAACGGGTTTAAAAAACATTAGTATTAAGAATTATGACGACTCACAGGGACTCAATACCGCCTACTTTAAAGAGACATAAACTGTATCACCCTCTTCGGAAATGGAGTATAAAATCAAGTCTCCAGACTTTCTCCATTCCATATCTTGTTCTACCCATGTATCCTCTTTTTTCCAAGATTTCATGTTTTCAAGCTTGCCAGTAAAGACATTATACTCATACCCGTGCATATGACATACAACATTATCTCCGTTGAAACAACCCTTTGAAAGAGAAGCTCCCTTGTGAGGGCAAGAATTGTCACATGCAAACAATTTCCCATTTTTTCTTCCAACTAGAACGTCTACCATATCAATACTAACTTTCATCATAGTATTGTCACCCAATTCCGAACTTTTACAAACAGGGTGTCTTTCTGTTTTGGAATATGTCATAATCTAAAATTTAAAAAAATAAAAAATATTTAAATTGATTCTTAGAGGTGTATGAGACTACCTTGCGATCCAGTATGTGGTGATTGACCAGCAAACTTTCTTCTAAAGTGTCCAGATGGTCTCTTTGAAATTAATTCTATGAACCATGCTTCATGCTCTATTTCTTCTTGCATTATTCTTTGGGCAATGTCATAAGTTCTGTGATCTTTTCCTGCAGTCATATCACAGACCTCTCCCCAAGAACGTATTGCACATTGTTCTGCCTCAAGAAGTACTTTCAGGATGGAGTCAATACTTTCCCAGTTGTCTGGCAAGTATGCATCAGGACAACCTGCCTGATCTGCAAATTTTCTTATGTCTCTTGGCAGATTTCCACCCAACTCGTACAATCGAGGTACCATGGCTTCAAAGTGATTTCTGTCTTCTATTCTTGCATCCTCTACGATTTCCTTAATGCCCTCTCCTTCAAGTCCTGTACAGTGCATTCGAAGTATTGTGTAGTAGTAATATGTCGTAAATTCAGCTCCCACTCCTTTAGTGATGAGTTCTTTCAATTTTTCGACATTAACACCATTCTTTTTTAGGACTTCAAGGCCGACAATATTTGGAACTTCGCCTTTTGTCATCAAGTCTCTGATCCATTTCTAATTATTAAATACTATTCTGTGAATATCATGGATGATAACAGTGATTATACATTAAATAATTGTAAGTCTACTATTCTACCATTATGCAATCTAATACACATTCTACCAGACAACTAGTCGAAGAAGAAACAATTGGTTTGAGTGAGATCGCGCCTACATGGAGTAAAAGACTATCCAAGTTGCCTGCACCATTTCTAACAAAAATAAGATGGTTCATGGACATACATAGTCAAGCTACGTGTGTTGTGGGAGAAGCCTATGGTTTCAATTCACACTATGCTAACGACTGTGACAAGTGTAACCAGTTTAGTCTTGATTTCGAGACGCATTTTGTCAAAAATCAATTTAGAGAACTAGAGACAACAAAGGAACAATTTGTCAAACATTGGAATGCCAATCATAAAGATGTCACAAATTCCCTAAAGGGACATAGAAGAATGTTGAAATGGTATGACACTTTCGTGAGATTTGATGACTATGTCTGGACAATGAAATGAAAATCTCAGAAACCTTAATTTTTTGTTATATTAATTAACTTTCATGACACAACGAAAACCTGTTCTTTTGATAGATGGTTCAGAGAAATCACAGGAAGCTATAGATCTTTTCAAAAGCAAAGGAATTGAGTATGTAGAATATGACATGAGAAAATTTATGGAAAGTTGTTGTGGTGACCTTCCAACCACCAAGGCTCCTTCTGTTTTTGCTCCAGAGGGCATATTCAAAGATCTTGATGGTGTCAAAGAATATGTGAACATGGAGAGGGAAAACTCTCCTGTACTTAGCGAAAGTGCATATTGGTAAAAAATGAGGCGATGGACTGTTAGACCCGTGCTTTACAGTTGACTAAAAAACATTATCAAATTGGACACGAGTAATTTGTAAGCCTCTGATAATATCTTTTTAAATCACAGTTAATTTCTTCATTTATCGTGACAGAGTCTAAAGTAACTATATCTCCAATGCTTGCAGTTCAAGGTGGAGAGAAGGCAATACAATTCTATAAGAAAGCTTTCGGAGCTGAAGAACTTTGGCGAATAGGTTCAGGAAATCATGTTGTAGCTGGACTGTCTGTCGAAGGTGCTCCCTTTTTCTTGGCAGATGAATCCCCTTCTTATGGTACACGCAGCCCAAACTCAATAAGTGCTACTACGGTTAGAATTGAACTATTTGTAAAAGATCCAAAATCCGTAGCAGCTCGGGCGATTGCAGCTGGTGCAATAGAAATCAACCCTGTCATTGAACATCAGTATAAGACTATTGGCATTAGACCAATCAATAAAATGCTACAAGGATCTATCCGAGATCCCTTTGGACATGTGTGGTTAATAGGACACATTTTGGATTAATGTTTAGACCCGTGTTTTATGGTTGACTAAAAAACATTAGGATTTAAGATGAGTCCAACCGCATTTTTTGACAATTCTTGATCCACCCTTCTTGGCAAAAATTACATTTTTACCCTTTGAAACATAACCTATTTCCTGTAAAGGGGTCTTGGATTTGTCAGCTATATTTCTGACCTTGTGCAAGTTATTAGGTGACAAAGTAGCTACTATTTCGTATTCCTCTCCACCACAGAAAATTAAGTCCTCTAGGTTAATTTTGTTTCTTTGGGCAAACTCAATCATATCTTTCCTAGTGGGAAGATTTGTTATCACGAATTGCTTCTTACTTTGTACACTCATTTCGTTTAGTGTTATAGAAAGACCATCACTGGAGTCCATTGAGGATGAAAAATACTTCGCAGCATTCAGACCAAATTCCAACCTAGGACTAGGAGCAAAAACGCTTTGCCTACATTTGTTTCTAAACTTTGAATTTGACCTGTAGCGGCCCAAAATAATTTTTAGTCCAGCAGAACAATATCCAAAAGGACCAGAAACCACGATGACGTCACCTATTTTTGAACCACTCCTAGTGGGGATTGCTCTTTTACTTAATCCAAACATTGATACTTCGATCACAATCTCCTTGCCTTCATTTAGATCTCCGCCAATTATTTTCAAGTCAAATTCTCTAGATGATTGCAAAAAACCATCTGCTAGTTCATTAACCATCTTTTGGTTAATATTTCTAGGTAACGCTAAGGCAATAGTAGCAAAACGCGGTTTGACTCCTTTACATGAAAAATCACTGACGCAAGATACTATGCTTTTACGAGCTATTTCTCTGAGTTTCATTTTTGGAGGAACGTCAGTGCTTTGAACAAGCATATCTGATTTTGTGACGAATCTAGTTCTACCAATCTTTATGATTTCTAAATCATTCGATCGAAATCGTGATTTTTTTCCAAACCTATTTTGAAATATTTTAATTATTTCTCTCTCGTCTGGCCTGTTCATAGCTTTGCTTTACCAATCTAGTGGTTTGCTTTTCAATTGCCTTTGCTTTATCCAAATTATTTGATTCTGCAGAAATTCTAATTATATGTTCAGTATTAGACTGTCTTACAAGTACCCAACTGTCATCATCGATTATGGATTTAATTCCATCCATTGTAATTACTTGACTGGATTGATCTTTCATTCTCTTTGCAAGAATCTTGATCGTTTTATTGTGAAACTTAGAATCTACGCCTACTTTGGTCCTTATTTGATGATAACCTCCCATGAATTTAGTTATATCTTCAAACTGTTTTGTTCCTATCATGGATGCAATTAGGCCACTGGTCAGAATCCCATCTCTACACATGTTAAATTCTGGCAAGATGAATCCTGCACTACTTCCCTCACCTCCTGCTTGGGAATTGGTCTTTAGCATAAGGTCGACAACATTTGCCTCTCCAACCTTTGATCTATGCGTTTTGCCTCCTTCGTTAAGGATAAACTTCTCAATTGAAACACTTGTGTCTATGCTAAGGACGAATCTTTTGTAACCTTTTTCAAGTGCTCCTGCAATACCTAAACCGAGGGTGACATCGGGAGTCTGTTTTTTACCGTCTTTTACAACTACTAGTCTATCACCATCTAAATCAAAGGCAAATCCTATCTGCGTTTTTCTTGACGCAGAAATCAGATCAGATAATTTATCATTTGTAGGATCAGGCCCTCTTGATGACTCTCCTGGTTTGCCATTTATCACACTAACTTTACATCCTAATTTTTTTAGCAACTGAGGCGCAACTTTGAATGCAGCTCCGCCACCTATGTCAACTGCCAATCGAGGAGATCTTCTTAATCGCCCAATAATCTTAGTTGCTTCTTCAATATAGTTAGAATCAGCATCCATTTCGGAGCCTATTTTCTCTCTTTTGAAAGGTTTTTCGTTCGTCAAGAACTGTAATTCCGATTCGTTGATTCCTCTCCCATCTAAGATGAATTTGAGACCATTCCATTCTAATGGATTATGAGAAGAGGTCACAATCAAACCACTGCCGTATTTTCTTGATTCTCTAAATACAACCGGTGTGGGCGAGATTCCAAGATTGTAAACTGTAATTCCTCTTTCTAATAGAGAAGCAATCGCAACGTTAGATACTATTTCGCCGGATGGTCTAGTATCTCGTCCAACAACGCATTTTTTTGACTTGATTATTCGCGAAAAATTTCTACAATAGTAAATTATATCTTTAAGATTTAGGTCATTGCCAAAAATACCACGAACTCCAGATATTGATACTTTCAATGAATCAAAAGCACAAAGGCTTTTTATAAACTCTGATGGCATTGCGAACCAATGCCTCGATAGCTCAGCCTGGTAGAGCGAACGCCTCGTAAGCGTTAGGCCGCGGGATCGAATCCCGCTCGAGGCTTAACTTTGACATAAAAAACATTCTCTAATCTACTTGAATCTTTTATTATCTTTCTTTCACTTCATCAAGAGATTCTATATCTAATTCGAGCTCTTTAGCTAATCCCTTCCACCAAACTAATATCTCCTTCATAATTACTCCCCTTTTGATAAACAAATCTACACCTTTATAGATCTGTCGATTTTCTAGTATCTAACTAGAAATACAGTCATTTCAAAATCATGATATCAAAAATTCTGATACATTATACTATAGTCAGAGTAATCTTAAGGGATTGTTTTCTAATAAATATTGGTTTAACTTCTATTTCTCTAGTTTCATAAAATCAAAAGTTGATATGCTTAAAATGATTTATAGATCCAATCCGAAAGAATCTGCAAGACTCTGGAACTTTTCATATGTTTCCAAATATTGTTTACCCTTTGGAGTTATGATAAATGTGTTCTTACCGTCATATTCTATCTTATTCATCAGTCCTGCCCCCGTAAGGTTATCCAGGAATTTTGAGAGTCTTGAGTGAGATAAATTTGCCTTTGTCAGTAATGCTGTCACATTGATTCCACTTGACCCACTCTCCTCTGTGACGCTAAGCAAATCCCTTACTATCTGTACACTAGTTCTATACGTAACCATTGCTAGAGAATATAGTCATTGGTGATATAAGGGTATTACTATATATCGATACGGGACACATGTCCTTATCTCTCATAAATGAGATGAATTTTATCCCTTTTATAATTTTGAGAATTATTGGATTTTACCTGTATAGAAAGCTGTTCAGAGTGTTGCATATCAAGAGAGTACTATCCAACATTAAAGTTTGGCAAAGTTGGAGTTCTTGTCTTACCTGAAGAGAAAAATTCAATTGAAAAACTAGCTGAAAGACATGGCATTTCGATAACTATTCTTCCACGAATAGGTATATCCGAAACAAAATCTGAGAAACCAACAATTGTACTTGCGTATCAATTGATGGGAAAAGATCTGGACGGTAATACATGTCCTTTTCTTGAAATGGATAGCGCTGAAAGATCTCCACACGGCGGATATAAATGCAAGATTTATCAGGATAGACCACTTGCCTGCAGAGCGTATCCGATAATCGAATCCTCACCAGTCACATCAGACTCAAAATGTAAATTCTGCGAAAGTTGTGGTACTCCATCTGGAAAAATAGAATCAGAATTAGAATCCTTAATTGCGATAAAAAAAAGGATGGCTACAACCGCTCCTAACATATGGCGATATGCCACTGGAATTGGAGAAATAGAATACAAGAGTAGAATCAAAAGTGGATGGTTTTTAATTTGATTTGTTTACTCTCTCGTGACTACCTGGGTAATACTCTGAAATTCTTTTCGAGTAACATTTACTGCATAACATACCCTTGACATTCCATGATTCCATCGGAATGTATACATGATCTATGATTTCATTGCATGAGGAGCATCTTTGGGTTTCGACCAAATCTATAATCTTCGCCTTATTTCGATATAAAAATCATGTTAAATAGTAGCCCAATATACAATAAGACAGCGGTAGAATGGTTGGCTAGATGTGGACCTCCTGCAAGAGACCTTATCGGTCACCCTTCTGCCGCGAAAGTAAATTTGAATTCTAAAAAAGATCCTGTACTACTTTGTAAATACTATTTATCTCTTCTTCTTCTTGTTTTATTTTTTTTTCTATTACACGAATCATGGAATCTTGCCAAACATGGTGAGAAAAGAAATTGTGATAAGTATTTGCTGCAGTCATTTCATCATCAACAACAGTATCCTCAAGAAACTTTGTAACTATTGTGTCAGTTAATTTAAGAATCCTTTGATTCAGCTTGGTGCTTTTAAAAATAGGTTCAAGCTTTGAAATATCTTCCTTGAAATCGTCATTTGAAAATAAGATCCTTTCATAAAGAATTTTGAAGTATGTAGCAACAAAGAACAGTGTGGCATATCTTTTTGTCTTATGCCCACCCTTTTTTCCATAATTTAGTATTTTCTTTGCATATTCTTTTACAAGAAATGGATACAAGAGAAGTCTATAATCATCCTTTAGTTTTTCGTTAAAGATCTCGTCGTACTTACTTCCTCTTGGTAAGAATTGAGCAGGAGAGCTATATGATTCTGTAGGTCGTTGCTCTATTCCTGCTACAAAAGCCTGAATGGCATCTTTTGCTACTATTACTTTTTTATGGCTGTCGGGCAAATACTTGTTATATAAAATATCTCCTACAAACTCACTCTGCTGTGATTTTGTTTTTGTGTCAAAAGAACCAGCCTGAATTTCATAAAAGTAATGGAGGTTTTCCATCTGTGATTTAATTGACTTGTGGAAATCCATTAAAGATACCAGATCCTTGCCCCTTACTGCATTTTGAGAATTTCTATATTTCGTGATGTTATTTTGATCAAGTTCGTCAGCAGCCTTGATTATCGTTACAGTTATACTTCCATCCAAATTATGGGTTCGTTTTGCGTGATCCAATACTGAATTTGATGTCTGTGCTCCATTGACTATTTGAGGTGAATAGAGCATTATGGAATTGTCTTCCAATTCTTGAAAATCGCTTACTACAATTGTAATTCCATTATTATAGTAGAAGAATTTATTGGGGGATTCCTGTAAGGTTTCCCTTAATCCCTTGTTTACAGTGGTTTTGAATTGCATCCACTGTCTAATGTTGGATTCAAAAACATATTCTCTGTTTCTAGTAACAAAATTAGTAAGTTCTCTTAACTTCAATATGCCCAGAAGCGTATTCTGATATCTTAACTTGCACTCTAATCTTATGGCAGCTTTCTTACCTACTGCAGGCTTTTTTATTCTATCCCATAGTTTTTGGATTATTACATCTATATCATAGATCTCAACAGAATCGAGTGTGCTGCCTTCTATCTTCTGGTCTGTTACGTAAATACATTCGACCTTGAGGCTTCTTTCTTTAATCATTGTAACCAGATGCGCAAGTTCGGGTCGCATTTTCGAAATATCTTTACTCTCTAGGTTTCTGACATCTTCTCTAAATTTTATTATGGCTTCAAGGGAGTGTGAAGTTCCGTATTTAGATTGGAATAGATAGATCTTATCTTCAGAGAAATCTACGGGTAAGTAAGCATCGATTCCAAGATCATTTGCACCATCTATAATTGCGTCAGTTGCATCATCTTCTGTTGCTTCAAAAACTCTTGTAAGCACCCATTGTAAAAAATTATGTCCCTTCTCAACTTCATTCTGGGCAGCCTCGGCATACTCTTTTATGCTATCTCTCACGTTTTCAGCAAATCCCTCTAAAGGTTGCCCGTTGGTATTTGGATAGAGAAGAGGTCTAGCACCAGGTATGTATTCAAGTAATCCATTACTTCTTTCAGCCAAATTATTTTAGGTGCGGAACAGTCTATTTAGAAAAGCAGGTTATTATGATATAATCAAAGGTGAGGAAGGGATTCGAACCCCTATAGATTCGCTCTGCAGGCGAACGCATAGCCGCTCTGCCACCTCACCGCGATCAAACAGGCTTTCAATGAACAATTAAATCTTTTAGATCAGAATTTTGCAAATTGCTTTGCAGCCAACCTGACATCTTCTGCCCTGATTGTTTTCCTGCCAGCATGCACTGACATGTCTACTGCATTCTTTGCGATGGAAATACCAATCTCTTCCAATGTTCTTCTGAGCTCATTGGCTGATTCATCACTCACACGTTCCGCTCCAGCCTTTTTTAAAATCCTGTACATGACAGAAAGACCAAATTCAGATGTTGCCATATTATAATCTGAAAGACCCGCGATAAAAGACTTTAAGTAGAAAAAACTATACAAGGATCGATTTATACACACTATTTTGTAGTTATATGAATTAATAATGAACTGGCTTACTGACGCTCATATTCATCTGTCAGATAATGAATTCTCCATAGATTTAGATCATATACTCACAACGATGAATAAAATGAATCTGCGAGCATGTTGTGTATCGGTTGATTATAAAAGCTCCATGTCAACACTTGAGTTAAGCCAACGAAGTTCATTAGTTCTTCCTTTCATCGGCATCCATCCTCAAAACGCAACTGTTGATTTAAATGATATGGTGGAGCTAATTATGAATAATTCAAAAAGAATCTCTGGAATAGGAGAGATAGGTCTAGATAAGACATATGTTTCTGATGATACAGGATTTGCTCAGCAGGTAGCTGTATTTCAGAAGATGCTTTCGCTCGCTGAGAAACTTGGAAAACCAGTATCGATTCATTCTAGGAAAACTCTAGATGAGATATTTCAGATGCTTCCTTCATATTCTTTGAAAGGTGTCTTACTTCATTGGTTCGCTGGAAATAAAAAACAACTACAAAAGGCTATGGAGCTTGGCTGTTATGTGTCTTATGGTCCTGCAACGGTTTATTCTCACGATAAACAAGTTCTTTTATCTCTAACTGATATAGATAAAATACTATTAGAAACCGACGGTCCTGTAAGATATTCAAGATGCTTCGGTCTCAAGATTGCACAAATAACATTTCTTCCTAGTGTACTCTTTTCAGCTGCGCACGTTCTATGCAAGACTTATGATGATTTGTTGCTTATTATTGAAAATAATGTGAATTCGTATCTGTGTGTATAGGTATAAAAAACCCTCTTTGCCATTCGATTTTGTGAATAGAGTAAGGAGAATCTCCACAGATTTACTTGGTACTTATAAAGGTAAATTCGATATTGATTTTGAACACAACAAGAAGGTTCTGGATGAAGTTGCAGTAGTGAGGTCAAAAGAATTAAGGAATGAGATCGCAGGTTACATCACTTCTCATATTAGAAGAGAGATTGAAGAACAAAAAGAGAAAGAATCTGAAAAAGTGGTTCAAAATGAATCAGTTAATGAAGAAGAGATAGAAGAACAAATACTCAACTAATGGTCTTAACTTAGCATAAACGCCTGAACTTTTTATGATATGATAATAGTGAGGTTGTTGGGAGGAACCAAAAAATCTTTCCTAACTGATAAAATTGAAGTAAAAGCAGACTTTATGACAATATCTTCTTTAATGCATCATTTAGAAGAATCGAGACAAAAACACCTGCCCCCATTTGACCCTCAAAATATTCTTGTTGCAGTTAATGGGATAGATTCATCTGCATTACAAGGTAGAGAAACAACTTTGAAAGATGGTGACATTGTATCTATAATACCATTGGTACACGGAGGAGGAACTCATAGGACACAATTTGCCATAATGAATAATTCTGTGGAATTGATGAGGCTGACAAAAAAGCTTGAGGATCCAATCAAATTTCTTGAAGGTTTAAGAAAGAAATATCCTGAACTTATAATTCAAGGAATAAACGCTCGGTATATTTTGAACAAAGAACATGCCAAGAAAATAGTCGCGGTTTCAATCTTCGCCCAAAAAACTGACACATTACTTTCCAATAGAATGGAAACTGATATTTTAATGAGATTTGCATGTACCAGGCAGATCAATGATGCAATTGTCACAGTAGGAATGAAAAAGGATAGAGATATTCAACTAATAATTATTGGGAAAAAATTATCAATAAACAAACTATTTGATGAAATTAAACATTATCTAAAAACTGGAATGTTCTCTCAAGATAATTCTACATTTATTAAAGACAAATATGGAATAAAAAAGAAAGAGCTTAATTGCATAATTTCTAAAAATAAACTTGAAGACTTACTGGTAGAAAAAGCCGCTACATTACTCAATTGAATCTCGTTTTACTTTTAATGTACTTACAATATCTTTTTCTTTTAGTAACGAAACTCCGGCTATTTTGCCAATTATTTGAATGACTATATTCCAATCAAAATTCTCTAGAGATACTTTATTTGGTATATTTCTTGCTACTGAATCTATGAGTTCTTTAGACGAGAGTTCTGATCCTCTTTTCTCAATAGTGATTCTATAAGTGTCTGTATCTTTGATGGTTTTAATTTGGTTTTTCACACTGTATACAATATTTTCAACTGTAGCTATCGTACTTTCCACAATTGGAATAAATCTATGGCAATATCTAATCTTCCATGGTTCTTCAAGAATGATTTTCTTGATTTCCATCACCACGGTAAGGGGATTGATATGAGTATCTATTAATATTATCCCAGAAAAACTTGATATTTCAATCTTGGGAGTCTTGTCACCAAGATTCAAAAGAATTTGAGCAATTTCATCAGTTGATTCCTCTTCAAGGTGCCTACTGCAAGTAACAACCAAATTCAAAATAACGACTCCGACTTAACTTTACCTTCACGCAATATCTTTGGTTTGTTATTGACAACTTCTACTATCGTTGACTCTCTCGAATCGGATATCTTTCCGCCATCCAATAGTAGATCATAACCTGAAAATCTTCCTTGTATTTCCTTTGAGTCATCAAATGGTGTTAATCCTGAAAGATTTGCACTAGTTCCCACAAGCAGCCTGCATTTCTCTAAAAGGGAAAGCACACAAGGATGATTTGGAATTCGTACTGCAATCTTATTATCAATACCAAGAGATTTTTTGATTTTCAAATCTTTAACGTTAAGGATTAAAGTGACAGGGCCAGGCCAGAACTTGTTTGCAATTTTTTCTGATAATTTATCAAAATAGACAATCTTCTCAATATCCTTTTTTGAATATCCCAGAATTGGTAGCTGTTTTGTTTTTTCTCTCCCCTTTATTTTGTATATCCTATTAACAGCACTCTGATTATATGGATCACATCCTAATCCATAAACTGTATCAGTAGGAAATGCAATGACTCCTCCTTTTTTTATTATGGTAAAAGCCTCTTCGATACCATCCTCGTCACAACTTACTATCATAGAATTCCTGGTGCTTGTAGTAAATTATCTCTTCTTGTAAAAACGATATAAGCATGATTGACGTATTGGTACCATGGACGAAATAGCACAATGTCAATGTCCACCTGGGGCAGAAACTTAAGAGGACGAGGATGGAATAAAAATATGTATATCATGTGGTGGATGGGTGTATTCACCTACCTGATTTGTAGTCTAGTTTACAGATTTGTAAATCTTTTATAGGAAAATATTTTTATGTAAGATTGAGATGTCCGATGATTTTGAGAATGATTTTGAGGATGAATTTGATGATGTGGAAGATGAAGAAGATGAAATCGAAGAATAAGAACTAGATCCTTAATCCAAAAGAATCTGCAAAATCTCTAAATCCTCGATATGCCTGTAGAAAATCCCTACCTCTCTCACTAATTCTATACTTGCAAGCTCTTTCAGATGTAGTTTGCTCAAGAAGGCCTTGTTGAACAAGTGTTTCCAAAATTCTTGATAGTCTTGCGTAAGAAACATTTGCTTTTCGGATTAAGTAAGTTACGCTAGCTCCAGTCTCATCAGGTATGTCATCTCGTGTGGTAGCAAGTATGTCTCCAATTATACTCATATGTGTTCTATATGCTATCGCCAAATTTTACACCTCTCAGAGGAACCTGCGAAATTGGAACAAATAGTGATCCTAGGCCTGCTATTTTTGTAGAAACTGAGATAAAATACAGGACTGATTTTGGAAATACAATTGAATACCATCCCAAAAACTCACCAAGGGCAAGTAGTCCAAGTCCAGTGGCGACAAAAATTGTATTTCCTTTCTTATTCTCCATATAGGACATTATGGTTTCAATTGTCCCATATACCAATAGGATAAAAGAAATTGACCTTATAATATGCTCGATTGAATTTCCAGGTATGATGAAAAGGGGCATGGCAATGGATTTGAAATACCTTGATTTTGGAAAGAATGATTTTATTCCATGAGAAAACGCTATGAAAAAATAACCAACTGTCTGAATTCCTATGCCTAGAGTTTGAATCCAACTGTCTATTCTAATATTTCCTAAAATAAGAGATTCAAACATGAATCCAAATCCTACAACTCCAAATCCTATGCCAATTGAAAAAAAAGCGATATTTAATCTAAAAAGTGTTGGGCTTCCAGTATTTTTGAATCCGATATAGGCAAAAACTCCTAAGACGAGTCCTACTGCAAAACCTAAAAGATTGAGTATTATTTCAAGTGCAAATTCCAACTATGCAGAGTAGTCTCTGAAATTAATTAAGTCTTACAGTGGACTTTATTCTACCAATCATCCAGGGTTCCAGACGTTGTACCCTCGGTATCATTCGCATAATCGCCTAATACATCAGAATATCTTGCGTCCTTGTAAGCGATAAATTTCACATACTCTCCGTAGGTCATGTCAAGAGAGCAATGAGAACATTTAACATATGAAAAATCATCACCCATCTCTGCAATTTTTTCACATTGAGGACATTTGACCTTCATGATATTTATTGCATGCAAGTCCTAATATCTCTTATTAAACAAATAAATTGATAAATTCTATTTCCTTTCCTATGGCTAGAATTTGCACCAAATGTAAAAAAGAAATTCCAGGCAGTGTTGAATTGGATATTGTTGCCTCTACATATCCTTGTTGCAATGAATGTTGGTCTGAATGGAAGCAATATAGAATCATGGTCATGAATGAGATGAAATTAGATATGTCAATGCCTGAACATAGAAAGGTACTGAAGAGATACGAAAAGGTATTCGTTGGTATTATGACCCCTGAAGGAGATCTAGTTAATTTTGCAGACGAGAATCAGAGAAAACCAGACAAACCAAACTAGATGCCGATCTCCCTTTTAGCCATGTCTGGGATGACTAAAATAAGTTTCTTTTGTGATTTCTCGTCAAGCAAACTTATTATTCTTCTAATGGTTGAAGATAGCAGAGATCTCTGATCGTAGGGTAATGACATATAGATCTCAAAAATGCCGTCTAAATTGAAGAAGACTAACTTCTCTGGATGACTGACTATCTCATTGATATAAGTAGAAAACATGATAATTCTCTGATCTTCCGATAAATTACAGAGAATTTCAAGCCATGTCTTGAACAGCGCAGAGAATTTGTCAAATTGTATTGTAGGACCTGCCTCTAACGCATTATTTATGATCTCATTTTTATCATCTTGATTCATTGTAAAAAACTCAGATAATCTCTTTTGAAGTATTGGCTTTCTAAGAAATTCAGGAAGTCCGGCTAAATTCACTATAATATTTCCAGCATAATTGGTAGACATAGATGGTTGACTTACACCCTGTTCTAAAATCGTATTGTTGAGATTTGGCTTAAATATATCCGGCTATGCATTCCATGTGTATGCCTTCTACAGTTATTGTCGGCGGTTTTTATGGTGATGAGGGTAAAGGAAAGATCGTTTCTTACCTTGCCATGAAAGATAACCCAACAATAGCAGTACGAGGAGGTGTTGGACCAAACGCAGGTCATACAATAGAATACAATAATAAAAAATACAAAGTAAGGATGTTGCCAAGCGCTTTCTTAAATCCCAATACAAGATTACTTGTAGGTCCAGGTGTAGTAGTAAGTCCTGATGTACTTCTAAAGGAAATAAATGAATTTGGTACAAATGATAGATCCTTCGTCGATTTTCAATGTGGTATAATAGAAGAATCCCACAAGCAAATAGATTCAGGTGGAAGATTAAAGGAATCAATAGGAAGCACTGGAACTGGTACTGGACCAGCTAATGCAGATAGAGCAATGCGTACGCTAAAACTTGCAAGAGATATCGAATCTCTAGCTTTATACCTTGATGATATTCCCAATCAAGTTCACTTTGCATTAGATAGAAAAGAAAACGTCCTAGTTGAAGGAACCCAAGGTACATTTCTTTCACTTTGGCATGGAACATATCCATATGTTACTTCCAAGGATGTTACTGCATCAGGCATCTGTGCTGATGTCGGGATTGGACCAAAAAATGTTGATGAAGTAATAGTCGTCTTTAAGTCTTTTGTAACCAGAGTAGGTGAAGGTCCGTTACAAAACGAAATTTCATCAGATCAAGCTATAGCAAAGGGTTGGCAAGAAGTAGGTACGGTTACAGGAAGACAAAGACGCGCAGCAGACTTTGATTTTGATCTGGCCAGAAGAGCAATTATGCTAAATAGTGCTACGCAAATTGCAATAACAAAACTTGATGTCATTTTTCCTGAATGTACTCACATGCAATCATTTTCTGACCTGAGTTCGCCAGCAAAGTATTTTATCAAAAATGTCGAAGATAAGCTGAAAATACCTGTCACCCTGGTTGGTACAGGACCTGATGTAAATGATACGATCGATACGCGAAAATAAGATAATGGTAAACGACTACTTTTAATGTGGATGATTTTTCAGAAATTATGTGATTAAGCTTCCATTTTACATAGAGGTTTTTGATTTAGCCGAATTCGCTAGGCTAGTGTGCGCTTTAGAAAGGATCCCGCGTACAGCCTTTTCATTCAATCTTGAAGGAAAAAACATAATCTCTGTTCAAATGGATGTTCTTAAGGAAAGACCTGTCAATTACTATGCTGTAACAGAGAAAAATGGTCATTATCTAACTTATGCTCTCAAAGGAGAAAAAGAACAATACGATGTAGTAAACAGTATATCAAATCCTATCTATCTCTATTCTCCAATTGTAAAAGTAAAATCATTGCCAAGTACACTTAAACCAGAAACCTCGAATGATCCTGAAATTGCATATGAACCATTAGAACTTGAAGATCTTACCAGTCTTATCAAGTTAAGCTATGGATTCGAAGAATCTCCATTTCCATTGATTGCTTTTCGTGATGGCACAAAATGGTATGTTGGAGTTTTCATGAACTTTAATGAAACTGATGAAACTTCATACTTTTGTCATGTTAAGCTTGACTTCGAACCAACAAAACCATTTGTGAAATATTCTAGTAAAGATGGTTTAGAACCATCTTTTGTAAATTCCATTAATGACCATGGATATTCATACCTCAAAGTAATAAAGTTAAAAGACAAACATCCACTCGTGAAATTATGAGCAATTTCAGGAATAGGATGAAAGACTCTTCAGACAAGGGTCTGATAGTCTTGGCAAATGATCTTGCTGAGAGAAATTTAGATAAACTGGAAAAAAAAACTCTAATGAATATTAGAACACTCGGGAAGTACCTTTGTGCTGTAAAGTTTAATTTCCATTTGTTACTGCCACTTGGACAGAAAAGCCTTACTAAAATAAATCAAATTGCACACGATTCTGGTCTACAAACGATAGCAGACATAAAATTAAATGACATAGGAAACACGAATATGATAACTTTAGATAGACTCTGGCAGAGTGGGTTTGATGCAGTAATAGCTAATCCTATCATGGGACCTGAAAATCTATCTTCTTTAGTAAAATACGCGCATAAAAATAACTGTGGAGTGATAACTCTAGTGCATATGAGCCATTCCGGAGCAAAATCTGGTTACGGTTTGGAAGTACGGGATCCTAGAACAAATAAGATTAGAAACCTTCACGATCTTTTTCTGAATTGGTCATATTCATTAGGGGTTGATGGTATTGTGGTAGGGGCAACTTTTCCAGAACTTATTTCTTCATCATGTAAGAAGGTAAAAGGAAAGTGTGACATTTACTCTCCAGGAATTGGGACCCAAGGGGGAGATCCAAAAAATGCACTAGACGCAGGTGCAAATTACTTGATAGTTGGAAGGACTATTCTTAATTCGAAAAATCCAACACTTGAGGCAAAAAAACTCCAAGAATTAACTCTCAAATCCTAAATCTTTGACCTTCTTTAGCAACCTTTGTGCTGTTTTGTAGGTTAACTTTTGAAGTGTGTCATTGAATGTTAGCCACAAATAATCTAGATGCTCATGTGATAGAGTAACAATATTTGTAGATGTCTTTGCCAAAAAGAATATGACTTCTTTATGTACTACCTCACCGTTTCGCTGATAATGATATTCAACTTTATCTTCAAACCCATCAACAAAATTGATATCCGATATTCCAGTCTCTTCTTTTATCTCTCTTAGTACAGTCTGCTTCAAAGTTTCACCTCTCTCGATATTACCTTTTACAAAATCCCAATGACCAGAGGGATAGTTCAAAAGTAGATACATCTTACCTGATGGTAATTCTCGATATATTATTGCACCAGCTGATCTTTCTTCTAACATTGTTACAAAATTAGTTCTTACCTGAGGTATTTCTCTCTTCTATTTTCCAAGCCTGCGACTTCTTTTTTGGAAGGTTCTTATGGCTCTCATCAAGTCTATTTTCCTGAATTCGGGCCAGTAAACGTCCATGAATACAAGTTCACTGTATGCACTTTGCCAAATTAAAAAACCACTGAGTCGTTTCTCACCTGATGTTCTCAATATCATATCAGGTGATGACTGAGGTAAGTGAGAAGTATAAAGGCATGATTCTATTACTTCTTTGTCTATTTGGCTGACTTCCAATGAGCCTTCTTTGATTCTAGACGCTATCTTCTTTACCGCATCCACAAGTTCATTTTGTCCCCCATATGCTATTGCAATATTTAGATAATGATTATCATAATCTCTTGTGGCATCTTCAAGTTTCTGCAATATTTCGCGCAAAAAATCAGGTAATAGCTCCACACGACCTATGGCTTTTATCCTCATTTGATTTCTGTGAATTCTGGTATCTTCAAATAGCTTTTTTAGCCTTGCATTTATCAAATCATAAAGATTCTTCAATTCTTCATCCTGCCTGCTGAGATTTTCTTCTGATAGTACGTATAAAGTGATTATTTTTATATTCAACTCCTCACACCAATCTAACAGCTTTTCTACAGCATCTGCACCTCTAAAATGTCCATCTGACTTTAAAATGAGATTGCGGCTTGCCCATCTTCTATTACCATCAAGAACAATGGCAACATGGTTAGGCATTTGTCCACTTCGAATTTCTTTCTCAAGCCTCTTTGAGTATAAGCTGTATAGCCCTCCAAAACTGAGGGCTTTGTCCTTTATTCCGATAATACTTCGCCACCCTTCTTTTTTCTATATCTGTGGAAGAGCAGCGATGCCGATATCAGTATTACTGCCAGACCAAGTAGTAATGGCGGGATGAGAGTAAATGGACTCTCTCCCTTTGTCATAACTGTTGTAAATTGTAACACAATTGGATATAGTGTTACCAGTACTATGATTCTCAGAATATCTGTAATTGATCTGATGCTGCCCTTAAACCAACTACTTAACAAGGAGCCACCAAAAATACATCCTATTCCCATCCAAAGAAAAGGAAGCATTCCAGAAATGAATAAACCAATTGTCTCCTTGTTCAGTGTAACTTTCAAGATACTATCAGGCTTTGCTGTAATGTCTGGGGTTACTGCACTAATGCCAGCAGTTATTGATGCAAGAATTAGCAATATCCCAGCTACTAATGTGAATATTCTTATGAAACCTGC
>Ga0335084_10002336_pt1 | contig 18254 bp, 14 predicted proteins | sample Lox_Sample_44_FD_206721 | JGI IMG/M metagenome (GOLD analysis project Ga0335084, IMG submission 206721) | Soil microbial communities from Loxahatchee National Wildlife Refuge, Florida, United States - Lox_Sample_4.4 | ecosystem: Environmental > Terrestrial > Soil > Wetlands | place: USA...
AGCGATGTCCGGGGCGGATCCGTGGATTGGTTCGTACAAACCCTTATTGTGCGCGTCGAGGGAAGCCGAAGGCAGCATGCCGATGGAGCCGGTGAGCATGGACGCTTCGTCGGACAGGATATCTCCGAACATGTTACCGGTCACGATGACGTCGAACTGCTTGGGGGCACGCACCAGCTGCATGGCCGCGTTGTCGACATACATGTGGGTGAGCTCGACGTCGGGATAGGTCTTGCCGAGCTCGCTCACGACCTCGCGCCACAAAATGCTGGTATCCAGCACATTGGCCTTATCCACGGAGCACAGCCGACGGTTGCGCTTGCGCGCGATTTCGAAGCCGAGCCTGGCGATGCGCTCGATCTCGGGTGCGCTGTAGAGCATGGTGTCGAAGCCCTCGCGCTCGCCAGCCGTGTTGTTGCGCCTGCCGCGCGGCTGCCCGAAGTAGATGTCGCCGGTCAACTCGCGCAGGATCATGATGTCCAGCCCGGCAACGATCTCCGGCTTCAAAGTCGATGCGCCCGCCAATTCCGGATAGAGCACCGCAGGTCGCAGATTGGCGAACAGGCCCAGTTCCTTGCGCAGCCGCAGAAGGCCCTGTTCGGGCCGCAACCGCCGCTCCAGAACGTCGTACCTCGGGCCGCCCACGGCGCCGAACAGCACCGCATCGGCCTGCCGGGCCAGCTGGAGCGTGGCTGCTGGCAGCGGATCGCCGCCAGCGTCGTATCCCGCTCCGCCTACTGGCGCGGATTCGATCTCGATCTTGAGCCCGTCACCGCGCAGAGCATCGAGCACTCTCACGGCTTCGCTCATAATCTCGGGACCGATGCCGTCACCGGGTAAAACAGCAATCTTCATAGCGTGTCCTGCCTTCGCTATCCGAACAGCCACGGCTGCTCGGTGCGGCGGCGGGCCTCGAACGCGCGAATCTCCTCGGCATGCTTCAGCGTGAGCCCGATCTCATCGAGTCCATTCAACAGACAGTCCTTGCGGAAGGGATCGATGGTGAAGTCAAAGTTCTGACCTGCCGGCGTGGTGACCCTCTGCTGCGCCAGATCGACCGTGAGGCGATAGCCCGAAGCGGCCTCGACCTCGCGAAACAGCTGGTCGACGGCGGCGGCGTCCAAGACCACCGGCAGCAGGCCATTCTTGAAGCAGTTGTTGAAGAAGATGTCGGCGAAGCTCGGCGCGATCACGACCCGAAACCCGTAATCCATGAGCGCCCAGGGCGCGTGCTCGCGGGACGATCCGCAGCCGAAGTTCTCGCGTGCAAGGAGGATCTGCGCACCTGCGTAGCGTGGCTGATTCAAAACGAACGAGGTGTTCAGAGGACGCCGGGAATTATCCATACCGGGCTCGCCGGCGTCGAGATAACGCCACGCATCGAACAGGTTTACCCCAAAGCCGGTGCGCTTGATGGACTTCAGAAACTGCTTGGGAATGATGGCATCGGTATCGACATTGGGACGATCGAGGGGCGCCACCAGACCGTTCAAGCGTACGAATTTTTCCATCGCAGTACGTCCTTTGCCGTCGATTGAATTGCAGCAGAGCGCGGCTTACCTGTCACCGCTTAAGTTGCAGCCGCCGCGGCGGCTGATGCTAGAAGTCGCGCACGTCCACGAAGTGACCGGCGATGGCGGCCGCCGCTGCCATCGCCGGGCTGACCAGATGCGTTCTGCCGCCGGTACCCTGACGGCCCTCGAAGTTACGGTTCGACGTCGAGGCGCAGCGCTCGCCCGGCTCGAGGCGATCGTCATTCATCGCCAGGCACATCGAGCAGCCCGGTTCGCGCCATTCAAAGCCGGCTGCTGTGAACACCTGGTCCAGACCTTCGGCCTCGGCCTGCCGCTTGATCGTCCCCGAGCCGGGGACGACCAGCGCCAGCTTGACGCTCCCCGCCACCTTGCGTCCCTGGATCACCGCGGCGGCCGCACGCAGATCTTCGATGCGCGAGTTGGTGCAGGAGCCGATGAATACCTTGTCGATATTGATGTCCTGGATGCGCATGCTGGGCGCAAGCCCCATGTATTCCAGCGCATGCTCCAGCGCCTTGCGTTTGCTCGGATCGGCGATACGCTGCGGATCGGGCACGACCCCATCTATGGTATCGACCATCTCCGGAGACGTGCCCCACGTCACTTGCGGCTTCACCTGCGCGGCATCCAGGCGCACGGTCTGATCGAACTTCGCGCCCGGATCGCTCTTCAGCGTGCGCCAGTAAGCTGCCGCGCGGTCGAGCATCTCTGCGCGCGGTGCGAAAGCACGCCCGCGCAGATAGTCGATAGTGGTCTCGTCCACCGCCACCATTCCGGCGCGCGCTCCGGCCTCGATCGCCATGTTGCATATCGTCATGCGCCCTTCCATGCTGAGCGCGCGTACTGCGCTGCCGCCGAACTCGATGGCGTATCCGGTGCCTCCGGCGGTGCCGATGCGACCGATCACCGCGAGCACCAGGTCCTTCGCCGTCACGCCCTTGGACAACTGACCATCCACCTCGACCAGCATCGCTCTGGCTTTCTTCTGCACCAGGCATTGGGTTGCCAGCACATGCTCGACTTCCGAGGTGCCGATACCCCAGGCGAGGCATGCGAAGGCGCCGTGCGTGCTGGTGTGCGAATCGCCGCAAACCACGGTCATCCCCGGCAAAGTTGCCCCTTGCTCGGGTCCGATCACATGCACGATGCCCTGCTTTTCATGCAGGAACGGGAAGTAAACCTTGGCGCCATACTCGCGAATGTTCGCGTCGAGAGTCTCGACCTGCATGCGCGAGATCGGATCGCGGATACCGCGATTCCAGTCTTTCGTGGGCGTATTGTGATCGGCGGTGGCGACGATCGACTCCACGCGCCAGGGCTTGCGCCCGTGCAGCTTCAGGCCCTCGTAGGCTTGCGCGCTCGTCACCTCGTGCACCAGATGCCGATCGATATAGAGCAACGCGGTGCCGTCGGCTTCCTCGCGCACCACATGGCCCTGCCAGAGCTTGTCGTAGAGCGTCTGCGGATTCATGGTAGGCAAAATTATCGCACACGCCCGTGGCAGGGAGTAGGGGGCGCCCTCACGCGGCGGCGCTCGCCACAGGCGCCGTTCGCAGGCGACTCGCTACCACCAGCAGCGCGATCAGGGCGACACCCGACGCGCAACTGAATGTGACCGCGGCGTTGGTATGCTGCCATAGCCAGCCGCTGGCGAGCCCGCCGAGTACGCCACCGGCGCCGAACCCGAAGCTGGTGTACAACGCTTGCCCGCGCGATTGTGTGCGGCCCCGGAAGAACTGATGAATCGCCGCCAGCGCCGCGGCGTGATGGGCACCGAACGTGGCCGCATGCATGATCTGCGCAAACCCCAGCAGCACCGTGCTCTGCGGCAGCCAGCCGATGATGAGAAAACGCAGCACGGCGCAGCCGAGGCTGAAGCTCATGATCGCCGGGATCGAATAGCGCTTGAGCAGGCCCGGCATCAGCAGAAACACGAAGATCTCGGCCAGCACGCTGAGCGCCCACATCCAGCCCACCGCGCTCTTGCTGTAGCCGTGCTCCACCAGGTGTATCGAGTAGAACGTGTTGTAGGGCCCGTGCGCGAGCGCCATCAGGAAACACGCTGCGAACAACGCCCGGACTTCGGGCCGGCGCAGGATCGTGCGAAGCGGCACGTGCTCCTCGTGATGAGGCTGGGCATGATCGACCGGCAGGATCCAGGCGGCGAGCGCGTTCAGCGTGAACAGCGCCAGCAGCATCACCGGCAGCCAGAAGATGCCGGTGCGATCGAGAATCTGGCCGAGCACGATCACCGACATCATGAAGCTCACCGAGCCCCATACCCTGATGCGACCGTAGTCGCCCAGCCGCCCTTTCAGATGCGCCATCGTGGTGGCTTCGACCAGCGGCAGCGCCGCACACCAGAATATATTGAGCAACAGGATGACGACGAACAGGGCGGCGAAGGTTTTCGCGAAGAGAAAGCCGGCGCAGGTGACCGCAGCAGCCGCAGTCGTCATGCGCACCAGCGGGCGGCGGCTGCCCTGGTGATCTGCCAGCCAGGCCCAGGCCGGCGGCGCCACCACGCGCGCGAGCGGCATCAACGCCAGCAGTACGCCGATCTGAACGCCGCTGAAGCCGAGTTTGTTCAAATAGAGCGAGAAGAACGGAGCGATCCCGCCCAACATCAGGAAGTAGGCGAAATAGAAGCTCGCGAGGCGCCGGTGCAGCTGCCGCTCATGCATGGCTTGCACGCCGGCCGCGGCCGGATTCGCCCCACCGCATGGATCTCAAGCGCAATGCGGCGAGCGAGCCGCAAGCGGCGCTTCGATCATTGTGCGCATCGGGCAATGATGCGAGCGTACCGATCACGCTTCGTCGGGCAGCGGATCGTCGATCGGCGCCGCGGCGCGCAGCTGATCGATGAGCTCGCGGGGTGCCTGTGCCGGGATGCGCGGTGTCGTCACGCGCACATCGCTGTTCTGTGCGCGGTGTCGCAGAGCATGATCCATGAGTACGATTGCGAGCATCGCCTCGACGATCGGCGTGGCGCGGATGCCGACGCAGGGATCATGGCGCCCGTGCGTTTCCAGCGTGACCGGCGCGCCCGCCTTGTCGATCGAGTAGCGCGGGAGGCGAATGCTGGAGGTGGGTTTGACGGCCACGTTCACGACGATGTCCTGGCCGGTGGAGATGCCTCCCAGAATGCCGCCGGCATTGTTGGAGAGGAACCCCGCGGGACTCATCTCGTCGCTGTGCTCGGTGCCATGCTGAGCCACCGCGGCGAAGCCGGCCCCGATCTCCACGCCCTTCACCGCGTTGATGCTCATCATCGCGTAGGCGATGTCGGCGTCGAGCTTGTCGTACACCGGCTCGCCCCAGCCTACCGGCACGCCAGTGGCCACCACGGTGATCCTCGCGCCGACCGAGTCGCCGGATTTGCGCAAGTCATCCATGAATGCTTCGAGCTGCGCAACACTCGCGGCATTGGCCGCGAAGAAGGGGTTTTGATTGACCGCAGTCCAGTCGGCGACCGGGATATCGATCGGACCGAGCTGTGACAGACAGCCGCGAATGGCGAGCGCATGCTGCTCCTGCAGCCACTTGCGCGCGATCGCGCCGGCCGCGACCCGCACTGCGGTCTCGCGTGCGGACTGGCGTCCGCCGCCGCGGTAGTCGCGGATGCCGTACTTCTGCCAGTAGGTGTAATCGGCATGTCCGGGGCGAAAGGAGTCGCGGATGTTGCTGTAGTCCTTGCTGCGCGCGTCGACGTTGCGAATCAGCAGCGCGATCGGCGTGCCGGTGGTCTTGCCTTCGAACACACCCGAGAGGATTTCGACGGTGTCCGTTTCCTGGCGCTGGGTGACATGGCGCGAAGTGCCGGGGCGGCGGCGATCGAGGTCACGTTGAATGTCCGACTCGGTGAGCTCGAGCCCCGGCGGGCACCCATCGACGACGCAGCCGATGGCCGGCCCATGGCTCTCGCCGAATGACGTGACGCAGAACAGCCTGCCGAGCGTGTTGCCGGACATGGAAGAGAAAAAGGAGCACTAACCGGACGCAAAATCAGTCAGCAGTGTAGCACAGGCCCCTTCCTCCTAAGCGAGTTCGGCTGACTGCCGCTCGCGCCGAGCGCGCCGCTTTCGCCTTGCAGTACACTAACCGCCATGCGCGCTTATCTCGATCTGATGCAGCACATTCTCGACCATGGCGTGCGCAAGGACGACCGCACCGGCACCGGAACCTTGAGCATCTTCGGACCGCAGCTGCGCTTCGACCTCGCGCGCGGCTTTCCGCTGGTGACCACGAAAAAGCTGCATCTCAAGTCGATCGTCTACGAGCTCCTGTGGTTTCTTCGCGGCGAGACCAATGTCGCCTATCTGCGCGAACACGGCGTTTCCATCTGGGATGAGTGGGCGGACGCCAGCGGCGAACTGGGGCCGGTGTACGGATACCAATGGCGTTCATGGCCGGCGGCCGATGGCAGGCACATCGATCAGATCACACAGGTCCTGCGCGAGATCCGCGCCAATCCGGACTCACGGCGCCTGCTGGTGTCGGCCTGGAATGTCGCTGACATCCCGAAAATGGCGCTCGCCCCATGCCATGCGTTCTTTCAGTTCTACGTCGCGCAAGGCAGGCTGTCATGCCAGCTCTACCAGCGCAGCGCGGATATCTTCCTCGGCGTGCCGTTCAATATCGCGTCCTATGCGCTGCTCACCATGATGATCGCGCAGGTCTGCGATCTGCAGCCGGGCGAGTTCGTGCATACGTTCGGCGACACGCATCTCTATCTCAATCACCTCGACCAGGCCCGCGAGCAGCTCTCCCGCGAGCCGCGCCCTTTGGCCTCGCTGCGACTCAATTCACAGGTCCGCGATCTGTTCGCCTTCAGGTTTGAGGACATCCTGATCGAGGGATACGATCCCCACCCGGCGATCAAGGCGCCGGTTGCGGTGTAATGAATCCGCGCACGTCGACGCGCTTTTCGGAATAATCCACCTTGAGCCTGTCGAGTGAAGTTGCGCCGGTCTCCTTGATCGTTGCAATGGACCGGCAGCGCGTCATCGGCAGTCAGGGCAAATTGCCCTGGCACCTTCCCGCGGATTTACAGCGTTTCAAAAGCCTCACGATGGGGCACCACATCATCATGGGACGCAAGACTTGGGAGTCGATCGGCCGACCGCTACCCGGGCGCGTGAGCGTGGTCGTTACGCGGAACCGCGACTATGTTGCGTCCGGCGCGTTAGTCGCGGCGTCCCTGCCGGAGGCGCTGGCACTCGCGAGCGCGGACCCCGAGCCGTTCGTAATCGGAGGCGGGCAGCTGTTTCGCGAAGCCTTACCGTGGACTGGACGCCTCTATTTCACCGAGGTGCTCGCGGACTTTCCGGGAGACGCCTGGTTTCCGGAGCTTCGGGCGGATGATTGGAGAGAGGTGCATTGCGAGCATCATCCCGCAGCCGGGCAGCAGCCGGCGTGGGACTTCCGCATATACGAGAGGGCTGCTGCTTGGCAAAAACCGGGAAAAAAATAAGGGGTCGCTTCTCAGCGACCCCTTATTACCAACACCATACAACGCGCACCTGGGCGTTCGCTCGGGCTCCAGCTAGTCACCTGTCATTGACGATACGCACCTCGGGCAAGGGGAATCCGTTGAAGTTGCTGGCGTAAGCAGTGGTGTAAGCGGCGGCGTTGGGGATGTACACGAAATCGTCTGCCTGCAGGTCCTCCGGAAGCAGCTGCTCGCGCATCACGACGTCGACCGAATCGCAGGTCGGTCCGGCCACGGTCCAGGGAATCAAGTTGCCTTCCCGCTCCGTCACCACGTCATACTGCAGCCCTTCGGTCGTCTCGATGATTCCGCCGAACATGCCGGCATCGAGATAGACCCAGCGCGTACCCCGGCGCGTCGCCGTGCCGACCACCCGGCACACGAACCAGCCGGCATCGGAGACCAGATAGCGGCCCGGCTCTGCCATCACACGCATGCCCGGCGGCAATCCCGTGAGTGCGCGGTTGACCGTTTCCCCAATGGTTTCTATCGACGGAATCGGTTTGATGTGCTGCACCGGGTAGCCGCCACCGATGTTGAGCAGCCGCGGTCGCAGCCCCTTCAGCCGCATCCTGCGAAACACGCGCTTGGCATTCTCGATGCCGACGCGCCAATTCTCCGGGTTGCGACATTGGGAACCGACATGGAACGTCACGCCAGCCAGGTCGGCGCCGACTTCCACCGCCGCCCTTACGATCTCGTCGGCCTCCTGCGGCTCCGCGCCGAATTTGCCGGACAGCGGCCAGTCGCTGCCGACGTTGGGCGCATCGATGCGCAGGTACAGCTTGGCGTCGGGTTTGATTGCCACCACCTTGCGCAATTCCTCCGGGCTGTCGACCACGTACCATTCCACGCCCTTGGCCGCGGCGTAGGCGAGATACTGACGCGACTTCATCGGATTGCTGTAATAGATCTCCGCCGCTGGAACGTGCAGGCTCAAGAGGAGGTCGAGCTCGGCGATGGAGGCAATCTCGAAGCTGACGCCTTCCGCAATCAACGAGCGCAGCACGTCGGGATGCGGATTCGCTTTGACGGCGTAGTGCGGATGCACCCGCGGCATCGCGGCTTTGAAGCGCCGGGCCTTGGTACGGATGATCGCAGGATCGACCAGCAGGAACGGCTTGTCATAGCCGCTGCGGGCGGCTTGCCTCGCCAGTTCGAAGTCGAGGCGGATTTCGGGATGGGGATCGAGCGGAGGCTCGGGGACGAAATTCTTGTGGAGCGCGGTGCGCACGGACATCGATGTCTCCTTACAGACGCTACGTCAGGGGGATGTGCAGGTTCTTCAGGTCTACGCAAGGGACATAGTTCTTCTTGCCTGTCATGATGACCTCCTCTGTTGAAGGCAGGTGCGCCGGGCGCACCGATTGCCATAAAAAACTCACGCGAATTATAGGGCCAGCGCGTCGCAACGCAAGGGCTTTGCGATGCAATTTTTGCGTCTTGGCTGCGGCGAATTGTGAGCGAGCCCGTCCGGCGGGCTGCGACGCCCGGCAAGTGCGTCAGCCACGAGTCAGATCTTTGGCAGCGTGACGCCGGTCTGCCCCTGATACTTGCCGCCGCGATCCTTGTAGGAGGTTTCGCACACGTCGTCGGCGGCGGCTTCCAGGAACACCACCTGCGCGACGCCCTCGTTGGCGTAGATCTTCGCGGGCAGCGGCGTGGTGTTGGAGAACTCGAGCGTCACGTAGCCTTCCCACTCCGGCTCCAGCGGCGTGACGTTGACGATGATGCCGCAGCGGGCATAGGTGGACTTGCCCAGGCACACCACCAGCACGTTGCGCGGGATCCGGAAGTATTCGACGGTACGGGCCAGGGCGAAGGAATTGGGCGGGATGATGCAGTGCTCACCCTGGATGTCGACAAACGACTTGGGATCGAAGTTCTTCGGATCGACGATCGTGCTGTTGATGTCCGTGAACAGTTTGAACTCGTTGGAGCAGCGCAGATCGTACCCGTAGCTCGAGGTCCCGTAGGACACGATGCGGCGTCCGTTCACCTCCTTGACGTTGTTCGGCTCGAATGGCTCGATCATGCGGTGCTCCAGCGCCATGCGCCGGATCCAGCGGTCGGATTTAACGCTCATCGGGACGGTTTCGGGGGTTAGAGTTATTTGAGGGCGCGCAGACGGCAGGCTGCGACGATGCCTCACGCCACGCCGGTGGCAGGTTCACGTGTTCTTGATCACGATCTTGGGGAAGGCGGCGCTGTAATCCTGCGCCTTGTCGGCGATCTTCACCGCGACCTTGCGCGCGATCTCCTTGTAGGTGCGGGCCACGCGGCCGTCGGGCTCCGCGACCACCGTGGGCCGACCGGAATCGGCCTGCTCGCGGATTTTGATATCGAGCGGGAGCGAGCCGAGCAGCGTGACCCCCTGCTGCTGCGCCATGCGCGCGCCGCCGCCGGCGCCGAACACCGCTTCCTCGTGGCCGCAGTTCGAGCACACGTGCGTGCTCATATTCTCCACGATCCCCAGGATCGGGACGTTCACCTTCTCGAACATCTTGAGGCCCTTGCGGGCATCGAGCAGGGCGATGTCCTGCGGTGTGGTGACGATAACCGCACCGGTCACCGGCACCTTCTGCGCGAGCGTGAGCTGAATATCGCCGGTGCCGGGCGGCATGTCGACCACCAGATAGTCGAGATCGCTCCAGCGCGTGTCGCGCAGGAGCTGCTCCAGCGCCTGGGTCACCATCGGGCCGCGCCACACCATCGGCTGCTCCGCGTCCACCAGAAAGCCGATCGACATCGCCTGAATGCCATGCGCAATCATCGGATCGAGCTTCTTGCCATCGGGAGACGTCGGTCGCTGGCCGGGAAGGCCGAGCATAGTCGGCTGCGAGGGACCGTAGATGTCAGCGTCGAGCACTCCCACCGTGGCGCCCTCCGCCGCGAGCGCAAGCGCCAGATTCACCGCGACGGTGGACTTGCCCACACCGCCTTTCCCGGAAGCCACCGCGATGATGTTGCGCACCCCCGGGATGCGCTGCATGGCTCCCTGGACCGCATGCGCTACGATTTTCCAGGTCACATTCACTTTCACGGCGCCCACCCCCGGGAGCGAGCTCAGCGCGGCTTCGATCTGCTCACGCACCGCCTGCACCTGGCTCTGCGCGGGATATCCCAGCACCACGTCTACGGCCACCTCATCGCCGCTCACGTTGATCTGCTTGATCTCCTTGCTCGACACATAGTCTTTTCCGGTGGTGGCATCCACCGTCTGCTGCAACAGCTCTCGCACTTGCGCTTCGGTAATCGTCACGGGACTTTCATCCTTCCGTTGAGGGTGCAATTCTAGCCTGGATAATTCATGAAGGAATTGTCCAGGCTTGCACCCGGGTTTCGCTGCAAGCGGGCAGTTGCTAGACTTGCGGTCTTTCCTTGAAGCCGCTCAACTCGATCCCGGGCATGCCACGCAAGCTTCTGGTCACCTCTGCGCTGCCATATGCAAATGGCAGCATTCATATCGGCCATCTGGTGGAGTACATCCAGACCGACATCTGGGTGCGCTTCCAGAAAATGCGTGGCCATGAGTGCTATTTCGTCTGCGCGGATGACACCCACGGTACCGCCATCATGCTGCGGGCCGAGAAGGAAGGCGTCAGCCCGGAGCAGCTGATCGAGCGCGTGTGGAAGGAGCACAAGCACGACTTCGACGGATTTCTGGTCGATTTCGACAACTACTACACCACGCACTCGCCGGAGACGCGCGCCCTTTCCGAGGACATCTACCTCAACCTGAAGCGCAACCACCTGATCGACGTGCGCTCGGTGGAGCAGTTCTACGATCCGTTGAAGCAGATGTTTCTGCCGGATCGCTTCATCAAGGGCGAGTGCCCCAACTGTCACTCCAAGGATCAGTACGGCGACTCGTGCGAGGTCTGCGGCACGACCTACAGCCCGACCGATCTGATCGAGCCTTACTCGGTCGTCTCCGGAGCCAAGCCGGTGCGCAAAGCCTCCGACCATTATTTCTTTCAGCTCTCGGCGCAGCGCTGTAAGGAATTTCTCTGGCAGTGGACGCAGGAAGGCGAGCACCTGCAGGACGAAGCGCGCAACAAGATCCGGGAGTGGTTCGATCAGGGCCTGCACGATTGGGACATCTCACGCGATGCGCCGTACTTCGGGTTCGAGATTCCGGGCGCGCCGGGTAAGTACTTCTATGTCTGGCTGGACGCGCCGATCGGCTACCTCGGCAGTTTCCGCAATCTGGCCGATCGCAAGAACCTGCCGTTCGATGCATTCGCCCGGCCGGGCCACGACACCGAGATGGTGCACTTCATCGGCAAGGACATTCTGTACTTCCATGCTCTGTTCTGGCCGGCGATGCTGCACTTCGCCGGCTATCGCCCGCCGACCAAGGTATTCGCGCATGGCTTTCTCACCGTCGCCGGACAGAAAATGTCCAAATCGCGCGGCACGTTCATCACCGCCGAGAGCTATTTAAAGCTCGGCCTGAACCCGGAGTGGCTGCGCTACTACTACGCGGCGAAGCTTGGGTCCACCATGGAAGACGTGGACCTGTCGCTGGACGATTTCGTCGCGCGCGTGAACAGCGACCTCGTCGGCAAGTACGTGAACATCGCGAGCCGCATCGCGCCCTTCATCCACAAGTTCTTCCGCGGCAGCTTGAGCGTCGCCCTCGAGGACAAATGGTCGGGCGCCAACCTGGAAGCGATCGTCGACCGCGCCAGCACCAGCGCCTACAACGAGGAGCTCGAGCAGATCGCGCTCAGCATTACGCAGGGGCTCGAGCTCCCGCAGCTGCTCGCGATCGTAGCGAGCAGCTCACAGCAGATCGCGCTGCTGTACGAAGCGCGCGAGTATGGCAAGGCGCTGCGGCGCGTGATGGCGCTCACGGATCTATGCAATCGCTATGTCGATCGCCTCGCGCCGTGGGATCTCGCCAAGGCTTTCGAGCGCAACGCCGAGCAGATCCACGTCGGCTGCTCGATCGCGCTCAACGCCTTTCGCGTGCTGACGCTCTATCTGAAGCCGGTGTTGCCGCACGTCGCTGCACAGGTCGAAGCGTTCCTCAACATACCGCCGCTCGCCTGGAGCGACGTGGACACGTGGCTTCCAGCGGAGCATCAGATCAAGCCGTATCGTCATCTGATGACGCGTGCGGACGCAAAGCAAATCGCCGCGCTGATCGAAGCCAACAAAGAGAGCCTGCTCCCCACCTCCTCTTCCGACACGGTGAACAACGTGAACCCATCGGCTCCCAGTATCCCAAGCCCCGTCCCGGAGGCGGATGCGAAGATCACCATCGACGAATTCGCCAAGCTCGATCTGCGCGTGGCGCGCATCGTCGACGCGCAGCACGTGGACGGTGCGGAGAAGCTGCTGAAGCTGCAACTGGATCTGGGTGGCGAGACGCGCCAGGTATTCGCCGGTATCAAATCGGCCTACGATCCCGAGCAGCTCAAGGGTCGGCTCACCGTCGTCGTTGCCAATCTGCAGCCGCGCAAGATGCGCTTCGGCGAATCGCAGGGGATGGTGCTGGCGGCAAGTGGCGAAGGGCCGGGAATTTTTCTGCTCTCCCCGGACGATGGGGCGCAGCCGGGGATGAAGGTCAAGTGAGTGATTCGTGATTAGTGACTCGTGATTCGTAAGTCAAACCCACGCCTGACCACCGATCACGATTCACCATTCACGAATCACGGCCGTTTACATGAAAGTCACCAAACATTTGATCGTCAAAGGCCACGTCCAGGGCGTCGGCTATCGCATGTCGATGATAATGGAGGCGCGCCGGCTGCACGTGACGGGCTGGGTACGCAATCGCCGCGACGGTGGCGTAGAAGCGGTCGTGCACGGGTGGCCGAGCGATGTCGCGGAGATCTTGAACTGGGCGCGGCACGGGCCGCCGGGCGCTCACGTGGCCGGCATGGAAGTGAACGAGTCCTCAGGGGCGTTCGACTCTTTCGAGCAGCGGCCGAGTGGCTGACCGAAGGACCCGCTATTCGCTCACACCTGCTCGTACCGCCTGCTGGTACTCGATACGAACGTTCTCCGGCTGGAGCCAGTCCTCGAGCGCGCGGATCAGGGCATCGTCCAGCTTGACGCGCCACTCTTCGCCGAGGTCGATGCGGCATCGAGCCGACCGGTTGGTATAGATGATCGACACCGCGCATGCGCCCTTGCGATACGGTGACAGCAGCTCGCGCAGCTTCGCGCCGTTCGATTGACCATTGCAGGTGAGCCGCATCGTACGCGCGAACTTGGCACGCGCGGTCTGCAGGTCATAGACCTTGTCGGCCGACAATCGGATGCCGCCGGTGAAATCATCGTGCTGCGGGCGGCCTTCCACCACCAGCAGCTGATCTTCCTTGAGCAGCGCGCGGTTCGCCTCGAACAGCTCGTTGAACAGAGTCACGTCGATGCGTGCGGTGCCGTCATCGAGCTGCACGATCGCCATGCGCCCGCGCCGGCTCTGCTGTACCCGCAATCCATTCACCACGCCGGCTACCGTCACGTTCTGATTCTGTGCGGCGAGCTGCGCCAGGCGCGTACGCGCGAGCGGCGCCACCTCGTGCGCGTACGCGGAGAACGGATGGCCGCTCAGATACAGGCCCAGCGCCTGCTTTTCTTCCAACAGACGCTCCTTTTCCGTCCAGCGTGGACGCTCGAGCAGCATGACCCGGATGTCCTCGCCGCCATCGGCGTCGAATAGCGAGTTCTGCACTTGCGCGAGGCTGGCATGCTCCGCACCCTCGATTGCAATCCCGGCCGAGGCCAGCAGCCGGTGCCGGTGATCGTCGATCGAATCGAACGCGCCCGCGCGGATCAGCGATTCGAGCGCCCGGCGATTCACGATGCGCTGGTCCACCCGCCGGCAGAAGTCGAACAGATCGCGAAACGCGCCCCCGGCCTCGCGCGCTTTGATGATGGCCAGAATCGCCGCTTCGCCCGTGCCCTTGATAGCGCCCAGCCCGTAGCGCACCTGCTTCTGATCAACCGGGACGAAGCGGTACTCTGATGCGTTGATATCCGGCGGCAGGACCTTGAGGCCACTATCCAGGGCGTCCTCAAAGAACTGATGCACCTTGTCGGTGTCATCCATCACCGCGGACAAGTTGGCTGCTGCGAAGGCTGCAGGATAGTGCGCCTTCATGTACGCGGTGTGATAGGCGACCACCGCATAGGCTGCCGCGTGGGACTTGTTGAAGCCGTAGCCGGCGAACTTCTCCATCAAGTCGAACAGCTGCGTCGCCTTGTCCTTACTCAGCCCGTTGCCTTGCGCGCCCGCCACGAAGATGTCGCGCTGTTGTGCCATTTCCTCGGGCTTCTTCTTGCCCATTGCACGGCGCAGCAGATCGGCGGCGCCCAGCGTGTACCCGCCGATCACCTGCGCAATCTGCATCACCTGCTCCTGATACACCATGATGCCGTAGGTCGGGCCTAAGATCGTCTGCAGGCGCGGGTCCAGATAGTCGACGCGCTGCCGGCCATGCTTGCGCTCGATGAACTCGGGGATGAGCTCCATCGGCCCGGGCCGGTACAGTGCGACCAGTGCGATGACGTCTTCGAAGCGATCCGGTCTGGCTTTCTTCAGCAGATCGCGCATGCCGCGCGATTCGAACTGGAACACCGCGGTGGTATTGGCGCTGGCGAAGATGCGATAGGCCGCCGGATCGTCGAGCGGAATCTCTTCGAGCTTGAGCGTGTTTGCGGGATCGAGCCGCCGGATGAAGCGCAGCGTCCAGTCCAGGACGGTGAGCGTAGTGAGGCCCAGGAAATCGAACTTCACCAGGCCGACAGCTTCCACATCGTCCTTATCGAACTGGCTCACGACATTGTCGGTTCCTTCCGCGCTGTAGAGCGGGCAGAAGTCGGTGAGCTTGCCGGGTGCGATCAGCACACCGCCGGCATGCATGCCGACGTTGCGGGTCAGACCTTCCAGCCGCTCCGCCAGCTCGAGCAGCTCGCGCACCTCTTCTTCCTTCTGCTCGCGCTCGGCGAGCAGCGGCTCCATCTCGCGCGCAGCCTTGAGCGTGATCAGCTTGCCGGGCTGGAACGGGATCAGCTTGGCGAGCTGATCGCAGAAGTTGTAGGGCAGATCGAGCACGCGGCCAACGTCGCGCACCACCGCCTTCGCCGCCATGGTACCGAAGGTCGCGATTTGCGAGACGCTGTCCGCGCCGTACTTGTGGCGCACGTACTCGATGACGCGGTCGCGTCCATCCTGGCAGAAGTCGATGTCGAAGTCGGGCATCGACACGCGCTCGGGATTCAAGAACCGCTCGAACAGCAGGTCGTAGCGCAACGGGTCCAGATCCGTAATGCCAAGGGAGTAAGCCACGAGCGAACCGGCACCCGAGCCACGTCCCGGTCCGACCGGTACACCATGGCGCTTTGCCCAGTTGATAAAGTCGGCGACGATCAGAAAGTAGCCGGCAAACCCCATCTTGATGATGGTGCCGAGCTCGAGCTCCAGCCGTTCGCGATAGCGCGGCTCTTCGGCCGCACGCTGTTGCAAATCCACGAAGAGCTGTTGCAACCGCAGCGTCAGGCCCGCGCCCGCCTGATCGCGCAGATACGCGTCCAGCCCTTGCCCCTCGGGCGTGGGGAACGGCGGCAGCTTGCTCTTCCCCAGCTCGAGCTCGAAGTTACAGCGCTTCGCAATTTCGACGCTGTTGGCAAGTGCGGCTGGAAGATCCGCGAACAGCTGCGCCATCTCGGCCTGGGTCTTCAGATACTGATCGGGCGTGAACAGGCGCGGGCGGCGCGGATTGGCGAGGATGTAGCCCTGGCTGATGCACACGCGTGCTTCATGTGCCTTGAAATCATCCGGCGTGACGAACTGCACCGGATGCGTGGCCACCACCGGCAGGCGCACACTGCCTGCGAGGCGGACAGCCCGTTGCAGATGTGGCTCGTCTTCGTTGTCACCTGCGCGTTGGACGTCGATGTAGAAACGATGCGGGAAGAGCTCACCCCAGCCACGCGCCAGATGACTGGCGGAAGTGATGTTGCCAGCTAGCAACGCACTGCCGACATCGCCATGTCGTGCACCCGACAGCGCGATCAGGCCCTCGGTCCCCAACTCGTCGAACCATTCCTTGGCGATCTCCGCACGGCCGCGGTGCTGATTGGTGCGGTAGGCGCGCGTCAGCAGATCGCACAGGCGCAGATAGCCGGTCCGGTTCTGACACAGGAGCAGCAGCCGATGCGGCTTGTCGCGATCCTGCGGGTTCGTCATCCAGACGTCGCAGCCGACGATCGGTTTGATACCATGTGCGCGCGCCGCCTGATAGAACTTCACCAGCCCGAACACATTGGCAAGATCGGTCAACGCAAGCGCAGGCATGCGATCGGCGCTGGCGCGAGCAACGGCATCGTCCAGTCGGACAATGCCGTCCGAGATCGAGTATTCGCTGTGCAGGCGCAGATGGATAAACTGGGGCGTCACGTCCGCAATTCTACGACGGGTGGGCCGGCTTTTTGCGCCCGCCTGGAATCCCTTGCCTGACGCGGCATTCGCGGCGGTGATGTGGCTCTATGTGCTGCATCCCTTGCCGGCCGGCACCACCAGCATGAGCTCGCTCGGCGTTCCCGTGGTGGCGCTGGTAAGCTCGGCTATTCAGCTCGGGAGTGGCCGCATGCCGCCGGGCTGGCCGGGACGGGGCTGATCGCGACGGCGCTCGCGATCGTCTCCTGGGACACCGTGCGCGAGCATCGCGAGGTCGATCCGCGGATGGGTCAGGAATGATGAAGCCGAGCCAATCTCATATCGTGCAGGTGCGCGGCCTGCGCTATCACGTGCGCACCTGGGGCGAACCATCGAGCCGCAAGCTCGTGCTCCTGCATGGCTGGATGGATGTATCGGCGTCTTTTCAGTTTCTGGCCGACGCGCTCGTGCGTGACTGGTACGTGATTGCTCCCGACTGGCGCGGCTTCGGTTTATCAGAATGGGCGAGCGGCGGTTACTGGTTCCCGGACTACATCGCCGATCTCGACGTGCTGCTGCGCGAGCTGGCGCCATCCGAGCCGGTGCACCTGGCCGGTCACAGCATGGGCGGCAATGTCGCCGGCCTGTACGCGGGCATACGACCGACGCACATCGCAAGCCTCACGCTTCTGGAAGGATTCGGGTTGCCGCGTACCGAGTCCGCTGGCGCTCCCGATCGCTATGCAAAGTGGCTGACGGAAATCGCCGATCCACCCGGGTTCAAGCCCTACGCCTCGCTCGACGAAGTCGAAGCCCGCCTGCGCCAGAACAATCCGCGGCTCACGCCTGCGCGGGCCCGTTTCCTCGCACCGCACTGGGCCAAGCAACTTCCCGACGGCAGCGTGGTCCTGCGCAGCGACCCGGCGCACAAGATGGTCAACCCGGTGTTGTATCGGCTCGAAGAAGCGCTCGTGTGCTGGCAGCGGATCACCGCGCCCGTGCTCTGGGTGTGGGGCGACGGCGAATGGCTGCGCAAGTGGCTGCGCGGCAACGAGTCCGATCTCGAGCAGAGGCGCGCGGCATTCCGCAACCTGACCGAACACACCATCCTCGAAGCCGGGCACATGATGCATCAGGATCAGCCCGAGCAACTGGCGCACGTCCTCGAGGATTTCATGACGGTACGCCGCTGAAGCGCGCCACGACCGAAGGTTCTACTCTGGAATACGAACGTGCTCGCCCTCCACCAGGACCTCGTCTCCGACCTGAAACAGCGCGGGGTAGCTTTGCCGGATGACTTGCACCGTACCATCGCGACGCTGCACTTCGATCAGCCAGTAGTCCCTTTGCTTCTGCACCATAAAGCTCGGCTGGTTGATCGGAGGAACATGCGGGTCATAAGCGCCGAATGGCGGGTTGCGCTTGAGCGGGCCCTGCACCGGAATCGAAGGGGGCGACTCCAAGCTATAGGGATGTCGTATTGCGATCACCGTCGCACAGTTCGGCAACGTGCAGATCCGCGCCACGGATTCGCCGGCTGACTCGGCCAGTACCTTGCGCGGCTCGCTGCGCAGCGCGTCGTCTGCTCGAAGGCAATGCCCGGATGTCGCCAGGAGAACCGCGGCGAAGGTCAGGATGCAAACTGCACTCGGGTGAGCGATGAACATGAAAATGTGCGCCCCAATGTAAGCTCGGCGCGTGTGCGTCTAGCCTGGATAATTCATGAAGGACTCGGGGTCGGGCTGCGACACGTTACCGCTTGCGGCCGTTTGCGGGAGCAGCCCGCCGCCGCCCGTCCCCGCCCCAAAGCAACACCCTCGCCGTGGGCCGGGCG
>Ga0335084_10002337_pt1 | contig 18253 bp, 16 predicted proteins | sample Lox_Sample_44_FD_206721 | JGI IMG/M metagenome (GOLD analysis project Ga0335084, IMG submission 206721) | Soil microbial communities from Loxahatchee National Wildlife Refuge, Florida, United States - Lox_Sample_4.4 | ecosystem: Environmental > Terrestrial > Soil > Wetlands | place: USA...
TGGCAGCCCTGCCAAGGGTGAATCGCCGGGCGCACCCAGCATTCCAGTGAAGATCGAAGTGGCCCGGGAGGCATCGCTGAATGACACCACAGAATATGTAGCCACGCTAAGGTCCCGCGATTCCGCCGTCCTCATGCCGCAAGTCGAAGGCGAGATTGTCGACATCCGGGTGCACTCCGGGGACCGCGTTTCCGCAGGCGCGGTCCTAATGCAGATCGACCCAGCCAAACAGCAAGCCACGGTGACCAGCCAAGAAAGTGCCAAGGCGGCCCAGTTAGCCAATCTGAAGTGGGCCCAACAGCAATACGAGCGGACGAGCAGTCTCTACGCGGCGGGAGTGGTCAGCAAGCAGGACCTGGACCAGGCTAAGGCAGCGATGGACGCGGCCCAGGCCCAGCTACAAGCGCTGGACGCCCAGGTCCGCGAACAACAAGTCCAACTTCACTACCACAACGTGGTCGCTCCACGGAACGGGATCGTCGGCGACATTCCAGTCCGGGTGGGAGACCGGGTTACGAACACGACGCCGCTCACAACCGTGGACAAGCCCGGCAGTCTGGAGGCTTACATCTACGTCCCGGTCGAGCGCTCCCCACAGCTCAAGCTGGACACGCCCGTCCAGATCGTCGATGGCGCCGGCAATGTGATGGCCGACAGCCGCATCAGTTTCATTTCGCCGCAAGTCGATAACACCACCCAAACCGTCCTGATCAAGGCGCGAATAGCCAACAACGAAGACAAGCTGCGCAATCTGCAGTTCATTCGCGCGCGGGTCATTTGGGGAATGCACCAGGGGCCAGTCGTTCCGGTGCTGGCAGTGTCGCGCATCGGCGGACAATACTTCGCCTTTGTGGCCGAAGACCAGAATGGAAAACTAGTCGCCCACCAGAAGCCGCTGCGAGTCGGCGAAATGGTCGGCGATGACTATGTGGTACTAGAGGGAATCAAGCCGGGTGACAAAGTGATTGTCTCCGGGACCCAGTTTCTGGTCGATGGTGCAGCAGTGACGCCTAAAGAGTAGTTTCCAGTTGCCAAGTTTCTAGTTTCAGACTCGGGCCCACTCACCCGTTACTGGAAACCAGAAACTAGGAATTCGAAACCTGATTTCTCATGTTCGTTGACTTCTTCATACGCCGCCCGGTTTTTGCCACGGTCTGCGCCCTGCTGATCATCCTGGCGGGCGCGGTCGTGATTCCCACCTTGCCAGTGGCGCAGTTCCCCGATCTGGCGCCGCCCCAAGTCTCGGTGAACAGCGCCTACATCGGCGCCAGCGCGCAAACCGTGGAATCTGCGGTCACCATCCCTTTAGAACAGCAGATCAACGGCGCTGAGGGGATGAAGTATCTCACGTCGAGCAGCGGCAATGACGGCACCAGCTCCATTACTGCAACCTTCGACCTGACGCGAGACGCCGATCTGGCCGCGGTGGACATCCAGAACCGCGTGAATACCGCACAAGGACGCCTGCCCGCGGCAGTCAAGACGACGGGCGTTACCGTGGCCAAGTCATCGCAGAACTTTGTCTTCGGTGCTGCGGTTTATTCTCCTGACGGCCGCTACACTCCGCTCTTCATGAGCAACTACCTGGACGTCTACGTGAGAGACACGCTCAAGCGGGTCCCCGGGGTGGCGGACGTTTTTGTCTTTGGCGAACGCAAATACTCCATGCGGCTGTGGCTGGATCCCGTGCGCATGGCCAGTCGCGGGTTAACTGCGACCGATGCTGTGAACGCCCTGCAGGAGCAGAACGTCGAGGTGGCTGCCGGCCAGGTCGGGCAGCCGCCGATCAGGACCGGACAACAGTTCCAGATCAGCGTGCGTGCCATCGGAAGGCTGAGCGAGCCGGTACAGTTCGAAAACATCATTTTGAAGACCAACGCGGACGGCACCCTGGTGCGGCTCAAGGACGTCGGACGAGCCGAACTGGGCGCCGAAGACTACGGCTCCGACCTGATGTACAACGGACACGAATCGGTCGGAATCGGTCTCACACAGCTCTCTACCGCCAACGCACTCGAAGTGGACCGGCGGGCGCTAGCGGAACTGGAGCGTCTGTCCAAGCACTTTCCTCCCGGAATGGTGTACGAAAATGCGTTCGACACCACGGACGCAGTTGGAGAGTCGATCCGGGATGTGCTCAGCACGCTGCTCGAAGCCATCGTGCTGGTGATCCTGGTGATTTTCATCTTTCTGGAGGACTGGCGGAGCACAATCATTCCCTCCGTAACCATCCCGGTTTCGCTCATCGGGACTTTTGCCTTCGTCAAGCTGCTGGGTTTTTCTGTCAATACTCTGACTCTGTTTGGCATTACTCTCGCTACCGGCCTGGTGGTGGATGACGCCATCGTGGTGATCGAAAACATCGAGCGCCACATCCAAGAAGGCGAACATAGCCCCAGCAAGGCCGCGGCGGCTGCCATGCGGGAAGTGACCGGCGCGGTCATCGCCACCTCCTTGGTGTTGGTCGCGGTGTTCGTCCCGGTCGCATTCTTTCCGGGGACCACGGGGATTCTGTTCCGGCAATTCGCGCTGACCATCGCCTTTTCGATATCGATTTCCGCCTTCAATGCTCTGACCCTCAGCCCGGCGCTCTCCGCACTTTTGCTGGGGCGTACCCACGGCGAGAAGATCTGGCTCTTCCGCGAAGTGGACAAGGTGGTCACCGCGGTCACCCATGGATATCAGACCTCGCTGCGCGCGTTCCTTCGCTTTCGGTTGGTGGCGGTGGTGCTTTTTCTGGCGGGGTTGGCACTCACTTATGTCATTTTTCAGCGCGTGCCCAAGGCGTTCGTGCCCAACGAAGACCAGGGCTGGTTCATTGTTGCGGTGCAATCACCTCCTGGAGCTTCGGCGCAATACACCAAAGCAATCGAGGAGCAAGTCTACGACGTCATGCGGAAGGCGCCGGAGATTCAGAACATTTTCGCCATCGTCGGCTTCAGTTTCTCCGGGAGTGCCCCCAACCGCGGAATCATCTTCGCCGGCCTGAAAGGCTACTCCCAGCGCAGAGGTGACGAGCATTCTGCCCAGGCCGTCGTAGACCGGCTGCGAGGACCGATGTTTGGAATCACCGGCGCCATCGTGCTTCCCTTCTTGCCGCCCGCGGTGAACGGACTCGGCAACTTTGGAGGCTTTCAGTTTGAGGTCCAGGACCAGGGTGGGCACAGCCTCGAAGAACTCGCCAAGGTTACTCAGGAAATGACGCGCCAGGGGAGCTCCCGCAAGGACCTCACTGGCCTGTTCAGCGACTTCACCGCCAACGACCCACAATTTCTGGTCACCCTCGATCGCGAGAAGGCCAAGAGCCTGCACGTCCCTTTGCAGCAGGTCACCGATACGCTGGGTGTCTACATGGGCTCGGCGTACGTAAACGACTTTGACTTCAACAACCGCTCCTACCGCGTTTATGTCCAGGCCGATAAGCAATTCCGCTCCCAGGCCAAGGACATAAGGCAGTACTACGTACGCTCCGACAGCGGCGCGATGATTCCGCTGGACAATCTGGTTGCCCTCTCCCAGACATCATCGCCGCAGGTCATTAGTCATTACAATCTCTTTCGCTCGGCCGAAGTTGACGGCGCGGTGGCGCCAGGGTTCAGTTCTGGCCAGGGCATTGCCGCGATGGAGGATCTCAGCAAGAACGTGCTGCCCCAGGGGTTCAGCTACGAGTGGACCGGGATCTCGCTGGAAGAATTGGCGTCCGGGCGCACCACGGTGATTCTGTTCGGATTGGGAGTGTTGGTCGTGTACCTGACGCTCTCCGCGCAATATGAGAGCTTTGTCCTGCCGTTTATCGTACTGCTCGCGGTTCCCATGGCCATGTTGGGCGCGTTACTCGCCCAATCCTTGAGGGGTTTGCAGAACGACGTTTATTGCCAGATCGGATTGGTGATGCTGGTGGGCCTCGCCAGCAAGAACGCCATCCTTATTGTCGAATTTGCCGAACAGCTGCGTGAGCGTGGTCTGCCGCTGGTCGAGGCCACTGTGCAGGCCGCCCGAATCCGCCTCCGCCCCATCCTGATGACCTCGTTCGCATTCATCCTTGGAGTCGTGCCCCTGATGGTTGCGCACGGCGCCGGCCAGGAAGGCCGCCATTCGGTGGGCACCACGGTGTTTGGCGGGATGATCATGTCCACCCTGCTGAATCTGTTCTTCATCCCCGTGCTGTACCTGATCATTGAGGGCTGGCGCGAAGCCCGCGGCGCGAAAGTGGGCCGATGAAGGATGTAGGATTTAGAATCTCTCTATGCTGCGAATCAAATGCACACTTGCGATCTGCCTCTCTCTCTTCCTAGTGGCCTCTTCCGTCAATGGGCAGACCTCTAAACCCAAAAGACCGCGGAAGGCGGCAGAGTCGGCGAGCTGGCACTTCGTTGTAGCGGGCGACTCACGAAACTGCGGAGACGTCGTAATGCCCGCCATCGCAGCCGGAGCGGTGCGTGACAACGCAGTGTTCTACTGGCATTTGGGCGACTTGCGAAAGATTAGCGGACCGGATCAGGACTTTGCGCAACTTGCCAAACAACAAGGGAAGACGCCAACCCTTCAGGAGTATCAGAAGGCGGCCTGGGACGATTTCATGGACCACCAGATAGCGCCTTTTGGCGCGATGCCTTTCTTCCTGGGAATCGGCAACCACGAGACCATTCCGCCGAAGACACGGACAGAGTTCGTCGCTAAGTTTGAGAAGTGGCTCAATGCTTCCGAAGTGAAAGATCAGCGGTTGAAAGATGATCCCACAGATGATCGCGTAAAGACGTACTACCACTGGGTTCGCGGCGGCGTTGATTTCATCAATCTCGACAATGCCTCCCACGATCAGTTCGATACCGACCAGCTGAAGTGGTTTGCGGACGTGCTGGCACGCGATCAACAGGATGCTTCCATTCGCACTGTGGTTGTGGGCATGCACGCGGCGTTGCCGGAGAGCATCTCCTCAGCACATAGCATGAACGAGTGGCACGAAGGAGAGGTCACGGGCCAGAAGCTTTACCAGGATCTCCTGAAGTTGCAAAATGATGCTCACAAGAAGGTGTACGTTCTGGCCAGTCATTCCCACTTTTTCATGGAGGGTATCTTCAACACCGAATACTGGCGGACCCACGGAGGGGTCTTGCCGGGATGGATCGTGGGCACCGCCGGCGCCGAGCGCTACCGGCTCCCGCCGAAGGCTACTGACGCCAAGGCCGCTGAGACGGACGTCTATGGCTACCTCCTGGCCACGGCGAATCCGCACGGAGAAGCCCCGGGCACCGTCACACTTGATTTCAAGAGGATCACCGAAGACCAGATTCCAGGCGACGTCGTGCATCGGTTCACGCCGTCATTCGTGCACGAGTGTTTTGCCGGAAACCGGAAAATGACCGGAATGTTCTAGCCATCCCAGGCAAGCAGCCTCGGCTATGATTTTCCGGTTCTTTGCCCCCATGCGCACATTTTTCTCCCTGTCTACGCTGGTTGCGTTCGCTTGCGTTGCGCTGGCGCAGACTGCTCCTGGCCCTCAGCCCAGGTTCGAGGACGTTGGCCAGGAGGCGGGGCTCACGGTCTCCCACATCTCCTCGCCGGAAAAGCGCTACATCGTCGAATCAATGAGCGGAGGCGCGGGCTTCATCGACTGTGACAGCCACGGCAAACTCGACATCATTACGGTGAATGGCTCAACCGTGGATCGCTACAAGCACGGCGGCGATCCCATGATTACGCTCTATCACCAGGACGACGGCTTCAAGTTCACAGACATCACCAAATCCGCCGGGCTGACGCGAAAAGGCTGGGGCATGGGGGTGGCGGTCGCCGATTACGATAACGATGGGCTGCCCGACATTTACGTGACCGGATATAACGGCAATGCCCTCTACCATAATCTCGGCAACTGCAAGTTTGAAGATGTCACCGAAAAAGCAGGTGTGGCAGGGGGTGGTTTCAGCACCGGTGCAGCCTGGGGTGACTACGACCGTGACGGGCAGGTGGATCTGTTCGTCTCCCGTTACGTTCATTTCGATATCGACCACCTCCCCAACTTCGGTAAGAACGAGAAGAACTGCAGCTTCAAGGGAATTCCGGTGCAGTGCGGACCGTGGGGCATGCTGGGTGAAACCGACCTGCTCTACCACAATCGCGGAGATGGAACGTTCGAGGAAGTCGCAAAGAAAGCCGGCGTGGACGATCCCAACAAGTACTACGGCCTGGGTGTGATTTGGGGCGACTACGACAACGACGGCTGGCCGGATCTGTATGTTGCCAACGATTCCGGCCCGAACTACCTCTACCACAACAAACACGACGGAACCTTTGACGACCTTGGCATGCTTTCGGGCATCGCGGTGAGCCCCGATGGAATGGAGCAGGGCTCCATGGGGGTCGACTGGGGTGATTACCTGCATGAGGGACGCCCCTCCATGTTCGTGACCAACTTCACTGAGCAGCCCGACGCGCTCTATCACAATGTGGGTATCAAGGGGTTCTCTGATGTAAGTTATGCTGCGAGGCTAGGCCGCGCGACCTATCTTCCGGTCGGCTGGGGAACTGGCTTCTTCGACATGGACAACGATGGCTGGCTCGATCTGTTCATCGCCAACGGTCATGTCTATCCACAAATGGATCAGGTGCATGGCGCGCCTCCGTATCGCCAGCCCATGCAGCTGTTCCGCAACCAGCGTGACGGTACCTTTGAAGACTTGCCCGCAGCGCTCTCTGGAATCCCTGCGGCTTCGCGGAGGGGCGCAGCCTTCGCCGACATCAACAACGACGGTAATGTGGACATTTTGCTCCTCAATACCGGCGAGCCTCCGACGTTGCTCCTAAACCAAACTCCGGGCAAGAACCACCGAGTTCTCTTGAAACTGGCTGGCACCAGGAGCAACAAGATGGCAATCGGTGCGCGGGTCACGGTGAAAGCCGGGAAACTGGTGCAGTTCAGTGAAGTCCGCGCCGGCGGCAGCTATCTCTCGCAGAACGATCCGCGATTGCACTTTGGACTCGGGACAGAAGCCAGAATCGATGAGGTGGAAGTCATGTGGCCGAGCGGCAAGGCTGAAATCCTGCACGGCGTGCCTGCAGACTACATCTATACCATCGTCGAAGGCAAAGGCATACAAGGAAGAACGGCCCTCCCCTAGTTATAGCCAAGAAAACGGGGAGGAGATTTCCTCCTCCCCGAATCTTTAAGCGCATTGTTTGACGCTGCCCTCAATTCACTGCGGCTCAGCCAGGAAACCGTGACGCACGCCATTGGTATCGGTGTAGTGGCCTGCGAAGTCATCCGCATTGTTAATGCCGCGTGTCACCGTGGCAATTGAATTGGGGTAGTCCACGCTGAGGTATTTGTTCTTCGCCGGGTCAGCACCAAAACCATGGGTCACGCCGTTGGCATCGACGTAGCCGCCGCTCAGCTGATTTTTGTCGTTGATCTTTTCCGACTGGGTCTGGGTGGCTCCGGGATACTCGATGTCGAAATACTTCCCGCCATTGACGGCGGTGAGCACGAAGCCATGGGGCACACCGGCATCGTCGTACCAGATTCCGGTGATGAGCCCCGCCGAGTTTGCGCCAACCGCCAGGGTGATGGTTGAGCTCGGGTATGTCAGAGCAACGTAGTTTCCGGCGATCAACGCGAAACCGCTTTGCACTCCATTGGAGTCGATCCACGTCCCGACAATCTCGTCGCTGTTGTTGATGCCGTAAGCAATGGTCAGCGTGGCACCGGGATAGTCGATAGACGTGAACTTGTTCGGCGGGGTGAACAGGAAGCCGTGCTGCGCACCATTTGCATCGAAGTAGAAGCCCACGGCGTGGTTCTTGTCGTTGATGCCCCAAAGTTCCGTACCCGTAGAGTTCGGGTAATCGATGGTCTTGAAGGTGTTGTTGGGGAGGCGGGCATAGCCGTGGTCGACACCGCTTGCGTCAAGGTAACTCCCTACAATGACCTTGCTCTTGTTGATGGCGCTCCCAGCCGTGAGGGTAGAACCGGGATAGTCGAACGCGGTGAACTTGAACGAGACCGGGCCGGGGGCAGCTTGTGCCTGGGCTGGGGCCATTAGAACGACTGTTGCCAGGGTCAGAACTGCCGCCCCAATACAACTCCAGGTCTTTTTGGCTGGTTGGAAAACCGGAATTCGGGAGCTAGATTCAATCAACATCGCACATCCTCCATGTGAGTTTTCGCGGAAGGTCGCCGACAACTGAATCACCGCACACAGCCGCTCAGTGACCCACATCGTCAGTTGCCGGGCCAACGCGAGGCCATACAGTATGCCTTATCCGGCTATCACCGTCATCCTTTTACCGGAGGCAGAATCGCCGCGGCGAGCCTTGGCAGACCGGTAATACCGCATCTTTCGCCGTCCGAGCCAGCGCACTGTAGTGCGTCATCTGCATTGAATCCCTTTGGTCTCAGTTAGTTGTCGGGTAAACCCTGGGCCTTCGCCCGTCAACGGTCCTACCAGGCCGCTCCCGCTGTCATACCAGCGAACGGGTATCATGGAATGTCGCGCGCGACCTATGCTGCCCTTCAAGCTTATCTACAGCGATGACTACTACCTGCCTATCGGGGCCCACGTCTTTCCCGCCGAAAAGTACGAGCGCATTCACAAACACCTCATTGAAACTGGAGTGGCAGAAACATCGGACTTCGTAACTCCTCAGCCGGCGTCGGACCTGGACATTCTCCTCGTACATACGCCGCAGTATGTGCAAAAACTGAAGACCGGCACCCTGTCGGCGCGCGAAGAACTGGAGATGGAAATTCCCTATTCCCCGGAACTGGTGCGGGCTTTCTGGCTGGCGGCCGGTGGCTCGATGCTGGCGGCGGAGCTTTCGCTGAAGGACCGGATTGCTTTCAATATCGGCGGCGGATTTCACCATGCCTTTCCCGACCACGGCGAAGGCTTCTGCATGATCCACGATGTCGCGGTTGCGATTCGCCGCCTGCAACACGACGACAAGATCCGGCACGCCATGACCGTGGACTGCGATGTCCACCAAGGCAACGGGACGGCAGCCATCTTTGCCGGTGTGCGCGTTCCGAGTGGCCCACTGCCATCTCATAGCTCTTCAACTCTGGGTCCATCCCCTTCCGCCAAGATGCGCAATGCCCACGCCGGCGAGGTGTTTACCATCTCCCTGCACCAGGAAAACAATTACCCCGCGTTGAAACCGCCTTCCTCAATCGACGTGGACTTGCCGGACGAGATCGGTGATGACGATTATCTGGCTTGGCTGGACAATGCTTTGAGCTCGGGGCTGCGTCAGTTCGAGCCCGAATTGCTCTGCTACATTGCCGGAGCCGATCCTTACAGAGAGGACCAACTGGGGGGTCTGTCGTTGACGATCGAGGGGCTGAAGCGGCGTGACGACTTGGTGTTTCGCGTGGCCCGCGCCCGCGATATTCCGGTGATGGTAACGTTTGCTGGAGGCTACGCGCAAAAAGTGGAAGACACGGTGACCATTCACTGCAACACGGTGATGGCGGCCAGGGAAGTGTTCGCCAAGTAATCGCCACCAAGGACGACGGCTCTACCACAAAACTCGGAGGAACTCATGCACTGCGTGACTGTGCTTTACCCGAACAAGAGCGACGCGAAATTCGATTTTGATTACTATCTGACGAAACATATTCCCATGGTCGCCGGTTTCTTCGGAACTGGCATCGCTGTGCAGAAGGGAGTGTCCTCACTCACGGGCCCGTCGGCACCCTTCGTGTGCATTGCCAGGATTTCGATCCATTCGCCTGACCACTTTCAGAAGACCATGGCGCAACACGGCGTGCAGATTCTGAACGACATTCCCAATTACACCAACATTGAGCCCACCGTGCAGATTGATGAAATGGTACGGGACGCCTAGCCTCTTGACGCAATTCGCCAGAGGAATTTCATGCGCATTCGCCTCATTCGCCATGCCACGCTGATCGTCGAATATGGCAGCCAGAGGCTGCTGGTTGACCCTATGCTCGACGACGCTGGGGCCAGAGCGCCCATCAACAACTCGCCCAATCCACGAAACAATCCGCTGGTTCCGCTGCCGGTTCCGGCGCAAGAGTTCAGCACCGGCCTAGATGCCGTGCTCATCACCCACACCCACAGCGACCATTGGGACGCAACCGCGGCCAGGCTGCTGCGCAAACATCTGCCGCTGTTCGGCCAACCGGAAGACGAGTCGAAGTTCCGTGTGGCAGGATTTACCGATGTTCGTTCGATCGCCTCAACGGCATGGTGTCACGATGTCGAAATCACCCGCACCGGCGGTCAGCATGGTACTCGAGACATTGCGAAGATGCTGGCTCCAGTGTCCGGCTTCGTGCTTCGCGGGGGAGACGAGCCGACGCTTTATATTGCCGGCGACACGATTTGGTGTCCCGAAGTGGAGACCACTTTGCAAGAGTTCCAGCCCAAAGTCATCGTCCTCAACACGGGAGGTGCGCGCTTTCTGCAAGGCGACCCCATCACCATGACTCCAGACGATGTCATTGCCGTCTGTCGCAACGCTCCTGATGCCCAGGTCGTGGCTGTGCACATGGAAGCCATTAACCACTGCCTGGTCAACCGCGCTGATCTGGCATTCCAGCTGGAAGCGGCCCGCTTGGTCCAGCAGGTCGCCATTCCGCAGGATGGCGAGTGGCGGGATTTTCGGGCTTGAGTGCAACGCTATGTCAATAGCTTAACGCTGAGTGCCGACTGCCGAGTGCTTCTCTACTCCGGCTGCTAAAATAGCCACTGAATTCTATGTTCGAGAATCTCCAGGAAAAGCTTCAACGCACATTCAAGACCCTGCGTGGCCAGGCCGTCCTCAACGAAGAGAATATCCAGGAGGCGCTGCGTGAGCTGCGCCTGGCACTGCTCGAAGCCGACGTCAACTTCAAGGTCGTCAAACAGCTCATCGATCACATTCAGGCCAAGGCGGTTGGACAAGAAGTGGCCACCGCGCTTTCGCCCGGCGAGCAGGTCATCAAAATCGTCCGCGACGAGTTGATCGAAACGCTCGGCCGCGACACCGCCCGTCTGAAATTTGCCTCGCAGCCACCCACGGTGGTGCTCATGGCCGGTCTGCAGGGCTCCGGCAAGACGACTACCTCCGGCAAGCTGGCCAACTGGCTGAAGAACGGTGGGCACCGGCCGTTGCTGGTCTCGGTGGACGTTTACCGCCCAGCGGCCCGCGAGCAGCTTAAAGTAGTCGCCCAGGCCATCAAAGCCAACCTCTATGAGGGTGAGGTTGCGGAACCCAACACTGCCACCGTTGAGCGCCTTGCTAAAGAAGCCCGGCGCGAGGCGGTCAACACCGGATCCGACGTCCTGATCGTGGACACCGCCGGCCGCCTGCATATCGACGAACAACTGATGGAGGAGATGCAATCGCTCAAGCGGCTGCTGAATCCGCAGGAAATCCTGTTCGTGGCTGACGCCATGACCGGCCAGGATGCGGTCAATTCCGCCGACGAGTTCCACAAGAAACTTTCCCTCACCGGCGTCGTGCTCACCAAAATGGACGGCGACGCTCGCGGTGGCGCCGCGCTCTCGATCCGCCAGGTTACGGGCCAACCCATCAAGTTCATCGGCGTGGGCGAAAAGTACGACGCGTTAGAACCCTTCCACCCGGACCGCATCGTGTCGCGCATTCTGGGCATGGGCGACATTCTCTCGCTGCTCGAAAAAGCCGAGCAAAACGTCGACAAGAAGAAGGCCCAGGAGATGGCCAGCCGAGCCCTCGCCGGCGATGGTTTCTCGCTTGAGGATTTCCGTGATCAATTGCGCAGCGTGCGAAAGATGGGATCGATCCAGAACCTGATGGGCATGTTGCCCAGCATCGGCCCCTTCGCGGGCTTGCAGAAGCACGCCGACAAGGTGGACGAGAAGCAGATCAACCGCGTGGAGGCGATCATCAACTCCATGACCTCCCACGAACGCAATCATCATGAAGTGATCAACGGCAGCCGGCGCAAGCGCATTGCCCGTGGCTCTGGAACCAGCGTGCAGGAAGTCAACAACCTACTGCGGCAATATGCCCAGATGCGCAAAATGTTCAAGCAGATGGGCAAAGCCAGCTTTGGCAGGAAATTGGCGGGCATGAAGCTGCCGGGAATGTAACAAAATGGCCTTTGGCTCTTTGCTCTTAGCTTTTGGCCAAAGGCCAAGAGCCAATGGCCCAGAACCGGGTTTTATGAAATGGCGCTCCCTCGAAGAATCGGCTCCCGACACGGATGTCCGTCCGCTACGCGAGATTCTTGCCGAGCGCAAGCAACTCATCTCGAAATATGTCCCGCCGGAAACTCAGGCTGTTCATGCGCGGGTGGTCGCCGAGCTTCGTGAGCAAGGAATTGCAAAGCGTGCGCTGGCCGTGGGCGCGAAAGCCCCAGCCTTCGCACTCAAGAGTCATAACGGAGCTGTGGTTTCTTCGGCTGAATTGCTGGCGAAAGGCCGCCTGATTCTCTGCTTCTTCCGTGGACGCTGGTGCCCGTTCTGTGTTGGGCAGCTGGAGGCGATGAATCTGATTCTGCCGCGGATCCAAGAGGCCGAAGCGTCTCTGGTCGGCATCTCACCCCAAACCGTCCAGCAGTCGTTCTTCATGGCGGACCAGCACAAGCTGTGTCTTCCCCTGCTCAGCGATACCGGCAACCAAGTGGCCCGCCAATTTGGGTTGGCATATCGTGTGCCCGACGACCAGCGCGAAATCTATCGACGCTCGTTCGTCAACTTACCGTTCGTCAACGGCGATGAGAGTTGGGAATTACCGGTTCCGGCCACCTACATCGTTGGCACAGATGGAACGATCCTGTACGCTTCCGCGAATCCTGACTACACGGAGCGGCCGGAGCCGACAGAGGTTCTGGACAACCTAAGTAGTCAGGAGTCAGGAGCCAGCAGTCAGGGAAACCGCTGACTCTGGCCGCTGACTCCCGACTCCTGACTACTGACTCCTTGCCTCAGTACTGCAGGCAGATTTCCAGCTGCCGCTGCGCTTCATCGATGGCCCGGATGGCATCCACGCGGTGTCCGCCGAAGTCGTGTTTGGCTTCTTCAAGATGGATTTTTGCATTGCGCAGTGCGTTGATTGCGGCGTGGATCTGGGGATGGCGCCCGGCCGCCGGCGAGGGCGACGACAAAGCCAACATCAGGGCAATGACCGCGAGAGAACTCATGATTCTGAACTTCATGGATTCCTCCTTAGGTTTCGTCCGACTTGAGGCGCGGACAGCCTCTGAGGTTTTGCTAGCCTATCCAACCCCAATACCAAGGGCAACTTGCAGCGGCGCTTAGGCTGGGAAATACGAGGTTGGCAGGCTCCCCCACGATCACCCGGAAGTGTCTCAATTTCAGCCGAATTTCCTCAGCGTACTCCGCGGCCGTTTCTCAGCGTTTTCGGCGTTTCAAGGTTTTTGAGGAGACTCAGCGAACCCCGAGTCTCTAATCGCGGAGATCGCGAAGAACATCCGCAGAGTACGCCGAGAAGGCCAGCAGAGAACGCAGGCACCACCCGATACCTGCCTCCTTGCCATTCCCGCTAAATTCTGCAAAAATAATGGTTTGTCTTACCCCTGCCAGAGGCACTAGGAAAGGAAACAAAGTTCTGTGTTAATGATTCGTCTGTCGCGCACGGGTGCGCGCAAACAACCGCATTATCGCGTGGTGGTGATCGAAAAGGAACGCGCGCGCAATGGCCGGCCGGTCGAGGTCGTGGGTACCTACAATCCCCGCACCACTCCTGCCAGCGTCGAACTCAAGCGCGAGCGCATTGATTACTGGGTCTCGAAGGGCGCCAAGATGTCCGACCGGGTCAGCAAGATCGTGTCCAAGCCGGCTCCGGCCGCCTCGGTAGCCTAATTGGGCCGGTCGCTCCGGAATGTCACCCCACCGCAGGAAAACCCATGAGCGAACAAGGCGGGGACGTACGCGCGCTGGTTGAGCAGATCGCGAAGTCGCTGGTCGACGCTCCCGATCAGGTGTCGGTGCAGCAGATCGACGGTGAGACCACGGTGTTTGAGCTGACGGTAGCGCCCAACGATCTTGGACGCGTGATCGGCAGGCAGGGCCGGGTGGCCCGCGCTTTGCGTTGCTTGGTGAGCGCGACTGGGATCCGGTCAAATAGGCGTATCGGCTTGGAGATCCTCGAGTAGGGCGGCATGGGCGCGCCGCGAGCGGATGACCAGTTCATTACTCTGGCCCGCGTTCTGAAGACCCAGGGACGCCATGGCGAAGTTGCGGTGGAGACCCACAGCGACGTCCCGGAGCGGTTTCAGATCGGCATGATGCTCCTGGCTCTGGCGGAGAACAACACCCGCCGAGAGCTGTGCGTCGAGGGCCTGTGGCCGCACAAGGGGCACCTGGTCCTGAAGTTTGAGGGCATCGACTCGATCTCCGATGCGGAAGCGCTTGTCGGTTGCGAGTTGCAGGTTCCGGGTAGCGAACGAAGCCAGTTGGAGTCAGGCTGGGCTTACATCAGCGACCTGGTCGGCTGCACCGTGTTCGATGGCGACCGGGAAGTTGGCAGGATTGAAGATGTACGCTTTGGCGCTGGCGAGGCGCCGTTACTGATCGTGCGGGCGGGGACAAGAGAACACGAGATCCCCTACGCGCAAGCGTATCTGCAAAGTGCAGATCTCGGGCGAAAACAGATAAGAATGCTCCTGCCCGATGGAATGCTGGAGCTAGACGCTCCGCTCACGGCGGAAGAGAAGCAGGAGCAAAGAAGGAAGTAGCTAGGAGCTGGTAGCTAGTGGCTAGGCGCTTCGACTCTAGCTACAAGCTACTGACTACCAGCTACTATGCGAATTGACATCGTAACGATCTTTCCCGATTTTTTTCGCGGGCCGCTGGATTACGGTATCATTCGCCGGGCCCGGGAAGCGGGTCTGGTCACAATAACCGTACACGACCTCCGGGCGTTTGCGCACGACCGTCATCGCACCGTGGATGACCGTCCTTTTGGCGGCGGCGAGGGCATGGTCCTGAAGCCGGAACCGATCTTTGAATGTATTGAAGCCATGAACATCGCCTCGCGCGACGGGCGAGCCTCGGCCAAGCAGAGTGTGGTCCTGCTTTCAGCGCAGGGCCGGCGGTTCGACCAGAAGGCTGCGGCCGAATTGGCCGGGCTGGAGCGAATCGTTCTGATCTGCGGGCGTTATGAAGGCGTGGATGAGCGCGTGGGACAATATCTTGCCGATCGCGAGTTGTCCGTCGGCGACTATGTGCTCAGCGGCGGTGAACTGGGCGCAACGGTGATTGTGGATTGCGTCACCCGGCTGGTTCCCGGCGCCGTGGGCAACGAAGCCTCGACCCAGCAGGAATCGTTCACCACGCACGGAGTCGTGAAGAGCGGAGATGGTCCGCGTTCCACCTGCGCGTCGGGTGGGTTGCTGGATTACCCGCACTATACGCGTCCAGCGGACTTCCGCGGGATGACGGTTCCAGAAGTGCTGGCTTCCGGGAACCACGATGAGATACGCCGCTGGCGCCGGCGCGTTGCTCTGGAGAAGACCTTGCGTAACCGGCCTGATCTGCTGGATGAAGACATACTCAGTGCCGAAGACATGAAATTGCTGGCCCGGATCAAGGGCGGAGATACTTAGGACGAAGGAAGAACACCATGTCGAACCTCATCATCGAAAAGCTGTTAGCCAAGACCAAGCGCACCGATTTGCCTCCGTTCACCCCCGGCGATTCCGTCCGTGTCCATGTCAAGATCAAGGAAGGCGACAAAGAGCGCCTGCAGGCCTTTGAGGGCGTGGTGATTGCGCGCACGCGCGGGCCGCAAGCCAGCTTCACCGTGCGCAAGATCAGCTTCGGCCACGGGGTCGAGCGCATTTTCCCCGAGAATTCCAAGGTGATCGACAAGGTAGAGTTGGTGCGCTCCTCTAAGGTCCGGCGCGCCAAGCTGTACTACCTGCGCTCCCTGCGCGGCAAAGCTGCGCGCCTGCGTGACGTTGAGCGTGAGCATACGGTGGCCGAGACGGCTACCAAGTAACCACGGCGGGATGCCGCTGGTACATGTCCTGATTTCGTTACAGCGCTTGCCCTTCCTGCACGGCGCGCGGACTGCTGTTTTCGCCGACAATCAGAGAATGAAATCTACGGCGAAGGCTGTGTCCCTTCTTGCCTGTTTGGCCTTGCTTCTGGCCGCTTCCGGCTGCGGAGGAACTTCAACTGGCGGATCCAACAACGGCGGCGGTCTGGGCACCGGAGGCAACGGCGGCGGTGGAAACGGCGGCGGGAGCGGTGGCCAGAATAGCGCCTGCAACGTGATGAGCACGGGCAATGGGGCAAATTTGAATGGTTTTCTTCCCTTCACCACAGCCAACCTTTGGAATACCGATATCTCGAGTTCTCCGGTCGACCCGAATTCTGACGCCATCATCAATTTCATCGGGCCCAACATTGGCCTTCACCCGGACTTCGGCGCCGGGCAATACCAGGGTTCGAACATGGGGATCCCCTACACCATCGTCGGCGGATCACAGGGGCTAGCGGGCATTAACTTCACGGCTTATGGGGACGAAAGCGATCCGGGCCCCATGCCGGTTCCGTCCGGCGCTCCTATCGAGGGCGATCCCAATCCCGGAAGTGGTGACCGGCACGTGCTGGTGCTCGACAACGCCAACTGTTTTCTCTACGAACTTTACAGTGCGTATCCGAATGGCGACGGAAGTTGGGACGCCGGGTCCGCTGCGGTGTGGGACCTCTCTGCCGATGGGCAGCGGCCATGGACCTGGACTTCAGCCGACGCCGCTGGTCTGCCAATCTTCCCCGGCCTGGTTCGTTATGACGAAGTGTCCGCGGGGAAGATTCAGCATGCCCTGCGCTTCACCCTGCAGCACAGCCGTGCGGCCATGACTCCGCCGGCGTCTCACTGGGCAGCCAACTCCAGCGACCCGAATGCAGCTCCCATGGGGATGCATTTGCGGCTTAAGTCGAGTTTTGACATTTCGCCCTTCTCGGCCAACCTGCAGGTCATCCTGACGGCGATGAAAAAGTACGGCTTGATCATGGCTGACAACGGAAGCTCCATGTACATCAGCGGCGCGCCCGATGACCGCTGGGACAACGACGATCTCCACAATCTTTCGCAGGTCACGGCTTCGGACTTCGAGGTGGTGGAGATGAATCCGATTTATACCCAGGGCAACGTCCCGCAGGGCGCGGCTCCGAGCATCGCCAGTTTTACCGCCAGTTCAAACTCGGTCTCCGCTGGGACCGCTGTTACTTTGAGTTGGAGCGTGCCTGACGCCTCCTACCTGATCGTGTCTCCGCAGGTGGGAGCGGTCCGCGGCACCAGCGTCAGCGTAACTCCGGGGCAGACGACAACCTACACGCTCTACGCCACGAATCAATACGGACGTACGACTGCGACGGTCACGGTCAGCGTCCAATAACCCATCCTCTGGGCCGCATGGCTTATACTGCCGCCTTGCCCTGGCTGGGCGCAGATGCCATCTCCCGCTTCATCCCGGCTCGCGTATATCGACTGGATGCGCGGCCTGGCATGCGTGCTGATGTTTCAAACGCACTGCTATGACTCCTGGCTGGGCGGGGAGGCGCGCAAATCTACATTCTTCATGTGGTCTCAGTTGGGCGGCACTCTGCCGGCCCCTCTGTTCCTGTCTCTCGCGGGAATCTCGTTTGCCCTGGTAACCGACAAGTTGCGGAAGAAGAACCTGCCCCCCGACCAGATCGCGCGCACGACTATTCGTCGAGGCGCAGAAATATTCGGCCTGGGTTTGCTCTTCCGGCTGCAAGAATTTCTGATCTCCTGGGGCTGGGCGCCATGGACTGACCTGTTCCGCGTAGACATCCTCAACATGATCGGCCTGTCGATGATGCTGATGGGCGTGATGTGCTGGATCGTGCTGTCCCAAGCCCGCGTGCTGCACCCCCGGTTTGCGCTCGGCGTAAGTGCAGCTTCCGTCGCGCTGGCGATTTCCCTGCTGACTCCGCTCCTGTGGACCAACTGGCGTCCGCACTGGCTGCCCTGGCCACTGGAATCCTATATCAATGGTGTGCACAACCTTGGCCAGCCGCAACCCTGGCTTTTTCCGATCTTTCCCTGGACTGCCTTCGCCTTCATGGGGCTGGCGGTCGGATTTCTTTTGCTGGGCGATTGGACTCAGGAGCGAGGCACGCAGACCTTCCTGCTGTTAGCTGGAGGCGGACTCGGACTAATCTACCTGGCGAAGTGGCTGGATGCGCGTCCCTGGCAACTGTACGCGGTTTACGACTACTGGCACACCAGCCCGGATTTCTTTCTGCTTCGAGTGGGACTCCTGCTT
>Ga0335084_10002338_pt1 | contig 18252 bp, 20 predicted proteins | sample Lox_Sample_44_FD_206721 | JGI IMG/M metagenome (GOLD analysis project Ga0335084, IMG submission 206721) | Soil microbial communities from Loxahatchee National Wildlife Refuge, Florida, United States - Lox_Sample_4.4 | ecosystem: Environmental > Terrestrial > Soil > Wetlands | place: USA...
GCGACATACGGGATCGTGCCGCCCGCGTGCCCTACATAGAGATCGCGTTGGTCGGGCACCTGGGCCTGGAACTGCACCGCGGCCTGGGGATTCACGAGCAGGTCGCTGATGTAGTGCCCGTCCCGGCCCTCCCAGTAGTCCGAAGCCGAGGCGCCCGGCGCGATGCGCGAGGCGTCCTGCTCGATGTTGGAGCAGGCCACGGCGAACTTGCCCGGCGAGATGGGCGCGACCGTGTCGGTGTGGTTGTACGCCCGGGCCGCCAGGGGGACCGCGGCGAGCAGCACCTGCGCCAGCAAAGCGGTCATGCGCATCAAGGTAGAATCCATGGTTCGATCATACGTGCCGCGCCCACTCCATGGACGACAGCGAAAAAGTCCGGCGCATCCTCAAGACCACCCGCACCATTGCCGTCGTGGGCCTTTCGGCCCAGTGGCACCGGCCGAGCTTTTTCGCCGCCAAGTACCTGCAGGAGCACGGCTACCGCGTGATACCCGTGAACCCGGGCTACGAATCGATCCTCGGCGAGAAGTGCTACAAGAGCCTCGCGGAAATTCCCGGGAAGGTGGACGTGGTGGATTGCTTCCGCAAGAGCTCCGAGATTCCGGCGCTCGCCGAGGAGGCCATCCGAATCGGCGCCAAGGTGCTCTGGATGCAGCTGGGCGTGGAGAACGCGGCCGCTCGCGCCACGGCCGAGGCGGCCGGGCTGGAGGTGGTGGAGAACCGCTGCATGAAGATCGAGCACGGGAGGTTCTTCGGCGGGCTCGGTTGGGCGGGCGTGAATACGAAGGTCATTTCGGCGAAGCGCGCGGTCGTCTGACGCGCGGGCGCCCTCATCGGAGGACAGGATCATGGAAGAGTGGCTCGTCTGGACGGTAGCGGGCTTCGCGCTGGTGATCGCGGAGCTCCTCACCGGCACGTTCTATCTGCTCGTGGTCGGCATCGGCGCCTTCGCGGGCGCGCTCGTGGCGTGGATGGGAATGGGTGACGTGGCCCAGGCCACCGTGGCGGGCGTCGTGGCCGTGGTGGGCTCGTTCGCGGTGAATCGCTGGCACAAGAACCAGCCTCGCACGCCCGAAGGCTCCAATTTCCTCGACCGCGGCCAGCCCGTGGTGCTCGAGGGCTGGGCCAACGAGTCCGCGGCCATCGCGCGCGTGAAGTACCGCGGCACCACGTGGGACGCGAAGATGGCGCGCGCGGACCTGCATCCCGTTCCCGGCACGACGCTCTACATCGAGGGCCAGGATGGAAACACGCTCGTCGTCGCAGCCGCCCCGCCCGCGCGCTAGCTTGCACCCCCGCCGTCCCGCCTCGCGGGCGAGCGTCAACCTCAACGAAAACACCAGGGAGGGTTCCATGTTCTGGAAGACCATCATCGCCATCATCGTGACCGTGGCCGTCGCCGCGCTCACGCACAGCACGGGCCTCACGCTCGGCACCTTCATCCTCGCGATGTTCGTGGTGATGGTGGCCGAAGGCGTGCGCATCGTCCCGCAGCAGAATGCATGGGTGGTGGAACGCTTCGGCAAGTTCTCGCGCGTGCTCGATCCGGGCTTCAACCTCATCGTGCCGTTCTTCGACCGGGTCGCGTACAAGCACTCGCTGAAGGAAGTGCCGATGGACGTGCCCGAGCAGATCTGCATCACGAAGGACAACACGCAGCTGTCGGTCGACGGCATCCTCTACTTCCAGGTGATCGATCCGCGGCTCGCTTCCTACGGTTCGTCGGACTACATCCAGGCCATCACGCAGCTCGCGCAGACGGCGCTTCGCTCCGCGATCGGCAAGATGGAGCTCGACAAGACCTTCGAGAGCCGCGACGAGATCAACCACATGGTCGTGCAGGTGCTGGACGAAGCCGGCCGCACCTGGGGCATCAAGGTGCTGCGCTACGAGATCAAGAGCCTCACGCCGCCGGAGTCGATCCTGCGCTCCATGCAGGCGCAGATCACCGCCGAGCGGGAGAAGCGCGCGGTGATCGCGACATCCGAGGGCAAGCGGCAACAGGAGATCAACGTCGCCGACGGCCAGCGCCAGGCGGCGATCCTCGAGTCCGAGGGCCAGAAGCAGGCGCAGATCAACAAGGCCGCGGGCGAGGCCGGGGCGATCCAGCTCGTGGCCGACGCGACCGCGAACGCGGTGCGCGTGGTGGCCGCGGCCATCGCGGGGCCCGGCGGCATGGAGGCGGCGAACCTCAAGGTGGCGGGCCAATACATCGAGGCCTTCGCCAACCTCGCCAAGCAGAGCAACACGATGATCATCCCGAGCAACGTCTCCGACGTGGCGGGCGTGGTGGCGAGCGCGATGACGGTGCTCGACCGCACGCGGGCCGGCCAGGCGGCGGCCAAATAATGGGGTCAGAGCCCTTTATCGCGGAAGAAGGGACAGATCATGATCTGTCCCCTTATTAACTGAAAAAGGGCTCTGACCCTAGAGCAGCCAGTCGATCGGGAGCCACGAGAGGAAGCGGATCCACGCGCGCCGCAGGGCGCCGGTTCGCGGCTCGTCCTCGTGGACGATCTCGCTCGTGCCCACGCGCTCGATCCATTCGATGCTGCCGCCGGGAGAAAGGCGCAGCTCGTAGGCATTCTGCGCGAGGCCCTGGTCGAGCGTGGCGGCGAGCCGGGAGGCGAGCGCCGGGCTCTCGATCACGAGCCCCATCTCGGTGTTGAGGCGCGCCGAGCGCGGATCGAAATTGAAGGAGCCGACGAAGATTCGCTTGCGGTCCACCGCGAAGGTCTTGGCGTGCAGGCTCTCCGGCGAGCTGCCCTGGCCTTTCTTCTTCGTTTGCTGCGTCGTCGCGGTGGGCTTGAGCTCGTAGAGCCGCACGCCCCCGCGCAACAGCTCCTCGCGGGACTTCGAGTAGCCGGCGTGCACGGCGCCCACGTCGGTCGCCGCGAGCGAATTGGTGAGCACGCGCGTCGCAACCCCCCGCGAAGCCAGCGCGACGAGGGCCGCCGCGCCGTCCTTGCCGGGGACGAAGTAGGGCGACACGAGGTCGAACGTGTTGGCCGCGTTGCCGAAGGTCGCGAGCAACCCCGTGAGCATGAGCGTGTCGCCGCCCGCCTGTGGATCGAGCGTCTTCGCGGGGTCGTCGCGGACGGCGCGGGCATCGGCCCACTCCATCGCGAGTTTTCCGTCGAGCAGCTCCTGCACCAGCGGCGTGTCGCGAGCGGCGTCGATGTAGGACTTCGACTCCGGGTCGTCGCGGGTCTGCGCGAAGCGTTCGAGCAGGCGCCCGGACGCGCCGTCGCCCGCCGGCTCCAGCAGGAGCGAGGCGGGATAGGCGGACGCGCTGTTCCAATAGAGATCGAAAGCGGCCGACACCTCGTGGACCGCCTTGCCGATGGCGAGCACGTCCAGGTCCGTGAACAGGGTCTCCTCGCCGGCGCCGAAATACTCGTTGCCCACGTTTCGCCCGCCCACGATCGTGGCCTGGTCGTCGGCGGTGAACGACTTGTTGTGCATCCGGCGGTTGAGGCGCGAGAAGTCGCCCAGCATCTGGAACATCCGGCCGCTGCGGCTCGCCACCGGGTTGTAGAGGCGAACCTCGATGTTGGGATGCGCGTCGAGGGCCGCGATCGTCTCGTCGAGCCCCTTCGTGTTGTTGTCGTCGAGCAGCAGGCGCACGCGCACGCCGCGTCCGGCCGCGCGCCACAGCGCCTCGAAGAGCAGGTACCCGGTCTGGTCGCCACGCCAGATGTAGTACTGGACGTCCAGCGTCTTCTCGGCGGTCGCGGCGAGCACGACGCGCGCGGCGAAGGCGTCGGTCGGCACGGCGAGCGCGTAGATCCCGCTCTGGCCCGGGTGTTCGGCCGCACGCGGCGTGATCGAGCGCCCGAGCCGGGTGTCCGCGGTATGGGCGACGACATGCGTCTCCGGCCGGCCCTCCAGCGGGGGCAGGGTCGCGCAACCCGTGACCCACAGGGTCGCGGCGATTACCATTAGGGCTCGCATCGCACGAGTTTCCCGCCGCCGCGGCCTCGTGCCTATTGCACCTTGGGTCCACACGGGAAGGCCATGGCCGACAGGGAATTCGGGTTCGAAACGCTGTGCCTGCACGCGGGGCAGATCCCCGACGCGCAGACGGGGTCGCGCGCGCTGCCGATCTACCAGACCACGTCGTACGTCTTCGAGAGCGCCGACCACGCGGCGAGCCTCTTCAACCTGCAGACGTTCGGCAACGTGTATACGCGGCTGTCGAACCCGACCACCGCGGTCTTCGAGGAGCGCGTGGCGGCGCTCGAGAACGGGCGCGCGGCGGTGGCCACCGCGTCGGGCCAGGCGGCCGAGATGGTCGCGTTCCTCAACCTGCTGCAGAGCGGCGACCACATCGTGTCGTCGTCGAAGCTCTACGGCGGGACGTACACGATGCTCGCGGTGAATTTCGCGAAGCTCGGCATCGAGTCCACGCTGGTCGACCCCGACGACCCGGAGAATTTCCGCCGCGCGTTGAAGCCCAACACCAAGGCGCTTTTTTCCGAGACGCTCGGCAACCCGGCCATCAACGTGATCGACATCACGGCGGTGGCCGACGTCGCGCACGAAGCGGGCATCCCGCTCATCGTGGACAACACGGCGGCCTCTCCGTACCTGTGCCAGCCGATCGACCACGGCGCGGACATCGTGGTGCACTCGGCCACCAAGTTCCTGGGAGGCCACGGCACGACGATGGGCGGCGTGGTGGTCGAAAGCGGCAAGTTTCCCTGGGACAACGGCAAGTTCCCCTCGATGACGGAGCCCTCGGCCGGCTACCACGGCGTGAAGTTCTACGAGACCTTCGGCGACTTCGGCTTCACCATGAAGGCGCGCATGGAGGTGCTTCGCGTGTTCGGCCCCGCGCTCTCGCCCTTCAATGCGTGGCTGCTCCTGCAGGGCATCGAGACGCTGCCGGTGCGCATGGACCGGCATTGCTCCAACGCGATGGCGGTGGCGAAGTTCCTCAAGGGCCACCCGAAGGTCTCCTGGGTGAGCTACCCGGGCCTGGCCGACAGCCCCTACAACGGGCTCGCGAAGCGCTACATGCCGAGGGGCGCCGGCGCGCTGCTCGCGTTCGGCATCCAGGGCGGCTACGAGGCGGGCGTGAAGTTCATCGAATCGCTCACGTTCGTCTCGCACCTCGCCAACATCGGGGACGCGAAGTCGCTCGTGATCCACCCTGCCTCGACCACGCACCGCCAGCTCGACGAGGAGCAGCTCGCGAAGGCGGGCGTTCCGCCCGACATGGTGCGGCTGTCCATCGGGCTGGAGAGCATCGACGACATCCTCTGGGACCTGGAACGCGCGCTCGCCTGAAACCTTGGCGCAAGGCAGGCGCAGGCAATGCGAATGATTCGTGGCGCCGTCGATCGCTCGTTGATCTAAGTCAGTCCTCGGCATGCGTTGAATGACTGAATGGCGGCAGAAGGAGCCGACCATGACGTCGAAGATTACCGGGTTCATCGTGGCATTCGCGTTGCTCGCGGCCAGCTGGCACGCGCACGCCGTGCCCGCATTCAATCGCCAGACCGGGCAGAACTGCGTGGCGTGCCACGCGGGCGGGCAGTATCCCGATCTCACGCCCTACGGCCGCCTGTTCAAGCTCACCGGCTACACGATCGGCGAGCGCGCGCTGCCGCTGGCCGCGATGGCGGTGGTGAGCGCGAACAAGACGCGCAGCACCACCTCGCCCGATCCGAACTTCGACGCCGCCGCGAACTTCCCCAAGGACGGCAACCTCATCTTCCAGACCGCCAGCGTGTTCCTCGCCGGGAAGGTCGCGAGCAACGTGGGCCTCTTCGCCCAGTTCACGTACAACAACTACGACGCGCAGAACGGCACCGATTCGGCCTGGATGGGCCATGGCGTCTCGGACAACTTCGACCTGCGCTACGCCGACCGCTTCATCTCGCCCGAACGCGACCTCATCATCGGCGCGACGATGAACAACAACCCCGGCGTGCAGGATCCGTGGAACAGCATCCCGGCGTGGGGTTACAACACGGTGCCGGGTAGCACCGGCCCCGCCGCCACGCCGATCATCGCCGGCGGGCTTGCGCAGAATGTCGCCGGCCTCGGCGGCTACCTGTTCTGGAACCGCACCGTCTATGCGGAGCTCACCGGCTACCGCACCGCGAACGGCTTCTGGTCGTTCCTGAGCCAGGGCTTCACGACCACGCGCGGGGACATGCAGAAGGTGAAGGGCGCCAACCCCTATTGGCGGTTTGCCCTCACGCACGACTGGGGCGCGCACAGCGCCATGGTGGGAACGTACGGGATGAACGTGAACGTCTATCCCGACCCCACCAACGAAAGCGGCCCCACGAGCCGCTACCGGGACGCGGCGATCGACGCGCAGTACCAGTACATCCTCGATCCGCACTCGCTCACGGTCACGGCCACCTATGCGCGCGAGAAGGTGGACTACGCCGACTCGCTCGCGGGCCAGCCCCATCCGCTCGACCCGGACGGCACGCTGGGACTGCCGCTGACCAACTCGTCCGATTCGCTGCGCATGTTCCGCGCGAAGGCCACCTACGCCTACCATGCCCGGTACGGCGGCTCGCTTTCCTACGTGGACGTGAGCGGCAGCACGAACGCCGCGCTCCAGACCTCCGCCTACGATCCGACCAATCCCGGCGTGCTGCTCGATGGCTCGCAGGGCGTGCTCGGCAGCCTCGCCGGCAACCCGGGAACGCGTGCATGGACGGGCGAGATCTTCTGGACACCGGTGCAGAACATCCGCACGGGCCTGCAGTACACGGCGTTCTCGAAGTTCAACGGCGGCTCGTCGAACTACGACGGCTTCGGCCGCAACGCCAAGGACAACGACACGGTCTTCTTCTATGTGTGGCTCGCCTACTAGGAGGGCATCCATGAGCAAGCCACGGGTTCTCGCCATCGCCATCGCCATCGCCGCGCTCTGCGCGGCCTGCGCCTCGCCGGAGCGCTCGCGCAGCCTGAACGATCCATCCATCCCGGCCACGGCCACCGCGCAGCAGGTGTGCTCCATCTGCCACGGCATCGATGGCAACGCCGTGTCGCCGAACTTCCCGAGGATCGCGGGGCAACCGGAGCCTTACCTCGTCTCGCAGCTGAAGGCGTTCCGCGGCCACAACCGCTCGGATCCGCAGGGATTCGAGTACATGTGGGGCCTGAGCCGCAGCTTCACCGACGCGCAGATCGAGCAGCTCGCCGCCTACTTCGCTGCGCAGAAGCCGCTCGCGAATCCCGCCCACTCCGATCCGGCGCTCGCGGCCCGGGGACAGGCCCTGTTCGAGAACGGCAAGACCGACAAGAACCTGCCACCGTGCAAGGCCTGCCACGGCGACCACGCGCAGGGCAACCAGGGCTTCCCGAGGCTGGCGGGCCAGCACGCGGACTACATCGTGAAGCAGCTGGACGTGTTCCAGCGCACCGACGAGCGGCCCGAAGGCGCCGTCATGAAGACGATCGCGCACTTGCTCGACCGCGACGACATCGAGGCTGTCGCGGCTTACGTGCAAAGCGTGAACTAGCCGCCGCCCGCCCTGCCGGCGAGCCTCGGCTGTGCCTCATCGCACCAGGCTCGGGTACAACCTGACTGCTACCGCCAGCAGCACCGCGAAGACGCCCGCGAGGACCAGGGCATCGAGGCCCCATGCGGCGAGCGCCGGCGCATCGCCCGGCACCATCAGGACGCGCAGCGCGTCGACCAGGTAGGTGAGCGGATTGAAGCGGGCGATCGCGCGCAGCCACGGTGGCATCAGGTCGAGCGGATAGATCGCGCTGCTGGCGAAGAAGAGCGGCATCGTCAGCACCTGCCCCACGCCCATGAATCGTTCGCGGGTCTTCACGATGCAGGCGATGATCAGCGAGAACGTCGAGAACACCGCGGAGCCGAGCACGACGGTGCAAAGCACGACGCCGATGACGAAGGGGTCGTGCCGAAGCTGCACGTGCATGAGCGCCGCGAGGAGATAGATCACGCCCGCCTGCACCAGGCCGCGAAAGCCGGCGGCCAGCGCCTTGCCGAGCACCAGCGCGCTGCGGTAGGCCGGGCTCACGAGCAGCTTGTGCACGACGCCAAGGTCGCGCTCCCAGATGACGGCGATGCCGTAGAAGATGGCGCTGAAGAGCACGCTCTGCGCCAGGATGCCCGGCGTGATGAAGACGAGATAGCTCACCGGCCCGCTGTGGATGCCGCGCACCTGCTCCATCACCTGCCCGAACACGGCAAGCCACAGCACGGGTTGCACCGCGCGGGACACGAGCTCGGTGGGATCGCGCAGCATCTTGCGCAGCTCGACGTCGGCCACGGCAGCGGTCTGCAGGTTGAAGCTGCTCAGGACCAAGCGCGGTTCGCCCCCATCGTCTATCCCACGCGCCGCGCCGTCGCCCGCGCTTCGCGTATGTCGGTGAAGCGGCCGCCTTCCTCGATCGTGCCGCCGCAGTAATGCGCGAACACGTCGTCCAGCGTGGCGGTCGCCGAGATCGCGGCGCGCAGCTCTTCCGGCCTGCCCGTGACCGCCAGCGCGCCCGAATGCAGGATCGCGAGCTCGTCGCACAGCCTGTCGGCCTCTTCCATGTCGTGCGTCGTGAGCAGCACGGTCGTATTGAACTCCCGCCGCAGGCTCTCCAGCCGTTCCCAGACCGCGTGGCGCGCCAACGGATCGAGCCCGATCGTCGGCTCGTCGAGGAACAGCACTTCGGGCCGGTGCAGCATCGCCTGCGCGAGCTCCAGCCGACGGATCATGCCGCCCGAGTATGTCTTGACCAGGCGGCCGGCCGCTTCCTCCAGGCCCATGAACCGCAAGGCCTCGGCGATGCGCGCAGCCCGGTCGCGCGCCGCGACTCCATAAAGGCGCGCGGAGAAGAGCAGGTTCTCGCGGGCGGTCAGCGAGCCGTCGGCCGAGAGCATCTGCGGCACGTAGCCGATGCGCTGCCGCACTTGCCGCGGCGCATCGAGAATGCTCGCGCCGGCCACCAACGCGTCACCTTCGCTCGGCGGCAGCAGGGTCGTGAGCATCTTGATCAGCGTGGTCTTGCCCGCGCCGTTGGAGCCGAGCAGGCCGAAGATCCGTCCCTGGGTGACCGAGAGGCTGACGCGGTCCACCGCCTTCAGGCTGCCGAACCGGCGCGTGAGCTGGCGCACCTCGATGGTGGCGGGGCCTCCTTGCATGGACAAGGGCTTCGAGGCCGCTCGAGGAGCCGGGCTAGCTGCCGCCCGCCCCGCCCAGCTTGTCGGCGAGCTCTTCCTCGGCCGCCTTGCGGGTCGCGTCGTCGATCCACTGGATGAACGTGGAGACGCGCACGTAGTCCTGGGCGTCGCCCGCATCGATCACACCGTTGTGGTTGGTGTCCTCGGTGCCCGCGGCGATGCCCACCACGAAGACGCTGCCGGCGGTCTCGAGATAGGCCGGGCCGCCTTCGTCGCCGGGCGCCGCTGCGCCTTGCAGGTCGGAAGCCGCGTCGCCCGCCTTGAGGGTGAGCGTGATCATGCGCGGGGCCACGCGGTCGATGGTGTTGATCGCGCCGCGCTTCTTGCCGTCGCTCTGCAATGACTTGTCGCCGATGCGGCCCGTCTCGCCGTGGCCCACGATCACCACCGCGCCCCCCGCCTCGTCCGACTGGCGGTAGAGCGGCGTGGGCTCGATGCTCCTCACCGGTTCCTTGAGGTACACGAGCGCGAGGCTCGAGGACCGGTAGGCCGGCGTCCACGCGGGATGGACCACCACCTGGACGATGTCGTACTTGCGGCCGTCGATCTCCACGCGCGCGCCCTTCGTTGCCTGCAACGCCTTGCCCACGCGCCCGGACGTGAGCACCCAGCGCGGCGCGATGAGCACGCCTTCGCCGCCGCCGGCCACCGGAAGCGCGACCGAGGTCTTGTACTTCGAGGCCATCTCCAGGTACTCCGCGTCGCCGCGGTCGGCGCGAATGAGGATGGCAGGGGCGGGAAGCGCGGCGGCGAGAAGGACTGCGGCGAGGATCGATTTCATGGCGCAATTGTAGCGGGCAGGCAAACCCCTGATACCCGGGCCGCTATTGCGGCCTGCCCGGAAGCGCGTAGAATTCAAACGACCGTTTGAATTCCGGAGCGCCATTGCCCGCTTCCCGACCCGCCCGCAGGGGTGTGGCGGTCGACGCAACCTCGGCCGACACCAAGACCCGAATCCTCGACGCCGCCGAATCGCTCTTCATGGAGCACGGCTTCGAGGCGACGAGCCTGCGGAGCCTCACGACGGCGGCGGGCGTGAACCTCGCGGCCGTGCACTACCACTTCGGCAGCAAGGAGGAGCTCTTCCAGGCGGTCCTCACGCGCCGGCTCGATCCCATGAACCAGGAACGCATCGACCTGCTCGCCAAGCTCGAGCGCGAGGCAGGCGGCCGCGCGCCCAGCTGCGAGAAGATCCTCTCGGCGATGCTGATCCCGGCGCTGCGCCTCGCGCGCGACGAGAAGCGCGGCGGCAAGAACTTCCTGCGCCTGGTGGGCCGCGCCTATGCGGATCCGGCGCCCTTCATTCGCCATTTTCTTTCCGAGCAGTACGCGGAGATGATCGCGCGCTACAAGGAAGCGTTCCTGCGCGCGCTGCCGCACCTCACGCGCCAGGAGCTCACGTGGCGCCTGCATTTCGTGATGGGCGCGCTCTCGTATACCCTCGCGGGAACGGATGCGCTCAAGCTCTTCGCCCAGATGACGCACACGGAACGGGAGGACGACGAGCTGCTGCTGCAGCGACTCGCGCCTTTCCTGGTGGCCGGGTTGAAAGCCCCGCCACTGGACCATTCACGCAAGCTCGAGCTCGTCTCGGGCGCATAAAGGGGAGTGCCCATGGTCACCATCATCGCCTTCGTCATCGCCGTCGTCGCGGCGAAATGGACGCTCGCGTACCACCGCGCCAACGGGCTCGCGTGGTCGATCTATTCGGCGGTGGCGGTCGCCGCGTTGCAGTTCCTCTTCCCCGGCATTCCCGCCGCGGTGGTCACGGCGCTGTGGGTCGTCGTCGCGGTCTATGCGGCGCTCTCGATCGTGAAGCCCCTGCGCCGCGCGGTCGTCACGGGCCCGATCTTCGGCCTCTACAAGAAGATCCTGCCGCAGGTCTCGCAGACCGAGCAGGAGGCGCTCGACGCCGGCAGCATCTGGTGGGACGCGGACCTTTTCACCGGCCGCCCCGACTGGGAGAAGATGCTCGACTACCCCGAGGCGAAGCTCTCCGACGAGGAGCGCGCGTTCATCGACGGGCCCGTCGAGGAGCTGTGCGGGATGCTCGACGAGTGGGACATCACGCACAACCGCATGGACCTGCCGCCCGAGGTGTGGAAGTTCATCCGCGAGAAGGGCTTCCTCGGCATCATCATTCCCAAGTCGTACGGCGGGCTGGGATTCTCGGCCTTCGCGCACTCGGAGATCGTCACCAAGATCTCGACGCGCAGCGGCACCTGCGCGGTGACGGTGATGGTGCCCAACTCGCTGGGCCCCGCGGAGCTGCTGATCCACTACGGCACCGAGGAGCAGAAGAACCACTACCTGCCGCGCCTCGCCAAGGGCCTCGAGATCCCGTGCTTCGCGCTCACCAACCCGGAAGCGGGATCGGACGCGGGCGCGATCCCCGACTTCGGCATCGTCTGCAAGGGCATGCACGAGGGCAAGGAAGTCGTGGGCGTGCGCCTCACGTGGGAGAAGCGCTACATCACGCTGGGCCCGGTGGCGACGATCCTGGGCCTCGCGTTCAAGCTCTTCGACCCCGAGAAGCTCATGGGCGGCAAGGAGGACCTGGGCATCACGCTCGCCCTCATCCCGACCTCGCACAAGGGCGTGAACATCGGCCGCCGGCACATCCCGCTCTCGGGCGCGTTCATGAACGGCCCCAACTCGGGCAAGGACGTGTTCATCCCGATGTCGTGGATCATCGGCGGCGAGAAGCAGGTGGGCAACGGCTGGCGCATGCTGGTCGAGTGCCTCGCCGCGGGCCGCTCCATCTCGCTGCCGTCGATGTCGATGGCGGCGGGCAAGCTGGGCACGCGCGCCACCGGCGCCTATGCCCGCGTGCGCTCGCAGTTCCGCACGCCGATCGGCCGCTTCGAGGGCGTGGAAGAGCCGCTGGCGCGCATCGGCGGCAACACCTACATGATGGACGCCACGCGCCGCATGACGATGGCGGGCCTGGACCTGGGCGAGAAGCCCTCGGTGATCTCGGCGATCTGCAAGTACCACATGACCGAGCGCATGCGGGGAATCATCAACGACGCCATGGACGTCCACGGCGGCAAGGGCATCATGATGGGGCCGAACAACTACCTCGGCCGCGCCTACGAGACGATCCCCATCGCGATCACCGTGGAAGGCGCCAACATCCTCACGCGCTCGATGATCATCTTCGGGCAGGGCGCGATCCGCTGCCACCCGTTCGTGCTGAAGGAGATCCAGGCGGCGGGCGCCAACGACCTCGTGGCCTTCGACACGGCGCTCTGGGGGCACATGGCGTTCACGGTGTCCAACGCGGCGCGATCCCTCTGGCTCGGCATCACCGGCGGCCAGACGGTGAGCGTGCCCGGCGCGCTCGAGACGCGCCGCTACCTGCAGATGATGACGCGCTTCTCGTCGGGCTTCGCGCTGCTTGCGGACATCTCGATGTTCGTGATCGGCGGGAGCCTGAAGCGCCGCGAGAAGATCTCGGCGCGCCTGGGCGACATCCTCTCGCTGCTCTACATCGGCTCGTGCACGGTCAAGCGCTACCACGACGAGGGGCGCCAGAAGGAGGACCGGCCCCTGCTCGATTGGTCGATGTACGACACGTTCTTCCGCCTCCAGGTGGCGATGGACGGCGTGCTCGACAACTTCCCCAACCGTTTCATCGCCGCGTGGATGCGCATGCTGGTGTTCCCGAAGGGCCTCACGCTGAACGCGCCCTTCGACAAGGTGGGCGCCAAGGTGGCGAACATCCTCGTCACGCCGGGGCCCGCGCGCGACCGCCTCACGGCCGGCGCCTACATCCCGCGCGACGTGGACGACGTGGTCGGGCGCCTCGAGTTCGCCATGGAGGCGACCATCAAGGCCGACCTGATCGAGGCCAAGATGCGCAAGGCCTCGAAGGAAGGGCTGCTCCCGCAGCGCACGCTCGCCGAGCGGCGCGCCACCGCCCTCGCGCAGGGCATCATCACGCGCGAGGAGCATGAACATCTCGCGTATACCGACCGCCTGCGCCACGACGTGATCATGGTGGACGATTTCGAGCACGACCTCGCGCGCGGCGCGAGGACGCAGGGGGACGCATGGCCATCGCAAGAGAAGAAAGAGCGCACCGCCGCGTCTATGTCGTAGACGGGGCGCGCACTCCGTTCCTCAAGGCGAGGACGGGGCTGGGGCCGTTCACGGGCTCGGACCTCGCGGTGAACGCGGGGCGCACGCTCCTCACGCGCCAGCCCTTCGAGGCCGACGCGTTCGACGAGGTCATCGTCGGCGCCGCGATGCCCTCGGCCGACGAGGCGAACATCGGGCGCGTGGTCTCGCTGCGGCTGGGCTGCGGCGAGAAGGTGCCCGCGTGGACCGTGATGCGCAACTGCGCCTCGGGCCTGCAGGCGCTCGATTCCGCGGCGGTGAACATCATGGCGGGCCGCTCGAGCCTCGTGCTCGCAGGCGGCACGGATGCGATGAGCCATGCGCCGCTGCTCTACGGCCCCGCGATGGTGAACTGGCTCGCCGCCTGGTACGCCGCGAAGGGCATGGGCCGGAGGGCCGCGCTCGCGGTGAAGTTCCGCGTGTCCTACCTGGCACCCGTGATCGCGATCCTGCGCGGCCTCACCGATCCCATCGTGAAGCTCTCCATGGGCTCCACGGCGGAGATCGTGGCCAAGCGCTTCGGCATCACGCGCCGGATGATGGACGAGTTCGCGGTGGAATCGCACCGGCGCACGGCGTTCGCGCAGGACAACGGGCATTTCGCGGGCGAGGTCGAGCCCATGTACGGGCCCGACGGCACGGTGTACTCGGCCGACGATGGCGTGCGCCGCGATTCCAGCGTGGAAAAGCTCGCCAAGTTGAAGCCCGTGTTCGACCGCACCTATGGAAACGTCACCGCGGGCAACTCCTCGCAGGTGACCGACGGCGCGGCGATGCTGATCCTCGCCTCCGAGGACGCGGTGAACGAGTACAAGCTGAAGCCCCTCGGGCGCGTGGTCGATGCCCACTGGGGCGCGCTCGATCCCGCGGAGATGGGCCTGGGCCCCGTGCACGCGATCACGCCGATGCTGATGCGCAACGGCCTCACGTTCAACGACATCGACGCGGTGGAGGTGAACGAGGCGTTCGCGGCGCAGGTGCTGGGCTGCCTCGCCGCGTGGGACAGCGACGAGTATTGCAAGCAGTACTTCGACCTGCCGCGCGCCTTCGGCGCTCCCGACCGCGCGAAGCTCAACGTGGATGGCGGCGCCATCGCCATCGGCCATCCCATCGGCGCCTCGGGCGCGCGCGTCGTGCTGCACGTCCTCAAGGTGCTCGAGCGCACGGGCGGCAAGCGCGGCGTCGCGTCGCTGTGCATCGGCGGCGGGCAGGGCGGGGCGATGCTGGTGGAGCGGGTGTAGCGAGCGGATGGACCGGGTGCCCCTCGCCATTGCGAGTGCGAGCACGGCTGACATTCCCACCCTCGTGGACCTGATGAGGGAGTTCTACGCCGAATCGCACTACCCGCTGGACGGCGAGTGGGCGGCCTCGAGCTTTCGAAGGCTCCTGGCCGATCCGTCCCGCGGAGGCGCCTGGATCGCGAGGAGCGCCGGCGAACCTGCGGGGCATGTCGTTCTCGCGCTCAGGCACAGCATGGAGTTCGGCGGGCTCGCGGGCGTCATCGACGATCTCTTCGTGCGCCCCGCGTTTCGCAGGCAAGGCGTGGGCGCCGCGTTGGTGAGGGCGGTGTTCGAGGCTTGCCAGGAACGGCAGGCCGCTGCCATCGAGGTTGAAGTCGGCACCGCCAACGTCGCCGCCGGAAGGCTGTATGAATCCTTCGGCCTCAGCCCGAACGACGCCGGGCGGCGCAGCCTGGCGATTCGACTGGATTAGAATCCACACCTGCGACCCGACAGGAGGCCCCATGAAGAAGACGATCCTCGCGATGTTGCTGTCCAGCCCGTGGCTTGCGTATGCGTGCGGCGACCACGTCGTCGTCTCCGTCACCGAAAAGACGAACGGCGCGGTCACCGCGTCGCCGAGGTTCCTGGCGAACGTCGGGGAAACGGCATCGGTGAAGCTCGCCGATGGCGTGGCAGTCGAGGCCGAGACCCAGGCGCCCGAAGCCGATGGCCGGTCCTGGACGAAGGTGCGGTTCACCTATCTCAAGACGGCCGACGCGAGCATGGTGCAGGAGATGAACATGCGCCACAAAGTCGGCGAAGGCTCCTTCGAATTCACGGATCCGGGCACGCAGAAGCACTACACGGTGTCGGTGGGGCCGGAGAAGTAGCGCACTCCCGCTTGCGCATCACCACCGACAAGTCCGCGCTCGACGTGGCCCTCGTCCACCGGTTCCTCTCGGAGCAGTCGGCATGGGCGCGGGGAATTCCGCTCGACGTCGTGAGGCGCTCGATCGACAACTCGCTCTGCTTCGCCGGCTTCGAAGGCGAGCGCCAGGTCGCCTTCGCGCGCGTGGTCTCCGATTTCGCGACGTTCGCGTATCTCGCCGACGTCTTCGTGGTGCCCGAGGCGCGCGGCAGGGGCTGCAGCAAGGCGCTCATGAAGGCGATCGTCGCGCATCCCGAACTCCAGGGGCTACGCCGCTTCACGCTCGCCACGGCGGATGCGCACGGTCTCTACGCCCAGTTCGGATTCACGCCGCTCGGCCAGCCCGAGCGGTTCATGGAGCGCTTCGTGCCGGGTGTCTATTCCGCGGCGCGGGCCTAGTCGATTGAAGCGCGCCATCCTCTTCTCGATCGGGTTCGCGGCCTTCACGGCGGTGCAGGTCGCCTGGTCCCTGGGGCATTCGTTCCTCGGCTGGCGCGGCGCGTGGATCATGAAGACCGGCATGGGCATCGCCGCGTGCTTCATCGTGTTCGCGGCCCTCTCGGCCTTCGTGACCGCGTGGCGTTTCGATCCGAAGGCGCTCCTCAAGCGCGCCCTCGCCGTCCTCGCCGGCGCGATCGTGGCGATGGCGGTCGCACTCATGATCCTCGGCCCCGGCAACCTCTGGCCGCTGGTGATCATGTTCGACGGCGCGATCATCCTGGGCGCGCTGCTCTTCGGCGGCGTGGTCGGCTCCGTGGTGGGAACCCGCCGCGCGAGCGCCCAGCCCGAAGAAACCTAGAACTTCTCCACCCAGGGCCTCAGCTCGACTTCCCACGTCCAGGCGCTGCGCGGCTGGTGGAGCACGTGCATGTACGTCGAGGCGATGGCATCGGGCTCGAGCATGCCGTCGGGCGCCTGGTTGTAGGGCTCGCGGCCGGCCTGGCGGATCCCGCCGTCGATCACGAAGTGCGCCACGTGGATGCCCTGGGGCGCGAGCTCGCGCGCCATGCTCTGCGCCATCCCGCGCAGCGCGAACTTGCCCATGGCGAAAGGCGCCGATTGCGCGTAGCCCTTCACGCTCGCCGAGGCTCCGGTGAGGAGGATCGCGCCGTGCTTCTTCGGCAGCATCCGGCGCACGGCCCGCTGGGCCACGCAGAACGCGCCGAAGGCCGTGACGCCGAGCGCGCGCTGGATGTCGGCAGCCGCGAGATCCACGAACGGGCCCCGCGAGCGGGCGCTCGCGTTGTAAACCACCACGTCGGGCGCACCCATCGCCGCATCGACCTCGCTGAAGAGGCGGTCGACCTGCGCCTCCTCGCTCGCGTCGCAGGCGAAAACCTGCATGCCGCTCGAGCGCAAGGGCTCCAGCTTGGCGACGTTGCGCGCGGCGAGCGCGACCTTCATCCCGTCCGCGGCGAAGGCCCGGGCGAGCGAGGCGCTCAGGCCGCTGCCCGCGCCCACGATCAGCGCGGCGGTGAACTTCGGCGATTCCATGGCGATGCTCCTGGCGTGGGAATCCCGATTCTACGATCCGTCACGAGGCCTCGTCGGCGCCGGCGTAGAATTCGTCGCTCACAGGGGGACCCATGAAGATCGAACAACGGCTGAAGGAGCTGGGCCTGGAGCTGCCCGCTCCCCTGCAGGTGCCTCACGGGATGGTGCTGTCGTTCCCCTGGGTGAGGGTGGTCGGAAAGCGCGCCTACATCTCGGGCCATGGCCCCACGAACGCGGACGGTTCGATCGCGCAGCCCGTGGGGAAGGTGGGCAAGGACCTGGCGGCGGACCAGGCATACCACGCGGCGCGCCTCACGGGGCTCGCGATCCTGGGCAGCCTCAAGCGCGAGCTGGGCGACCTCGATCGCATCGCCGCCTGGGTGCGGATCCTGGGCATGGTGAACGTGGCGCCGGGCTTCACGCGCACGCCGCCGGTGATCAACGGGTTCACGGACCTCATCGTCGAGGTGTTCGGCCCCGAGGTCGGCCGCCACGCGCGCAGCGCCGTGGGCATGGCGGAGCTGCCGTTCGACATTCCCGTCGAGATCGAAGGCGAAGTGGAGCTGAGGTGAGACCATGAAACGCATCGCACTCACGTTGCTCGCGGCCTTCGCGTTTGCCGCGCATGCCCAGTTGCCGGTCGTGGCCAATCCTGATCACGAGAAGATGCTCGCCAGCGCGGACCCGAAGCTCGCGGCCAACAAGCGCCTCGTGTACGACTTCTGGCGCGAGGTGCTCGAGGCGCAGCACCTGGAGCTCGCCGACAAGTACATGGCCGAGTCGTACATGCAGCACAACCCGATGGTGCCCACCGGCCGTGCCGGCTTCGTGCAGTTCTTCGGTGCGCACGCCATGCCCAAGCCCATCGAGCCGCGCATCAAGGCGCCGCTCGTGGCGATCGTCGCCGAGGGCGACCGCGTGGTGCTCTCCTTCGTGCGCGAGATGGCCGATCCGGCCGACGCCTCGAAGAAGTACACGACTACATGGTTCGACATGTTCCGCATCGAGGGCGGCAAGGTCGCGGAGCACTGGGACACGGCGACGAAGCGCTGAGAGGTGAGGGAACTCGACAACATCACGTGGCACACCCTGTGCGGCCCGCACGCGCGGTTCGCTGCGGGCCGGGGCGCCGTGCGGCGCTACGCCGCGGGCTTTTCCCCCATCGTCGCGTTCGAGGACCGCGACCGCCCCAACTTCGGCCTGCTCGAGCGCTACTGCGAGCCGGGCGAGCATTTCTACAGCGCGTTCTGGAAGGGCGCGGCGCCCGAGGGATGGAGCATCGATGTCGATTCCACGATGTTCCAGATGGT
>Ga0335084_10002340_pt1 | contig 18246 bp, 17 predicted proteins | sample Lox_Sample_44_FD_206721 | JGI IMG/M metagenome (GOLD analysis project Ga0335084, IMG submission 206721) | Soil microbial communities from Loxahatchee National Wildlife Refuge, Florida, United States - Lox_Sample_4.4 | ecosystem: Environmental > Terrestrial > Soil > Wetlands | place: USA...
CGTTACCACGGATGTAACAATGACGGGGAAGGATGATTTCGCCTACGCCGTCGCGATCCAGTCGGATGGAAAGATCCTTGCGGCCGGATCTGCATTTAACGGCGCGGATAATGATTTTGCACTGGTGCGGTATAATACCGACGGCAGCCCGGATGCGGGTTTCGGGACAAACGGCATCGTTACCACGGATGTGCCGACCGGCCAGGACGATTCGGCCTTTGCAGTAGGAATCCAGGCGGACGGAAAAATCGTTGTAGCGGGTCCCACCGCTAATGTCTCGCTATTTGACTTTGCGCTGGTTCGATACAATTCCGACGGCACCCTGGATACGAGCTTTGGGGCCGGAGGAGTCGTTACCACCGATGTGACGATCGGTGAGGGAGATTTCGCCTTGGCCCTCTCGATTCAGCCGGATGGCAAGATCGTGGTTGGAGGGCCGACCTTCAACGGCGCGAACGATGACTTTGCATTGGTACGTTATAATGCAAACGGCAGCCTTGACACGAGCTTCGGCAGCGGTGGAATCGTAAAAACCGACGTAACCGCCGGCCAGAACGATGATGCGTACGCCCTGGCGATCCAGTCGGACGGAAAGATCGTTGCGGGAGGGTATTCCAATAATTTAAACACGAATATGGCGAACTTTGCACTGGTGCGTTACAATCCCGACGGAAGCCAGGACACGAGCTTCGGGGCCGGCGGGATCGTGACAACCGATGTGGCCTCCGGAGACGACGATTACGCCGTTGCCGTCGCGATCCAGTCGGACGGAAGGATCGTTGCGGCCGGAGATATCTTTAACGGCAGTGATTATGACATGGCCCTGGTCCGGTACCGGCCATAATGTCTCAAGTCGTTTTGGCTTCCAACAAAAAGGCCTATCGGAACCTGTGTCTCCTATCATCTTCAAGCGTCGGATTCGCCCGATCTATCCGCCCTGTTCCGGGAAAACCGTAATCCAGGACGTTTCCTCTCTGACGCGCCAACCGATAAAAAAAATCTTGACAAATTGCGCCTCAAATTATATAGTACGGGCCGTTTCTGTAGACGTCCCATCGGTCACGGTGGCGGCGCATCCCCCTAAATGGTTAGGTGGCGACCTCGCAAACGAAACTCTACACGCAAGGAGGAAATATGAAGTACGGGTTGGCAAGTTTGGTGTTGTTGGGTCTTTTGATTACGGGTTCTTATGTCGTCTATGCGGGAACCGAAGCGGATCCCTGCAAGAACCGGGTGCCTGCGGATCAAGAGGCCGCGGTCAAGGCCGAAAAGAACCCTTATATCGGCAAGGCGGATGCCGTTGCCGAGGGTAAAACGATCTTCGAAGGAAAAGGAACCTGCTTTACCTGCCACGGAGTTAGCGGAAAGGGCGACGGCGATGCCGGGAAGGCCCTTGAACCGTCCCCCCGGAATTTCACCAATCCCAAATTTAATGCCTGTGTAACGGATGGAGAAATGCTCTATATCATCCGGAACGGCAGTCCCGGCACGGCCATGATTCCCGCCGTACAGACAGGAATTCTGACCGATGACGAAGCCAAGAAAGTCCAGGCCTACGAGAGGACGTTTAACGGAAAATAACCGGTCGATGGATTCCCGGTAATCAAAAAGGCCCCGCTCGCGGGGCCTTTTTATTTCTGTTGACTTGTTCGTTCGGCTTCGTGCATCATCCACCCCATGCGTTTATCTCGCCGGGGGACCGTTTCTTTTGTCTTTGCCGGTTTTTTTTTGATGCTCGTTTCCGCTTGCGGGTCCCGGTCTTCCGAAGAAATGGTACGCGTTCCGGACGGCCTCTATTTGATCGGAACCGACGAGGTCCAACTGGAGACCGAGGCCGAAGAAGCCGGCATTACCAAGCCCTGGGTCCTGGATGCGACGCCGGCCCATCGCGTTCACCTTTCGTCCTTCCTGATCGATCGCTACGAGGTCACGAACGGCGAGTATTTCCGTTTCGTGACGGCCGAGAGTTTCCCCGTTCTCCCGCAATGGCCGGGCGGACGGCCCCGTCCGGATCAGGAGCGCCTTCCGGTGACCTATGTCGATTGGGATGAGGCCGGAGCATACTGCCGGTGGCTCGGCAAGCGCCTTCCGACCGAGGCGGAATGGGAGGCGGCCGCTCGTGGACCGGAGGGCTGGATTTATCCCTGGGGTTATTTTTTTGACCCCCGACGGGCAAACGTGGGCGGTCTTCAGTCCGGGCCGACCCCCGTCGGGAGTTATCCGCGGGGGCAAAGTCCTTTCGGGGCATACGACATGATCGGGAATGTCTGGGAATGGACTGCGGACTGGTACAAACCCTATCCGGACAATACCTACGTCTCGGATGATTTCGGCGAAAAATATCGCGTGGCCCGGGGAAATTCCTGGGCGGGTCTTGGACATTTTTCGGGAAAAGTTCTGGAACAGGTCGAGGCCGTTGAAGCCCGCGCAACCTACCGTTTGTATTTCCCCCCAAAGATCGCCCTGGAAGATCTTGGTTTCCGATGCGCAAAAGACGCCGCAAAGGCAAACTGAATCCCACCCGTAAAAAAACCGTTGCGCGACCTTCTCCGGCCGCGACTCTTGAAGCATTGAAGGACGATTACCGATGGAAACGGGGGGAGGTCCAATCTCGTTTAAACGAATTCCAACAGATTTTTAAAAAAGGGGACGCGGCGATCTTCAAAGAGCTCTGCTTCTGCATCGCGGCGGCCAACTCCAGCGCCGAGATGGGGATGAAGACGGTCGATGCGATCCAGGACATTGTCCTGGAGGCCGATCTGGCGACGCTTCAGGATCGTCTCCGCCATGGTTTTCGATACAAGCGGAAGCGGCCGTCTTACATCGTCCATACCCGCGACTATTTAAAAAAGGAACACGACTTCAAGCTCGGCCGGCTACTTCAATCGTTTTCGGATCCTGACGCCCGTCGCGATTTTCTCGTCTTCAACCGGGATATCAAAGGAATCGGGTTCAAGGAGGCCAGCCATTTCCTGCGAAACATCGGATACCGCGGCTATGCCATACTGGACAAGCACATCCTCAACTGCCTGGCGGAGCTCGGCGTAATACGACGAAACCGCAAGCCGCTCAACCCGAGGCGGTATCGCCGGATCGAACGAAAGATGCGGGCCTTCGCCGACCGGATCGGCATCGACATGGACGAGCTGGATCTGCTCCTCTGGAGCCGGAAAACGGGGAAGATATTGAAATAGAATTTAATGTCACGACCCAATAATGAAACACGAAAATCTGGGCAGTATGAGATGTGGATGATACAATTAGGATTAAATACTTAGATAAAAATTCTTTATCGATGTCAATGAGGCTTTATCCGTGCGCGAGTTCAATAGGTTATTCTTTCCGATTCCCGCCGCAATTCTATTAGGAACTTCTGCGATAGTCGTATATTATTTCCTGCTCAGATTTCTTTGGTATGTCAAACAAAATCATGAAAACATCTGGACATCTCTTGGATGCCCCAGTTATCCATTTAATTTTTCCTTGAGAAACCAATTTGCGATATTAATTTATTTGCATAAAAGAGAGTATAAGAATATCGATGATCCAAAGTTCAGAAGAATAAGCTTTTCTCTCTTGTTCGCCCTTTGGAGTATGATTTCGATTTTTGCATTTTATGTTATCACTATAATCATATGGCCACCTGGGGATATGTCTTGAGTTCTTACAGTAAAAACAAGAAACAATCTACCTGTCGTGGTTTGTGTTCTGAATAAAAATATCAGCTAAACAAATTGGTAGTTTATTAGCCGTTATGAATGTGAGTAAATCCGCGTGTTCTTAAGTCCCGCTTACGCTACCAGAATAGTACTTGTTGCCGCATTTGTCGTGTTATATGCCGCTCTGAGATTTCTCTGGTACTTGAAGCATAATCATGAGAAAGTCTGGATATCCCTGGGGCGCCCAAGTTTTATTCTAAATAATTCCCTTGCAAATCAAATTGCTGTCTTGAAGTTCCTCCATAAAGGAGATTATAAGAAACTTAATGATCCGAAGTTCACAAGAATTAGCCTCTTTTATTTGTTGTCGATTTGGTGCTTCATTGCTTTATTTGTATTCTTAATTATATCGCGTGTTGCCTGGCCGCATGGGAATTGATAATTCAATACCTGAACCTGTCTTTCGACCCTATCTTTTGGGCCCTGTCTTTTGCATCGTCATGATAATTCCCATTTCCAGTATGGTATGGGCAGGTAATGTTAAAACGCCACCCTTATTAGTTGGCCCATGTGAAAAAGCAATTAACTTATTTGGAATAAAGCCTGAAGAGACAATCAATAATGAGAGAATAGGTTATACAATAAATTACAAATATAAAGATAAATTTCCCTCTAAGAAAGCTTTCTCTCAACTATATGATCAATTAGCCGGGTGTGGCTGGAAGCACTATTATGCTTTAGAATTTGTATTAGATGATGTTGATTGGTCGCGATATTTAGAAGGACGTACAGAAAATGAGACGGTAGTGATCCATCGATTTGGGAGAACTTATATTGATCAATCCAGAAGCAGACTTGCGATGATTCTCATTCGATATATATCTAAACCCTCTGATATTAAAGAGGCACGGACACTTGATAAGCCCAACAACAACCTACAATTGATTACCCTTCAATTTATGCCATTTAATGAAGAAGAGTATAAAAAAGTGCTGGACAAGTACCGATAAAATCATTGCCTGGCCCGCCTAACATCATCAAATAAAATAGCTGCAACCGATTTCGGTAAAGATCACAATCGCCAATAATCCTTTTCCGTCGTGCTCATTTCACCAATACTCAAACCGTCCGGTTTTCTTGACAAATCACTCACTTTGGTATAATGTTTGATATCGGGCACGATCGATCCGATTATTTCAGAAGCGTCGTTCTTCCCAGGAGAAAGCGGATGCAGAAACTCTGGCTCAAGTCATACGAGCAAGGTGTTCCGGCCAGCATCAATTATCCGAATATTCCGCTTCAGCAGCTTCTCTTCGAAACCGTCCGACGATTTCCAAAACGTCCCGCGCTGTCTTATTACGGCAGGACCATCACCTACGAACAACTCGACCTCTTAAGCAACCAGCTCGCGAATGGCCTGATCGAACTGGGGGTGCAGAAGGGGGACCGGGTGTCGATCATGCTCCCCAACGTTCCCCAGTGCGTGATCGCATATTTCGGAGCCTTGAAGGCCGGAGCGGTCGTGGTCCAGACAAATCCGCTCTATGTGGAACGGGAACTGGAACATCAGCTCAACGATTCCGGGGCCGAGACGATCATTGCGCTGGATCTGTTTTATGAAAGGATATCCCGGATCCAGCACCGGGTCCCTCTTAAACGGATCATTCTCACCGGCCCAGGAGATTTTCTTCCGCCGCTGCTCAGGCTGTTCTATCCCATCAAGGCGATGAAAGAGGGGCAGCGGGTCCGGGTCCCCTCGAAACCCCCGGTATACAACTTCCGGAAAATTCTTAAACGGTCGGAAGCGGTGCAACCGATCGTTCCGGTCAAACCCGAAGACACCGCGCTTCTTCAATACACCGGAGGAACCACGGGCGTTCCGAAGGGCGTCATGCTCAGCCACAATAATCTGGTCGCCAACACGGTCCAGTGCCGACACTGGATGCCCACGCTCCGGGACGGGGAGGAAGTGTTTCTCGGAGTGGTTCCCTTCTTTCATGTTTACGGTCTGAGCACCTGCATGAACCTCGGGCTGTTGACCGGCTCCTGCATCGTCCTTCTGCCCCGCTTCAAGACGGAAGACGTCCTCAATACGATTGTCCGGCACCAGGTGACCATTTTCATGGGCGTTCAGGCGATGTACGTGGCCATCAACAATTACTCTCGTATCAACAAGTTCGACCTTTCCTCGATCCGGATCTGCATCAGCGGCGCGGGACCCCTTCATGTAGAGGTCCAGGAACGCTTCGAGGAATTGACCGGCGGGAAGCTGGTGGAGGGATACGGATTAAGCGAGGCCTCGCCCGTGACCCACTGCACCCCGATCAACGGCCGCCGTAAGAAAGGCTCCATCGGCCTGCCTTTTCCGGACACGGATTGCAAGATCCTGGATAAGGAAACCGGCCTTCGGGAAATGGCGATGGGGGAGATCGGGGAGCTCGTCGTCCGAGGGCCCCAGGTGATGCAAGGGTACTGGAACAAGGACGATGAGACGAAACAGGTCTTGCGCGACGAATGGCTTTTTACCGGCGACATGGTCCGAATGGATGAGGACGGCTACTTCTACATCGTGGACCGGAAAAAAGACATGATCAAGACCCGGGGCGAGAATGTCTATCCCCGGGAGGTGGAAGAGGTTCTGTTCCGCCATCCGAAGGTCAAGGAGGCCGTGGTCGTCGGGATCCCGGACACCTTCAGCGTCGAGGCCATCAAGGCCTACATCGTGCTGAAGGAACACGAACACGCGACGGAACCGGAGATCCTGGACTACTGCCGGAAGGAACTGGCCAAGTTCAAGGTTCCCAGATGGATCGAATTCCGCAAGGAACTCCCCAAGACGATGGTGGGTAAAGTCCTGAGACGAATTCTCCTTGAAGAAGAGCTGAAAAAGGCCGGATAGAAATGGGCGCTGCCCTCGGGAATCCTCTCAGCGAGCATGGCGAGCGGGAGGGGAAGGCTCCATCCGGCTTGACCGGTGGAGGGGGCGACGCGAGCCCCTGCAAGAAAGGATAAAAGGTCCCCCCGTGAAAGACGTCGTGATCGTGGACGGAGTCCGAACTCCCATCGGGAATTTCGGCGGAAAAATAAAGGATGTGACGAACCAGGAGCTCGGACGCCAGGTCGTCCAGGGGCTTCTCCATCGGACACGGCTCGCCCCCGATTTGATCGAGGAAGTGATCTTCGGCTGCGTCCTTCAAAACAGCGACGCGACCAATCTGGCCCGGGTCGTAAGCCTGATGGCGGGCCTTCCCATCCCCATTCCGGCCTATACCGTTCAGCGAAACTGCTCCTCCGGTCTCCAATCCGTCGTCAACGCCTTCCAGAATATTCAATGCGGGGATGCCGATGTCCAGATCGCGGGCGGAATCGAGAACATGAGCCTTGCGCCCTATATCAGCCGGAATATGCGCTGGGGAAAGCGGCTCCGTCACGGCGAGTTCATCGACAGCGTCTGGGAGGGCCTGACGGACGGCTTCTGCGGACAGGTGATGGGTCAGACGGCCGAAAATCTGGCCGAGGAATTTAAGATCACGCGTGAAGAACAGGACGCCTACGCGCTCGAAAGCCACCGCCGGGCGGTTCAGGCCGTTCAAGACGATAGATTCAAGGACGAGATCCTGCCCGTGACCGCGGCCCGTGCCGGTTCACGGAACCGGACGGCGCCGCCGGTGTTCGCCCACGATGAGGCCCCCGACCCGGAATTGGACAAGACGCAGTTGGCTCAGCATCCTCCGATTTTCAAAGAGGGGGGGACGGTCACGGCCGGCAATGCCTGTCCCTTGAACGACGGCGCGGCGGCCTTGCTCGTCATGTCGGCCGAAAAGGCCCGTGAACTGGGCTATGAACCGTTGGGGTATGTGCGATCCTACGCCTTCGTCGGCGTGGAACCCCAGCGGATGGGCATCGGGCCGGCCATGGCGATCCCCAAGGCGGTTGAAAGGGCCGGCGCAAAAAGATCCAGATTGCACCTTCGGGATATTCAGCTCTTTGAGATCAACGAGGCGTTTGCGGCGCAATACCTTGCGGTCGAAAGGGTCTTGAAGCTCAACCGCGAGATCGTCAACGTCAACGGGGGGGCGATCGCCCTGGGCCATCCGGTCGGAATGACCGGGGCGCGCCTGATCCTGACGGTGTTGCGCGAAATGAAACGGCGCGAACTCTCGCTGGGCGTCGCCAGCATGTGCGTGGGCGGCGGAATGGGAGCGGCGATGGTGTTGGAGCGAAAATGATGGGCGCGGCTGGCCGTGCCCACGACAGGTTGGGAGCCTCTCATGAACATTAAAAAAGCGGCGGTGATCGGTGCGGGAACCATGGGCGCGCAGATCGCTCAGGTGATCAGTCACGCCGGGATTCCGGTGACCCTCGTCGATGTTCAGGAGGACAGCGTCAACCGGGGCCTGGAGACGATCCGGAAGATTTATCAGGCCCGCGTGGACAAGGGCCGGATGAAGGCCGCCGAGGCGGAGCAGAAAAAAGCCCTGGTCGTCGGGGCCTCCAATTACGACGGACTCCGCGATGCGGACATCGTCATCGAGGCGGTTTTTGAAGAAGCGGACGTGAAGCGAAAAGTGTTCACGGCGCTGGACGCCGCCTGCCCGCCGCGAACGGTCCTGGCCTCGAACACATCCTCTTTGTCGATCTCGGCGATCGCGACGGTGACCCGGAGGCCCAACCAGGTCGTCGGCATGCATTTTTTTAATCCGGTGTACGCCATGAAGCTGGTCGAGGTGATTCCGGGGCTGGATACCTCCCCGGAGATCGTCCAGGCCGTTGTCGGGCTTTCCGAGCGGCTTGGGAAGACGCCGATCCGCGTCCGGGAATGCCCCGGCTTTGTCGTGAACCGGCTGCTCATGCCCTACTTGAACGAGGCCGCGCTCGCCCTCCAGGAAGGGGCGGCACCGGCCAACGATATTGATGAGGCGATGAAGGCCTTTGGCATGCCGATGGGTCCCTTCACCCTGTTGGACATGATCGGCATCGATATCGCCGAAAAAGTTTCGAATATCCTCTACGACGCCTACGGTCCCCGCATGGCCGTGGCGGGGATTTTGCCCGAGATGGTTCAGGAGAAGCGTTTCGGCCGAAAGAGCGGCGCGGGGGTTTATCGCTACGACGGGGAAAAAGACGAGACCATGAACAAGATCCTTCAAAAGGTCCGGAAGGACACCGGAATCGTCGGAACGGGGTTTGCTCCCGAACGGCTGCTTCTCCTGATGATCAACGAGGCCGCGATCTGCCTTCAAGAGGGAACGGCCACGGCCGGCGATCTGGACCTCGCCATGGTCCTCGGGACGGGCTTTCCGCGCGAGAAGGGAGGCCCGCTTCATTATGCCGATCAGGTGGGGCTCGATGTGCTCCTAAAAGAGCTTCAGCGCTACGCCGCCGAGCTCGGTCCGCGTTTCTGGCCCGCGCCGATCATCAAGCGGATGGTTGGGGCGGGATATACCGGTCTGAAGTCCGGACGGGGATTCTTCGGCTATTAGGAGACGCCATGCCGCGGACTTTGATCGTATATCAAATTGAAGACGGTGTGGCGACCCTGACGCTGAACAACCCTCCGGCCAATGCCCTGAGCAACGCCCTCCTGGAGGAACTGGACCAGGCCGTCGAGACGTTGGGAGGAAAGACCGAGGCCAAAGCGGTCGTGATCACGGGGGCCGGCAAGATATTCGCGGCCGGGGCCGATATAAAAGAAATTGCCGAAATTGATACCGAGGATCGCGGTCGCCGGCTCACCGCGCGCGGCCAGGCGATCCTGGATCGGATCGAGCGCTTGAACAAACCCGTTCTTGCCGCCCTGAACGGCCTATTTTGCCTGGGCGGGGGGTTGGAATTGGCGATGGCCTGCCACCTCCGGATCGCGGGGGACCGCGTCCGGCTGGGCCTTCCCGAAATCACCCTCGGGATCATGCCCGGTTTCGGCGGAACCCAGCGCTTGCCCCGACTGGTGGGGACCGCCAAGGCGCTGGAACTGATCCTGACGGGCGATCGAATCAAGGCCGAAGAGGCCCGGGAGATCGGGCTGGTCAATGAGGTGGTTCCGGATTCCGAAGTCGTGAATCGGGCGCGCGCGGTGGCCAAAAAAATCGCCGGGATGGGTCAAGCGGCGGTGCGTGCGGCGCTGAGGGCCGTCATGGAAGGACAGACGCGGTCCCTGGACTCCGGATTGGAATTGGAATCGAAATTGTTCGGTTCGCTTTGCGAGACGGCCGATATGAAGGAGGGCGTCAAGGCGTTTCTGGAGAAGCGTCCGGCCCGATTCAAGGAAGCGTGACGGATGGAGTCCCTGTGAACGATAAGACCGGTCTTGGCCCATCGCGGGCATCCGCCCGGGAAGGGAAGACCGCCCTGCTGCTGGCCGGGGGAGGCTTTCCGGGGTGGATGTATGAAATCGGCTGCCTCTCCGCCCTGGACGAGTTCTTTGACGACGGGTTCAGCGTCAATGACTTTGATATCTACGTCGGCACGAGCGCCGGGGCGGGCGTGGCCGCCCTGATCGCCAATCAAGTCAAACCCATCGAAATCTTTGAGGCGATCCGGGAAAATAAAGACAGCCCGTTCAATTTCAAGAGCAGCAATATCTACAGCTTCGGCTATCAGGAAACCTGGCAGCTGTTCAGAAAACTGGTCCGGTCGCTGGGCCCGATGATGAGTTATCTGTGGCGGAACCGGAAGTGGTTTTCCATGATCGACCTGGTCCATCTTTTCGAGGAATATCTCCCCTCCGGAATCTTCACCCTTCGCAATTTTGACGAATACCTCGGATCGTTCCTGTCCCAGCCCGGCTACACGAACGATTTCCGAAAGCTGAAGGGAGAGCTGTACATTCCGGCGATTGACGTGGATCTGGGCCGCTACGACGTTTTCGGCGAGGGCGAATTCGCCGATGTGCCGATTTCCCAGGCCGTCACGGCCTCGTCGGCCGTTCCGATCGTCTTCCAACCGGTCCACATCAAGGGACGGGACTATATCGACGGAGGCGTCGGCCGCGTCGCCTACATGGACATCGCCATCAATCACGGCGCGTCTCTGGTGATCGTAATCAACCCCATCGTTCACATCGTCAACGACCGGACAAAGGTCTGCCTGCCCACCTTGTACGGGTATTGCGGCGGATTAAAGGAAAAGGGGATGTCGTACATCTTTGATCAGGGCAACCGAATCAGCACGGGCACCCGGATCTATCTCGGCCTGAAGCGGTATCAGGCTGAACATCCCGACAAGGACTTTCTTCTGATTCAACCCGATCCCTCCGACGCCTTGATGTTCTTGTACAACGTCATCAATCTGGCGGCCCGCCTGGAAATCATCAATTACGGTTACGTCTCGACCGTGAACGCCTTGAGATCCCAGTTTGAATCCTATGAAAAAAATTTCGCCAAACACGGGGTCAAGGTGACCCTGAAGCGATTTCGTTGAGATCGAAGGAGGGGATCAACCGGCCCCTTTGGGCGGCCAGATCACGTAGAGCATCGCATAGGTGATGGTGCTGGTGCAGAGGGCAATGAGGAAAAGCACCATCGTAAACGTTCCGATCATTCGATGGCGCCGCTCTCCGTCGGGAATCAGGCGCTCGATCCCTTTTTCGATCAAAAGCACAAAGGCCACCAGTAAAAAACCCGAGATGTAGACGATGAGACGTGCGATGCTGTGCCAGCGGATCAATCCCGCGACGGCGAAGAGGATAAACGCGCCGCCGAGCGTTTTATAAAAAGCGCTTCGGCTGATCGACAAGGGTCCGGGCCGCAAGACCCGGCGTCCGCTCTTCCGCACGGCGACGCGAAATCCCAGCACGATCATATAGACCGCGAGAACGAGACCGGTGCTTACCACCAGAATATGAAGGGTGAGCAGAGGCGTGAAGATGAAGTGATAAACCCAGTCCGGTCCTCCGAAACCTTCCTTCCCTTCGGTGGCCAGGGCCCCCAGACTGCGCGCCAGATAGTAAAGCGAAAAATAAGCCAGCATGCTGACCATGGCCCAGAGGGTCAGGACGTGATGTCGGTCCCCCTGTTTATTTCTTCCCATTCTCCATCCGACCATGAACAGGAGCGTGAACGCCATGGCCATGAGAAAACTCAGATCCGCCCCCAGCGTGCCGTGAGCCGGTAAAAACCCGGGCCTGCCCAGCCATTCTTTCATGTTTGGACCTCGATAAGGATGGGGGTTGATTTCCCCCGCTTCGTTCTTATAACATTCCCTCCAAGGCCCGTCAAGGAGATCGTGCGCGGCCTCCGGTTTTATTGACAGGCGGGATTGGGTGTGGTAGGTTCATTTTATGGCAGATGAAAACAAGTATTGCCTCTGTTGCGGGGAGCAGGTGCCCCTCAACAAAGTACAGCGGGATGGAAAGCTGGAGACCACCTGCGTTTACTGCGGATTTGTTTTGGACGTCGCGGTGGAGGAAGGAGGCTATGCGGCCGCTTGCATTATGACGGCCGATGATTCGGAGCTGACGCGGGACCTTCTCAAGGGAGCGATGCTCGAGAAAAAACTGGCGCGATCGGTCATTTCGGCCAGGAACGGTCAGGAATTCATCACATTGTTCACGAAAAGGTTGACCGAAAAACAGGCCGTGGATTTGGTGATTCTCGATCTGGAGATGCCGGTCATGGATGGGGTCACGGCCGCGCGGATGATGCGCGCGATCGAAGAGAAATACAAGACGGCCAAAGTTCCGATTTTATTTTTCTCCGCCCATAAATGCGATGAGAATTTGAAGCGACAGATGGCCCTGTTCAGCCCGGCGAGCTACGTCAATAAGGGAAGCGATTCCAATCCGACCAAACTCGTGGAACGAATTGATCAACTGATCGGCTATTACATGATCAATCGCGAGTCGACCGCCTCCTAACCCGCTGATTATTCAAATCTCTTCCATGAGATCGATTGACTTTTCCGCTCCCGCGTGATAACGTCAAAAATTCACGAGTCGACGGAATGAAACGAATATCGATGAAAACAATCCCGCGCGAAGCGGCGTATCATCCTTCGTTGGATGAATTTATCCGCAAGTCCGGGAAGGGGAATCTGATTCCGGTCTATCGGGAGATCCTGGCCGATCTGGAAACGCCCGTGTCCGCCTTTCTCAAAATCCGTGATGAGCGCTATGGCTTTCTCCTGGAAAGCGTGGAGGGCGGGGAAAAATGGGCGAGATACTCCTTTCTGGGAAGTCGTCCGTCGCTGGTCATCAAGGGGTCGCTCGATGAGTTGGCCTTGATCCGCCCTAAGCGGGTGGACCGTCTTCCGGTCAAGACGGACCCCCTGGAAACGCTCAAAGAGATTATGGCCGACTATCAGCCGGTGGAAGTGGAAGGGGTCCCGCGGTTCTTTGGGGGCGCCGTCGGGTATCTTGGCTACGATTTGATCCGAAGCATCGAACGGCTTCCCGATCTAAATCGCGATCGTCTGGACCTGCCGGTGATGTCTCTGATGGTTACCGACACGCTTTTGATCTTCGATAATGTGGCGCAGACGATCAAGGTGGTTTCGAACGTTCATCTGACCGGCGGAGAGCGGAGGGGACCCGATGCGGCGCGCCGGGCCTACCGCGAGGCGGTGGACAAGATCGAGGCCATTATCGCTCGATTAAGGAAGCCGGGTCGCTTTCCCAAGGAACGGCGGCGTCCCCGCGGGAAGTCTTCGGAAGTGAATATCACCTCAAACATGAGCTCGCCGGCCTTTCAGAAGATGGTGCGGCAGGCCAAGGAGTACATCCGTTCGGGTGACATTTTCCAAGTCGTGCTCTCCCAGCGTTTTGAGACCGAGGCGGGGTCCGAGCCCTTCGATATTTATCGGGCTCTTCGGGTCATCAACCCGTCGCCGTACATGTACTATCTCCAGTTGGACGGCATCGAGCTGGTCGGATCCTCGCCGGAGGTGCTCGTCCGGTGCGAGGATCGCAAAATCGAACTGCGACCGATCGCCGGCACCCGGCCGCGCGGTCGGAATGAGGAGGAGGACCAGGCGCAGGAGCGGGAGTTGCTGAACGATCAAAAGGAACGGGCGGAACATATCATGCTGGTGGATCTGGGACGCAATGATGTGGGGCGCGTCTCCGAGGTCGGAAAGGTGCATGTGGAGAAATTGATGGCGGTCGAACGGTATTCCCATGTCATGCATCTCGTCTCGCAAATCGAAGGCCGGCTCCGGAAAGACCAGGACGTTTACGATGTGATGCGGGCCGGCTTTCCCGCCGGGACCGTTTCGGGAGCGCCCAAGATCCGGGCCATGGAAATTATCGAGGAATTGGAACCGACCGGCCGCGGTCCGTACGCCGGCGCCGTGGGTTACTTCAGTTTCTCCGGAAATATGGACACATGCATCAACATCCGTACGATCGTGATCAAGGACGGGCGGGCCTATATTCAGGCCGGGGCCGGGATCGTGGCCGACTCCGATCCCGGACGCGAATATCAGGAAACGGTGAACAAGGCCAAGGCGATGCTGGCCGCGATCGAAAAGGCCCGACACGGTTTAGAATAAATCAGAGACCCGAAAGGCCGGCCCGGCGGGAGGCGGGGTGGGCTCCCACGCACGGCAAGAGATGGGGACAGGGCGACGCGACCCCCTATAAAAAATATGCTGTTGATGATCGACAACTACGACTCCTTCACGTACAACTTGGTCCAATATTTCGGGGAACTGGACCAGGACGTGCGCGTTTACCGCAACGATCGGATCACGCTGGACGAGATCGCCGAGCTCCGGCCCGAGCGGATCGTGATCTCCCCCGGACCCTGCACCCCGAAGGAAGCCGGCGTCTCGATCGAGCTCATCAAACAGTTCGCCGGCCGCCTTCCGATCCTGGGAGTCTGTCTCGGTCACCAGGCGATCGGAGAGGCCTTCGGCGGCGAGGTGGTGAGGGCCCCCCGCTTGATGCACGGTAAAACCTCGATGATTCACCACGATGGAAAGACGATTTTCAAATCGCTTCCGAACCCTTTCGAGGCGACCCGGTATCATTCACTGATCGTGAGGCGGGAGACCCTCCCTCCCGTATTGCAGGTTTCGGCCGAAACCCGGGAGGGAGAAATCATGGGCCTTCGGCATTTGAATTATCCGGTTGAAGGGGTGCAGTTTCACCCGGAATCCATCCTGACCAAGGCGGGGATGGATCTTTTGAGAAACTTTCTGAAGATATAGGGGAAAAGCCGATGAGTCCGAGTGAAGCAGAATTGCGACAGCTCCGTTTCATGGAGCGGTTGGAAAAATACGGCTACATCGCGGCCGGACTCAGTTTTCTGATATTAGGGATGGTGGTATTTTTCTACGGCTGGCTCGAATTTGTCCTCAAGATGACCGAGGGGCCTTCGCGCGCGACCCTGGTTTTGATGAACGACCTTCTTTTGGTGGTCATCCTACTTGAGCTCTTTCGGACCGTCATTAACTTTCTCAAGAGCCGAACGATCAGTCTGGAGCCCTTCCTTCATGTCGGCATCATTGCGGCCGTCCGGCGGCTTTTGACGATCGGCGCCGAAATGACCCTCCGGGGGGATATCTCCGAGACCCGCTTCAATCAATACCTGCTTGACGCGCTCGTGAGCATCGGGATCATCCTGGCCTTGGTCATCGCGCTTTATATTTACGGCCTGCGATCGAACTCGGCCGAACCCACCGGCCCGAAATAAAGGGGATGCGCGGTACCAATTCGGTCTGAAATATGGTAAAGTTTGTTTCCGGGTAACGGGGTAACATGATTAAGGAAGCGATTGCAAAAGTAGCGGACGAGGTCAACCTGACCGAGGCCGAGGCCGAGGCCGTGATGCACGAAATCATGGAGGGCCAGGCCACCGCTTCCCAGATCGCGGCCTACCTAACGGCCCTCCGGATGAAGGGCGAGACGGTCGAGGAAATCACCGGCTCGGCCCGGGTCATGCGCGAGAAGGCCGTCCGGATCCACGTGAACGACCCCTTTGTCGTCGATACCTGCGGCACCGGCGGGGATCGGATGAGCACGTTCAATATATCGACCACCACGGCCTTTGTCGTCGCCGGGACCGGGATCACGGTCGCCAAGCACGGCAATCGTTCCGTATCGAGCAGTTGCGGCAGCGCCGATGTGCTCAAGGCCCTGGAGGTGAAAATTGACTATCCCCCCGAGAGCGTCGAGGAATGTCTCAACACGATCGGCATCGGGTTCCTGTTCGCCCCGCTCTACCACGGCGCGATGAAGCATGCCATCGGGCCGCGCCAGGAGATCGGGATACGGACCCTGTTTAACATCCTGGGTCCGCTGACCAATCCGGCCCGGGCCTCCATCCAGGTCCTGGGGGTGTACGATCCGAACCTGAGCGATCTGATGGCCCAGGTCCTGATGAACCTCGGATCGCTTCATTGTTTCTGTGTGAACGGGATGGACGGGTTGGATGAAATCACGATCACGGCGAAGTCCAAGATCTGCGAGGGGAAAGAAGGGAAGGTCAAGTGCTATCACATCGAACCGGGAGATTTTAATCTTCCAACGGCCCGCGTGAAGGATCTCATCGGCGGAACGCCGGATCAAAACGCGCGGATTGTCCTGGATGTTCTCGGCGGCCAAAAAGGACCGAAACGGGACGTGGTTCTCCTCAACGCCGCGCCGGCCATCGTCGCCGCCGGAAAGGCGCGCACCCTCCAGGACGGGGTTCACCTGGCGGCGGAATCGATCGACAGCGGAGCGGCCCTGGAGAAACTGAGACGCCTCCGCGCGATGACAAACCGGTGACCCGTTCAGGGACCATGACCTTTTTGGAAGAAATATTGATCTCGACTCAAGAGACGGTTAGGAGTGCCAAACTCAACCGGCCGCTGGCCGATCTCAAGCGCCGCATCAAAGACCGGGAATCCCCGCGGACTTTTACGGGATCCCTCTCACAGAATTCGGGCCTGTCACTGATCGCCGAGTTGAAACGGGCCTCTCCCTCCCAGGGCCTGCTTCGGAAGGCCTTCGATCCGGTGGAAATCGCGACGATCTACGAGGAGGAGGGGGCGGCAGCCCTGTCGGTGCTTACGGAGGAGCGCTTCTTTCAAGGCTCCTTGAACTATCTCGTCCAGGTCCGCGCCGTCGTGCAGCGTCCGTTGCTCCGGAAGGATTTTTTGATCGACGAGTACCAGGTCTATGAAGCGCGGGCCTTTGATGCCGACGCGGTTTTGCTCATAGCGGCGATTCTGGACGACGGCCCTTTGAAGGATTACCAGGCCCTCGCGGGGGACCTCGGCATGGACAGTCTGGTGGAGGTCCATACCGAGGCGGAGCTCGAGCGCGCCTTGCAGGCGGACGCCCGTGTGATCGGAATCAACAACCGCGATCTGGCCACGTTTAAAACCGACCTGGAGACCACGTTCCGCTTGATTCGCAAAATCCCGGAGGACCGGGTTGTGGTGAGCGAGAGCGGGATCGTTCAACGAAAGGACGTCGAGCGCTTATTCGAGGCCGAGGTGGATGCCGTCCTGATCGGGGAGACCTTCATGAAGAGTCCCGACATTCGGGCCAAGATTCGGGAACTTTTCGGGAAAGAATAGGCGGACGGGGATGCGGGTCAAGATTTGCGGGATCATGAACGTCCATGACGCGCTGGCCGCCGCGGAGCTCGGAGCGGATGCGGTGGGCTTCGTCCTGTACCGGAGCAGCCCCCGTTATACGGATCTGAAGACGGTGAAGAACATCATCGCGCAGCTCCCCCCGTTCGTCACGACGGTCGGGGTCTTTGCCAACGCGGAGGAAAGAGAAATCCTGTCGACGGTCAACGAATGCGGACTCGATCTGATCCAGCTTCAAGGAGACGAGCCGGCGGATCTCTGCCGGCGTTTGGGCAACCGGGTCATCAAGGCGATCCGGGTTCGCGACAAATTCAGTCTCAATCGAATGATTCCTTACAAGGTCAGGGCCTTTGTGCTGGACACGTTTCGCGACGGACAGCTCGGGGGAACGGGCGAAATCTTTGATTGGAATCTGGCTGTCGATGCCAAAAAATTCGGGAAAATCATCCTGGCCGGCGGTCTGACGCCGGAGAACATCGGGGCGGCAATCGAGCAAGTCCGGCCCTACGGCGTAGATGTCAGCAGCGGTGTGGAAGAGCGCGTGGGAAAGAAAGACATAACAAAACTTAAGCGATTCATCGAAATCGCCAAACAGACATGACGACACAACCCGATTCGAGCGGCCACTTCGGTATTTATGGGGGTAGGTTTGCCCCGGAGACGTTGATCCCGGCGCTTAACGAACTTGATAAATATTATCAATTATCCAAAAATGATAAGGAGTTCCAGGATAATCTTAATAAATTTCTTAATGAATTTGCCGGCCGACCCACCCCGCTTTATTTTGCCCGGGGCTTGACCCGAAAATTTGGCGGAGCCAAGATCTATTTAAAACGCGAGGATCTGTGTCATACGGGAGCCCACAAGATCAACAACACGATCGGGCAGGCCTTCCTGGCCAAGCGCATGGGCAAGCGACGGGTCATCGCCGAAACCGGTGCCGGCCAGCATGGCGTGGCCGTGGCGACGGTCGCGGCCGTTTTCGGGCTTGAGTGCGAAGTGTACATGGGCACCGAAGACATGGAGCGTCAATCCCTCAATGTCTACCGGATGCGCCTGATGGGGG
>Ga0335084_10002342_pt1 | contig 18242 bp, 13 predicted proteins | sample Lox_Sample_44_FD_206721 | JGI IMG/M metagenome (GOLD analysis project Ga0335084, IMG submission 206721) | Soil microbial communities from Loxahatchee National Wildlife Refuge, Florida, United States - Lox_Sample_4.4 | ecosystem: Environmental > Terrestrial > Soil > Wetlands | place: USA...
AGGCCAAAAGTGCCGGCTGGCGCCGTTTCAGGTTGAACGCAGCTTCGAAATCGCCGTTGGCGGTGACCTCGGTCACGTTGTCGTACCAGGCCTTGCGCGGGTTCTTGCGAAACTTGGCGCTCGACTTCTCCAGCAGCATGTCAAAGGTGCATTTGACATCCCTGGCGGTAAAGGGCTTGCCGTCGTGCCACTTGACGCTTTCACGCAGTTTGAAGGTGAGCTTAGTACCGTCCGCGCTCCAGGACCAACTGGTGGCGAGATCGGACACGATCGTCTCCAGGCTGTTCTGGGCAACGTCCTGCTTGTACAGCACCAGGTTGTTGAACACGCCCATGAACGGGACGTTGGTCGAGAAGGTCGCTTCCTCGTGGATCGAGGCGCTCGGCGGACTCTCCACGTGGTACATCTTGAGGATTCCGCCATGCTTCTGGGCGAAAGCCGCATCGATGACAAACATCCCAAGGAGCAACCCCGCTGCGGCGGCCACAGATCGAGAGATCCCATGCATTGCGGTCTCCTATCGTAGCGATAAAGCGACGGACGGATGGGAATTCCAACCGTATCACGCCGTGCAGGAGAGCTCAAGGCGACCGGTCGCACATCGATCCTGCCGGAGCGGCTACTTGTCCAACCACACGTCCTCGTAGCGATAGCCGTTGAAGGAGCTGTTGGCCATGACGGTCACCCCTTTGACATAGGGCTGCCAGCAGAGAACTGCCCGGGTGTGCAAGATAATCGGCCGCGCCATGTCTTCCTGCAACTTCCTGTCGATCTCCCAGACCAGCTTTTTGCGCTTTTCCAGATTGGGTTCCATGGACTGCTGGTCGAATAGTTTTTGCAGTTCCTTGTTGCAGTAGTTGGTGTAGTTGCGCTCCGAGCCGCAAGCGTAATTTTCATAGAAGTTCTGGTCGGGATCGTCCACAGCGTTGCCAGTGAAATTCAAGCCGACCGCATAGTCCTTGCGCGCGACCTTGGCGTACCAGTTGGCGGTCTCGACCAGGTCCAGCTCGCCATCGATGTAGATCTCTTTCAACTGGTCGATCAGGATCACCGCCGGATCGCGATAGCTCGGGATATTGCGGGTCGACACCTTGATCTTGAGCCGCTTGTCCGGTCCGTAGCCAGCCTTCTGCATCAACTTCCGGGCGTCGTCGCGGCTCTTCTTGGTGTCCGCACCGTAGCCTGGAAGGTTCTTCAAGATGTCCGGCGGCAGCCCCCAGCGGCCTTGTGGCGGCGGTTGCATGGAGCCGCCGATATCCGCCTGTCCCTCGAACAGGATGTCGATGAAGGCTTTGCGATCGAGCGCCATGGCCATTGCCTTGCGTATCTCTGGATTGTCGAATGGCGGCAAGTCGCGATTGACGATCAGATTGAGGCTGATGTTGGTCGATTCCACCTTGCAAACCGCCTGTGGCGCCTGGCCTCGCAAATCCTTCAGCAACGGAATCGTCACCTCGAGCGGGAAGGTCATGTCGAACTTGCCGGCGATGAAAGCGAGAATGGCGGTAGAGCGGTTCGGGATGATGGTGAACTCAATACCATCGAGGTAAGGCCGACCTTTCTTCCAATAGTCGGTGTTGCGCGTCAGCTTGATCGATTCGTTCATCTTGAATTCAACGAACTTGAACGGCCCAGTGCCGATCGGATGGGCGCGCATGTCGGCGGGTGAGACATGACAGGGATAGACCGGCGTGTAGCCCGACGCAAGCAAAGCCAGCAGCGCCGGCTGAGGCCGCTTCAGGCTGAACGTCGCCTCGAAGTCGCCGTTGGTGGTGACCTCGCTCACGTTCTCGTACCAGGCTTTGCGCGGGTTCTTGCGGAACTTGGCACTCGACTTGTCCATCACCATGTCGAAGGTGCATTTGACGTCCCTGGCGGTAAAAGGTTTGCCGTCGTGCCACCTGACGCCTTCACGCAGCCTGAAGGTAAGCTTAGTGCGGTCCGCGCTCCAGGACCAACTGGTGGCGAGATCGGGCACGATGGTCTCGAGGCTGTTCTGGGCAACGTCCTGCTTGTACACCACCAGGTTGTTGAACACGCCCATGAACGGAACGTTGGTCGAGACGGTCGATTCCTCGTGGATCGAAGCACTCGGGGGACTATCCCAGTGATGCATCCTGAGGGTACCTCCCTGCTTCTGGGCGAACGCCGCATCGCTGATCAAGCTCCCGAGTAGCAGCGCGGTTAGAGCGACATAGATCCCGTCCATTGCGGTTTCTCTCCGTTGTTTACACCGCGCTTGCTCGTGTGGCGACCTTACTCAAAAGGCATGTGATGATTGCACCCCCTCAGCGAAGGATACGACATTATTGAACCGATCACACAGCCCGACTCGCGTGCGGGCGGAGATTAACGCAGGTGGCGAACTCCGCCACATCGATCTTCGTGATAGATTAGTCCCTTCTCACTCGTCGTCACGGGTGCAGCGATGGCCGATGCGGGAGGGGTCAGGAGGCTCGAGGCGATTCTCGCCGCCGACGTCGCCGGATACTCGCGCCTCATGCAGGACGACGACGAGGCCACCGTCGCCACCCTTGAAGCATACCGCAGCATCTTCCGCGAAAAGATCGAAGCGCATCGCGGCCGCATCGTCGACATGGCCGGCGACAGCATCCTGGCCGTGTTCGAGACAGCGACCGGCGTCGTGCGCGCGGCATTCGAAATTCAGTCCGAGCTTGCCCAGCGCAACGAAGCGCTGCCCGAGCCACGCCGCATGCGCTTTCGCATCGGCGTCAATCTCGGCGAAGTCATCGAAAAGCCCGATGGCACGGTCTATGGCGACGGTGTCAACATCGCGGCGCGCCTGGAGAGTATTGGAGAGCCCGGCGGTGTGACGGTCTCTGGAACGGTGTTCGATCAGGTGAAGAATCGGCTGCAACTCGGGTTCGACTTTATCGGCGAGCAGGAGGTCAAGAACATCGCTGAGCTGGTGCGGGCGTATCGGGTGGTGGCCGAGGGTCAAGGTGCAGGGTCTTCGCAGCAGCGCAAAGTCCCGCGTCGAGCACGTCCGCCGTTCCTCGGCGCGATCGCTGCCGCCGCGTTAATCGCAGGCTTCTCAATCTGGTGGGGCGCGCGCACGTTGCAGCGAACGCCAGCACAACCTGTCACCTCGGTACCTTCGGTGGCGGTCCTAGCGTTCGACAACCTTAGCGGAGATCTAGCCCAGGAGTATTTCGCTGACGGCATCACCGAAGAGATCATAGCATCCCTCTCGCGCTTTCAGAATCTGCGTGTGAGTGCGCGCAATAGCACGTTCCAATACAAACGACGAGCGGTCGATCCCCGCACGATCGGGCGCGAACTGGGAGTACGCTACCTTGTCGAGGGCAGCGTGCGCAGATCGCCCGATTCCATACGCATTACGGCCCAAGCGATTGAAACGAACTCAGGCTCTCACGTATGGGCCGAGAACTATCAGAGACCCATTACGCCCAGCAACATTCTCGATATCCAGCAGGAGATTGCCTCCAGAATCGCGGCCGCAATAGGCGGGGATGTGGGCGTACTGGTCACAAAGGAGTTCCAGGATTCCCGCGGTAAGCCGCCCGCGGACCTGAGTGCGTATGAGTGCAATTTGCGCTCCCTCGGCTACATCCGAACCGAGTCACTGGAGGATCACAAGATAGTGCGCGACTGCCTGGAGCGAACGGTCGAAAACTATCCAGAGTACGCAGACGCGTGGTCCGGGTTGGCCGTCGCATACCTGGACGAGGACCGGTTTGGCTACAATCCGCGCCCGGGATCGCTCGATCGAGCCCTCAAAGCAGCAGAGCGCGCCGCACAGCTGGCGCCTCAGAGGCAGATAGTCTATGACAGCCTCCTGTTGGTGCATTTCTTCAGAGGAGAACGCGAAGCGTTTCTAGCCGCGGTAGATCGCGGCGTCGCATTGAACCCCAACAACTCGGTGGTCCTGGCGGACGCCGGTCTACAGCTCGCCTACGCCGGTCAGTGGGAAAGAGGCCTGGGCCTGCTCAACAAGGCTATCGCAATGGAGCCTGATCCGCCCGGCTGGTACCACTTCGGCGCGTTCTTCGACCACTACCGCAAAGGCGAGTACGAAGCGGCCCTTGGCGAGGCGCAGAAGGCGAATATGCCCGACTATGTCTGGTCCCAAGCGCTCTACGCCGCCGCCTACGGACAACTCGGACGCGCCGATGAAGCGAAACCTTATGTGAAGAAGATCCGCGAGATGAAACCTGACTTCGAGACGACTGCGCGAGAGAAACGCCGGAAGTGGTTCCGTTTCCAGGAGCCGCTGCTCGATCAATTCATGGATGGTTTGCGCAAAGCGGGTTTGAACATTCCGGAGAAGAAGCTTTGATCACGAAACGTCCATAGACAACTCGATCGTTATGTTTTCCTGTTTCGACATGGGTGCGCCCGATGACGGAAGCTGAAGGCAGCCGCCGGCTCGCTGCAATACTTGCTGCGGACGTCGCCGGTTACTCACGCCTGATGCAGGACGACGATCGCGCAACCGTCGCCACTCTGGACGCCTGTCGGAAGGTGTTCCGCGAACACATCCAGCTGCATGAGGGCCGTGTAGTCGACATGGCCGGCGACAGCATTCTCGCGGTGTTCGAGGCCGCCACCGAAGCCGTGCGCGCAGCCTTCGATATCCAGGCGGATCTGGCGAAGAGAAACGAAGGGCTTCCTGAGCATCGTCGCATGCGCTTCCGCATCGGTGTCAATCTAGGCGAGGTGATCGCGAAATCCGATGGGACCGTCTATGGCGACGGGGTGAACGTCGCTGCTCGGCTCGAGAACATTGGAGAGCCGGGAGGTGTCACCGTGTCCGGCAACGTGTTCGACCAGGTCAAGAATCGGCTGCAGCTCGGCTTCGACTTCATCGGTGAGCAGGAGGTGAAGAACATCGCCGAGCTGGTGCGCGCGTATCGCGTGGTGGCCGAGGGCGCAACGGTTTCCAAAACTCGGCCGAACAAGCGCAAGAAAACTATTCCTCGGTTGGTCCTGATAGGCGCAACTGGCAGCCTGTTGCTGCTTATGGGCGCGTGTATATGGTGGGCTATCCACACATTCAAACACGATGCAGTCTTGGCATTGCCCTCCGGCCCATCAATTGCGGTCCTTCCGTTCGACAATCTAGGCGGAGATCCCAGCCAGGAGTACTTCGCGGACGGCATCACGGAGGAAATTATCACCGCCCTATCCCGGTTCCAGAACCTGCGCGTAGCGGCTCGACACAACACTGCTGGCTACAAGGCAAAGGCAATCGATACACGCACTGTCGGCCAGGAGCTGAACGTCCGCTACGTCCTTGAAGGCAGTGTTCGCAGGGCTCCCGATGCAATTCGCATTACAGCCCAGCTCATCGAAGCCGAGGCCGGCTCTCATTTGTGGGCCGAGACTTATCAACGCCCCCTCACCACCAACAACCTCTTCGAAATTCAACAGGAAATCAGCGCAAGCATAGCCGCGGCTATTGCCGGGGATACCGGTGTGATGCTGACGAAGGCGTACAAGGACTCTCAAGGCAAGCCGACGACCAGCCTCACTGCGTATGAATGCTACATGCGTTTCAATGAGTATTTGCGCGAGAGTGTGCGGGAGGCCCACGGTCCGATTCGCGACTGTCTGGAGCACGCCGTAGAGCTGGATCCCAACTATGCCAACGCATGGGCTTCGCTGGCCAATATGTATGTCGACGAGGATCGATTTGGCTTCAATACACGACCCGGTGCACTTGACCGCGCGCTGAAGGCCGCGCAACGCGCGGTTCAGTTGGCACCGGAAAGTCAGACCGCATACGATCAATTGGCGTTCACCTATTTCTATCGTGGAGACCTGGATGCCTTCTTAGCCGCCGCAGATCGAACGATCCAATTGAACCCGAACAACACGTTTGCACTGGCCGACATGGGCAACCATTTGGCTTATGTGGGGCGCTGGGATAAAGGTGTAGCGCTGACGAAAAAAGCACTGGCGCTCGATCCTCGACCACCGGGCTGGTATTACAACGCGCAGTTCTTTGATCACTACCGCAAAGGCGAATACGAAGCCGCGCTCGCAATCGCGCAGAAGATGAACATGCCCGACTATGTATGGGCGGTTGCCGCAAAGGCAGCGGCTTACGGGCAGCTCGGTCGCGCTGAAGAGGCAAAGCCAGATGTAAGAAGGATCCTCGAGCTGGATCCTGATTTCGAGGTGACGGCAAGAGAGAAGCGCCGGCGATGGTTCCGTTTCCAGGAGCCACTGCTCGACCAATTCATGGATGGTTTGCGTAAGGCAGGCTTGAAGATACCGGAGAAGACCGGCTGATTCAGTGTGCTTGACGAGTCGTGCCGCGAACGGTTCAATCGATCTTCTTCGGCATTTTCGGGATCAATCTCGACTCAGCACGCTGCCCGGATCCATCGAAGAAATGGATCTCACCCGCGCCGTCGCATACCCATACTTCCTTGGCTCCAGCGGCCAGGTACAGCAGCGTCTTATGGCGCATCTCTTCCCAACTGTTCGATGGAGACATTACCTCCACACAGAGGTTGGGTGCGGACAGCAGAAACCCGCGTTCATCGATGCGCTCCTCGAAATCCGGGGCAGCGACGGACAAATCGGGGGCCTTGACGCCGTCGGACGTATGCAGACCAACTTCCGGCCATATGTGCCACTCGGGAAGCGCATCTCTTATTGTCGTGCTTATTTTTTCTGCGCGCTTCGCATGCAGTAAGCCGATTGGAGGGTTCACGATGATTTGTCCCTGTCCGTTGGTTTCCCAAGGCGCGTCTAGATGCAGGCTCATCACATAATCGATGGCAGCGTCGACCAGCACATTGCGGGTGATTCGATGCGGAGCATTCATGCGTAATACCTCAACATCCACTTCCTGCATTCTATAACAACGAAAGGCCGAAAGGACTTCCGTACACCGGCCTGTGGCGTTGTTGTGAATGTGCGCCAAGCATGTAGCGCGTTACTGCTTTCGCAGAGCCCTCAACGCCTGCCGATCGATCTTCCGGTCGCAGTCTTTGGAAGTACCGTTGTTGCCACGCATGCGTTTCTCGGATGCGGCATCCTCCGAGTAGTGTTCTGCTTGACCGTGCTTTCATCTGGTGTTACCTTGGTGTCACCCGAAAGGATTGACTATGGGTTCTACCAAGACCACAACGCTGAAGCTGCCAGACGAGTTGAAGACGCGCATCGCACCGCTAGCGGAAGCGGTTGGAAAGACACCGCACGCGTGGATGGTCGAGGCGTTGGAAGCCCAGACCGCACTGGCTGAAATGCGCGAGCTGTTCATCGCTGATGCACAGGCATCGGCCGCTGAGATTGACGCCGGCGGACCGCTGTATGCCGCCGAGGATGTGCATGCCTATATCGTCGCACGCGCCAGTGGCAAGGCCGCGCGCAGGCCCACGCCCGTAAGGCGCACCCGAAAGCGTTAGCAAGCGGCGCATCGGTCAGCCGTGGCCGTAGTCTTCTATAGCGCCCGAGCGCTGGCTGACCTCGATCGTGTGTTCGATTTTCTCGTCCAGCACGATTCGACGCTTGCAGACACTGCAGCGGCGCTCATCGTCGATGCTATCACGGTCCTCGAGCGTCATCCCAACATCGGGCGGCCCACACGTGGCGACCTGCGTGAGCTTGTGATTTCGCACGGCCGGACAGGATATGTCGCTCTGTATCGCGTAACGCGCCAGGGCGGCCAAGTGGAGATCCTCGCCTTACGCCATCAGCGCGAAGCTGGGTTCGGCTGACGCAGCCTTGGACTACCGCTGGACGCAAGCGCGCAAATTGCTCTTTGGTCCAGTCATGGTATGCATCGACGGCGCTGAGCCACGCGACGAGCGGACCAGTGTCAACGAGTACGTCTGCGGCCCCGCGCACAGTCTTTTGCGACCGTCTCGCGCAAGTATTGCTGGTTGGTCGACAAGTGTCGCGGCCCGTGTATCGAGCCGATGAGATCTCCGGCGAGGTCGGCACACGTGAGCTCGCCGTGCGCCACCGTTTGCGCAAACAGCATCTGCTCCAGTGACTCCTGGACGATTGCGGATTCTGTGACGTTGCGCCGTCTGGCCTCTGCGGCAAGTCGTTCCCGGAGCGCTGCGGGCAGCTTTACGGAGATAGTGCTCATTCTGGTATTGCCCGTCGGGGCCGCCGAGTGTAAGCCGAGCGGGAGCGAGCCACAGCTGGGACCGTCCCAAGCCGGGAGCGCTCTCAGACTTTTCGTGACGCCCTGATCCCACGCCGGCCGAAGACCACAAGGGTCAATATCCCCACACCGAGCAGCAGCGCGCTTCCGGGCTCTGGCACGACATCGCCGGGCAGCACGGGAAACACCCGGCCGCCACCGTCCTTATTGGTCGCGAACTGGACGCCAGTGCCAAAGCTGAAGGCCCACACGCCGACGGTGGGATTGGGCTTGTATTCCGTACTCGACAGGTAGGAATCAGTGGCAATGATGTTCTGGAACAAGTTGTAGTTGGCGTTATGGGTAGTGTTGATGTCCTGCCCTGACACTCCACCCAGTTCAGTGTAGAACAAATGACCCATCTCGCTGCCGGTGCAGTTGGGGCCAAAGGAATCACCAACACCATCGTGTTGCCCGCATGTGGCATCGGGTTGCAGCGTAGGGGGAAGCCGCCAGCCGCTGAAACCCAAATAATTGGCGACATTCATCGCATCAATAAAGCTGTTCGCAGTATCCCACGTCATGGTGCCACTAGCGTTTATGCCCGGCACCCCGAAGGTATTGGTCTGGGCCAGATTCGCATTGGCCAGCCAAGTAAGGTCCAAGTCGGTGTCATACACGGCCTGGCCACCCAGGCGCGACACCAGCGCCGCGTCGGCAACCGATGCCCCACCCAACGTAATGGCGAGAAAGGTCCTGACTGCCCAACGAAGATGACATCCCATGGAATCTCCTCCAGCAATTGTTCCTCGTCGGGCGCCATCTTTTCACGACAATGGCCGCTTCACAACAATGGCGTGAGTTCCTCTTGCTCGTTAGGCACTCTCGGCCCCTCTGCCTCTGTTGTCAATAGGGACTCGAAAATGCGGTCACCCATTTGACGGGAGCGCTCTCAAACTTTTCGTGACGCCCTCAACGCCTGCCGATCGATCTTCCCGGTCCCCGTCTTCGGCAGCGCTTCCATGTACTCGATCACCCTCGGATACTTGTAGGGCAACAACTGCTGCTTCACAAAAGCCTGCAGCTCAAGTGTCATGTCCGCACCTGCCGACTGACCGCGCTTCAGCACCACCCATGCTTGCACGGTCATCAGCCGATTCGTGTCCTCGATACCGAGCACCGCACACTCCTGCACGGCTGGATGCTCGGCCAGACAGCGCTCGATCTCCAGCGGATGCACCCACTGCCCGCTCACTTTGATCAGGTCGTCCGCGCGGCCTTCGAAATAGTAGAAGCCGTCTTCATCCTCGTGAAAGCGATCGCCGGTCCAGATCCAACCCTCGCGGATCGTCTCGCGCGTCTTGTCCGGGCGATTCCAATACATCGGCGCAGACGAATCGCCGCGCACCCACATGATGCCGGACTCGCCGCGCGGCACGGCGTTGCCATCCAGGTCGGTCAGCTTGACCTCATACCCCGGCACACACGCGCCGCTCGCTCCGGGCTTTTGAAGATTGACCCGATTGGACAAATACATGTGCAGAACCTCGGTGGACCCGAGGCCTTCCATGATCGACAGGCCATAGCGGCTCTGCCACTCGCGGAACATCTCACTCGACAATACCTCCGCGGCCGAGATGCACAATCGCAGGCTCGACAGATCGCGCTCGTGCGAGCCGCGGTGCGCAAGCAGCGCGTTGTACAAAGTTGGCAGCCCGAACAAGATTGTCGGCCGATGCCGCTCGATGGCCGCGAACACCGCTTCAGGATCGGGTCGGTCAGGGTGCAGCACCGCGGCCGCGCCCACCGAAAAGGGAAAGGTCAGCGAATTGCCGAATCCGTACGCGAAGAAGATCTTCGGCGGCGAGAACACGATGTCGTCTTCGCGGATCGCGAGCAGCTGCCTTGCGTAGCTCTGATATGTGTACGGCACATCGTGATGCAGATGCACCACTCCCTTGGGCCGTCCGGTAGAACCCGAGCTATACATCCACAAAGCCATTTCATCGCGATGAGTATCCGCCGCTTCGAGCTCGGTCGGCTGACTCGCCAGCCATTCATCCCACCGATGGACCGTATAGAGGTGTCGCTCGGGGGGCGGCGATTCGGCACCGACGCTCACCAGATGCCGCAGCCGGCTCGCGTGTACATCTTCGTGCTCGAGAAGCTTAGCGAGTTCGCTGTGCACGATGCCGATTTCAGAACCGCTGTCCTGCAAATAGTAGGCGACCAATTCAGGCGGGGAGAGAGAATTGATCAGCACCGGCACGCACCCGGCGTGCATCGCACCGAAGATCGCAGCCACATACTCCGGCGTGTCGTACATCAGGAGCAACACGCGCTGACCGCGCGCCAAGCCTGCACTGAGCAGTGCGTTGCCAACCTTCCCCGCGACATCGCATAGCTCGCGATAAGTAGCATTGCGACCATCGCAATAGAGGGCGATCTTGCCGCCGCGCCCGGCCGTCAGGTTGTCGAACAGAATGCGCGATGCGTTGTAGCGCTCCGGGATCGCAAAGCCGATCTCGCGAGCACCTGGCGTGTCGCGAGGTACCGGGTCCGTAATCCGGCCTTCGCCTCTTGCCTTCCAGACGGGATCTGCACGCCGCTGCGCATCCACCATGGCCATGAAGCGGGGAGCGGTCTCGCGCAGACGCTCATCGCTCATCCGGCCGCTGCGCGTCATGTAGTCGTATGCGAGCTCCCACGGCTGCATTTGCATCTTGTCCGCGAGCCGCTCGTACCAGAATGAGCTGCGGTTGGCGGCGGCAACGATCTTGTCCACGATCGGGCTGCGCGTGCGCTCAAAACTTTGCAGCGCGCTGGCGACATCACTGCTTTCCTCGAGCGCTCGCGCCAATGCAATAGCATCCTCGCAGGCGAGCCGGGTACCAGAGCCGATCGAGAAGTGTCCGGTGCGCAACGCATCGCCGATCAGCACTCTGTTGTCGGCGATCCAGTTGCGTGTGTAGATGAGCGGGAAATTACGCCACATCGAGCGATTGGCAAGTAAAGGCAGGCCGTCGAGATCGGGCGCGAAGACTTGCTCGCAGTACGCGCGGCTCTCGTCGTCGCTCATGCGGTTCAGGCCTGCGCGATACCAGGTGGCAGCATCGCATTCGACGATGAAGGTGCTCATGGTCGGGCTGTAGCGGTAGTGATGCGCGACGAACGCGCCGTGCTCATTGGCGCGAAACGTAAGGGTCAGGCAGTCGAATACCCGGGTCGTGCCATACCAGGCGAATTTGTTGGTCAGGTGTTCGATGCGCGGCTTGAATTGATCGACGTGGGTACGCCTGAGCACAGAGTTGACGCCGTCTGCCCCAACCACGAGATCGAACTCACCGAGCGAATCAAGTGATTCGATGTGAGTACCGAACTCCACTTGCACGCCTTGAGCAATCGCGTGTCGCTGCAGCAGCTCGAGCAGCTTCATGCGTGCGATGGCGGAAAAGCCGTTGCCGTCTATGGTGATGGCCTGATCGCGGTGCACGATCTTCTGCACCGGCCACGATTCCATCTCCGCAGCGAGGACGGCGTAGATTTCCGGAGCGTCGCGCTGCAAAAATTCCAGCGCGCCGTGTGAGAACACCACACCAAACCCGAAGGTGACGTCGCGCGCGTTCTGTTCCAGGACGATCACGTCGTGCTGCGATTGCCGACGCTTGGTCAGAAACGCAAACAACAGCCCGGCCGGCCCGGCCCCGATGACGGCGATGCGCAGGCGCCGCGTCATTGAGCTTTCAGGCGCGTGCGCGCAGCTTGAACCGCTGAATCTTTCCGGTTGCGGTCTTCGGCAACTCGGGAAGGAACTCGACCCAGCGCGGGTACTTATAGAGCGCCAACCGGGCTTTGACGTACTGCTTGAGGCTTTCCGCGAGCGCATCGTCGGCACGGACGCCGGGCTTGATGACCACGAATGCTTTCGGTTTGATCAGTTGGTTTTCGTCGGGCATGCCGATCACCGCAGCCTCCAGGACATCGGGATGGGTAACCAGGACCGCTTCGACTTCGAACGGCGACACATACATGCCGCTCACCTTCAGCATGTCGTCGGAGCGCCCGCCGTAGGTGTAGTAGTCTTCCGCATCGCAAGTATATTTGTCGCCTGCTCTGGTCCACACGCCGACGAAGGTCGTAAGGCTCTTCGCACGATTATTCCAGTATTGGATCGCGCTGGTCGGACCGCTGATCTGCAGTTCACCGAGCTCGCCTTGCGCGACATCCTGCCCATACTCATCGACCAGGCGGATCGCATAACCGGGCACGGGCTTGCCGGTGGTGCCGTAGCGCACCTCGCCAGGCCGGTTGGAGATGAAGATGTGCAGCATCTCGGTGGAGCCGATGCCATCGAGGATCTCCACACCGAAGTGCTCGGTCCAACGTTTGCCGATGTCGGCAGGCAGCGCCTCACCCGCCGATGTGCACACGCGCAAGGCGACCTCGTCTCGACTCGGCAATTCCGGATTTGCGAGCATCATCCCGTACAGGGTCGGGACGCCGTGGAAAATGGTCGGGCGGTGCTCCTTGAGGCGCTTGAACACCGCGGCCGGCGTAGCGCGTTCGGCCATCAGCACAGCGGTCGCGCCGACAGAGAGCGGGAACGTGAGTGCATTGCCCAGCCCGTACGCGAAGAAGAGTTTCGCCGCAGAGAAGACGACGTCGCCTTCGCGAATACCGAGGATCGGCTTGGCATACAACTCGGCGGTCTGGATCAGGCTCGAGTGGATGTGCACCGTTCCCTTGGGCGTCCCGGTCGAGCCCGACGAGTACAACCAGAAGCATGCGTCGTCGCATGTCGTCGACGCGGGCTCGAAGCGCTCTGAGGCCTGCGCGAGCAAGCTCTGCAAGTGAAGATTTCCGCGTCCATCGACGCCCGATACGATGACGTGTTTCAAGAACGAGGATTCGGACACCAGCGGAGCAAAGGTCGGCAGCAGCGTCTCCGAGACAATCAGGGCGCGGGCACGGCTGTCCTGCAGCATGAATTTATAGTCCGCTGTCGACAGCATCGTGTTCGCCGCGATGGGCACGATGCCGGCCTTGACCGCGCCCAGAAAAACAGCGGGAAAGTCGATCGAGTCGACATGAGCGAGCATGATGCGGCTCTCCATGTCGAGGCCCAGCGCAGTAAGCACATTCGCCGCACGGTTGACGCGCTGTACCAGTTCGCCATACGTGTAGCACCCGTTGTCATCGATGTAAGCGAGTTTGTCGGCACGTCCGGCTGCGAGGTTGCGCTCGATCAAGTCATGCGCAGCGTTGTATTCGCGCGGGATCGTGACGATCGGCGGACTGACGCTATGGTCCGCAGAGCTCAATGCGGGCACCTTCTCCTCCATGTCTAGTGGTCTGCTTCGGACGCCTGATGGGAAGATAACTCAGCTGCGGCCTCACGTCACGCAGCCGGCCATTTCCTGCAGCCGCTAGATGCGCACGAGCGCTTTTCGACTCCAAGGCAAGAGGTGCTGGACGACCTTATTGGGCAAGCAGGCGCCCCAGTTCCTGGTTTTCGTCCAGGCATTGCTCTAGGTGCTGCTCCCCAATCTGCTCCCGGCACAACGCCACCCACCCATCGATCCACTCCGCTGCCACCTCTTCGGGCATCGTGCCCGCGCTGGCATCATGCAACAGAATTTCGCCGATGCGGCGAGCCCCCAGCTCAGACAGAATCCTGTCGAAGCGCCGGCCGCCGTTGCAGAATGTGTCGTGGTATGTGCGGTCGCCCAGTGCGATCACGCCGTAGGACACGGTCGAAAGATCCGGGCGCTCACTCTGCAAAGACTCGTACAATTGCTTGGCGTTGTCCGGCACGTCGCCCTGACCGTACGTCGAGCTGCAGATCAAATACAGCTTGCCGGGCTCGATCGCGTCGGCATTCAAGTTGTCCATCAGCACCGCGCGCGCTGCCGTGTCACCGTCGTCCAGACGCAACTCCAATTCCTGCGCTACGAGCTGCGCCGTGCCGGTCATGGTGCCCACCAATATCGTGATGTCGAGTCCCAAGTGCAGCTCCGGGTGCTTGGTCGATTTCAGTACGCCTGGTCGTTTTTTCTTTGCTTCTGGCTCGACCTGCATTATAGTACTACTTGGATCCATATCAAGCATTATATTGCATGTCAGCGATTGCCACATTGAAGGCCCGAGCCGGCAGTTCCAGGCGCGTCCCTGCCAGACAGGCGGTTGCCGCCAGCGATAGCGGTTTCCTCGTGGAGCTCGGAGAGCGTGTGCGGGCCGCCCGTGCGCGACGCGGCATGACGCGCAAGGATCTCGCAGGGCAATCCCAGGTCTCCGAACGCTACCTTGCACAGCTCGAAGGCGGGCACGGCAACATCTCGGTGCTGCTGTTGCGCCAGATCGCGGCGGCTCTCGGCCTGGCGCTTGCCGATCTATTGCATGAGGAAGCGGATAACAGCGCCGAAGTCGCACTGATCAGTCAATTTTTGCAACGGCTGCCCGCGAAGAAGCTCACTGAGGTGCGCGCCCATCTGGTGCGCAAGTTCGGCAACGGCGAGGATGACCGGCACGGCCGCATTGCGCTCGTGGGTCTGCGCGGCGCCGGGAAATCTACGCTCGGCGCGCGGCTGGCGAAGGAACTTGGCGTTGCTTTCCTCGAGCTCGACCAGGAGATCGAGCGGGAGGCTGGGACGAGCCTTTCGGAGATCTTTCTGCTGTACGGACAGGCTGGATACCGGCGCTACGAGCGGCGCGGTCTGGAAAATCTGCTCAAGCGCCGCGATCGTTTCGTGCTCGCGACCGGCGGCAGCATCGTGTCCGAGGCCAGCACGTATGATCTGCTGCTGTCGAGCTGCTATACGATCTGGCTGAAGGCGCTTCCCGAGGAGCACATGGCGCGCGTGGTCGCACAGGGCGATACGCGTCCGATGGCAGGCAACAATGAAGCGATGGTCGATCTGAAAAGGATCCTCGCCGCGCGCGCCGCTTTGTACGGACAGGCCGACGCTGTAGTGGATACGGCGCAGCGTACCGTCGCTCAGAGCTCGAAAGACCTGAAGAAGCTCGCAGCTCATTTATAGGAGACATTGGCATGAGCGCCGTTTCTCAACCGGCATCCCGTGATCACCGCCAGCCGATCTTGTTCGATCGGCACCCCAACCACTATGTGCATTGGCGCCTGAGCTTCGCTGGTGCAATTGCGACACTCTCCATGGATGTCAACGAGGAAGGTGCGCTCGTGCCGGGATATCGGCTGAAGCTGAACTCCTATGATCTCGGCGTGGATATCGAATTGCACGATGCGCTCCAGCGTATCCGCTTCGAACATCCTGAGGTCAAGTGCGTGGTCATCACGAGCGCGAAGGAGCGCATGTTCTGCTCGGGCGCGAACATCTACATGCTCGGGCAGTCGAGCCACGCATGGAAGGTGAACTTCTGCAAGTTCACCAACGAGACGCGCAACGGCATGGAAGATTCCAGCCGCCACGAGGGCCTCAAGTTCCTGGCGGCGGTGAACGGCACGGTGGCCGGTGGCGGCTACGAGCTCGCGCTCGCCTGCGATGAAATCGTCATGGTGGATGATCGTTCTTCGACCGTGAGCCTGCCCGAAGTGCCATTGCTCGGCGTGCTGCCCGGCACCGGCGGCCTCACCCGCCTCACCGACAAGCGCCGCGTGCGTCGCGATCTCGCCGATATGTTCTGCAGCACCGCCGAGGGGGTGCGCGCAGATCGCGCGAAGCAATGGAATCTGGTCGATCGCATCGCAAAGCCGCAGCAGTTCAAGGACGCAGTGGCTGAGCGGGCAGCGGCACTGGCAGAACACAGCACGCGGCCCGGCTCGGGAAAGGGCATCCTGCTCACCCCGCTGGAGCGCACGATCGACGAGCGCGGCTATCACTACCGGCACGTCGATGTTGCGATCGATCGTGCGGCGCGCACGTTGACGATCACCGTGCGCGCCCCGACTCCCGGACAGCCGCAGGGACTGCCATCGATCCACGCTCGCGGCGCTCAATGGTGGCCGCTCGCCATGGCACGCGAGCTGGATGATGCGATTCTTCTGCTGCGACTCAACGAGCCCGACATCGGGTTGTGGCTGCTCAAGACCGAAGGCGCTATCGAGCAGATGCTCGAGATGGACGCTCTCCTGCTCCGCTACCGCACCGACTGGCTGGTGCGAGAGACCATCGGTCTACTGCGTCGTACGCTGGCGCGTCTCGATGTTTGCTCGCGCACGCTGTTCGCCATCATCGATCAGGGTTCGTGTTTCGCCGGGAGCTTGTTCGAGCTCGCGCTCGCCGCCGACCGCAGCTACATGCTGCTGTCGGAGGAGCAGGATAGCGCGGCCCGCATTGCGCTGTCCGAGATGAACTTCGGCACCTACCCCATGGCGAATCTTCAGACCCGTTTGCTGACCCGCTTCTGCGGTGACAAGACGCCGGTAGGCGCAGCCCATGGCGTGGTCGGGAATCATCTCCCCGCATCGCTCGCGCTCGAGCTCGGCCTGGTCACCTCGACACCGGACGACATCGATTGGGCCGAAGAGGTGCGCCTGGCTGTGGAAGAGCGCGCGAGCTTGTCGCCTGATGCGCTGACGGCGATGGAAGCGAACCTGCGCTTCCCTGGCGCCGAGACGATGGAGACGCGCATCTTCGGACGTCTGTCCGCATGGCAGAACTGGGTGTTCTCCCGGCCCAATGCGGTGGGCGAGCAAGGGGCGCTGAAGGTGTTCGGGACGGGGTCGAAGGCGCGCTTTAACTGGGAGCGGGTTTGAAAAGCGTGAAAAAGTGAAGAGGTGAAAAGGTGAAGCGGAATCATCGCGAGTTGCGAGCTTGGCAGGACTCGATGACGCTCGTCGAGGATCTGTATCGGATTACGGCCGTCTTTCCAAAGGAAGAACTCTATGGTCTGACAAATCAGATTCGCCGTGCTGCCGTGTCCGTACCATGCAACATCGCTGAAGGCGCCGCACGCAGTGGACCAAGAGAACTGCGCCAGTTTCTGTCAATCGCTCAGGCATCACTGTCCGAGCTGGATACGTTGCTCGAAATAGCAGGCCGGATCGGCTACCTCCTAGACACGCGGGCCACCATATCGCGTCTCGATCAGTTGACCGGTCTCATAGCCAAGTTACGTTCCTCCATCCGTGTGGCGTAATGTTCACCTCTTCACCTTTTCACCTCTTCACCTTACGCAGGCAAGACAGTCATCTGATGGAGGCTTCATGTCCATAGATTACGCGCAGAAGATCCCCAACAACGTCAACCTCGCCAACGACCGCACGCTGCAGCGTGCGCTCGAGCACTGGCAGCCGAAGTTTCTCGACTGGTGGCGAGAGATGGGGCCGAACGACTTCGCGCAAGCGGACGTCTACCTGCGCACCGCAGTCGGCGTCGACGCGCAAGGCTGGGCGAGCTACGGCGCGGTGAAAATGCCCGATTACCGTTGGGGCATTTTCCTTGCGGACCCGGTCGCAGATCGCACGATCGGGTTCGGCGACCACTTCGGTGAGCCGGTCTGGCAGCAGGTGCCGGGGGAATTTCGCTCGCAGTTTCGCCGCATCGTCGTCACACAAGGGGACACAGAGCCGGCTTCGGTCGAGCAGCAACATCTGCTCGGTCATACCTGCCCTTCGCTGTACGACCTGCGCAATCTGTTTCAAGTGAACGTCGAGGAAGGTCGGCACCTTTGGGCGATGGTGTACTTGTTGCACGCCTACTTCGGGCGCGACGGACGCGAAGAAGCCGAAGAGCTGCTTGCCCGCCACTCCGGCGACATCGACAAGCCACGCATCCTCGGCACCTTCAATGAGCCGATCAGCGACTGGCTGTCGTTCTTCATGTTCACGTACTTCACCGACCGCGATGGCAAGTTTCAACTGAAGAGTCTAGCCGAGTCCGCATTCGACCCGTTGTCGCGCACCTGCCGCTTCATGCTCACCGAAGAAGCGCATCACATGTTCGTGGGCGAGACCGGCGTGGGGCGCGTCGTGAAGCGCACGCTCGAGGTGATGAAGGAGATCGGCACCGATGATCCGCAGGCGGTTCGCTCCCGCGGTGCAATCGACCTGCCGACCATCCAGCGTTATATGAATTTCTGGTTCACCTCGTCGCTGGACCTGTTCGGGTCGGAGGTATCGTCCAATGCCGCCAGCTCGTTCGCCACCGGCATCAAGGGCAGGCCGGATGAAAGCCAG
>Ga0335084_10002344_pt1 | contig 18236 bp, 15 predicted proteins | sample Lox_Sample_44_FD_206721 | JGI IMG/M metagenome (GOLD analysis project Ga0335084, IMG submission 206721) | Soil microbial communities from Loxahatchee National Wildlife Refuge, Florida, United States - Lox_Sample_4.4 | ecosystem: Environmental > Terrestrial > Soil > Wetlands | place: USA...
CCTCGCACCGTCCTGGGGCGCGGGGGGGGGGGGGTGGGGGCTTGGCGGGGGGCGGCGTGGGCCGCCGGCCCTCCGGGGGGCCGGGGGGGCCCCCGTCCCCGCCCCGCTGGCCCCCCACCCCCGGCGCCAACCGCCCGTGACGCCACGCGGGTTGCGGCGCGCCGCCGTTTCCTGCTTCTTTCGCCGTCATGAACCTCGCCCTCATGCATGAAGCTCTGGCTGCCGCGTATCCGGATCGGGAATGCATCGTCACGCCGACCCGGCGGTTGTCGTACGCCCAGGTCGCCGAGCGCAGCCGGCGGCTGGCGCAGGTGCTGGCCGCGCACGGGCTCGGATGTCACCGCGAGCGCGGCGAGCTCCAGAACCACGAATCGGGGCAGGACCACCTCGGGCTCTACATGCTCAACTGCCCCGAGTACCTCGAGGGCATGCTGGGCGCGTACCGGGCGCGCGTCGCCCCGTTCAACGTCAACTACCGCTACGTCGACGACGAGCTGCACTACCTGCTGAACGACGCCGACGCCGTCGCCGTGATGTACCACGCGCGCTACGCGCCGACGCTGGCGCGCATCCGCAGCCGCCTGCCGAAGCTGAAGCTCCTGCTCCAGGTCGACGACGGGTCCGGCGAGCCGCTGCTCCCGGGCGCGCTCGACTACGAGGCGGCGCTCGCGGCGGCGTCGTCCGATCCGTTGCCCGGCGTCACGCCGTCGTCCGACGACCTCTACATCCTCTACACCGGCGGGACGACCGGCGCGCCCAAGGGCGTGCTGTGGCGGCAGGAGAACATCTTCCACGGCGCGATGTCCGGGCGCGCACCCGGCGCGCCCGCCCCCGACAACCTCGCCGACCTGGTGACGGAGGCCGAGGGCGGGACGTTCATGCGCGTGATGCCGTGCCCGCCGCTCATGCACGGCGCGGCACAGTGGATCGCGTTCGGCGCGCTTCACACCGGCGGCACGATCGTCCTCCAGGGCAATCCCGAGCGGCTCGATCCCGACGACGTGTGGGGCACGATCGAGCGCGAGAAGGTCAACTTCCTCACGCTGGTCGGCGACGCGTTCGCCCGGCCGCTGCTGGACGGGCTCGCGAAGCGCTCCTACGACACCTCGAGCCTGTTCGTCGTCGGCTCCGGTGGCGCGATCCTGTCGCCCCACATGAAGCAGGCGATCCTCGAGAAGATTCCGCAGGTCATGGTCATCGACGGCTTCGGCGCCTCGGAGACCGGCGCGCACGGCTCGCTCGCGACCCGTGCCGGCGACAACGCGGAGACCGGCAAGTTCGCGATGACCGGGACGATCATCCTGAAGGACGACCTGTCGGGCGAGCTGCCGGAGGGAACGGAAGGGGCGGGCTGGCTCGCGCGCTCCGGGCACGTGCCGCTCGGCTACTACAAGGATCCCGCCAAGACCGCCCGCACCTTCCCGGTGATCGGCGGGGTGCGCTACGCCGTGCCGGGCGACCACGCGCGCCGCAATGCCGACGGGTCGATCGTCGTGCTGGGGCGCGGCTCGGTGTGCATCAACTCGGGGGGCGAGAAGATCTACCCCGAGGAGGTCGAGCAGGTGCTGCGCAAGCACCCTGGCGTGTACGACGCGGTGGTCGTCGGGACGCCCGACCCGCGCTTCGGCGAGCAGGTGACGGCGGTGATCCAGGCGCGCGACGGCGAACGCCTGAGCCACGAGGACGTCGTCGCCTTCGCCGGCCAGCATCTCGCGCGCTACAAGCTCCCGAAGACGACGGTGCTCGTCGGCGAGATGGTGCGGAGCCCGAGCGGCAAGCCCGACTACCGCTGGGCGAAGGCGCGCGCGCTCGAGGCGCGCGGCCTGCCGGCGTCGTAGCGTTCGCTTCGGCTTCGGTCGCAGCATTCTCCGACCATCGTACAGGCACGAACGGGCCGCCGGATTCGTGCGTCGGATCTGAACACACGCCCGATCGTCCGCGATCCGCGCCCACCAAAGGCGCGGCCGCAATGCAGTGGCGCGTGGAGTTGCACTCACGCTGGGGCCCTCGCACGCAGCGGCGCACTTTCTCCGTGGCATGTCTCGTGCTGCTTCGCGGGGGCCGCACGATCGCGGCTTCCGGGGGGAGATCGACATGAAACATGGCAAGAGCTTCGTGCTGAGCCTGCTCGGTGCGAGCGTGCTCGCCGGTGCCACCGGCGTGCGCGCGGACTTCGGGGATCCGCTGCCGGGACTGACGGCGGAGCAGCAGGCGACATTCGTCGAGGGCAAGGAAGTGTTCGAAGACGTCGAGGACGCCGCCGACGGGCTCGGCCCGGTCTTCAACGAGGCGTCGTGTGCGACGTGCCACATCGACGGCGGCGTCGGGGGCGGCAGCTCCCGCGTCGAGACCCGGTTCGGGACCGTCACCAACGGCGCGTTCGATCCGCTCGCGGCAGAAGGCGGGTCGCTCATGCAGGATCACGCCATCGGCCTTGCGAACGGTGTCACGTTCGTCCCCGAGATCGTCCCGGGCGACGCGACCATCATCGCCGGGCGCCGGACGACTCCGCTTTTCGGTCTGGGGCTGGTCGACGCCGTGCCGGACCGCACGTTCAAGGACCTCGCGCGGCGCGAGGCGTTCTTCAACCGCCGCACCGCGGGGCGGGTCTCGAACGTGACCAACATCGCCACCGGCCTGCCCGCCGTCGGGAAGTTCGGCTGGAAGGCGCAGGTGCCGTCGCTCTTCGTGTTCGCGGGCGACGCGTATCTGAACGAGATGGGCATCACCAACCCGTTGTTCCCGGACGAGAGCTGCCCGCAGGGTGACTGCACGCTGCTGGCCGCGAACCCCAGGCCCGATCTCAACGACGACGGCGACGACGTCGAGCTGTTCGCCGACTTCATGACCTTCCTGGCGCCGCCGCCGGCGCCGCGCCGCAGCCGCTCCGTCTCCTACGGCGCCGCGCTCTTCGCCGGCATCGGCTGCGCCGACTGCCACACGCCCGCGCTCCAGACCGGCCGCAGCGACGTGCCCGCCCTGAACCGCAAGACCTTCTTCCCGTACTCCGACTTCCTGCTCCACGACATGGGCAGCCTCGGCGACGGCATCGCCCAGGGCGACGCCGGCCAGCGCGAGATGCGCACCGCCCCCCTCTGGGGCCTCAGCAAGGTCACCAACTTCCTCCACGACGGCCGCACCACCTCCGTCGAGGAAGCGATCCTCGCGCACGACGGCCAGGGCGCCAAAGCCGCCCGCCGCTTCCAGACCCTACGCGCCGACCAGCAGCAACGCCTAGTGGCCTTCCTGAAATCCCTCTAACGCTCCGACACGCTGATCTCCGAGCGAAGAGCCGCGCTCGCAAGCGAGCGCAAGCGAAGCGCGGCTCTTCGCAGGATCAGCCCGAGGCCGGCCGGAGCGGGGGGCCGGCAGCGCGCCTATGAGGCGCCCGAACGCGCCGGTCAGCCGTAGACGCGCCGCGGATCGGCGCCGAATCGAAGCGCAGCCGGCCCCCCGCTCCGGCCGGCCGAGCGCTCACCCTTCGAAGATCCCCGCAATCGCCTGCTGCTCCTTCGCGAGCTCCGCATAGAGCACCTTCCACTGGTTCGGCTCCAGGAGATCCGGCGCGAACGCCTTCAGCTCCGCCAGCGTCTCCCCGCGCGCGACTCCGCTGTCCGGATCGGTGGCCTTCACGAGCTTGTCGGCGACCGTGATCAGCGTCGGCAGGTCGAGGCCGTAGGCCGGATCGAGCGGATCGTGGTGCAGCGCGACGGCGTCCGCGAGGGCGGGCGGGAGCTGCCAGAGCTGCATCAGCCACCCGCCGACGATGCCGTGGTGACAGCCGAACGCCGCCTCCTCGACGGCGGCGGTGTCCTCGCCGTTCTCGATCGCGTCGTCGAGCATCGTCCAGTAGCTGTCGCCGAGCCGCACGCCGTACACCAGCTTGCCGACGTCGTGCAGGAGCCCCGCCGCGAACGCCTCCGCTCCGTCGCGCCGGTTGCGCTCGGCCAGCATCTTGGCGACCGCAGCGACGGTCGCGGTGTGCACCCACATGTGCTTGCGGTGCCGGCGGCCGGCGGCGCTCTTGCTGTCGAGCGCGCCCCACACCGAGAGGCCGAGCACCAGGTCGCGCACGCGCGCGAAGCCGAGCAGGGTCACCGCCTGCGGGATGCTCGTCACCTTGGAGCGGATCGCGAAGAAGGCGCTGTTGGCGAGGCGCAGCAGGCGGGCGGTCAGCGACTGGTCGCGCGCGATGAGCGCCGACAGGTCCTTCGCGCTCACGTTGTCGCGATTGACCATGACCAGCATCTTCTGCGCGACCTCGGGCGCAGACGGGAGCTGATCGAGCGTCATCAGCTCGCGATAGAAGCGCTCCAGCGTCGGGGCGCGTTCGGGGGTATCCCAGACGCGCCGCGGAGCGGGGGGAGCGGCGGCGCCGGCAGCCATCGAGCCTGGAAGGCAGCAACGCCCATGCCAGGGGCCCGTGAACGTCGGCGCATGGGACGTCCCCCGGGGGCGTCACCGAAGTGCCGGTCGCTACCGCAGGTGACACGTCCGACGCCGCACCACGACCGTTCGCCCGATTCCCGTCGTGGGCGCGGCGGAATTCCTCCGGTGCGGTACCTCGGCGTTGCTTGTCGAGCCGTCCGAGCCGGGCTAGACCCGCCCCCCATGCCTGCCTCCCTCCCTCCCCCAGCGCACCCGCGTCTACCGATGCCATCACCTCGATTCGACGGCCGGATGCGCGTTTCGTGGGTGGGACGGCGGAGATGCAGGCGATCGTCGAGCATCTCGAGCACCGTCGGTTCCTCAAGAGCCACCTCGCCTTCGACGCCCTGCCGTACTGGGAGACCACGAAGTACATCTACGTCGCACGCGATGCCCGCGACGTCTTCATGTCGGCGTGGAATCACATCCGGGCCTATACGCCGCTCGCGCGCGAGATGCTGAACTCGGGGGAACACGCGCCGGCCGAGCCGTTCCTCGAGCCGCCCGAGGACATCCGCGAGTTCTGGCGTCTGTGGATGACGCGCGGCACCTACCCGTGGGAGAGCGACGGCTTCCCCTACTGGTCGCACCTGCACCACGCGCGCACCTACTGGGACCACCGCCATCTGCCGAATCTCCTGTTCGTGCACTACAACGACCTCAAGGTCGATCTCCCGGGCGAGATGCGCCGCATCGCCCGCTTCCTCGAGATCGAGGTTCCCGAAGAGAAATGGCCGATGCTCGCCGACGCCGCGACCTTCGCGTCGATGAAGCGCGACGCGGCACTGCTCGGACCGGAGATGGACATGATCTTCGAGGGCGGTGCGAACCGCTTCCTCTACAAGGGCACCAACGATCGCTGGCGCGACGTCCTGACGGCGGAGGATCTGGCGCTCTACGAATCGGCGGCCGCACGCACGCTCACGCCCGAGCTGAAGCGCTGGCTGGAGAGCGGCGCTGCGTCAGGAGTCGTGCCGAAGTAGCGGCCGCGTCACCGGAGCATCGTCCAGAGCAGCCAGATGCTCAGCACGACGACGACCAGCCACTTGACCGTCCGGAGCGCGGAGGGCGTCCGCCGCACGGCAGCGGGCGCCACCAGGTCGGGAGTCGGCGAGCGTGGATCGTGTGGCACCGGGCACCTCCCGTCCGGTCAGCTGCGCCGCCGGTAGCTTTCGGCTTCGGTGAGCCGCGCCCGGGCCAGTGCGACCGCCGCGTCGCGCGGCGGTCGCCGCTCGTCCCGGGCGCGGGCGAGGACGGCGGCGGTGTTGGCGCGGATCTTCTCGTCGATGGCTGCGAACGCCTGGGCCTGCGTGCCCCCGTGGTACTCGACGGCGGCGCAGATCACGCCGCCGGCATTCGCGATGAAGTCCGGGACCGACACGATCCCGCGCGCATGCAGGATGGCCTCCGCCTCAGGGGTCGCCGGAATGTTGGCGCCTTGCAGCACCAGTCGGGCACGGAGCCGAGGAGCGTTGGCGGCGTCGAGCACGTCGGGGCGGGCGGCGGGGATCCAGACGTCGCAGTCGATCCCGACCAGGTCGGTGGCGGCGATCGGCGTGCCGCCCGGGAAGTCGCGCACCGAGCGCCCCGTCGCCTTGAACGCCGAGAGGTCGGCCACGTCGAGTCCCGCTGGATTTCCGACGGCGCCACCGCTGTCGCTGGCGGCGACCAGCACGGCGCCCCGTTCGGCGAGGAAGCGCGACGCGTGACGGCCGACCGCGCCGAAGCCCTGCACCGCGATCCGGGCGCCGCGGAGCGCGATCCCCGCGAACTCCTGTGCCGTTTCGGCGCACGCGGCGAGGCCGAATCCCGTCGCCCCGATCGTGTCCAGCGGAATTCCCCCGAGCACCGGCGGCAGGCCCACCGCCCGGCCGATCTCGTCGTGGAGGAAGGCCATGCAGGTCTCGTCGGTGCCCATGTCGGGGCCGGGGACGTAGTCGACGACGTCACGGATGGCGCGCCCGAAGGCCCGCACCAGCCGCTCCCTGCCCGCCGGGTCTCGCCTCGGGTCGGCGATGATCCCGGCCTTGCCGCCGCCGTGCGCCAGGCCCGCGGCGGCGTTCTTGAACGTCATCGCCCGGGCGAGTCGCGCGACCTCGACCACCGTGAGGTCCACGGCCATGCGAACCCCGCCGATCGCGGGCCCGCACGCGACGTTGTCGACCACCAGCACGGCCTCGAGGCCGACGGTCGGGTCACGCAGCAGGAGCACCTTCGCCGGACCGATCTCGTCGCTCAGTCCGCGCCACGCGGATTCCATGATCACCATCAGCAGGGCCCGTGCCAGTGCGCCGCCTCCGCCGAGCGGATCGCCGGCGCCCGCGCGTGAGACGCCGGCCGGAACGGATTCCCGGAAAGAGGAATCATGCGGTGACTCCACGTCAGGTGGACGACGGTCGCGGCGGCACTCGCGTTGCAAGGAGTAGGGAGAGTGACCCGACACATCCGCTTCCATGGACGTGGGGGGACCGGCGTCAAGCTCGCGAGCCGGATCGTGAGTCGCGCAGCCTTCCTCGCGGGATTCGAGGTGCAGGACTCCCCCGTCTATGGGGCGGAGCGTCGCGGCGCGCCGGTCGCGGCGTTCACCCGGATCGGGGAGCGGCCGATCCGGGAGCGGGGCTACATCCGGAGCCCCGACGCGCTCGTGGTGATGGACGACTCGCTGCTCGGCGATCCCGAAGCGGCGGTGCTCGACGGAGTCGGTGCGACGTGCCTGGTGCTCGTGAACAGCCGGTCCTCGTCGGCGGTCCTGGCATCGCGCCACGCGGTTCCCGGCCGGGTCGTCGCGCTCGACGTCTCGGCGATCGCGCTCGCGATCCTCGGGCAGCACGTGTTGAGTGCGCCGACGGCGGCGTTCGTCGTGCGGGCGACGGCGCTGGCCCCCTGGGACGCGCTGGAGCGGGCCCTGCGCGTCGAGCTGGTGGAGACCGGGCTCGCGGTCCCGGAGGTCGATGCGAACGTGCAGGCCGCGCGCCGGAGCTTCGAGGCCGCCCCCGCCATCGGGCTTCCGGAGCCGGCCGCTGCCGCGGCCGGGCCCCCGGCGCCGGCGTTCGACGTGCCGCACCTGCCGGCCCGGATCGCCGCCCCGGCGATCAGCGTCGGCGGCACGTCGGCGCTGCGAACGACCGCGGGCTGGCGCGTGTGGCGTCCCGTGATCGACCTCGCCCGCTGCACCCGCTGCTTCCTCTGCTTCGCCCTCTGTCCCGAAGGAGCCATCCAGCTCGACGCCGACAACTGGCCCGCGGTCGACTACGCGCACTGCAAGGGGTGCCTGGTGTGCGTCGAGGAGTGCCCCGTCCACACGATCGCGCAGGAGCGAGAGGCATGACGCGCGAGCTGCTCACCGGCAACGCCGCCGCGGCCTGGGGCGCGCGCCTCGCGGACGTCGACTACGTGCCCGCGTATCCCATCACGCCGCAGACGGAGATCATCGAGACGCTCGCGGGCTGGATCGGGGCCGGCGCCATGGCGGCGCGGCTGGTCACGATGGACTCGGAGCACTCGATGCTGACCGCCGCCGGCGCCGCGGCCGCGACCGGTGCGCGGGTGTTCACGGCGTCGTCGAGCCAGGGGCTGCTCTACGGACTGGAGATGCTTTACACGGTCGCGGGCTGGCGGGTGCCGTTCGTCCTGGTCAACGTCTCGCGCGGGATCGCGGCGCCGATCACGCTCGAGCCCGACCACGACGACGTGCTCGCGGCGCGCGACACCGGCTGCCTCCAGATCCACACCGAAACCTGCCAGGAAGTGCTCGACTCGATCCTCATGGCCCATCGCCTGGCCGAGCACGCCGACGTCCACCTGCCCGCGATCGTGAACCTCGACGGCTTCTCGCTGTCGTTCACGCGCGAGCCGGTCGAGCTGCCGACCGCGGACGCCGTGCGCGCGTTCCTGCCGGCCTACGAGCCCGGCGGGCTCCGGCTCTCCGCTTCGCACGCGACCGCGCAGGGCGTGGCCGTGCTGGGCGGCAGCGCCTACACCTTCTTCCGCTACCAGATGCACCGGGCGGCCGAGCGCGCCCTCGCACTGCACGCGACCGTCGCCGACGAGTTCGCGGCCGTGTTCGGCCGCCGGTACGGCGTGGTCGAGGCCCACGCCCTCGACGACGCCGAGCACGTCCTCGTGATGTCGAACTCGTTCAGCACGATCGGTCGGGCGGAGGTCGACCGCCTGCGTGCCGCCGGGGAGCGCATCGGGCTCCTGCGTCTCCGCCTCATCCGGCCGTTCCCGCACGCCGAGATCGCGCGCCTGCTCGGCGGACGGCGGGCGGTGGCGGTGATCGACCAGAACCTCTCCATCGGGAAGGGCGGCATCCTGTTCGCGGAGGTCGCGAGCGCGCTCCGGGGGCCCGACGCGCCCGCGCTGCTCTCGATCGTCGGCGGGCTCGGCGGGCGTCGCTTCCGCTCCGAGGAGTTCGACCGGATCGCCGCCGCGCTCCACGCGGCGGAGGGGACGGGCGGCTCCGCCGAGCCGCAGCTGCTCTACACCGAGCCCGAATACCGCCGGATGCTCGACATGCTGCGGGTGGCGGGACGGAGCGGGGAGGCCTGACGTGCGGCGCGAGGTCTACCGCAGCATCAAGGACATCCCCCGCGAGGAGCACCTCGCCGGCGGCACCGGCCTGTGCGGAGGGTGCGGCGGCCTGCTGGCGCTCCGCCTGCTCCACAAGGCGCTCGGGCCGAACGTGGTCTTCGTGAACGCCGCCGGCTGTCTCTCGCTGCTGGCGGTCTTCCCGTTCTCGCCGTTCCGGTCGTCCTGGCTCTACACGGCGATGGCGTCGGCGCCCGCCGGCGCGCAGGGGATACGGGACGCGCTCGACGTCCTGATCGCGCGCGGGAAGCTGTCGAAGCAGGAGGACCTGACCGTCGTCGTGGTCACCGGCGACGGGGCGGCGCACGGCATCGGGTTGCAGGCCACGCTCGCGGCGATCCACCGCGGCCTCGACTTCTTCTACTTCTGCTACGACAACGAGGCCTTCGCGAACACCGGGTTCCAGACGTCCCCCGCCTCGCCGCCGTCGTCCGCGACCACGACCGCGGGCCCGGGCGGCGTCGCGGGACGCAAGCAGGACCTCTTCGAGCTCTGGCGCGTGCAGCAGCCGGCCTTCGTGGCGACGGTGTCGCCGTCCCACCCGCTCGACCTGATGGACAAGGTCGCCCGCGCGCGCCGGCTCGTCGGGCCGAAGCTGCTGGTGAGCTTCTCCTCCTGCCCGCCGGGCTGGGGGATCGAGCCCGCGGAGTCGGTCGAGATCGCGCGGCTCGCGGTCGAGACCGGGGTCTGGCCGCTCAAGGAGGCGCGGGAAGGGCGCGTGATCCACACCGTCGTGCCGCACGAGCGCCGTCCGATCGAGGAGTACCTCCGGCCGCAGCGACGGTACCGGCATCTCTTCGAGCCCGGGCGTCGCACCGCGGACCTGGACCGCCTGCAGGCCGACGTGGACCGCTACTGGGCCGCGGTGGAGCGGCAGCAGCGCGGCGTCAGATCCGCTCGATCACGATCGCGGGCGCCATGCCGCCCGCCGCGCACATCGTGACCAGGCCGGTGGAGAGATCGCGGCGCTCCAGCTCGTCCAGCACGGTCCCGATCAGGATCGAGCCCGTCGCGGCGATGGGGTGGCCGAGCGCGATCGCCCCGCCGTTCACGTTGCAGCGCTCGGGATCGAGCCCCAGGTCGCGCATGAACTTGAAGGCGACCACCGCGAACGCCTCGTTGATCTCGATCAGGTCGATGTCGGAGAGCGCCATGCCCGCCTTCTTCAGCACCTTGCGGGTCGCGGGCCCGGGCTCGTTCAGCATCAGCTCCGGGCTGCCGGCGACGTTGGCCGTCGCGACGATGCGCGCGCGCGGCTTCCAGCCCTGCGCCTTCGCGTACTCGGGCGAGGCGAGCAGCAGCGCGGCCGCGCCGTCCACCACGCCCGAGGAGTTGCCGGCGTGATGGACGTGATTGATCTTGATGTCGGGATAGGTGCGGCGGACGAGATGGTCGAAGGTCTCGCCGGTGTCGTCGATCGGCATGCCCATGAACGTCGAGAACACCGTCGGCAGCTTCGCGAGCCCTTCGAGGGTGGTCTGCGGGCGCGGGAACTCCTCGCGGTCGAGCGCGACGGTGCCGTCGTCGTTGTGGACCGGCACCACGCTGCGCGCGAAGTGGCCGCCGGCGATCGCCCGCTGCGCGCGCCGCTGGCTCTCCAGCGCGAGCGTGTCGACGTCTTCCCGGGTGATGCCTTCGAGCGTCGCGATCACGTCGGCGCACACGCCCTGATGCGGCTGGGGATGGAGGTCGCGGAGATGCAGGTTGCCGGCGTCGAGCATGGCGGGCGGCAGCGTCCCGGTGAAGGACATCATCTCCACGCCGCCGGCCACCACCAGGTCCTCCATCCCGGCCATGATGCTGGCCGCGCCGAGGTTCACCACCGTGATCCCGGAGCCGCAGAACCGATCGAGCGTCACCGCGCCGGCGCGAGTGCTCCAGCCGGCGTCCAGCACCGACATGCGCCCGACGCAGGCGCCCTGCCGGCCGACCTGCGTGCTGCATCCCCAGAGCACGTCGTCGACCTCGTCGGTCGCGATGCCGTTCCGCTCCTGGAGCGCGCGGAGCACCGTCGCGCCGAGCCGTTGCGGGTGGAGATGGGCGAGGCCGCCCTTCCCCTGCTTGCCGATGCCGCGGGGGGTCCGCACCGCATCGATGATCCAGGCTTCTTTGGACATCGTCTTCCTCCAGGTGCGCGGCACCTTGCTGCAACGGGCGCGTTGCGGCAAGCGGCGGCCCTCGTGTAGGGCAGAGTCATGCGCAAGGGACACCGCCCCCGGACCATGCTCGCCGTCGCACTCCTCCTGCTCGCGAGCGCGTCGCTCGTGCGGGCGCACGACTGGAACGACGCGCAGATCAAATGGCTGAGCTACGACGACGCCCTCGCCACCGCCAAGAAGGAGCACAAGCCGATCTGTCTGATCGTCTTCACCGAGTGGTGCCCGCACTGCGCGAACTACAGCAAGGTGTTCGCCGACCCCGCGGTGGTCGAGCGCGCCAAGCGCTTCGTCATGGTCCACGTCGACTCGGACAAGCAGGGCGACGTCGCGAAGCAGTTCGCGCTCGACGGCGGATACATCCCCCGCACCCTGTTCCTGTCGTCCGACGGGAAGGTCGATCCGTCGATCCAGGCTCCGCGGGACCGCTATCGCTACTTCTACGACGAGCACGCGCCGGCGTCGGTGCTGGCCGGCATGGACGCCGCGCTCCAGAAGCTCAAGTAGGAGGAGCCGTCGCGCTCAGCCGGCGGCGCGAAGGGCCGCCCGCCGCACCTTGCCTGCCGCCGTCCGCGGGAGTGCGGCGACGAGGTAGAGCCGCCGCGGCAGCTTGTGCGGCGCGAGTCGCGCGCGTGCCGCCGCGCGGAGCGCGTCGAGCGTCGGGACTGCCCCCGGCTGCGGCACGACCCACGCCGCCACGACGTGCCCCCACTCCGGATCCGCGACCGCCGCCACCGCTATCTCGGCCACTCCAGGCAGCGACGCCAGCACGCCCTCCACCTCTTGCGGCACCACGTTCTCGCCGCCCGTGACGATCACGTCGTCGCGGCGGCCGAGCACGCGCAGCGCACCGTCGGGGTCGAGGCTCCCCAGGTCCCCCGTGCGGAGCCAACCATCGAGCGCGGGCGGTACCAGGGTGCCGCGTTCGTCGAGCGTGCCCGGCGTCACCGTGGGGCCCGACACATCGATGCCGCCGGTCTCGCCCGGCCCGGCGACCGTGTCGTCGGCGCGGACGATCCGCACCCGCGTCGGGAGCAGCGGCAGGCCGACGGTGCCGGCGAGCCCACGCGGATCTCCGGGGGCCGCGGTCGCGATCTGCGACGCCGCCTCGGTGCAGCCGTACGTCGGTGCGACCGGCCAGCCATGCGCGTGCGCCTCGCTCAGCAGGTCGATGCTCGCCGCCGCGCCGCCGACGAGCGCGCACCGCAGCCGCGCCGGCGCCCGTGTCGCCCGGAGCCTGCCGAGCGCCGTCGGCACCAGCGACACCATCGTGATCCCGTCCTCGTGCAGTGCGCGCTCGACGGCCTCCACCCGGAAGCCTGCGTGCAGGACGACCGTCGTCGCGTACATCGCGCTTCGCAGCAGGATCGCGAGCCCGCCGACGTGCCAGCAGGGAAGGCAGGCGAGCCACCGGTCGTCGGCGTGGGCGCCCAGCCGCGCCGCGCTCCCCGCGGCGCTCCACCAGTGGTTCCCCGCCGTCAGCACGACGGGCTTCGCGTCCCCGGCCGTGCCGGAGGTGAAGACGACGGTGTGCGGCGCCGCGAGGTCGAGAAGCGGCGGCGGGTCGTCGACACGGACGCCGGGGTCGGCGAGGGGCCCGACGACGACATCGACGTCGACGCCCGCTGCCGCCGCGCGGGTCGTCTCGTCCGCCACGACCAGGCGCACGCCGGCGCGCCGCACCTGGCGCGCGATCTCCGCCGGCGTTCCGCGCGGGTCGAGGAGGACCAGCGTCGCGCCGAGCCGCGGCACCGCGTGCACCAGCTCGACCAGTGCCGCCCCGTTCGGCAGCAGCGCGCCGACGTGCGTGCCCGCGGTCACGCCGGCCGCCCGGAGCCCGCGCGTCCGGCTTGCGACGCGCGCTGCCAGCGCCGCGAACGACAGAGTCTCCTCCGGCGTCACCAGCGCCGGATGTTCGGGGCGCACGCCCGCGGCGCGATCCAGCCAGTCCGGAACGATCACGCGTCCTCCGCCATGCGCCACCGCGCCAGCGCCGCGGGGTCGATGTCCACACCGAGCCCCGGCCCGGCGGGCACCGCCATCGTCGGTCCGTCGCCGAGGGGGGCGGCGGCGAGATCGCCCGCCAGCAGCCGCACGGTGACGAGGCCGCAGGGGCGGGGCGGATCCGGCAGTGCCGCCGCCAGGTGCAGTGCCGCGGCGGTGCCGATCGTCGTATCGAGCGCGGTCGTCACCGTGACGGCGATCCCGCGCGCCGCCGCGACGGCCGCGGTCGCCCGCGCCGCGGCGAGGCCGGCCACCTGCACGAGCTTGAGCACGATCACGTCCGCGGCCGCGGCGTCGGCGAGCCGACGGACCGCGTCGGGCCCCGTCACGCTCTCGTCGGCGGCGACCGCGACGGCCCCCTCGCGCCGCACGCGCGCGAGACCGGGGACGTCGGACGCCGGTTGCTCGAGCCAGTCGATGCCGAGCGGCGCCAGCGCGTGGGCCGCGGCGAGTGCGGTCGTCGCGTCCCACGCCCCGTTGGCGTCGACACGGAGACGCAGCCCGGGTGCCGCGGCGCGCGCGGCGGCGACGCGGGCGACGGTGGCCGCCGCGTCGGGCGCGCTCTTGAGCTTCGCGTATCGGAAGCCGCGCGCCGCCGCGTGCGTGGCGTCGTCGCCGTCGAGCAGCGCGCTGGTCTCGACGATCGGACGCGGGCGCTCCCCGAGCAAGGCCGCCACCGGGCGCAGGGTCGCACGGCCGACGAGGTCGTGCAGCGCCATGTCGAGCCCGGTGGCGGCGGCGCGGGGCAGCGCCGCCATCCGCGCCACCAGCGCCTCCAGCCGGTCGGCGTTCGCTCCGACGAGCCAGTGCGCGGCGTCGGCGAGCGCCGCACGCGTGTCGCGCAGCGCCGTCGGCGGATCGGCCGGATGCGGCGCCGCCTCGCCGACCCCGCGGAGCCCGCGATCGGCGTCGAGCACGACGAGGAAGCCCCGTCGCTCCACGATCGATCCGCGGGCGGTGGCGAGCGGCGTCCGGAGCGGGATCGCCCACGGGACGACGATCAGCCGGCGGATCGTCACCATGCGAGACCGGCGGCGAGCAGCGCGCCGAACGCCAGGTGCAGGCGGGCCGTCGCCGCCAGCGCGGCGTTGAGCTGCGGGCCGTCGGTGGCGTGCAGGACGGCGCGGAGCGGAGCCCGAACGAGCGGGACCGCCAGCAGTGCCAGCAACGCCGCCGGCGCCGCGAACGCCAGCCCGACCGCCGTCGCGAAGGCGAGCACCAGCATGCTCGCATACAGCGCGCGCCCGGCGCCGCGCCCGATCCGCACCACCAGCGTCCGCTTGCCCGCGCGGCGATCGCCGTCGACGTCGCGCACGTTGTTGACCAGCATGATCGCGGTCGCGAGGCAGCCGACCGGCAGCGCCGCCGCGATCCCCAGCGCGCTCACGTGCCCGGCCTGAACCAGCTCGGTCCCGCCCACCGCGACCGGGCCGAAGAACGCGAACACGAACGCCTCGCCGAGCCCGTGGTAGGCGAGCGGCCACGGCCCCGCGGTGTAGGCGATTCCCGCCGCGATCGACGCGAGTCCGATCCACACCACCGGCCACCCCGCCTCCGCGATCAGGACGACGCCCAGCACGGCTGCCGCACCGAACGCGCCGAGGCCCGCGGCCAGGACCTGTCCGGCCGTCAGCAGGCCGGCCTGGGTCACGCGGGTCGGGCCGAGCCGGTCGGGGCCGTCGGCACCGCGGCGGAAGTCCCCCCAGTCGTTCACGAGGTTCGTGCCGATCTGGAGCAGGAGCGCGCCGCCGAGCGCCGTCGCCGCGATCGCCAGGCGGGCGTGCCCCGCGCGCGCCGCGACCGCCGTGCCGACCAGCACCGGCACGACGGCGGCGGGCAGCGTGCGCGGCCGGGCCGCGAGCAGCAGGGCGCGCGCCGTCGTCACGGCAGGCGCGGGAACCTGGAGAAGTCGGGGCGCCGTTTCTCGAGGAACGCGTTCTTCCCCTCCTGCGCCTCCTCCGACATGTAGTAGAGGAGCGTCGCGTTGCCCGCGAGCTCCTGTATGCCCGCCAGCCCGTCGGTGTCGGCGTTGAACGAGGCCTTGAGGCACCGGATCGCGAGCGGGCTGTTGGCGAGGATCTTCCGGCACCACGCGACCGTCTCCTCCTCGAGCCGCTCGAGGGGGACGACCTTGTTGACGAGCCCCATCGCCAGCGCTTCGCGCGCGTCGTACTGCTCGCACAGGTACCAGATCTCGCGCGCCTTCTTGTGGCCGACGATGCGCGCGAGATACGTCGCGCCGTAGCCGCCGTCGAAGCTGCCGACGCGCGGCCCGGTCTGCCCGAACACCGCGTTCTCGGCGGCGATCGTCAGATCGCAGACGACGTGCAGCACGTGCCCGCCACCGATCGCGTAGCCCGCCACCATCGCGATCACCGGCTTCGGCAGAGTGCGGATCTGCCGCTGCAGGTCGAGGACGTTGAGGCGCGGCACCCCCGCGTCGTCGACGTACCCAGCGCTGCCACGGACGCGCTGGTCGCCGCCCGAGCAGAACGCGTGCGGGCCGTCGCCGGTGAAGATGATCACCCCGACGCCGGCGTCCTCGCGCGCCGCCGTGAAGGCGTCGGACAGCTCGACGAGCGTCTTCGGGCGGAACGCGTTGCGGACCTCGGGGCGGTTGATCGTGATCTTCGCGATCCCGTCCGCGGTCTCGTAGCGGATGTCCTCGTAGCTGCGGCCGGTGGTCCAGGCGATCGGCATCGTGGCGACTCCTCGTGGGGTTCAGGCCGCGCCCGGCACGCGCAGCGGGGCGTCCGCCAGGAACGCCCCGACTGCCTCCCGGAAGGCGGCGGGGTTCTCGAGATGCGTGGCGTGTCCGGCGTCTTGCACGACGACGGCGCGCGCATCGGGCAGGCGCTCGGCCATGCGGCCCGCGTGCGCGCGATAGGCGGGATCGTCGGCGCCCGCGATCAGCAGGGTGGGGGAGCGCAGCTCCGGCAGACGGGGCAGCAGGGGATCCTGGCGCCCGACGCTCATCACCCGGAGCGCGGCCGCGAGCGCCGGGGGAGACGCCGCGAGGCGCCGGGCGCGCTCGGCGGCGCGCACGGCCGGCGGCAGCCGGGCCTGGGTCGCGAACAACGGCTGCGCGAGCCAGCGCTCGACGAACGCGGCGATCCCGTCGCGCTCGATGACGCGGGCCAGGTCGTCGTCCGCCGCCGCCCGCGCCGCCCGCGCGTCGGCGGCGTCGATGCCCGGCGAGGCGCTCTCGAGCACGAGGCGGCGGACGTGCTGCGGGTGGCGGAGCGCCACGTGCAGCGCGACGCGGCCGCCGAGCGAGTAGCCGAGCCAGTCGCCGTGCGCCCCGCCGAGCCGGACTGCCGCGTCGACGACCGCATCGGCGATCTCCCACAGCCCGCACGCCGGCGGTGGGGGCGGCGACGCGCCGTGCCCGGGCAGGTCGACGACGATCACGCGATGCCGCCCGGCGAATGCCTGCGGGTGCTCTCCCCAGGCCGCGGCGTCGCCCGTGAAGCCGTGCAGCAGCACGAGCGCGGGGCCGTCGCCGAGGACGCGAGCGTGGAGTCTCATGCCTCCGCTCCGAGTGCCGCGCGCGCCGCCGACCAGGCGCGCTCGTGCGCGGCGTAAGAGTGCGCCCGGCCGATGCGGAGCGCGAGCACGCTCGTCCGCGGGGCCGCGAGCGCGGCAGCGAGCGCCGGCCCGAGCGCGGCCGGCGTGGTGACGCGCTCGAAGTCGGCGCCGTACGCCATCACGATGGGGGCGAAGTCGAGGCCGTGCGGGGTCGTGAACAGGGCCTCGAACACCGGGGCGGGCTGGCGTGCCACGGGGAGATGGTCGAAGATCCCGCCGCCGTCGTTGTCGAGAACGACCAGCACCGCGCGGACGCCGTGGCGGCGCACGGCGAGCAGCCCGTTCAGGTCGTGGTAGAAGCTCAAGTCGCCACAGAGTCCGACGACGGGTCGCTCCGGCGCGGCCGCAGCCGCGCCGAGCACGCTCGACACGAAGCCGTCGATGCCGTTGGCGCCGCGGTTCGCGAGGACGCGGACGGCGGGCGCCGTCGCGGGCCAGAACCAATCGAGGTCGCGCACCGCGAGACTGTTTCCGACGTAGAGCGTTGCGCCGTCGGGCAGGGCGTCGGCGAGGGCCAGCACGGCGTGCGCCTCGAATGTGGCTGCATCTGCGCGCACCGCGTCGGTGAGCGCGGCACGCGCGGCGCGGCCGGCACGACGCCAGCCCGTGGCCCAACCGTCGGCGGCGCCGCGAAGGGCGAGGGCCGCGGTGAGCGCCCGGCAGGCGTGCGCCGGCTCGCCGCGAACCAGATGGGTCGCGACGCCGGCCGGCTCGGGCCAGCCCCCGCTCGCGTCGAGTACGATCTGCGGCACGCCGTCATGGCGCGCGAGCCAGGTGCCGATGCTCTTCGACGTCGGCGGCGCGCCGAGACGGATGACCGCATCCGGCGCGTGCGCGGCGGCGAACACCGGATCGCGGAGGAGCGCGTCGGCGGCGTCGACCAGCACCTCCGCCAGCGCGGGGACGCGCAGGTTCGAGGTCGGCTCGGCGAGGACCGGCGCCCCGAGCCGGCGGGCGAGCGTCGCCACGGCCTGCGCCAGGTGGGGGTCGGGATCGTCGAGCGGCCCGGCGACGATGACCGGACGTCGCGCAGGGGCGAGCGCTCCGGCGACGTCCACGATGGCAGCGGCGTTCGTCTCGAGCCGCGCGGCATGGATGCGGACCCATGGACCGTCGCCGCGGCCCGCGCTCGCGAGGTCGTCGGGGAGATCGCCCGGCACCAGTTCCGGCACCAGCGGCTCCCGCAGCGGGACGTTCAGATGCACCGGCCCCGCGGGGGGCCCGAGCGCCGTGGCCACCGCCCGCCCGGCAAGCGTCCGGAGCCAGCGCACCGCGGCCGGCGTCGCCTCCGGCGTTCCAATCTCGACGAACCACCGCACGTGCGATCCGAAGAGATGCAGCTGATCGATCGTCTGTCCGGCGCCGCAGTCGCGCAGCTCGGGCGGCCGGTCGGCGGTGAGGAGCACGAGTGGGACCTGCGCGTGCCAGGCCTCGACCACGGCCGGCAGGAAGTTGGCTGCCGCCGTGCCC
>Ga0335084_10002346_pt1 | contig 18231 bp, 18 predicted proteins | sample Lox_Sample_44_FD_206721 | JGI IMG/M metagenome (GOLD analysis project Ga0335084, IMG submission 206721) | Soil microbial communities from Loxahatchee National Wildlife Refuge, Florida, United States - Lox_Sample_4.4 | ecosystem: Environmental > Terrestrial > Soil > Wetlands | place: USA...
TCGGGCGCGACATCCACCACGCGGGCGCGAAACACGCCTGCCAGCTCCAGTACATGCGACCGCGCTTCGTGCGTGGCCGCTACTTTGATCATCGCCAGATCGCGAACGATCGAGGCTTCATGGGTGATGTTCTCCACGAGCAGCACGTTGACTAGCTTGTAGAGGTTGGCCTCAATGCGGCGCGCCTGGTCGCGGTCGGCCTCCACCGTGATGGTCATGCGCGAGACTTCAGGCTTTTCCGTCCGACCCACGGTGAGCGAATCGATATTGAAAGCACGTCGCCGAAAGAGAGACGCAACCCGCGTCAGCACGCCCGGCTTGTTCTCTACATAGACAACGAAGGTATTCATCATAGGAACCTGCTCTGAAGTTCACTCGCCGTTGGTCGTTAGTCGTTCGGCGAGGCCGGAGATGCGTCCCGCATCGCTAACGATCCGCGAACGATCAACGACTGAAACAACCTATTCATCCGCCGCCGTCTCCACAATCGGACTCGGCCGGCGAATCATCTCATGCAATGCCGAGCCTGCGGCGACCATCGGGTACACCGTGTCCTCCTGCTCCACCTGGAAATTGATGAGCATTGGGCCATCGTGCTTGCGCGCGGCGTCGACCGTTGGAATCACTGCAGAGCGTTCGTGCACCGTCGCGGCCCTGATGCCGTAGGCTTCCGCGAGTTTGGCAAAATCCGGATTCAACAGCGGCGTAGCCTGGTAATTGCGCTCGTAGAAGAATTCCTGCCATTGGCGCACCATGCCGAGGTAGCCGTTGTTGATGATCGCGATGTTGATCTTCAGATTTTCCTGAACGATCGTCGCCAGCTCCGACATGGTCATCTGGAACCCGCCGTCGCCGACCACCACCCAGACTTCCGCCTCGGGCCGCGCGACTTTTGCGCCGATTGCCGCGGGCAGCGCGAAGCCCATCGTTCCCAAGCCGCCCGAGGTGATCAGGCTGCGCGTCTTTTCGTGCTTGTAGTACTGCGCCTCCCACATCTGGTGCTGGCCCACGTCGGTAACCACGATGGTTTCGGCATCACGCGTCTCGTGCCACAGATCGTTGATCACGTGCGCGGCATAGAGATGCCCGGTGTCGGGCAGGTTCTGAATGTCGCGAACAGCCGAGTCGCCCTTGAGCTTGTCGATCTGATCGAACCACTCGCTGCGATCGGGCGATTCGATGTGCGGCAGCATCTCGCGCAGCACCTCGCGCACATCGCCCACCAGCGCCACATCGACCTTCACGTTCTTGTTGATTTCGGCGGGGTCGATCTCGACGTGAATCTTCTTTGCGTTCGGCGCGTAGTTCTTCAAATTGCCGGTAACCCGGTCGTCAAAACGCATACCGAGCGCGATCAGCAGGTCCGCGTCCTGGATAGCGTGATTGACCCACGCTTCGCCGTGCATGCCCATCATGCCCAGGTTCAGGGGATGCGATGCCGGGAATGCGCCGATACCGAGCAGCGTCAGCGCAACTGGAACGCCGGCGCGTTCGGCGAAGTCGCGCACCTGCTGCATCGCGCCTGAAATGATGATGCCGTGTCCGGCCAGAATCACCGGCCGCTTCGAGTTGTGAATCAGGTCGAGAGCGTGGTCGTATTCCTTCTGTTCCGGAGACAGATCCGGACGGTAGCCGGGCAGTTGCGGAGCCGCGGCCTCCCAGTCAAATGCGCAGGTTGTCTGCTGGGCGTCCTTGGTGATGTCGACCAGCACCGGGCCCGGGCGGCCGGACTTCGCGACGTAGAAGGCCTCGCGAATCGTCTGCGCAACCTCGTTGGCGTGGGTAACCAGATAATTATGCTTGGTGATCGGGAGCGTGACGCCGGTGATATCGGTTTCCTGGAATGCGTCGGAGCCGATGAGTTTGCTGCCCACTTGTCCGGTGATGCAGACGATAGGAGACGAATCGAGCATCGCTGTCGCGATACCGGTGACCATATTGGTGGCGCCTGGGCCGGAAGTGGCAACCGCCACGCCCACCCCACCCCCGGCGCGCGCAAAGCCGTCAGCCATGTGCGTGGCGCCTTGCTCATGCCGCACAAGGATGTGGTGAATCTTGCTGTGCTTCAGCGCGTCGTAGGCGGGCAGAATGGCCCCGCCCGGGTATCCGAAAACGTGCTCGACCCCTTCTCGCTCCAGGCACTCCCACAGAATGCCGGCGCCGGTCATGGTCGCGCCTTTCTTGTCGTCTTTCATTCCATCCCCTTCCCTGCAGTCACCCCAAAGGCAAGAAATCCCCGCCCCTTTGGCTATGAATAGCACTCCCGATTTTGGAAAACAATCTTCCCCGGAGGTGCTGGATGGGGTAGCAGCCGAAGTCCGACTATGATAACCGACCGGACGGTCGGTCGGCAAGCCGTCCCGTCTCCTCCCTCGTCTGTGCCAGCGCGCCCCAGAAACGGGCTTGCTATGCTCACGGTGGGCCCTGACAGGCTCCCAGTCAGCGCAGGGGAGTGAGCTCCCGGAAGGTCCAAGGTATGGCTGCACAGTCCGAAAACGAAGGGCGTCATTCCGATGCCGGGCTTTGTCGGAATTGCCGGCACTCTCGACGAATTGAGTCGGACCGTGGGTCGGTCTTCATTCGCTGTGAATTGTCGTTCGCAGATCCGCGCTATCCCAGGTATCCGCGATTACCCATACTGCAGTGCCGGGGCTATCAGGCGGCCGAGGAGCCTGACTCTTGCCGTCGGCGGGGCCGGCTCCTGACTGTTGACGGTTGGCCTTACCTCACATAGAAGTACCTCACGATGTGAAAGAACACGGGGGCGGCGAAGCACATCGAGTCCATGCGGTCGAGAATCCCGCCATGGCCTTTGATCAGCGTACCGTAGTCCTTCACGCCGCGATCGCGCTTGATGGCCGACATGGTCAGGCCACCCGCAAATCCCATGCATGTGATCGTGAGCGAGACGGCAGCGGCAACCGCCGGGCTGAATGGAGTCATCCACCACAGCGCCGCGCCGATTGCGGTGGCAGTCGCGATGCCGCCCACAAACCCTTCCCAGGTCTTGTTCGGACTGATGACCGGCGCGATCTTGTGCCGTCCGAGCAACTTTCCCCAGACATACTGCAGCACGTCGCTGAGCTGATCTACGAGAACCAGGTACAGCATCAGTTTGGCGGGACGGCCATAGTTCGGGATCTTCAGCATCAGCAGGGCCGGCGTGTAGCTCAGGCAGTAGATGCAGATCATCAGTCCCCATTGAAGTGTCGACGCGCGTTCCAGGAAAGCTCCGGTGTCGCCGGCAATGGCCATCCGCGTGGGCACGAACAAGAACGCGTACACGGGGATCAATATGGCGAACATGCCGTACCACTGGATACCGATCAGACAATATTGCAGGGGCGTGAAGATGAAGAATGCCCAGAACAGCGTGCGATGATCTGCGCGGCGCGTCGGCAAAAGCGTAACGTACTCGCGCAGCGCCAGCAGCGACATCAAGCCGAACAGAACCAGCGAGCCGACCGGGCCGATCACCAGAGTGAGCGCGAAGATCGCGCTCATGATCCACCACGCGCCAATGCGCGCGTTCAGGTTGCTGATCGTGGCCTGCGCTTCCGGCTTCTTGATCGCAGTCTTCAGAACCAGTCCGATCAGACTGGAGACGGCGAGCAGGCCGAGAACACCGGCGAACGCCCAGACGAGTTGTGGATCCAAATTCTTCACAGGTTCCGTAACCGGCACAACGTTTCCCGGGCACGTTCCAGAAACTCGGCTTTCGACTCGTCCGCCTTGAGCGTGATCGGCGGCCCGAATGTCAGCCGGCTGATAAATGGTACGGGAAGAAATTCACCCTTTGGGAGAATGCGGTTCAAGTTACTCAGATATCCGGGCACCAGACGCAATTCCGGCTTGCGCTGGCAAAGATAATAGAGGCCACTCTTGAATGCCGCTACCTCTTCCCCCGTGCCGCGCGTGCCCTCGGGGAACAGAATGAGCGAATTGTCACTGCCCATGGCTTCGACCATGTGATCGATTGCCTCTCGCGGGTCCGGCGCTGGCTGCGCTTGACGCCTGGCCACCAGCACGGCGTGGAAGACGTTCACGGCTACGGCCCGGCGCAGGCCCCGTTCCCAATAGTCCTGCGCGGCGACCGGCCTGGCTCGGGCCCGGATCGCGGCAGGCAGCGACGACCACAGCACTACGAAATCCAGATGACTAGTGTGATTCGCGAAATAGACGGTCTGCCGCGGGTCGGGCTCCGAATCGATCCAGCGCACGTTGACGCCGCTGATCAGGCGCGCTGCTCCGGCGATGAGCCCGGCCAGAATGTTCATCGACGTTTCAAGTCCGCTGCGATGCGCGCTGTACGGCGCACGCAGGTGATGAGCATACCGGCAACCATGATGAGAAGCGCGAGAGCGATGGCGCGACCGGAGATGCCGAGACGGGCTTCGACACTCGCCACCACACACGCCGCGGTCAGCAGGGCCATGCGATGCGGCTTCGCCATCGGTCCGATGAAATACTGCGTGACTCCCATCGAGCCCCCGAGCAGGCGAACGTAGGCGGTGAGGACAGCCAGAGTTGCGGCCAGCCAGCCGAGTTCACGGCCCCAGGGATAGGGGGTGATCGAATATCCAGCCCCCACTAAAATGGCCACGTCGGCGAAGCGGTCCGGCATGTCGTTGAAGATCTCCCCGTAGACCGTCCGCTTGCCGCCTTCGACGGCGACCATGCCATCGAGCATGTTGCATAGCAGGCGAAGCTGGATGCAGGCGGCAGCGGTCAGAAAGAGAGCAATCCGGACAGCATTGCCGGAGTAGGCGGTGTAGGCCAGGCACACTCCAGCGCCTACGGCAAAAACGAGGCTGGCGACCGAGATAGCGTTGGGCGAGGCTCCCGCACGCGTGAGCATCCGCGCCAGAGCCTGCGCCCAAGCGCGCTGGCGGGTCTTGAGTGGGCGCCGCGGCGGCGCGGACAGGGTCTGCGGAGAGGCGCTCATTCTATTGGTAGAAACGGGAGAATTGTGCTACTTAGTGATCGGGACCGCAATTCCAAAGTGAGAACCGCCTCACCGGGGGCTCCCGAATGGTGTCGAAACACATTGTGGCATTGAGCTTCCTGCTTGGAGTGGCGGGTGGATTTGTCGCCTATGCACTCGCCTGGGGCCTGTTTGCAACTCACCAGGAACTGGGCATGGATTCCAGGAGCGCATTGCTGATCGCTGCGTGGACTGTCCCCATCGTCTTTGGTGCAAGCCTGATCTACTTCGCAGCCCGCAACGCCGGCCGGCGCTACTGATCTTCTAGAAGCCGGCCCAACGTAGGCTTGTGCTTGGCGGGCTTTGTCTTCCGCTTGTCGGGGATGACGCGTGCCGGCTTAACCGACCCGACTCGCTCCCGGGCCATTTCCCGCACTGCCTGCCCGGCACTAAAGGTCTTTTTCTTTCGTTTGCGGGTCATACGGACTCTGGCTCAATCTGTCCCGCATCTTCGCACATCGCTCCGTCAAAAGTGCAATAATCATGAGGGTGTTCCTGACACCAGTCCCCTGAGACCTGTAACCTGCCTTTATGGATGAACGCGATTTTTTCGACGAGCGGCCGGACAAGAAACCTGCAACCCTGAACTGTCCTCACTGCCATCAGTCAGCCGAATACGAGATCCAGTGGATCGTTCGCACGAAGAAGAAGAACCTGCCGCCTCGCGCCGACGAGCGTGACCGCGCTAAGTTCGCCAAAGCGCAGTCGTATATGCTGCGTCGCGACGACATGATGGTCTGCAAGAACATGCGCTGCCGCAAGCGCTTCGAGATCACGAGCGTACAGAGCGTGGCGTTTCTGGACTAGTTGCCAAGCGAGGCAAGGCTCACGAGCGGCCGGCCGTGATCGATGCAGCCAGCTTGCGCACGCTATGGAGCAGGTTGCTCAGCGTCTGCGATCCTTGCCCATTGCCTTTACGTGGCTGATCGCTGAATCCTTCCTCTTCCATTTGCTTGGCGGCCAATGCGAATCTCTGGGAACTGGCATCGTCCATGGCGATAAAGCGGAAGGCCTGTGCCAGGGGAATGCCGTCGGCGCCCGTCTGCAGGAACTCGATTTGCGCCGTCACCTTGCCGAAGACTGTGCTCAACGCCATTGTGCCCATGGTCCCGTGATGGATTGGGCCCTTGGACAGCACAGCCGAACCACCGGTCAGGGAAAGTCGCTGGATCACCCCTACGAATTTCTGATCGTCCACGACAAACAGCGCGCGTTCGTTGTTCGGCACGCGGATGCGGGGCGCGCGGTTTCGTTTCGACGATTTGTCCGACTTCAGCCCCACATCGAAGAGCATAACGTGACTGGGGCGGCGGTCAAGGTTACCTCCGTTCCGCAGCCAATGGCGCTCATTTATACTGGCTAGTTTTCCTGCGCCGCCCCGACGGCGCAGGGTGGGGGCTCTCCTTGAAGATCCTGGTGTGCATCAAGCAGGTGCCGCAGAAAGACGCTCCGCTCAAGCTCAATGAAGCGGGGACCTGGATTCGTGAAGATGTGTCCTACGAAGTCAACGAGCCGGATGCCTACGCCCTCGAAGAGGCCCTTAGGCAGAAGGAAAAGCATACTGGCGAGGTCGTTGTGGTTACCGCGGGCCCGCCACGGGCGCAGCAGGTGCTGCGCGAGGCTCTCGCCAAGGGCGCGGACCGGGCGATTCATCTCGAGGACGACGGCTTTGTCGGACTCGATGCCTACAACACCGCGCGGGCGATTGCCGCCGCGATCAAGGATGAACAGTTCGATCTTGTCTTCACCGGCCTGCAGTCGGACGATTACGGGTTCGCGCAAACGGGTGTGATCCTGGCAGAGATTCTTGGCTGGCCCCATGCCACGATCATCATGCAGATTGAGAAGAACGAAAACGGCATCCGTGTGAAGCGTGAACTCGAAGCCGGATTCTTCCAGTTCGTAGACATGCCCTTGCCGGCGGTGCTCACGATTCAATCCGGCATCAACAAACTGCGCTACGCGACGCTGATCGGCATCAAGCAGGCCAAATCGAAGCCCCTGCGCAAGGTGACGATGGCCGAAGTGCAATCGGCCTTGGCCGGAAATCTGCAGAAGATCGAGAAACTCTATATTCCCCAGAAGGCGAAGAACACGCAGTTTCTCGAGGGCTCTGCGGCAGAGGTCGCGAAAAAGCTGGTGGACAAGCTGAAGAATGATGTGAGGGTACTGTAGGAGTTGCCTGCTTCTGGCTTCTAGCTTCTGGCGGTCTTCGCGAGAAACGAGAAACCAGCCACCAGGGACTTTCTTTCGACGTGAGCGCCGTCACTGCGCGGGTTGGGCCGCTGGGACAGAATTTGTCGGCAGTTCTGGGAGGCCGATATGGCAGATGCGGAAGAGAAACAGGAAAAGGGTGGCACGCTGATGTTCGCGGGGTTGGCGGTCTGGGTGGCCGGACTGCTGGTGCTGTTCTATCTCCCCGCGGGATTCCGGCTGGGACAGCAGTGGAAGTTTGAAGCGATCCTGATCGGCCTCGGCGCATTGGGCGGAGTGCTGATGGGTGTGGGCTGGAAGATGCGCAAGAGCGGGTGAAAGCAGCGGATTCTCGAGGCAAGGGTCCTTCGACTCCACAAGACGATTCGCTTGGCGGAATCGTCCTGCTCGCTCAGGATGACGGAGTTCAAGCGGTTTTCGCTGAGAGCCGAGAGCATGGAGCTGAGAGCTGAACATATGTCAGACACGATTCTGGTTGTTGTCGAGCAGCGTGAAGGGAAGTTGAATCGCGTTTCGTGGGAGACCGTCGCCGCGGGGCAGGCTGTCGCAGCCTCAACAGGCTGGTCGCTCGAGGTGGCGGTTGCCGGTTCGAACATAGGCGCCATCGCGAGTGACTTGGCTGCAAAGAAAATGGCGAAGGTATATGCCGTCGAATCTTCGAAGCTCGAGCCCTACACGCCCGACGCCTTCGCCTATGCGCTAAAGGAATTCCTGGCGAAACATTCCGCGAAAATTGTCCTCATGCCGCACACCTACCAGGTGCGCGACTTCGTGCCGAAGCTCGCCACGGCGCTGGAAACTACGGCCATTACCGACGTGGTTGGCTACAAGTACGAAGGCGGAAAGCTCCTCTTCACCCGTCAGATGTTCCAGGGGAAGTTTGTCGCGGATGTCAGTTTCACCGGATCCGGTGCTTGTTTTGTGACCTTCCAGAACGGGTCGTTCCGCGCCGACAAAGTCGAGGCAGGCGGTTCAGCGGCTCCAGTCGAAACCGTGAGTGTCGAAGTGCCCGACAGCGTGGTGCGCAACAAGCCGCAGGAGGTCTTCAAGGAAGCCAAGCAAGCTGTGGACCTGACGCAAGCAGAGATCATCGTTTCTGTGGGGCGCGGGATCAAAGAACAGAAGAACATCGAACTTGCAAAACAGCTGGCCGATGCGCTGGGCGGAGAAATTGCGGCATCGCGTCCGATCTGCGACAACGGCTGGCTGCCCATGGACCGCCAGATCGGGTCGTCAGGCCAGACGGTCGCGCCGAAGCTCTATCTTGCCCTCGGCATTTCGGGCGCTATTCAGCACATCGTCGGCATGAAAGGCGCGAAGAGCATTGTCGCAATCAACAAAGATTCCGAGGCGCCGATCTTCGAGATTGCGGATTTCGCGGTGGTGGGGAATCTGTTCGATATCGTTCCCCCGCTGATTGAAGAAGTGAAGAAGGCCAAGGGGTAAACAACTGTGAAGGTACTGAAGATCATGGGCGCCGCGATCGGGCTCTTGATGCTTGTGTATTCGTTGGTCGTTCTCTTTCTGCCTGATTACATGATCGCAGGAATAAGAATTCCCAAGTGGTGGGGACGGTAGACCAATTTCCGGGAAGAATCACGATCCAGCCGAGAACCCGCCGAGGCGAGCCATGGTCATGCGGAGGTACTTGTAAGGATTGACCGGAGTGTCGTTGATGCGGACTTCGTAGTGGAGGTGCGGGCCCGTGGAGCGGCCGCTGAGGCCGACGTAACCGATGACATCGCCACGGTGAATGTATTGCCCGGCGGCGATGGCGAAGCTGGCAAGATGGCCGTAGCGAGTCGTGATTCCGTGTCCGTGGTCCACCACGACAGCGCGTCCGTAGCCGCCCAGGAAGTCAGCGAAAGTCACCGTGCCATCAGCTGGGGCCAGTACGGGTTGGCCTAATGAAGCTGAGATGTCGACGCCCGAGTGAAACGCGCCTTCACCATTGAACGGATCGATACGCTCGCCAAACGACCCGGTAATCGTGCCTTCGACCGGCCACAGATTCGGAGTCGAGTTGGCGCGAACCCAGTCCGCAGTCGTCGCATTCTTCGTGAGGCCAAGCGAAATGCCAACCGTCGCCGCTCCGGTCAGCGCAGTATGCTTCAGGGCATAAAGCTGATCGATAGAAGAATGCACCTGCGCGTCTTCGATCTGTTCGGTGGAGGTGTTGATCAGAACCGGATCGGATTTCAGCCCGTAGAGCGAGGAAACCTCGCTGGCCAGCGATCCCAGCGACGCGACCTGAATATCGCGCTCCTTGGCCACCTGCTCCAGGCGCGAATAACGATCCTTCAGTTCTTCTTTTTCTGTACGCAGCTGGTTGTAGCTCCGCACCTTCTGCAGCATGCGCGTGTACGAACTGGCAATGCCCGTCAGGCAAGCGATTCCGATGGCGGCGCCGGCCAACAAGACGTAGAGATAGTGAATGGGGATAGAAATCTTGCGCAACTGACCGTGCTCATCCCGAGCAACGAAAAATATGTAAAAGCGTTTGCGCAATATGGTATCCGGTATCGAGATTTCTTCGGGATCCTGCCCTCGCAGAACAGTCTCGCTTGGGCTCAGAATCCTGATTCCACCAGTTTCGTCAGGATCGAACTGGCTTCAGTAAACCCTACGGAACCAGGCAAGCCGAAATTCAATTCGCCTGCAACCGATTGCGGATGCGGCACTTGGTTCGGCCAAAGATATTGTGAACGTCGGGTAAACGGTAACAAACCTGGTTCCCTCGTGTCAACGGCGCCCTGCACATCCGGGTGGTTACCAAGGCGGGGGCATTCGCCTGCCCACCCGGACAAATTACCGGCACGAATTCGCTCAAGTACTGCCGAGAGTGCCCAAAGTCACCTCCATGGGCGCTGCTTTGGATGCCAGCTTCGGCAGGTGCGAAGTTGTTCGGAGGTATAGTTAAGGGCTTGCCTGTAGAGGAAAAGACGCTGATCGAGCGGATTCGGCGACGAGTTGGCTTCGCCAGGGCGCTCGTTACCGGCATCGGCGATGACTGTGCCGTGCTGCGGCTGCCCGCCGGCCACGAACTGCTGGTCACAACCGATTTCACGCTGGAAAACGTTCATTTCCGCCGGGAATGGCATCCACCCGAAGTTGTCGGCCGACGCTGCGTAACCCGCGGATTGAGCGACATTGCCGCCATGGGCGGCGAGTCCCGGGCGGCATTTCTTTCGTTGGCGCTGGATCGGAAGACTCCCCAGAAGTGGGTCGGCCGTTTTCTCGATGGGCTGCTGGAAGCGGCTGGCGAGTTTGATATGCCCTTGGCAGGCGGTGATACGGCCGAGTCGGTCGGCGGAATTCAGGTTGACATTGTCGTGGTGGGATCCGTACCGCGGGGAACCGCTGTATTGCGTTCGGGTGCCCGTCTGGGGCATGCAATCTACGTCACGGGTGAACTGGGCGGCTCGGCCGCGGCCCTCACCGGTCTTCGCAAAGGCAAGGTCAGACCGCAGGACTACGAACGCCACTTCCGCCCCACCGCCCGGATCAACGTTGGTCGCTGGTTGCGCCAACGGAAGCTGGCATCGGCAATGATCGATCTAAGTGACGGCCTGTCGACCGATCTGTCCCACATCTGCGAAGAGAGCGGCGTAGGTGCAGAGGTTGAAGCCAACAGGATTCCCTTGGCCAGGGTGGGGAAGCGTCAGGACCAGGTAACGCTCGATCTCGCCCTGCACGGTGGCGAGGACTACGAACTGCTTTTCACGTCCGCCAAGCCGATTCCTCCCCGGATAGCGGGCGTCGCCATCACGCGGATCGGGAAAATCATCCGGAAGAACCTGTTTCTCATCGGGGCAGACGGCCGGCGCTGCAAACTGGCGGCAGGGGGATGGCAACACTTTCGCCGCCCACATCCGCGCGGTAACGTGTCTGCGAATGAGACATTTATTGACAAAACAATCGTGGATTGGACAGTCACTCCTGCTTCTCGCCCGGGGAATCGTTAGTGATTGATCTAATGCGCCTTGCAATCAATTGTGTCCGATCAGTATGGTTTGAGGTAAATACTCTATAAGCACGATAAGTATTCTGGAGGACGCATGAGCAGGCTTGTTCTTTTAGCTGTCGTTCTGGCTGTCTTAGTCGCACCCTTGGCAGCGCAAGATACTCCGAAAGCGGAAGTGTTCGGTGGTTATCAATTCACTCACGCCAGCGCAGAAGGTGAGAGCGCAAATTTCAACGGGTGGAACGCTTCGGTAACTGGGAACATCAACCGGTGGCTGGGCGTTGCCGCCGATTTCAGCGGCTCCTACGATTCCGAGTCAGTGAGCATCGCCGGAGTAGGGGACTTCAGCGGCTCGATGCACGTCTACACCTATACCTTCGGCCCCGTCGTTTCCCTGAACCATGAAGGCACGTTCAACCCGTTCTTTCATGCCCTGTTCGGAGGCGCCAATTTGGGCGCGTCGGCGTCGGGAGCAGGATCGGGCAGCACGAGCGGCTTCGCCATGATCGCCGGCGGTGGCGCAGATGCAAAGCTAAGTCCTCATCTGGCCGTACGCTTGTTTCAGGCAGACTATGTCTACCTGCATTTTGACGGTGTCAGCTTGAACAAGAATGTCAGAGTCTCCACTGGGCTCGTATTTCGTTTCTAGCAATCGTGTCGCGCCTCAGGAGGGACCGGCCATCCCCGCCGTTGATCGGCGCGGGCTCTGGTTTGTCCCTCCATCCAGACTGTCCCCGTTTCCTCGCGCGTGGTGACTTTCGTTACCTCCCAAGGCTGGTTCTGACCCCGACGGCAGACTAGAGTAGAGACCATGCGGATTCGAAGTGTGCTTCTCGCTCTCAGTGTGGCGGTCCTGTTTCCAGCTTCGGGGTGGGGACAAGCAGCCCAGAAAATTGACAACGATTTTGTGCAGCGCGCGTTCGGTAAGGACTTCACCATCATGTCTGAGGTCGGTGGCATGGTCGGCGACGTGGATGGCGACGGCGTCGAAGATGCGGTGATTGCTGCCCACTGCAAGAACCCTCTCCTCGACCAGGCTGAACACAACTACGAAGTGATCGATCCCTACTATGCGTTTTACGGATTTGGCGATCCCAAAGTCACGATGAGTTTTGTCGATGACAACCAGGCTCGGCGCGGACTCGTGGTGCTCATCATTCATGGCTCCGGCCCCGACGCATGGCGATCCGCCACACCGAAGGCGAAGTTCGTCCTGATCAATGTGCCCTACATGGCGCTCTCGGTCCGCCGCATGAAGGTGGGGAAGAAGGTCGTCCAGGCAATCTATTGCGAGGAAGGCAACGAACTCCACGAGACCTCAGCGGTGTACTTCGATGGCAAGAAGTACCGTTACGAACCAATGGGATCGAGCATGCAGTAATCGCAGCTTGCGAGTCGTTGTTCGTTGTTACGGCACGCCTGTCCCGCGATTGTAGTACTCTTCCCGCAGTGCGACACAAACTGAAATACAGGATCCTGCCGGAACGCCTGGCGGTATGTCAGTTGCCGCCAAGCGCCCGTGTATCGGAGTGGTCCCTCGGCCATGGCTTTTGCTGCGTCACTCGGACGGCAGACGAATTCTCCCTTGTCTGCGAGGAGAACCGTATCCCGGCTGATGTCCCGAGCGAAAGGGGTTGGATTGCACTGAAACTCGAGGGCCCCTTTCCCTTCTCCATGACCGGCGTCCTGGCGTCGTTTCTCAACCCTCTGGCAGCCGCACTAGTTCCGATCTTTGCAGTGTCAACCTTTGACACCGACTACGTACTATTGAAACGCGAACGTCTCGAGGCGGCGCAGAGTGCCTTGAGTAAGGCGGGGCACGCCCTCGCTTCCAGCGAGAGTCTTTAACCACACCGAAAGGGCAGGAGAGGCGCTCGTTCATTGCAGTACTTCCCTGTTTGACGGCGAATTCCTTCCGCAGGCTGCAGACTGTTCGCCTTCGATTCGACTCAAGTGATTGAATCCATTTAGAATCAAAGATTCATGGCATCGACCGCAGTGAAATTGCGCCGCTCCTGGAAAGCGGCAAGCCGGAACGTTCATGGCGCGTGGCAGGTTCTGATGGCGATCGGCTCAACCGATCATCCCTTGCTGGCCCATCTGATTCCGATCCGGCGCTGCAACCTGTCCTGCACCTACTGCAACGAGTACGACGATTTCTCCAAGCCGGTTCCGACCGAATTGATGCTTCGGAGGGTAGACAAACTCGCCGAACTGGGGACTTCCGTGGTCACGATCAGTGGGGGAGAACCGCTGCTCCATCCGGATCTGGATGACATCATCCGGCAGATGGTGAAACGGCGCATCGTGTCTGGACTGATCACGAACGGCTACCTCCTAACCGCGGATCGGATTCAGCGGCTGAACCGCGCCGGCCTGGAGTGGCTGCAGATCTCCATTGATAACGTTCAACCGGATGAGGTTTCAAAAAAGAGCCTGAAGGTTCTCGACAGAAAACTGCAGTTGCTCGGCGAACATGCCGACTTTCACGTCAACATCAATTCTGTCGTCGGCGGGGGAGTGAAGAACCCGCAAGACGCGTTGACGATCGGGAATCGTGCTCTGGAACTGGGATTCAGCTCAACCGTCGGTATCATTCACGACGGCCAAGGGCAGCTGCAGCCGCTCCAAGAGGAAGAGCGGCGGATCTATCACGAGATGAAGCAAATGGAAAAGCGCAGCTTCACTCGTATCAATGCCTTCCAGGACAACATCGCGCTCGGGCGTCCCAATCAATGGCGGTGCCGCGCGGGAGCGCGCTATCTCTACATCTGTGAGGATGGGCTGGTCCATTACTGCTCCCAGCAGCGCGGATACCCGGCCATTCCGCTGGAGAAATATACGGTCGCGGACCTTCGCCGCGAGTTCTACACCGAGAAATCCTGCGCTCCGCACTGTACGGTGTCGTGCGTCCACCAGGTGTCCATTTTCGATGCCTGGCGTGGGCCGCAACATCCTGCCCCGGCCTCCGCCCTTCCTTCTCAGACCGGGACGCTGGTGCAAATCGAGTAGAGGCAGGTTTCTGTCCGCTCTCAGCACCTCAAGCTGAGCCTTCCATCTTTCACTTCCTCATCCACTCCGATGGGGTTGTGCGGAGATTGCGACGCAGGCGGTACGAGCTTTGCGCACGGGCTGACGGCTGAGAGCTGAAATCTGCCGATCTAGAACGTCGTCGACACCGAGAACCGGAAGGTCTTGCGCGGTTCGCGCAGCGTGTAGTTGGGACCCAGGCTGTCGATGGTCTGCTGATAGGTGAAGTCGCCCGCGCCCCCTGGCGGGAACATGTCGCGCGTAATCGGTACAGGAGGATTGGTCGAGGTGTCGAGGCGCCTCACGTTGTAGGCCCAGTAGATACGAAACGGGGCGTTGATCACCGGCAGCATCACCTGCAATTCCAGTCCGCTTGACACACGCGGTACCCAGTTGGTCCCGGGCACAGGCTGCAGGAACTGCGAAAACGTCAGAGACTTGCCTCCCACACACTGAAGCGCAGGGTCCAGTGCCGGACATCCGAACTGCGTGCTGAGCAGATCGGTGAATTGCCCCTGATTAATCTTCAACTGCGACGTGCGCAGAATCGGATTGACGCCGGCATCGACGAATGGAGCGAGCACCACAGGTCCGGCAATGGTGATGCGGTATTCGAGGTTGCCGGTCAGGCTCAAATCGCCGCCGGGTGTGACCAGTTGCTGGAATGGGACAGGGATCGTCCAGTTGCCGGCGCGCGGGTTGCGCGGATCCTTGGGCACCGGTGTGCCGTCCGGATTGGTGAGCGTGATGTTCTGATGGCTGGGCAGAAATGCGATCGGAGAAATGGTTCGAATGTCGAAGCCGCGCAAATCCTGGTCGCCGCCCAGATAGGAACGTTCAAATGGTGGAGCAACCACGCCGCCGTATCCCGTGATGAACGATCCCTGCATATTGAAGCCGATGGCGTTCCGGCGCTTGTTGACCGGGAAGAACTGTTTGTATTGAACTACCGGACGGATCGTATTCACGGTGCCGCCCAACCCCGAAAATTCACCACCCAGGAAAATGCTGCGGCCATGGTGGGGCTGGTATGCGGCATCCAGCGTATTCATCGAAAAGCTGGGGACGATCTTGCTCGTGATGATGCCGTTGAGCGCGTTGGGTCCGCTGATGCCGCGGAAGTTGATGTTCTCGAAGAGAATTTTCGAGGCGTCGCTGACCGCGACCAGCGAAGAGCGATCGAACGAGTAACTCAAGCCAAGGCGCTTGAAGGAACGTCGCAGCGGATAGCTCACCGACAGACTGAAGCCGGTGCTCGACTGCGTGTAGTTCTGCAAATTCTGCAGGTATGCTGATGGCAGGTTGAGGTTTTGTCCCGACAGGATGGAGAGCTGTCGTGCCTGGTCAAAGTTGTATTTCCGTGTGTAGACCGTGAAGCCGGCCTGAATCGGCCGGTCGAACAGGTAGGGCTCGGTAAATCCAAACAGCAGGTCGCGCTGGCGATTGCCGATGCTGGCCTGGACAGACAGCGTTTCGCCCAGTCCCAGGAAATTGTTTGTGCTATAGGTGAGGCCGATAAACGCTCCCGATAAGCCGCTCACCCCGCCCTGCAGCCCAATGCTGTTCTTGCCCTTCTCTTTTACCTTGAGCGTCAGATCGACGGTACCTGCTTTTTCGTCGCGCTTGGTATCCGTGGTGTTGGGATCGTCCGGTTTGAGCTGCTCAAAGTACCCCAGTTGATTCAGGCGCAGGAGGCTTAACTCCCAGAGCCGCGAATTGTATTGCTGGCCTTCTTCGAGAGCGATTTCACGGCGGATCACTTTGTCGCGCGTCGTAGTGTTGCCTTGGAACTCGATGCGCCGGACAAAGAACTGCTTGCCCTCGTCGACATCGATCACGAGATGGATGAGCTTCTTCTCGTCGTCGAATTTGGTGTCCGGGACTGGAGTGAAGTTGATGTATCCCAGTTCGCCGTAGGCTTTGGTCAGATTCTGCAAACCCTTGGCGATTTTGTCCCGGGAAAAGAAGTCTCCGTCCTTGATTGCGAACAAACTCCGCAACGCGCGTTGATCCGGCACCGCCTTGTTGTTGGTAAACGTGATGGATCCGAGACGGTATCGGTCGCCCTCTTCAATGGGCATGGTGATATCGACGGACTTTCCCAGCCCTTTCTGCAGCAGCGGTACGTGCGCACCAGCATGGCCGGTGTCATGAATTTCGGTCTTGGGGTCGTCGACCAGTACTTTGAAATAGCCGCGGTTCTGGAATTCCGCTCGCACGCGCTCGACGTCTTCATTCAGCTTGGTCGCGTCGTAGGTTTTGGCAAAAAGACTCTCGAGGAAGATGGAGTGCGGGATGCCCACCGGCTTCAGGTTCTTCATCGACGCAATCAGCGTCCGGTTGTTGATGTGCTTGTTTCCAACAAAGCGAATCTTGCCGACCTTTACCTTGGGCCCTTCGCGGACGACAAACGTCAATCCAACCGCCGCCGGTGGGATCGGACGTACCTCCGTACGGATGGTGGCGAACTGGCGCCCGTGTTCGGCAAGCAGCTCCTTAAGTACGACCTCGGCTTTCTTGATTCGGGTGGGATCGTACTGGCTCTCCACGGTGAGACCCACCTTGCGCTCCTTGAAGCGGTCAAGGATGTCGCTGGTGGAGACAGCGCTCAAGCCCGTGTAGTTGATCTCGCGAATCGTCGGCCGCTCTTTCACGTAGATGTGGAGCACCCAGCCTTTCGGCGTCTGCTCACGCTCGAAGCGGATGTCTTCGAAATAGCCCGTGTTCCACAACGAGTTGAAGTCGCGCTCCAGAGCATTCAGGTCATAGCTGTCGCCGATCCGGGTGAAAATGCGGGACTTGACCGTATCCGCCGGGATGCGGCGGTTGCCGTGGACAGTAATGCCAACAATCAGATCCTGTTGCCCCAGAACCGGCAAGGAGAGCAAGAGCATCACAGCAAAGCCCAGGAATCTCGTCGAGACACGACGGAGCTGCCAACCCCTTGACATGAAAGAGGATGAACCGGAGCCCGGGCCTTTCCGCGTAGTTACGCGGCGACGCAGGCCCTGGGCGCTGACAGGGGATTCCTGATGACGGCGAAGAATCGCAACTACCTCGGAAAACCGGGAGTTAGGAAAACGGTAATTATACGGTAGAGCCCGGCGAAGCGTCCAAACCGGAGGGGGTGACCTCCGGTCTTTCAGTCCCGAATAAGCTCTACCTCAACAGAGACGGAATAGCACGTCGCCGCGTTGCCTATGTCGTTGAGTTTTTCTGAGGTCAGGACGTTGATCTTGCGCTGGCCTGGACCAAATCGGGCCCAGTCGAGCACTGCCGCGACGACTCCAGGCGGCACGGAACCACTCACCCGGGTCGTCAGCGTGATTTCACCACGCGAATTGAAGGCCCGGACCTGGTTGCCGTCGCCGATACCCCGTGCTTTGGCGTCGGCGGCATGCAACTCCATCACGCCCAGCGACAATTCCATGTTGCGCACGGTATCCAGGTTGGCAAAAGTGGAATTGAGATGGTTATCGGGCTTGCGGCCGGCAGTTCGAGCGGATACAGCACCCGATCCGGGTAACAAACCCGATCCAGGTACTTCGCCACCTTTGCGCACAGGAACCCGCGCGTGACGGGGTAGGCGGGGTTGATTTCTAATTGTTGATCGGTGGAACCTCCCAAGATTGATGGAGACGTGAATCAACAATTCACAATCAATAATCAACAATCACGGTGCCCGTCGTCATCTGCGGGAACAGAAAAAGGGCGGCCAATCCGGCCGCCCAAGTCAGGAGAGAGAGAATCCGAATTACGGCAGCACCCGCACTCTCCCTGGCACCACCACTGGCTTGCCGTCGCTCTGGTTCTTGAAGACCAAGCCGCGCGCCAGCAGATTGGGCGTGCCTGCGCTGCCCAACCCTGTCAGGCCGTTGATGTTCACGAAGAAAGTTCCATTTCCGGTGTACACCGTGAACGGACCGCCGGCCGAGTAGCTCATCAGCGCGTCGTTTTGCATCTGGAAATAACCCAGGTTGCTTCCCGCCGCGCCCGTGACGGTCACGCTGTCCGCGACGAGTTGTCCGACGACGCCCTG
>Ga0335084_10002352_pt1 | contig 18215 bp, 22 predicted proteins | sample Lox_Sample_44_FD_206721 | JGI IMG/M metagenome (GOLD analysis project Ga0335084, IMG submission 206721) | Soil microbial communities from Loxahatchee National Wildlife Refuge, Florida, United States - Lox_Sample_4.4 | ecosystem: Environmental > Terrestrial > Soil > Wetlands | place: USA...
CCCCAGCTCCCGCTCGATGCGGTAGCGCCCGGCGTATGGCTCGGAGGAGAGGGAGGAGACCGTCACTCCCTCCGTGATCGTCTCCGGACCGTCCTTCCCGGACTGCCCCATCACGCTCCCGCCTTCCGACCGTGCGTCAAACGGCGCGCGCCGGTCAAGACCCCGCGGGCCGCGCGGCCAGCCACTCCTCGCGGGTGAGCACGAACCTCCTGTCGGTGCCACCGTAAGGACCGGCGGTGAGGCCGGCGTCGCGGAAGCCCGCCTTGCGCAACACCGCCCCGGAGGCCGCGTTGTCCACGTCGGTGAAGGCCTGCAGCAAGGGGATGCGTAGATCCCCGAAGGCGTGATCCACCAGCGCCCGCGCGGCCTCGGTGGCGAAGCCCTTTCCCCAGAAGGCGCGGGCGAACGCGAACCCGAGCTCCACGGGCGTTCCCTCGCGCCGCACGATGAGCAGCGCCCCTCCCACCCGCTCGGCGGTCTCGCGCTCGCGCACCATCCAGTAGCCGAACCCCAGCCGCTCGGCCTGGGCCAGGAGCGCGTCGAGGTTGGTCCGCGACTGCTGCTCGCTGCGCACGCCGCTGCCGATGAAGCGCATCACCTCGGGGTCGGCGTAGAGCGCGCAGATCCACGGATAGTCCTCGCGGTCGAGGGGATCGAGGAGCAGCGAGGGCGATCGCAGACGGTCCATGCGGGTATGACAATGCCTTGTAAAAGCGGATTGTTACAAGCTCGAGAAGCAATCTTTACCGGATCGGTCCCACACTGGAGGTGAATTCCGGTCGATTCTCCAGTGTCCGGCGGATCGCCAGGTGGAAAGTTCAGGGAATCCGCGGGACGGGTTTTCCCGAATGTCAAGTAGATAGCGCGACGGGACGTGCTGGCCATGCTCTTGCATACTGCTCGCGCGGTCCCATGTCCGCGCGCTTTTCATGGAACGACTGGATCACGCGGTCCTTCTTCCGCGTCCGGGTCTCCATGGCCGCCGCGGAGAAGCTGCGGAAGCTCCCGGGCGAGGAGCAGGCGAAACTGAGGGAGATGCTGGAGGACATCGCCGAGATCGCCGGCTCCGTGCCTGCGGGCCTTGCGCAGGCCTGGAACACCTCCTTCGACCGCCCGCTGCTGCAGCTCCGGGTCGGCCGCACCACCGTCCGCTACGCCATCGACGAGGACACCCGCACCATCTCCGTCGAGCATGCGGTCATTCCCGAGCACCGGGTCGACGGGGAGGGCGACCCCTCGGTGGGAAAAGTCGGGTGATCCAGTTTCCCCTCGCCGTCCGCGGGCGCAGGCGGAGACGGGTACGCCGATGAATCAGATCAAGTAGCGCGCCAGCAGCTCGGAGACGCGCGCCGCCTGCTCCCGCACCGCCGCCGAGGCCGCGGTGGTGATCTCCAGGCGCTGCTGCGTCTGCTGCATCATCGCCAGCTGGTCGGTGACCGCCACGAAGATCTGCTGGATGCCGGCATCCTGCTGGCCCACCGCGGCGGCGATCTGGCGGGCGGAGTCCACGTTCTCCCGGGTGATGGCGAGCAGGCCGCGCAGGTTGTCGCCCGACTGCTTCACCCGGGTCAGCCCGTCGCCGATGGCCTGCGCGCCGTGCTCGCTCATCTTCACCGCCGACTGGATGGAGGCGCCCAGGCTGTCGAGGATCTCGCCCACCCGCCGGGTGGCGGCGATCGACTGGTCCGCCAGGCTGCGGATCTCCCGGGCCACCACCGCGAAGCCCTTGCCGTGCTCGCCGGAGCGGACGGCCTCGATGGCGGCGTTCAGGGCCAGCATGTTCGACTGGTCGGCCAGGTCCTTGACGGTGGCGGTGATCCCGCCGATCTGCCGCGCGCTCCCGCCCAGCGTGCGGATGTGCTCGCCGATCTCGCTGGTCTGCGCCCGGATCGAGGCCAGCCCGGTGATGCTCTCCTCCACCGCCGTCTCTCCCGAGCGGCCCATCTCGCCCGCGCCCTCGGCCGCCCGGAGCACCGCGTTGGCCTTCTCCGCCGCCAGGGCGGAGGTCTGCTTGATCTCCTGCGCCGTCACCTGCGTCTGCTGCAGCGCGCTCGCCTGGCGCCCCAGCAGCTCGCGCTCGCCCTCGGTGGTGCTGCGCAATTGCTCCGCCGCCTGGAGCAGGGTGGCGGAAGAGGACTGCAAGGTGGTGAGCGCGGTGCGCAGGGCATCGACCATCCGGGAGAAGCTCTCCGCCAGCTGGCCCACCTCGTCGCCGGAGGAAGCCTCCACCCGCTGGGTGAGATCGTTCTCGGCGACGATGCGCTGGCTGACCGCGGTCAGGCGGCGGATGGCCTGCACCACCCGCCGCGCCACCAGCAGGGAGAGGGCAGCGGCGGCCAGCAGGCCCACCACCGCCCCGGTCACCGCCTGGCGCAGGAAGGAGCGGGCCTCCGCCTCCACCTCCGCCACCGGCAGGGCGGCGGCGTACGTCCAGCCCGCCTTCTGCAGCGGCTCGGCCACCGCCACGTGTCTGACGCCAGAGAGCGTCCAGGAAAAGACCCGGTGCGAGGGGATTCCGCGCACGGCCGCCAGCTCCAGGGCGCCGATGGCTTCGGGCGGGGAGCGCTTTCCCCAGCGGCCCTCGTTGCGCATCGCCTCTTCCCTGGCCAGGCCGAGCGGCGTCACCGGCCGCAGGCGCCAGGAGGGATCGGCGGTGGTGGCGACCACCAGCCCGTCCCCGTCGAGGAGCACGCCTTGCGCGCCCGGCCCGATCCGGACCCGGGCGGCGGCCACCAGGGCCTGGATGCGATCGATCGATTCCCGCGCCCGCACCACTCCCACCACCGTGCCGTTCGATCCCCGGGCGGGCACCGCCGTGTACATGCAGGGCTTGCCGCTGGCGGGCGAGACGGCCACGCCGCTGAGGAAGTCCTTGCCGGAGAGGGCCATCTGCACCTCCCGCTGCTGGGCCAGGGGCCGCGGGTCCTTCTCGTCGGTGGTGCCGGCCACCACCGCCCCCTGCAGGTCGATCACCTCGATGGACTCGATCTCCGGGGCGACGCTGGCCACGTCCGCCAGCGCCTGGTTGGTGGCGTCCACGTCCTCGCGGGCCAGGGAGACGGCGGTGTCCAGCACGGTGCGCACGCTGCGCAGGTCGGCCACGCCGCGCAGGGCCGTGAGGCGCTCCGAGACCCAGTTCTCCACCAGGATGGCGGTGAGCAGGGACTCGCTGTCCAGCGCCAGCTCGGACTTGCTGCGCAGCCCGCTGGCCGCCTTGCGGTAGCCGAGCGAGGTGAGCCCCACGGCCAGCGCCAGGGAGACGCCCACCGAGAGGAGAACGATCTTCGTGGCCAGGGTGAGCGGCCGGCGCCGCGTTCCCTCTGCAGAAGCCCCCATCCATTCCCGGATACCACGCGCTCAGCGGGCGCAAAGATTTCGAAGGGTCGGAGGCGGTGGGCGCCGGTAGGGCGGGCAGGGGAAAGCCGCGCGAAGCAGCGCTCAAGCGAAGCGCTTGAACGCGCCGGGCGTGTACCCGACGATCCGCTTGAAGGCGCGGGTGAAGTGCGCCTGGTCGGCGAAGCCGCAGGCCAGCGCCACCTCCGCGGGCGAAGCGTGCGTATCGAGCAGCTCGCGGGCGCGAGAGATCCTCAAGTGAAGCTGGTACGCGTGCGGGGTGGTGCCCACCTCCTGCCGGAAGAGCCGGAGCAGGTGGAACTTGCTCAGGCCCACCTCTGCGGCCAGCTCGCCCAGCGAGAGGGTCTGGGCAAACCGGTCCTGGATGATCCGCCGGGCGCAGGCGATCTCGGGACGCAGCGGCCCGCCGGGGAGCGTGCGCGTGGTGGGCTCGCGGGCCGCGGCGCAGGAGGTCTCCACCAGGGAGGCCAGCAAGCGGCGCAGGTCCTTGGCGGGCGCGTTCCTCTCCACCGCGACGGCCAGCCGCTCCAGGGCGGCGGGAAGGAGCCCGCGCTGGATCACGTGCACCTCCAGCTCCTTCGCGGAAGGGCCGGCGCAACGCTCCGCCAGGGAGTCGTAGAGGAGAGGGGTGAGGTAGACGGTGAGCGTCTCGGTGGTCGCGCTCAGGCGCTCGACGATGCGGGGCATGCAGCCGGGAGCGTTGACCACCACCTCGCGCGGGTCGATCACCGCGCTCGCGCCGTGCGACCAGATGCGGGCGCGCCCGTCGAGCAGGCAGGACATCCGGACCATCGGCACGAACTGCCAGTGGGTCAGCGGCCCGCTGTGGAAGGCGTGGACGATCTCGACCCCGGGAAGCTGAGCCGATCGGAGATTGACGAACCGGTGCGTCTTGTGCGCCGAAAGGCTGAGCAACGGGTTACTCCGTGCTGAAATCCGGCTCCCGGGGATGACCCATCCCGGGCTTGCCGTCCCGGGAGCCGAAGGTCGGAACTGCCGGACGTGCGACAATGATACCGCAAGCCGTGCCTTTTTCCTTGCGCCTCCGCGATCTGACGGGCCGGCCCTGGTTCTGGGCCGCGCTGGTGGGCGCGCTCTTCGCCGCCCCGCTCTTGCGCGGGCTCACCCGCGGACCGGCCCCGGCCGCGCCGGCGGTGCTGGGCGAGTTTCCCGTCTTCGACCTGGTGGCCGACGACGGCCGGCGTCTCGCTTCCGGCGATCTGCGCGGCCGGTCCTTCATCGCCGATCTGCTCTCCGCGGAAGGTGCCCGGGCCGGAGCGGACACGATGCGGGCGGTGCAGCACCGCACCCGCAACCTGGGCGATGCGCTCTGGCTGCTCTCCTTCTCCGAGAGGCTCGACAGGGAAGCGCTGCGCCAGCTCAAGCGCGGCCCTGCCGCCGGCCAGCGCTGGACGCTGCTCGCCGGCGCTCCCCGCGGCGCGGCTCCGCTCTTCGCCGGAGAGAACATCCTCCTGCTGGTGGACGGGCGGCGCCGGATCCGCGGGAGGTACCAGGCGGAGAAGCCCGGGGAGATCGATCGCCTGATGCGCGACGCCGCGCTGGTCGCCGCGAACCCGTCCTGAAAACCTTCGCAAATGTAATTCGCAATTTCTTACAAGACCGGCACGCTGGCGCTCTTGAACAGTGGCCGCGGCTGCAGGCAGCCGCGCATCGATCTCACCTCCCGGAGGGGGCGCGATGAGGCGTACGATCCTCCTTGCATTGACGGGCATCGCCGCGTTCTGCGCGGCGTTCTTCGGAATGGGTCTCTTCTCCCCCGTCGCGCCGGCGGTCCCCGCCTTCGCGCGCAAGACGGGCCTCGCCTGCTCCGCCTGCCACGAGGTGTGGCCGCGGCTCAGCGACTTCGGACAGCTCTTCCGCGACCGCGGCTACCGGCTGGAGCGCGACCGCGACGCGCCGGTGGAGCAGGACGGCTCCTACCTGCCCCTCGCCATGCGCACGACCGTCGGCTACCAGTGGCTGAAGAGCACGCTGGTGCCCACGGACCAGGGCACGGTGGACACGCAGACCGGCACCTTCGGCTTCACCGGCCTGGACTTCTTCGGCGCCGGGACGCTGGGAAACCGGCTGAGCTTCCTCATCGTCCTCACGCCCGGGCTGGCCTCCTCCGGCTTCCAGCTCGATCCGAGCGGCCCGGACGGCGACCTGGAGTCCGCCTTCATCGGCATCCACGACATCGGCGGCACGCCCTGGATCAACCTGCGCGTCGGCAAGCACGCGCCGGACCTGCCCATCGACGAGCACCGCGCCATCACCCTCACGCAGGGCTACAACGTCTACCACTACGAGCTGCAGGGCAGCGCGGTGACCTGGGCGCCGGGAGAGAACCAGAACGGAATCGAGCTGTACGGGCACTCGGACCTGAGCCGGGTCCGCTACTCGATCTCCCTGCTCAACGAGAACGGCACCGCCGCCTTCTCCAACACCCTGGTGAGCAACCCGGTGGTCTGGGGCCACGTCCAGGCGACGCAGTACCTGGACAATTCCTTCCTGGCTGCGGTGAAGGTGGGGGCCTTCGGGAGCGTGGGCTGGCACGCCACCTCGACGTTGACCAGCGGGGGAACCGACCCCGTCCCGGGCACCGCGTCGAACCACAAGCAACACTTCCGCTACGGCGGCGAGGCCCACCTCTACTTCCTCAGCACCGTGAACCCGCTCACCCTCAGCGCCGTGATCTGGGGCGGCAAGGACGACAAGGCCTTGATCGACGGCGGCGCCGCCACCGACGACGCCAGCTTCATCGGCGGCTTCTTGGAAGGCGTCTGGACCATCACCCCGCGCCTCAGCCTGATCGGACGGTACGAGATGATCCACCCCTCCCAGGCCACCATCGCCACCCCGGTGCTCGGCGACTTCAACGCCTGGACGGCGACCTTCCGGCACACCTTCGAGTTGACCAGCCGGACGGAGGCCGCCCTCCACCTCGAGTTCAGCCGTGCCTCGCAGGACGCCGGCGACGGCACTTCCCCCGCCAACTACGCGGCCCTGATCGGGCTCGACTTCGCCCTCTAGAGGAGACGACTCCATGAACCGATGGAAGCCGATCCTGCTCGCCGCGCTGCTCCCCGCGGCCCTCGCCCTCGCCCAGACGCCCCAGGGAGAGAAGCCTCCCAACCCTCCCAAGCCGATCGACGCCGCGCGCGCCGCCCGGGGCAAGGCGGTCTATGAGCGCTACTGCTTCTCCTGCCACGGGGAGCACGGCGACGGCCGCGGCTACTCCGCGCAGTGGCTCGACCCGCGCCCGCGCGACTTCACCCGCGCCATCTTCAAGTGCCGCTCCACGCCCAGCGGGACGCTGCCGGTGGACGACGACCTGATGCGCACCCTCACCGAGGGCCTGTACCACACCAACATGGTCTCCTGGGAAGTGCTGGGCGAGCGCTCGTTGCGCGACGTGATCGAGTACATCAAGACCTTCTCCCCCCGCTGGAAGGAGGAGGGTCCGGGTGATCCCATCCAGTTCGTGCGCGAGCCGGCGGACGACGCGAACTCGCGGAAGAAGGGGCAGCAGCTGTGGAACTCCCAGGCCTGCTTCAACTGCCACGGCAATACCGGCAAGGGCGACGGCTCCTCCGTCCCCACCCTCTTCGACGACTGGGGGTTCCACATCACCCCGTTCGACTTCACCTCCAGCCCGCACCGGAAGTGCGGCAAGGGCGACAAGGACCTCTACCGCACCTTCCTCACCGGCATGAACGGGACCCCCATGCCCTCGTTTGCGGATACCATCACGGCTGAGGATGCCTGGCACCTGGTGCACTTCCTCAAGAGCCTTAACGTGTCCAGCACCGAGCAGAAGATCTTCGGCTTCTCGGTCGGGAAATAGATGCAGGCAGCGGCAGCGCAGGCGCACGGTCCGCGTGAGGTCGTCTGGCCACAGGATCCGCAGTTCGGCCGCGCCAGCGCCGGGAAGATCGCCATGTGGATCTTCCTGGTTTCCGACGGGCTCTCCTTCGCCGGGCTCCTGCTCGCCTACGGGATCCTGCGCGGGGAGAGCCTGATCTGGCGCCATCCGGACGAGCCCAGCCTGGGCATCGCCTTCACCGCCGGGCTGACGTTCTTGCTCATCTGCTCCAGCGTCACCATGGTCTTCGCCTACGAGGCGGCGCTGGAGGGGCGGCGGAGCCGGGCGGCGCTCTTCCTCGGGCTCACGGCCCTGGGCGGGGTCCTCTTCCTCCTCGGCCAGTACTCGGAGTACTTCGGCATCCTCCACCCGGGCCTGGCGCGGGAAGGGCTGGTCTTCGGGCAGAGCGCGTACGCCAGCACCTTCTACGTGATCACCAGCTTCCACGGCTTCCACGTCTTCTCGGGCACCGTCTACATCCTCGTCACCTTGGGCCGCTGGATGCGCGGCAAGGCCACGCCGGCGCAGATCGAGCTGCTCGGCCTCTTCTGGCATTTCGTGGACCTGGTATGGATCCTGGTGTTCACCATCGTCTACCTCATTCCCACGGGGTCCTGAGATGAGCGAATCCTCCGCGCACGCCCCGGCGCACGCCTCCCGCGCGCGGCAGTACCTGATCATCTTCCTCGTGCTCTTCCTGCTCACCCTCATCGAGGTGGGCGTGGCGTACGTGCAGGGCCACAAGGCCGAGGTGATGGTCGCGCTCTTCGCCCTGGCGGTGGTGAAGGCAGCCTGCGTGGCCCTCTTCTTCATGCACCTGAAGTGGGAGACGCGGGTGCTGCGCGCCACCGTGGTGGTGCCCATGTGCTTCCCGGTGCTCTACGCCTTGATCCTCATCAGCGAGGGCGCCTGGAGGAGGCTGGCCGGATGACGTCCTTCGTCCTCGCTTGCCCCTTCTGCGCCGCGCAGGCCGGCAACGGCTCCGGCACCCTGCTGGTGCTGGCGCTCCTGGCGGTTCCCTTCGCCATCGCCTTCTTCACCTTGCGCGCCATCCGCAAGCTCGACGGATAGGAAACGAGATGCCCCCCTTCCATCACCTGCTCGCCGCACCGCTCGAGGGCAGCGGCTGGGGAATGCCCCATGACGCCTCGCTCGACGGGTGGCGGATCGACGACCTGATCAACGAGACCAGCGTCTTCGTCATCCTCCTCTTCGCGATCATGGTGGCCTGGATGCTCTGGGCCTGCTTCTTCCACGGCGAGCGCCACCCGGCGCGCTACGACCACGGGACCTCGCGCCGCTCCATCGCCGTGGCCCTGGGCATCGCCGCCGCCATCTTCTTCGTGGTCGACGGGCACCTCTTCCTCAACTCGGTGCTGGTGTGGAAGCACGTCTTCGGAAACTTCGCCTGGGCGGAGACGCAGAAGGAGACGGTGCGGATCGAGATCAACGCCCACCAGTGGGCCTGGGCGGCGCGCTACGCCGGGCCGGACGGCAAGTTCGGGACCCAGGACGACATCGTCACCCTCAACGACATCACCGTGCCCCAGGGGGTGCCGGTGATCTTCCAGGTCGCCTCCACCGACGTCCTGCACAGCTTCAACATCCCCAACATGCGGGTGAAGATGGACGCCGTCCCGGGGATGGTGAACCGGGTCTGGTTCACGGCGAAGGAGACGGGGCAGTTCGACATCGGCTGCGCCCAGCACTGCGGCGCCAACCACTACAAGATGCGCGGGGTGCTCACCGTGCTTCCGCTCGAGGAGTGGAAGCGCTGGGCGGAGGTGGCCTCGGCCAACTCCGCCCGGGCGTACGACGCGGAGGACAAGGACGCGCAGTGGGCCTGGGACTGGGAGAAGCACGCGAGGATCTGATGCACACCACGGAGCAAGAGGATCTGCAGCCCATCCACCCGGAGCCGGAAGGCTTCTGGCCCAAGTACGTCTTCTCGCGCGATCACAAGGTGATCGCCAAGCAGTTCCTCTGGGCCGGACTGATCTTCCTCTTCGTCGGCGGAACGCTGGCGATGATGATCCGTTGGCAGTGGGCCTTCCCCGGCAAGCCGGTGCCGGTGATCGGGCCGCTCTTCCTCTCCGACCAGGGCGGGGCGATCGGGCCCGCCACCTACATGACCGTGTTCACCATGCACGGCCTGATCATGATCTTTTTCGCCATCACCCCCATCCTCATCGGCGCCTTCGGCAACTACTGCATCCCCCTGATGATCGGCGCCCGGGACATGGCCTTTCCCACCCTGAACATGCTCTCCTTCTGGACCTTCGTCGTCTCGCTGGTCCTGGTGATCTGCTCCTTCTTCGGGCAGCTGGGCGCGGCGGGCGCCGGCTGGACCACCTACCCGCCCCTCTCCACGAACATCGGCACGCCGGGGAGCGGGCAGACCTTCATGGTCGCCGCCATCTTCGTCACCGGCGTCTCCACCATCATGGGCGGCATCAACTACGTCACCACCGTCATCCGGCACCGGGCGCCGGGGATGACCTACATGCGCATGCCGCTCACCGTCTGGGGCCTGTGGCTGACGGCGGTGCTCAACGTGCTCTTCGTGCCGGTGCTGGGCTCGGCGGCGCTGCTCCTCTTCCTCGACCGGGTGTTCGGCACCCAGTTCTTCATCGCCGGCGCGGCCGCCGTGCGCGGCGGGGGCGACCCCATCCTCTTCCAGCACCTCTTCTGGATCTTCGGCCACCCGGAGGTCTACATCCTCATCCTCCCCGCCTGGGGGATCGTCAGCGACATCCTCTCCTTCTTCAGCCGCAAGCCGGCGAACTGGTACCGCGGGTCGGTCTACGCCATGTGCACGGTCACCGTCCTCTCCGCGGTGGTCTACGGCCACCACATGTTCATGACCGGCATGAACCCGCTCCTGGGCCAGGGCTTCATGATCCTCACCCTGATCATCTCGGTGCCGGCCGAGCTCCTCTTCCTCAACTGGCTGCGCACCCTCTGGCAGGGATCGATCCGCACGAACCCGCCCATGCTCTTCGCCCTGGGCATGGTCTTCGTCTTCGGCATGGGGGGCCTCACCGGGCTCTACCTGGGGGCCACGGCCACGGACATCTACCTGCACGACACCATGTTCGTGGTGGGCCACTTCCACCTCACCATGGCGGCGGCCTCGTTCATGGGCAGCCTGGCGGCCATCTACTACTGGTTCCCCAAGATGTTCGGCCGGCGGATGAGCGAGCGGCTGGGCAAGGTGCACTTCTGGTGGAGCGCGGTGTTCATCACCCTGGTCTTCACCGGGCAGCTGATCTCCGGGTACGCGGGGCAGAACCGGCGGCTCTACAACCCTTACGAGTACAGCTTCCTCAAGCACCTCTTGCCGCTGAACCGGTGGACCAGCTACTCGGCCTTCATCCTCATGGCCGGGCAGCTGGTCTTCGTCTGGAACTTCATCCACTCGCTGGTCGCCGGCGCCCGGGCGGAGATGAACCCCTGGCAGGTGGGGACGCTGGAATGGACCATCGCCTCGCCGCCGCCGCACCACAACTACGACGTCATCCCCACCGTGCTGCGCGGGCCCCATGAGTTCGCCGATCCCCTGGTGAAGGCGAAGCTGGGCCGCGACTGGATCGGCCAGGCCGAGCCGCTGCTCCAGGAGCTCCCGGGGAGCAGCACGCCGGCCGCTGCCGCAGGGCGCGCATGAGCGGCGCCGGGGCCTCGATCCTCCGGTACCGGCCGCGCCGCTCGCCGGGCGACTCCACCGCCTGGCTGGGCATGCTGCTCTTCCTCGGCTCCTGGAGCATGCTCTTCGCGGCCCTCTTCGCCGCCTACGGGGTGCTGCGCCTGCGCTCCCCGGGCTGGCCGCCGGCGGACCAAGCTCCGCTCCCGCTGCTCCTGCCCGGCGCGAACACCCTGGCCATCGTGGCCAGCAGCGCGGCCCTGCAGTCCGCGCTGCGCTCGGCCCGCGAGGGACGGACGGCGGGCGTGCTGCCGGCCGCGGCCGCCGCCCTCGCTCTCGGCGCCATCTTCCTCGCCGGGCAAGCCGCGCTCTGGACGGGCCTGTGGCGGGCGGGCCTGCGACCCGACGGGGGGCCCTTCCCCTCGGTGTTCTACGGGCTCACGGTCTTCCACGCCTTGCACGTGCTGGTCGGCCTGTTCGGCCTGGGCTGGGTGGTGGCTCGGGCGGCGAAGGCGTCTTTCGGGCCCGCCCGGCACCTCGGCCTCAGGCTGTGGTGCGGGTACTGGCACTTCGTGGGAGCGGTCTGGGTCCTGCTCTACCTCACCGTGTTCGTGCTCTGAGGAATCGATGAAGCCTCTGGCAGCTTCCCTCGTGCTCCTCACCGCCTGCTCCGAGCAGGTAGCGCCCTTCCGCCAGCCGCTCAAGCTCGCGGGCAAGGTGGTGGCGGCGGAGACGCTCAACGCCGGCCGGGTGGCCTATCTGCAGTACTGCCGGGCCTGCCACGGGGAGAAGGGCGACGGGAAGGGGCCGGCCTCTCCGGGCCTGCGCCCGCCGGCCCGCGACTTCACCAAAGGCTCCTTCAAGTTCGCCGGCGTGCTCGACCAGAAGCTGCCGCGCGACGAGGACCTGGTGCGGATCGTCCGGGGCGGCCTGCACGGCACCGCGATGGTGGGCTGGGAGGTCCCCGACCGGAAGCTGGACGAGATCATCCAGTACATCAAGACGCTCTCCCCGGGTTGGCGCGAGGACGACGCGGTGGGCGACCCCGTCACCGTGCCGCCGGACCCCTGGGGCGAGGCGAAGAAGGCGCAGGCGGTGGAGCGGGGCAAGCAGCTGTACCACGGCTTCGCCCAGTGCCTGGGCTGCCATGCGGCCTACGCCCCCAAGCAGTACATCTACGAGGCCTCGAAGGCGACCATCGGCACCGGCACCACGGATTTCCGCCCGGACATGTACCAGCCGGAGATCAAGGACAGCGAGTACGGCGTCAAGATCCTCCCGCCGGATTTCCTCTTCAACGATCTGCGCTCGATCGGCCAGGGCACGGAGCTGCACGACCTCTACCGCATCCTGGTGGCGGGGGTGACGGGCGCGGCGATGCCTGCCTGGAACCCGGTGACCCTGCCCAACAAGGAGGCGGACGTCTATGCGCTCGCCTGGTACGTCCGCTCGCTGATGGACCTGCGGGGCACTCCCGCGGCCTACGAGCTGCGCCGGCGGCTCGCCGGGGAGGCGCCGTTCCGGCCTCCGGAGGAGGCGAAGTAGCCGGAGCGCGAGGGCTTGCGCAGATTCAGGCCATGTCGCTTCTCGAAGGAGAGGTGCCGCCCAGCGGCGAGGTGAAGGCGCTGAACATGGCCGATCGGCGGGCGACGGTCCTGGCCGCGCTCGGCCTCTGTCTCACGCTGGCGGCGATCGTCGGCTTGCCCGGGCCGGACGTCTGGTTCATGGGCCTCGCTCCGGCGGTGGGGCTTCTCAGCTGCGGAGCGGCGCTGCTCGGGGTGTTCATGGAGCGCTTCCGCGGGGGCTGGGCCCGGCTCCTCCTCAGCCTGGGAGCGGTCGCGCTCGCCGCCGCGGGCATCGCCTGGCTGCACAGCGCCAACCCGGTGCGGGTGATCGTCGGATACCTGGCCCCGGCCGCCCTCTTCTTCGCCGCGGCCGGCGCGCTGCACGGGCCGCGGCTGCGGGCGCGCGCTACCTGACCTTGCCGTCGAAGGTGGCCGTCCCACCCGCCGGCACCGTCACGGACCCGGAGAGCGGACCGGCGGCCTGGTGCCAGGTGGCGACCGAGTACGTGCCGGGCGGAACGTCCTTGATCTCGTAGGTCCCGTCGTCGGCGGTGAGGGCGAAGTAGGGATTGCTGGCGACGAAGATCCCGCCGGTCATGAAGCTGTGCACGTCGCACTTCAGCTGCTCGCCGCCGGGCTTGTCCATCTTCTTGGTCAGCACCAGCCCCGGCTGCGGCGGCATGGCGAAGTTGATCACCGTGCTGCCGTTGAGGAACGAGTGCACGTTGTGGAGGATGGGATCGCTGCTCTTCACCTGCAGCATCGCGTGCAGGGGAACCACCTGGACGTGCGGCTGGTAGTGGCATCCCTTCTGGTCGAGCACCGGCTTCATGTCCGCGTCCATCTTCTTGCCGCTGCTGATGTCGGAGAGATAGACGACGACGTTCTTCACCCCGCCGTCCTTGCCGATGATGAAGGTGTCGTCGTCGCGCGTGGTGCCGCAGATCTTGGGGTCCTTGGTGATGGTGATCTTCTTCGGCGCCGGGGCCCTTCCGTTGTAGCTGATCTTCCCCTTGACGCTGCCGCCGTTGGTGACCTGGGTCTCGGTGTACTCGGCTGAGGCGGACAGGCTGGCGAGCAGGGCTGCAAGAAAGAGCGCGCGCATGGGGGACGTCCTCCCTCCCGGGTCGGGTGGCGAAGGAGTCTCTCCGCCGGCCGCCACCGGTTCTTGAACAAAATTGCGCCGGTGCCGCGCTGACACGACGCGGCGGGGGCCGGCCGGCAAATGTCCGGAAACCTTTTACCGCGCCGGGACTCCGTTCAGCCATGCGGGCGAATATCGAACCACCCGCGCCGGACGCGGGTGAGCTTCCCGAGCCGGGGCCGGACCTGGAGAGGAGGCTGACGCTGCTCGAGCAGCGGGTGGCCCAGCCTGCGGAAGGCCCGTCCCCGGTGGGCGGCCGCGACGTCCTGCTCCTCATCGGCTACATCCGCGAATTGCTCCGGGACCGGGAGGCGCTGCTCGAGGAGATCGAGGTGCTGGAGCTCGCGGCCGACCGCTCGCGCACCCGCTGACTTCGTCTTCCATCCCCGGTCCCTTGGGCGGAGAATGCCGGGCCCCGAGCCGGAGCACCCATGTCCCAGACCCCCGCCGCGCCGCCCATCTCGCGCTTTCCCGTTCCCCGCCTCGAGGACCTGCCCGAGGACGTTCGCGCCCGCATCGTCGCGGTGCAGGAAAAGGCCGGGTTCGTGCCCAACGTCTTCCTCGCCCTCGCCCACCGCCCCGACGAGTTCCGCGCCTTCTTCGCCCACCACGACGCCCTGATGCTCAAGGAGGGCGGCCTGGGCAAGGGCGAGCGGGAGATGATCGTGGTGGCCACCAGCGCCGCCAACCAGTGCCACTACTGCGTGGTGGCGCACGGGGCGCTGGTGCGGGTGTACGAGAAGAAGCCCCTGCTCGCCGACCAGGTGGCGATCAACTACCGCAAGGCGGACATCTCCCCGCGCCAGCGCGCCATGCTGGACTTCGCCCTGAAGGTGGCCCTGCGCTCCCAGGAGGTGGACGACTCGGACTTCGCGCTCTTGCGCCAGCAGGGCTTCAGCGACGAGGACGCGTGGGACATCGCCGCCATCGCCGCCTTCTTCGGGATGAGCAACCGGCTGGCGAACAGCTTCGACATGCGCCCGAACGACGAGTTCTATTTGATGGGGCGGGTCCCCAGGCAAAAGTAGCTACTTCCCGCACCACTTCGGCGGGCGCTTCTGCAAGAAAGCCTGGAAGCCCTCCTGCGCGTCGGCGGCGCGGGCGTTCATCGACATCACGTCCTGCGCATAGTCGTAGGCCAGGGGCTGGGGCATCTGCAGCTGCCGGTAGAAGGCTGCCTTGCCGATCGCCACCACGTACGGGCTGGACGAGGCGATCTTCGCCGCCAGCGCCCGGGTAGCCGCTGCCAGCTCGCCGGCTGGCACCACCCGGTTCACCAGCCCCGCCTCCAGCGCCTCGGCGGCGGAGATCGGCTCGCCCGTGAGCAGCATCTCCATCGCCCGCCGGGCGCCCACCGCCCGGCTCAGCGCCACCATCGGGGTGGAGCAGAAGAGGCCGATGCGCACTCCTGGGGTGGCGAACCTCGCCTCGGTGGCCGCCACCGCCAGGTCGCAGGAGGCCACCAGCTGGCAGCCGGCGGCCGTGGCCGTGGCGTGTACCTGGGCGATCACCGGCTGGGGGATTCCCTGGATGGTTTCCATCAGCACCGTGCAGGCGCCGAACAGCTCCCGGTAGAAGGCGCCGTCCTTGCCGGACATCTCCGCGATGTCGTGGCCGGCGGAGAAGGCGGGCCCGTTCGCCCGGAGGATGGCCACCCGCCCCTCGGCGTCCTCGCCGATGGCGCGGAAGGCGGCCGTCAGCTCCTCGATCATGTGCAGGGAGAGCGGGTTGCGGCGCTCGGGCCGGTTGAGCGTGACCACCGCGGTGTTGCCTTCGCGCTCGACGAGGATGTCTTCGTAGGTCGCCATGCCAGGGTCCTTTCCCGATGCCGTGAGTCCACGCCCGATGCCCGTTAAAGTCAATCGCATGGCCCCAGGCGACGACCACGATCGGGAGCTGCAGCGCGCCTTCGACGGCCAGGCCGCCCGCTTCGAGGCCGCGCCGGTGCAGAGCGACCCGGCGGCGCTGGCCCGGCTGGTCGCCTTCGCGCGGCTCCCGCCGGGCGCCAGGGTGATCGACGGGGGCTGCGGGCCCGGCCTGGTGGCCGAGGCCTTCCTCGAGGCGGGGCATTCCGTGCACGGCGTGGATCTTTCCCCGGAGATGCTCGTGCGCGCCCGGCAGCGCTGCGCCCGGTTCGGCGCGCGCGCCTCCTTCCAGCAGGGCTCGATCTTCGAGGTGAAGACATCCACTCCCTTCGACGCCGCGGTCTCCCGCTTCGTCCTCCACCACCTGCGGGATCCGGCGGCGCTCCTCGCCGCCCAGGCGATGCTGGTCAGGCCCCTGGGCGCGGTGATCGCCTGCGACCAGTCCGGCGATCCCGATCGCGAGGTGGCCTGCCGCCACGACGCCATCGAGCGCGGCCGCGACCGCACGCACATGTCCGTTCTCTCCCCGCAGGCGCTGCTCCAGGCGATGGCCGCCGCCGGCCTCACGCAGCTGGAGCTGGTCGAGGAGCCTTTCGAGCTGGATTTCGACGAGTGGTTCGACCGCGGCACGCCTTCCCTGCCCAAGGCGGAGGTGCGCTCGCTCATTCTTTCGGGGCGGTGTCGCACGCTCGATCCCCATCCTCGCCCCGACGGCTGCATCACCCTGCGCTGCCTCCGTTTTCTCGCCCGCGGCATCCGCCCGGGCTGAATTGACCGGCGCAAACCACGCGCGTAGGGTCGCCGCCCTGCCCAGGAGCCCGTCATGGCACAGCAGGCAAAGGCTACACTGCACCGCTGGGAGGCGATCCCCCGCGAGCAGCTCAACGACAAGCTGCAGCGCCGCCTGATCACCGGCGAGCGGATGATGATCGCCCACATCTACCTGAAGAAGGGCTGCGTGGTGCCCCGCCACCAGCACGAGAACGAGCAGATCACCTACGTGCTGGAGGGGGCCTTGCGCTTCTGGCTGGGCGCAGACCAGGCGCAGCAGGTGGACGTGCGCGCCGGCGAGGTGCTGCACATCCCCGGCAACCTGCCGCACAAGGCGGAGGCGCTGGAGGACACGCTGGACGTGGACATCTTCGACCCTCCCCGCCGCGACTGGCTGGACGGCACCGATCACTACCTGCGCCAGCAGCGGTAGCGAAGATGGACCTGGGTATCCGCGGAAAGGTGGCCCTGGTCACCGGGGCCAGCTCCGGCATCGGCGAGGCGGTGGCGCTGGCGCTGGCGTGCGAGGGCGCGAAGTTGGCGGTGGCCGCCCGGCGCAAGGAAAAGCTGGAGGAGGTGGCCCGCAAGGCGCGCTCCCTGGGCGCGCCCGAGGCCCTGGCGCTCACCGCCGATCAGACGGACGGCGAGTCGCTCCAGCGCCTGGTGCGCGAAGTGGAAGAGCGGCTGGGCGCCCCCGAGATCCTCGTGGTCAACGGCGGCGGCCCCCGGCCCGGCACCTGGACGCAGATGAAGCCCGCCGACTGGGACGCGGCCTATGCCCTCACCTTCCGCAGCGCCCTGCGGCTGGTGGACGCGGCCCTCCCCCGCATGCGCGAGCGCAGGTGGGGCCGGATCGTGGCCCTGGAGTCCATCTCGGTGAAGGAGCCCATCCCGGCGCTGATCCTCTCCAACGCCTTCCGCACCGCGGTGGTGGCGGCGCTGAAGACGCTGGCGGCGGAGGTGGCGGCCGAGGGCGTCACCGTCAACGCCATCGCCACCGGGCTGGTGGAGACCGACCGTTTCCGCACCCTCTACGACACCGAGGAGAAGCGGAGGAATGCGGTGGCCCCCATCCCCCTGCGCAGGCCGGCCACGCCCGCGGAGTTCGCCCCCCTGGTCGCCTTCCTCTGCGGCGAGGGGGCGCGCTACGTCACCGGACAGACCATCTCCATCGACGGAGGTCGCACGTCGTCGCTGTTCGGCTGACACGCTGCGCGCGGGTGGGCCCGGACGGAATCTGGCCCTCGCCGGTCCGCATGCTACAGGCTGACCCGCATGTCCGTCGTGTCGCTGCGGATCCAGGAGCACCGCGAAGCGGCCATCCGCGCCGGCCTGCAGTACGTCACCGACGGCGTGGCCGGCATCCGGCGGAAGCGGGCGGGGAAGGGCTGGACCTTCTTCTCTCCCGACGGCGCGCCCATCCACGATCGGGCGGAGCGCGAGCGGATCAAGGCCCTGGTGATCCCGCCCGCCTGGACCAGCGTCTGGATCTGCCCCGATCCCCGCGGCCACATCCAGGCCACCGCCCGCGACGCCCGGGGGCGCAAGCAGTACCGCTACCACCCGCTCTACCGGGAGGCGCGCGACAAGTCGAAGTTCCGCCGCATGCTGGAGTTCAGCGAGATCCTCCCCGACGTGCGCGAGCGGGTGGAGCGCGACCTGCGCGCCCAGGACCTGAGCCGGCGGCAGATCCTCGCCACCGTGGTGCGCCTGCTGGACAAGACGCTGATCCGCGTGGGCAACGACGAGTACGCCCGGGAGAACCGCTCCTTCGGGCTCACCACCCTGCGCGGGCGCCACGTGAACGTGGAAGGGGCCATGCTCCGCTTCTCCTTCCGGGGCAAGAGCGGGGTGAACCACGACGTGGAGATCACCGACCGCCGCCTCGCCCGCATCGTGCAGCGCTGCCAGGACCTGCCCGGGCAGGAGCTGTTCCAGTACCTGGACACGCGGGGAAAGCGGCAGACCATCTCCTCCGACGACGTGAACGCGTACTTGCGCGAAACCACCG